>Ga0247704_1000163_pt1 | contig 19088 bp, 17 predicted proteins | sample 41W_NmetaG_FD_189042 | JGI IMG/M metagenome (GOLD analysis project Ga0247704, IMG submission 189042) | Soil microbial communities from hillslope of Landscape Evolution Observatory, University of Arizona, Oracle, AZ, United States - 4-1-W_N | ecosystem: Engineered > Artificial ecosystem >...
CGGTGCCCACCGGCACCGAGGCCGACGCTTCCGCTGCCGCCCACGCGGCGGCCGCCGGCTCGGCCGCCTTGTCCGAGGTGGTGGTCAGCGTCCACACCGGGGGCGACTCGGTAACGGTGCGGGTGGACGGTGTCGCCCCGCGCCTGGTCCCCGGCATCGCTTGGCACGTGGCGGCGGCGACCGAGGCACCGCTCGAGCGCTTCGTGCCGGCAAACCAGAGGTTCAGCAATTCTGAAGGATCTTCGGGGTCGAACTCAGGGCCGGGTGGTTCTTGATGAGGGTGTGTCGACCCCTGGGTTCGCGAACCGGGAGCTCGGGCAGTGGCTCATCGGACGCGGGCGAGCCGCAGGACGCGCTCGAGGGCGGCCGAGTCGCCCTTCCATTGGGCGGCGACGCATTCGCGACCGGCGGCGGCGATGAGATGTCGGATGGCCCAGGCGACGAGGAGGGCGTCGTCGAGGTGGCCCAGGCCGGGGATGAAGTCGGGGATGAGGTCGATGGGCATTGCGAGGTAGACGAGCACGAGTGCGGGGGTGATCTTCGCTCGGCGTGGAACGTCGGGGTCTCGCATGATGTCGCGGAGAAGGGCCAGGCAGGGCGGGATGAGGCGGGCGAGTTCGCGCAGCGCGTCGCGGCTGCGGCCCACGCGGAGCGCGGCTGCGGTGATCGGCACGAGGAGCACTCCGGCGATGATCAGGACCCAGCTCCACCGGCGCATCACTCAAGCGTCGGTGACGTTTTCGATGTTGTCGCCGTCAAGGATCCGCGTGTAGCGCTCGGCGGTCTTGATGTCGATGCCGAACAGGTCGGACAGGCGGCGGACGTCGCCTCGGGTGGCGATGGCCTCGTCGAGGATGCGGTCGGTCCGCAGCGCGTTGGGCGCCATGCCGAGGGTGCGGGTCAGCCAGAGCCCTCCGGTGGCGTGGACGCCACCGGCGTTGCGGCGGTGGATGAAGACGTGCGGGTTGACGGTTGCGGGCCAGCGCTGTTGGCGGTGGTCGAGCCAGGAGGCGAGGCGTTCGCGCACGACAGGAGCGAGCGGCACGGTGCGGTGATCGAGGCGGAGGCGGCCGCCGTCCACGTCGATGAGCCGGAGGTCTTGCAGCTCGCTCGAGCGAAGCCCGTGGAACGCGACGAGCGCGGCGATGGCCGCGCATGCGGGAAGGCTCGAGTTGAGCAGGTCGCGGAGGACGTCGACGTCGACAGGAAGCGGTTCGCGGCGCTCGATGGCGCCGATCGGGACGCGGGCGATGGGGTTGGTGAATATCACCTTGCGGGCGCGCAGGGTCATGAAGATGGAGCGAAGAGCGAGCCCGAGAGTGGCGCGAGGGTTGCCGCTGGGCGGGAGCGCCGTCACGACGTCGTTGCGGGAGATCTCACGCAGCGACGTGTGCCCGGCTGCTGCCCAGGCGCGCAGGTTGGCATCGCCCAGTTCAGGCGGAGCCGGATGGTGATGGGCGAACGGGGCCGGCTGCGCGGCGCGGTGGTGCTGCCGTGGTGGAGGACCTCGAACCAGACGCGCAGCTCGTCGTTCATGGCGGGTGGCAGTTCGCTGATCTGTCGGTCGAACCAGTCGACGATGGCCGGAACGCGGTCGTCTTGGAGCAGACCGGCTTCGCTGAGCACGGCGAGTATCGGTGCCGCGTGCAGGTCGAGCTTGCCGAGCTGCAGCACATCGCTCGCCAGGAACAGCTCGGACGGACCTCGCTGGCGACTCACGAGCACGCGCATGGCGAGCCGGGTTCGAAGGACTCTGTTGCCGCTCCATCCGTGACGGCTGGCGTGGTCGCGCACGAGCGCCTCGAGGGCGTTGCTGCGGGCGGTCTTGGCGGGCTCGGGAACGCCGTGGCGGCTGGCCCAAGTGTTGGGCGGCGAGGCGAACAGGTCGAGTTGGTTCGGTGGTCGTCGGCGGGGTGGACCGGGCGGCATCGAGATCCGTTCACGTCGGGGGACGTGTCGCCGGCCCATGTCGGCGAAGAACAGCTGCTGGCCATCTCGGTTGGCGACCACGACGTCGAGTGGTCGATAGGGGCGCATGTGGCGGGTCGCGTCGCGAGCGTCGGCGCCGTGACGCCAGCACAACCGGCACCAGCCGCCCCGGCCGACGTGATGCGTGTGCCGGCACGATCCGCAGCGAGCGGTAGTGGGATGTGCGTTTCGCCAGCCGATGCAGGCGTGGCAGAGCCACTTGTGCGTTCGGGTCGCGCCCCAGGCGTGGCACTCGGCACACGAGTCGACGGGTTGGGGCGCGTATTGATGGCAGCGGCTGCACAGCCCGGCCGAGAAGTAGTCGTCGTCGACCCCGCACTTTCGACACGGCGGCGGCGTGTGCGGCCCGCCGGGCAGGCAGTCGAAGCAGAACCGCAGCGTCTTGCGAGCCACAGGCTTGGCGCCGCAACTGGTGCAGGTTCGGGGCGGGCTCACGCCGGCGGGACGCTGCGATGCCGGCCCGGTTTCGGCTTCGGTCGCGAAGCGCCGGCGGCCTTGGCTGCCTTCGCCGGTCTGCGGGCGGCGACCTTGTCCGGTTCGGGCAGGAGCAGGTCCTCGGGTCCGCAGGCGAGCACCGCGCAGATCACGTCGAGGTCATCGAGTCGGACGCTGGTCGGGTTGCCGGTCCACAGCGCCGACATCTTCCCGGCACTGATCTCCAGCCCGGCCTCCGCCAGGCGGCGGCGCATCTCGGTCGACTTCCAGATGCCGACCTCGGCTGCCTTGAGTCGCAGGTTCCAGCGCATCAGCTCACCTCGTGTCTGGTCGCAGCCGGGCCGCGATCCGGTCGTTGGCCGTGGCCCACGCGTTCTCGATGTGGTCGTCATGGACGTGGATGTAACGAGTCGTGGTCGACAGCCAGTTGTGGCCCAGCAGCTCCTGGATGGCCTTGAGGTCGACGCCGCGCCGATACAACGACGACGCGCAGAAGTGGCGCAGACCATGCGGCGTGAGCTTGCCCGTCCAGTCCGGCAGCCACCGGTCCACGGCGTCGCCGAGCCCAGCGCGCAGCGACTCGGGCCGACCCGACAGGCGCGTCCGTCGTCTCGGTCGCGTCGTTCGCTGGGCAGCAGCGGCGCGTCTGGGTCGTCCCAGTCGCCGCCGAACTGGTGGCGCACGTCGGTCAGCCACCACTCCAACAGGGCGTCCACGGAGTTGATCGCCGGGACCAGGCGAGTCTTCGGGCCTCGTCCGTTGCTGCCCTTGCCGAAGCGGACATGCAGCTTGCCGTGCGCGCCCAGATCGGGTCGCCAGTCGCGGATATCGAGCATCGTCGTCTCGCTGATTCGCAGCCCAGCTCGTCGCCACAGCGACGCCGCCAGGTAGTCGCGTGCGGCCGGCAGGTACTTGCGGGCCTCGGGCAGCGCGTCGCGCCACGCCGCGAACAGCTGCTCGACCTCATCCTCCGCGGGCGGGACCCTCGCCGCGCCGTAGTCCGCCTTGGCCGGCCGGTTGAACTCGTCGATCGGCTGGACCACGACGTAGCCGGCGAGTGCGTGGATGTCGCCCTGGTAGCGGGAGATCACGAAGTCGAAGAACCGGGCGATCGTGCACGCCTTGGACTGCACCGTCGACTTCGCCAAGCGGCGCTCACGCCGCAGCCACACCAGGAACCGATCGCCGTCCTCGGGAGTCGCCGTCCACACGGGCCGACCCAGAAAGCGGATCAGCTCGAACACCGCCGTTCGGTCGGCCTCGATGTGGCGATCGGTCACGCCGCCGCCCGCCATGGCCAACGCGTACTGATCCACCAGCTCCTGCTCGAAGTCCTCGAGCTCCTGGGGTGTGCGGAGACTGCGCGCAGTCCCCAACGAGCGCACCACTGCCAGCGACACGTCTACCTCAGCTCACGCAAGGCGACAGGACGCCATGAATCCCAGAGACTAGTCGGGAATCCCGAAGAAACATCAGACGTGCACCGCGACCGCCTTCACCCTCACTGGCCTGGGAGGCAGCCCTGCCAACACCAACACCTCCAAATCAAACGCGTCGCACTTACTACAGCGGCGGAGCGCTGAGCATGGCCGCGCGGCACGACGAGCAGGGCTCGGCGGCGGTGGAGGCGGCGGTGATCGCCCCCGCCCTGCTGGCCCTGCTGCTGCTGGTGGTGCTGGCCGGGCGGGTGGCCCAGGCAGAGGCCGACGTGCGCCGGGCGGCCGCGGTGGCGGCGCGGGCCGCCTCGCTGGCGGCTGGCCCCGAGGCGGCGGCCGACGCCGCCCGCCGGACGGCGGCCGCGGAGTTGGCCGGCGCCGGCGTCGCGTGCGCCCGCCTCGACACCGCCGTCGACACCGCCGCCTTCGCCCCGGGAGGCGTGGTCGCCGTGCGGGTCTCGTGCACGGCGACGTTCGCCGACCTGGCCGCCCTCGGCGTGCCCGGCGAGCGCCGCTTCGACGCCCGCTCGGCCCAGGTCGTCGACCGCTTCCGGGCCGAGGCCGGCTCGTGAGGCGCCCCGGCGAGGAGGGGATGGTGGCCGCCTTCGCCGCGGTGGTGGCCGTGTCGCTGGTCATGGTGGCCGGCATGGTCCTCGACGGCGGACGGGTGGTGGCCGCCCAGGCGACCGCCCGCGACCTGGCGTCAGCGGCGGCGCGGGCGGGCGCCCAGGAGCTCGACCTCGAGCTGGTGCGGGGTGACGGCGCCCCCGTCCTCGACCCAGGCCGGGCCGAGGCGGCCGCCCTGGCCTTCCTCGACGCCTCGGGCGTGGCCGGCACCGTGGCCGTGGAGGGGCCGGCCGTCACCGTGGTGGTCACGCTGCGCCAGCCCATGGCCATTCTCCCAGTGGCGGACCGCACCGTGCGGGTCTCCCATACCGCCACCGCCCTCGACCGCCCAGAGGTGCGGTCGTGAGGCGGCTACGGGGGGTGCTTGCCCAGGCGGCGCTGGTCGCCCTGGTGGTCGTGCCGCCGGCTGCCCTCGTCCGCTTCGTCGGCTGGCCCCTGCCCCGCGCCCTTCCAGACCTCGACGCGCTGGGCGAGGCCCTTCGCAGCGGGATCGACGACCGGGTGGTGGTCAACGTCTTGGCCTGTCTCGCCTGGGTGCTTTGGGCCCAGCTGGCCCTGGCCGCCGCCGTGGAGATCGCCGCCGTGGTCGGATCGCGCGACGCCCGGCCGGTGGCGCCGGGCGGGATCCAGGCCGCCATGGGCCGCCTGGTGGCAGCCGCCATGATCGTCGCCGCCGCCGGGCCTTCGCGCCCCGCGCCGCTGTCACTCGTGGGGGCCGCGCCGGCCGCGGCTGTTGCGGCTCCGGCCGCCGCCCCGTTGCCGCGCGCTGATGCGGTGGCGCCGGCGGCCACGCCCGCCCCGGCCGTCGCCCCTCCGCCCGCCACGTCTGGCGTCGCCGCCAGTGCCCGAGGCCTGACCACCTACGTCGCGGAGTGCGACGACAGCTGGTGGTCCCTCGCCGAGCGCACCCTCGGCGACGGGCGGCGCTGGCGCGAGCTGCGGGACCTCAACGCCGGGCGGCGCATGCCCGACGGGTCGGTCGTCGATGGGACACGCACGCTCCTGCGCTCCGGTTGGACCATCGTCCTGCCCGCCGGCACCGGCCAGGCGCACGAGGTGGACTCCACGGACGGTGCCGTGGAGGTCACGGTGGCCCCGGGCGACAACCTGTGGCGGCTCACCGAGCGTCAGCTGGCGACCGAGGTCGGGCGGGCGCCGACCGACGACGAGGTGCGCTCCCGCTGGTCGGCCGCCATCGAAGCCAACCGAGACCGCTTCGCCGACCCTGCCGACCCGGGCCTCATCTTCGCCGGCCAGGTGCTCCGCATCCCGACCGCCCCGCCCGCCTCTCCGTCGCTCGCTGACGCAGGGCCAGGGACGCCGGATCCGACGCCGGAACCGGCGGTCCCGCCGGCCGCCTCGCCGGCGGCGCCAGCGGCGGAGCCGAGCGCGGTCGACGACGCTCCGGTGCCCGGCGTCCCCGAGGAGGCGCAGCTGCCCGACTCAGCGGACGGCGACCGTCCCGGCCTGGACGGTCTGTCGCCCGCCGCCGGCCCCGCGCCGTCATCGGCACCCGCGGCGCCGCCGGCTCCGCCGGAGCCGTCACCGGAGAAGCGGGTCACCACCACGACGACGGCGCGAAACGACCCCCCATCGCCGCCGTCGCGCCCGCCGCGAGGTGCTGCGTCGAACGGATCGTCACCCGCACGCGGCGGCGCCGAGGCGCCCGTCGGCCTCCTCGGTGCTGCCGGCACGGCGCTGGCCGCCGGGATCGCCACCGCCGTGGCCCGCCGCCGCCACGCCCGCCGGCGGCGCCTTCCCCGGGGAGCCGAGGAGCCCGCCCCGCCGACCGCGCTCGACGGGCTGCGTCGGGAGGTGCTGCTCGGCGCCGATGTCGACCGCGCCGCGCTGGTGCAGCGCGCCCTGCGGGACCTGGCCAAATCCCTGGCCGAGAACGGCAGCGAGGTCCGGCCCCGCCTCGTCCAGGTCGGCCGTCACGGGATCGAGGTGTTGTTGTCGCAGCCGGCGGTGCCCGCGCCGCCCGGGTGGCGGGCCCAAGCGTCCGGCAACACCTGGGTGCTGGCCGGCGACCCGCTGCCCGACGACGACGGGCCCGCGGCGCTTCCCGCCCTTGTCACCATCGGGCGCCCGGAGGCGGGCACCGAGCTGCACCTCGACCTCGAGGCCGAAGGCGTGGTGGCCATCCACGGCGATGCGGACGCGGCCGCCGCCCTGGCCCGCTCCATGGTCCTGGAGCTGTCCACCTCGCCGGAGGCCGCCGGGGTGTCGGTGCTGGTGGTGGGGGAGCGCCTCCACTCGCCGACCGGTGCCGACCGGGTGCGCGCCGTGGCCGTGTGGTCAGAGGTGGCGGCCGAGGCCGAGCGCCGGCTCGAGCAGTCGGCCAACCTGGTGGCGGCCAACCGCTGGCCCACGCCCGTCGCCGGCCGGGCCCGGTCGACCCACAGCGACGACCTGGCCCCGCTGGTGGTGGTGGCCGAGGACGCCGGCGACGACGCCTTCGCCCGCTTCTGCGCCTCGGTGCTCGACAGCCGGGCGGCGGTCGCCGTGGTGGTGGTCGGCGGCGGCCCGGAGGGAGCGACGGTGCTCGACGTGGAGCCTGAGGTGCTCTCCATCGCCAGCCTCGGGCTGCGTTGTGTCCCGCAGTCGGTGTCGTCGGAGGCAGCCGACGCGGTCCAGGAGCTGCTCGACGACGCCGAGCACATCCCGGACCAGCTCAGCTTCCTCCCCGCGCCAGCCGCACCCCTGCATCGCGTCGGCGACGCCTACGCCGACCCGCCACACGACGTGCTCGTGCAGCTGCTCGGCGAGATCGCGGTCATCGGCGGGTCCCGCCGCCTCACGCCCCAGGAGACGGCGGTGGTCGCCTTCGTGGCCCTGAACGGGCCGGTCGCCGCCGATCGCATCGAGGACGCGGTGTGGTCAGGCGGGACGTCGTCGCGGCGCAAGCGCCTGTCCAACACCTTGTCCGAGTGCCGGGCTGTGCTCGGCTCCGCCGCCCTTCCACTGGCACGCGACGGCCGTTACCGCACCGGGTCGGCCCTGGCCTGCGACGTCGATCTGTTCGAGCGCCGCCTCGCCTATGCCGCCGGCCAGCCCGAGGCCGCCGCTGTCATGACGCTGCGCGGCGCCTTGGAGAAGGTCAAGGGTCCCGTGTTCTCCTACCGCCACGCCGACCGGGCGTCGTTCGCATGGGTTGACATCGACAACTGGCTGAGCCGCTGGGAGCTCAAAGTCACCAACGCCGCCGAGGATCTGGCCGAGCGGCTGCTGGCCCTGGGCGACCACGACGGGGCGGTGTGGGCTGCCGAGCGCGGCCTTCTGGTGGCCAAGACCGACGAACGCATGGTGAAGCTCTTGGTTCAGGCGCACCTCGCCAACGGCGACGAGGTGGCGGCTCAGCGGGTGATCGGGAGCCACCGGGCCACGCTGGAGAGCCTCGACCTCGACGATGCCGACGCCGACCTGATCGACCTCTATAACGAGGCCCGCCACCACGGCAGCGCTCCGGCATAGAGCATCCCGACGCCCTACGCAGCGGGTCGAGGCGCATGCCGTGGTGCTCTCCTCGGGTGAAGTGGCACCACTTTCGCGAGGGGACCGGCGAGGAGCGCTCCGAGATGCGCGACCTCGCGGTTGTGGCGCACCTGCGCACCAGCCGACGGGCCCGTTGTCACCGTGGAAGGGCGCTACCCGGTCGTGCTCCAGCCCATCAAGGCTGAGACGGCGCCCTGGCCACGGGGGCGACGGCCTGTCCCGCCGCCCGTCGGGCTCAAGTCGGAGAACCTCCGCCGCCCAAGGGCACCAGACGCCCGCAGGTCCGTGTTCATCCCATCAGGCGTTGTTGCCAGGGGGACAGCCCGCCATTGGTCCGAACGGCGATACCCGTAGCGCGAAGCGCGTCGAGGACCTGCTCGAAGGGCTGGCCGGTGAGGAGCTCGATGTGGCGGGACGCCAGGCCGACGACCTCGTAGGCGTCGTGGAGGAACTCCGCGTCGAGGGGAACGGCCTGCGGGAAGCGGGCGGCGATCGGGCCCGGCTCGGGACGGGCAGGGATCCCGTAGCGGGAAAGCAATGCTGCCACGTCCGGGTCTCCATACAGCTCGGCGAGGAGCCGGGTGGCGGCGTCGCCTCGCGACGGCGGGGTCCCGCCTCGGCGCACGGGAATGCCGTGGTGGTGCAGCGCCCGTCGGGCGACGTAGTAGGTCACGTCGAGCGCGTCGGCGACCTCGGCGATGGTCATGCCCCGGCCGACGTAGAGCTCTTCGAGTCTGGCGGCTGGCAAGTCGGTGCGGGTCGCCCGCGTCGTGCGGGGCGGGACCGGGATGCCGGTCTCGCGCAGCCAGGCCCGCACCACAGGCGCAGAGGTATGGTACCGCCGGGCGATGGTGGCCGAGTCCAGACCCTGGGTGACGTAGAGGTCTTCGAGCACCTCGCGCGGCGGTCGGGGCACCGGCGGGGGGTGCGGTGGTGACACGGGACGGCGGATGCCCAGGGCCCTGAGCCGTTGGCGCACCTGCCAAGCGGTGGTGCGGTACATAGCGGCGATCTCGGCCTCGCTGCGTCGCTCGTCGACGTACAGGGTCCGGAGCCTGCGGGCCGAGGCCGCAGGAGGGGGCGCGCTATGCCCGCGGGGCCGCACGGGGATCCCGTGGCGGCGCAGCGCGTCGAGCACCCGTTGGTCCGAGCCGCCGACGCGTGCCGCGATGGTCCGGCTGGACAGTCCTTGGTCTACGTACAACTCGACGAGCACCTCGCGAGTGAGTTCGGGCAGGTCCTGCTGGCGGCCGGGAGGCCGTCGGGGGATGCCGGCCCGCTCCAGCGCGCTGATGACCCGAGCGGGTGAGCCGCCGACGCGCCGGGCGATCTCGGTGGATGTCAACCTCCGGCGCACGTAGAGATCCTCGAGAACCTTCGTGGTGAGCGGTGCCAGCCCGGACGGCGAGCGACGGGGGCGACTGATGCCGTAAGGGCTCGGAAGTAAATAACATGGATGTTATTCGGTTGGCGCCGCTGGCAGGACCGTGTAATTCCAGTCGCCGTGGAACTCGTGCCTGGTGAGGGGAACGGCGGCGAGCTGCTTGTCGGTGATCTTGATCCCGGTCGGGTAGTACCCCTGGTCGAGCTGGGCGCGGACCTTGAGGCCGGTCGTCGTGGTGGTCGCGGCGATGAGCTCGACCATCACCTGATGGCTGGTGAGCGGGCGGCCTCGCCAGTTCATCGAGATGGCCGAGAAGAGCCGGTGCTCGACCTTGTTCCACTTCGATGTTCCCGGCGGGAAGTGGCAGACGGTGATCTCGATGCCTGCCGCGGCGGCGAGCCTGGCCAGCTCCACCTTCCACAGCCGGGTGCGGTAGCCGTTGGACCCGCCGGCGTCGGCGGTGATGAGCAGTCGGGTGGCGTCCGGATAGGCGACGCTGCCGACCTGCTCCCACCACCGGCGAATGCTGGCGACGGCGAACTCAGCGGTGTCGCCGTCGTCGCCCACGACCACGAAGCCCTCATTGGCAGCCAGGTCGTACACGCCGTAGGGGACCGCCTTGCCGACCTCGGGATCGGGGAAGTCGTGCACGTCGACGCGCACCGGCGTCTTGGCCGGCTGCCACTCCCGGCCGCCGTTCTTCAGGTTCCCGACGACCTCCTTCTTCTTCGCGTCCACGCTGATGACCGGCTGACCGGAGCTCAGGTGCTCCTCCACCTGGGCGTAGAGATGACGGAACTGCGCATCACGGTCGACGTGCTGGGCACCTTCGTTCTCCTTGGCCGGTGCCTGAAGGCTGTAGCCCATCTGGTGCAACAGCCCGGCCACGGTGACGTGGGAGATCTGGAACCCCCGGGCCTCCAGCTCGGCGGCCAGGGTCCGTGTGGACTTGGTGGTCCAGCGCAACGGGCACATCGGATCGCCGCGACTCTCCGGCTCGACCAAATCATCGAGGGCCACGAGCAGACCGGGCTGGGCGTCGATGGCCTTGGGCCGACCGGCTCCCGGCGGGCGCACGCGCGCGCTCACCTCGACACCGGCGTCGATCTCGCCCACCGCCTTCTGCACGGTGGAGCGGCTCATCCCCGTTGCCTCGGCCACCGCGACGATCCCGCCTCGGCCAACGAGCCGAGCCGTCGCACCAGCGACGATCCGTCGTTGGCGCTCGTCCAGATGCGGCAACACCGTCGTGAGCATCGTCGTCATCGCCTCATCGCTGACGACGAACTCCCGCACACCCGCAACCTACTGCATCCCGGCTCTTAACGCGCGGACTATTCCCTAACTAGCCCTAACGGGCGAGCTCTGCGCGCACCCAGTCGGCGGGCACACAGAAGCGCTCGGCCACCTCAGGCAACGAGCGGCCCTCGTCAACCCACAGCCGCCGCAGCTTCGACGCGGGCAACGCAAGACGGGGCTTCTTCTGCCAACCACGGCGGGGCAGCCCGAAGCGCTCCAGGCGGGTGATCACCCAGTCCCGGCTGCGCCCGAATCGTCGGGCCACCTCGAGCACGCTCAGTCCCTGCTCGACGTACAGCTCCCGGAGCCGCTCGACGACGTCGGACTCGTCGGGCGGACGGGCCGGCCCTCCGCGGGGGCGCATCTTCACGCCGGCCCGACGCAGCCGCTTGCCGACCGCGCCCGGCGAGCACCCGACGCGCTCTGCGATCTCGACGAGGGTCAGACCTTCCTCGACGTACAGGCTGCGCAGCCCGTCTTCACCGATCGCGTCGAGACCGGGCGCAGACTGGGCCGTTGGGCGAAGCGTCAGTCCGTGGCGCCGCAGATCGTCGCGGACCTTCTGGGACGAGCAGCCGAGCTCCCCGGCCAGCGCATCGGCAGACAACCCACGCCGCACGTAGCCGTCCACCAACACCCGGCGGGCCAACAGCGTCAAGCGTCCGCTCGTGGGGACCACGCCAACCGAGCGCAGGGCTGCGGAGACCCGCCGCTCGCCGATGCCGATCGAAGCCGCCAACGCCACGATGGTTTCCCCAGCCCGGTAGCGGCGCGCTAGCTCTGTCGCGTCCTGCCGCGAAACGCCATGCGGCAGTGGTGGACGAGCCTCACCCTCGCCGATGGGACCGCGGTGCCTAACCCGTGCCACACCGCGATGATCCCTCGCACGGGCCCGTGGGCGGCGGTTCCGGCCTGGGCGGTGGCGCGAAGCGGCGCCGTGGCGAGGATGCGACATTCTGGGAGAGACTCCGATCCGACCGTCCGCGAGCGCCGGCTACGGGGCGCCCCAGACCAGAAGCGCCGATAGAGCGGGCTCCGAGCGGCTTGCGCAGAAGCGACATGCGCGCGGATCGGAGCGGTCTGCCCTTCGGCCGCCAGCCTGGCGAGTATGGAGGACCTGTTTGGTCTCCAGGCAGCGATCGTGGATCAACGCGCACGTCGTGGGTTCTCGCCGGACCCTGTGCGATCGGTCGTCCTGTTGACCGAGGAGATCGGTGAAAACTTGAACTCCTGCGCGGGACCCCGTGCTGACAGACTGCCGGTCCGTCCGCACCCACCCGGTCCCGACGAGGAGCGCCCATGACCGGCATCGCTCGCATGCGCACGGTCGTGATCGACTGCCCCGATCCCGCCGCCCTCGCCGAGTTCTACCGCCAGCTGGTCGGCGGCGAGGTCACGTCCGTTGCAGACGACTGGGTCGTGCTCGAGCCCGAGCCCGGCCGCCGCCTCGCGTTCCAGCAGGCCGAGGTGTACGCTCCACCGACCTGGCCGACGGCCGAGCGGCCGCAGCAGTTCCACCTCGACGTGACGATCGACGACATCGACGAGGCCGAGACTGCGGTGCTGGCGATCGGGGCGACGAAGCACGAGGTCCAGCCGGGCGAGGCCGACAGCGACTCGTTCCGGGTCTACCTCGATCCCGCGGGCCACCCCTTCTGCCTCTGCTGGGACTGACTCTCGGGCAACCACATCGTGGCGCCTTTGGATGAGGACACGCGGGCGCGCTCGACTTCACTGACGGGATCGTCCTGGTCACCGGCGGGACGCGCCGCGAAGCGCCGTTAGGGCGGAGCCCGCGGCGTCGGCGGTTTCGTTATTGAGCGCCAGTTCTGTCGCGGCGACGGCAAATGGAGCCGTCGATCCGGGACAGTCCGCGCACCGCCGACCTCCTTCGAGCGAGTTGACCACTCAAGCGATGCCGCCGCCGTGGCCGAAGTCACCACCGACCACAAGTGGTTCGACCGGGCCGCTGGAGGCCGGTCATTGCGGTTCGAGGCTCCGGTTTCGTCGGTGGCCGACCTTGAGGCATATGCGAAGGAGGCCCTACGTCTCCACCGCCGCAAGGACTACACGAAGGACGCCGCCTACAGCTGGATCGACTACACGGTGCCGGTCGGTGACCGCGGCGAGGTCGATGCCGTGCTTGATGAGCTCGCCGCTGGTGCGGCGCGCGGCACGATCGACGTCGACCTCGTGTGGTCCGACGCGAACCCCGCGACGGGGGTGACGCCGCTCTTCGTCTGCTTTCCAGGCGAGCGCTCGGGCCCGAAGGCTTCGCACCGCACGGAACTCACGTGGCCGGCGGCTTCAGGATGGATCCAAGCGCACATGCCGGGCGCACCCGGCCGGCAGACCCTGCGCACGCGACTCCGGTTCTTCGAGGCTCCGGGGCAAGCGCCTGCGCGGGACGTTGAGTTGTGGGAACTGCTGGTCGCGCAGGTCGCAGTGACGGGCAGGACCTACATGATCTCCGACGGGGAGGTCTGGAGGGCCAGTGCCTCCCACATCCAGGACATCGACAACCTGCTTGCACAACGCGTGCTCGTCAACCCGCCCTGGCTCCCACGCTACATCCCAGGCGAGCTCGAGGACGCCTACAACAAGCGGGCAGCCGCGCAGCCAGGACACGTCTTGCTCGACAAGCAGCTGCTCACCTTGCCGGGGCAGACACCATTCGAGCCGTGCGACGTGCTTTCGGCCGACGGTCGCTTCCTACACGTAAAGCGGAAGACCGGGTCGGCGACCATGTCGCATGTCGTCACCCAAGCCTTGGCGTCGACGCAACTCCTTCGGTCGAGCACGGACGCTCGCGACCTGCTCGACGCGGCCCTGCGTGCTGTGAAACCGGCACCTGCCCGGCTGCGCGATCTCCGTGATCACTGTGCCAGCTTCGAGTCCCGCCCGACGGGGGAGGTCCACGTCGTCGTCATTGGCTCGTGGCGAGGTCAGCCTTCCGCATCCCAGCTCCCGCTGCTCACCCGCATCTCGCTGAACTCCTGGATCCGCCAGATGCCATGCCCGCCCGGTGTCGTCCTCGTCGGGCCATAAGCACCCGCTACACCGACGCCCTCCACCGCCGTTACCGTCAGGCGCTCGTACAGGTCCACCGTCTCGGGGTGCAGCGAGTCGAGCTCGACGTCGATCTCGAGCTTCCGGACAGCTCGTGCAGCCGCGCTCGGCATGCCAGCTATACGGCGATCTGGTCGTCGGACAGGTGTACAGAACGTGTGCTCCCGACGCGCCGATGGGAGGCAGAACGCAGCGTCAGCTTGGCGGGATTCGGGGCGCGCGTTCAGGCGCTAATTCGACCGCATGACGAACCCATCACCGCGTCCGCGCAGCGAACGGTCAGACGGCGCAGGTCGACTCGCGTGCGCGGGTGAGCCCGACGTAAAGCGTGCGGTCAGCCTCCCTCGTTTCGTCGAGGCCGGAAGCCAGCCGTGCGACTTCGACGTCGGAGAGAGCGACGCCGACGCGCCTCCACTCGCGGCCCTTCGCTTGGTGGATGGTGAGGCCGGGGATGACGTCGGCGAGCGCAGCTCGCTCCGACAGCGTCCGGAGACGGTCGTAACGCACGGCCATCTTCGGTGCTGTGAGGCTCGTGATGTTGTTGCTGCCCATCGAGAGGAGCACTTCGCGCAACTCGGCGAATGCCGTGCTTGCGGCGTCCGCAGCACCGGATGAGAGCGTTGCCATCACCGACGGCAGCTGCGTCGGACCCTCGGCTCGCAGCACCGTCTCGTCGAGCCCCAACATTACCTCCGCGTCAGGCCCGAAGGAGGACAGGCGCTTGAAACGCTGCGCGACGACGTGGTCCAGGAGGATCGCCATCGCAGCGTCGACGCGGTTCGTGACCTGACCGAACGACAGGGGAAGGACGGACGTGCAGCCCCACAGGCGCGCCCACTCCGAGGCCAGCACGACGTCGCACCGGTCGGAGGCGCCGGCTCCGACAGAGACTGGCTGTCGGAGCCGAAGCGTCGCTGCCATCGACTGCATCGCGCCCGTCTGGAATCGGAACGACTCTGTAATCGGACAAGCCGTGAAGCCGAGAGCGGTGACGACACTGGGCACAAGGTTCGGTGCGGCCCCGCGGAACGCGTACAAGGCCTGCCAAGGGTCACCGATGAGGGTCGTCGGCACGCCCTTCGTCGCAGCCGCGTGGACGATCCGCAGGTCCAGCCGGTTGCCGTCGAAGACCTCATCGACGATGAGTGACGAGATCGTCCCCTTCAAGAAGTCCGAGACGATCCCTTCCAGCGGCGAACCCTTCTGGATGGCCGACGACAGCACCTGACGGATTTCCTCATGCGTACAGAGGCCGTCCTCGAGCCGCTCCCGATACTTCTTGGCGGCGCTGAACGCGTGCGTGGCGGGCGCGGCGGTGGTGCCGCCGATTCGAACCTGCCCGCTGTCGACGTACAGGCCGCATCGGTACGCACCGGCGGGAAGCGGCCGAGAACCGGCGTGCCCGCGCCACGTGTCGACGATCTCGAGTTGGGTGTGGCCGCCGGGCCACCGCAGGGCACCGGAGGCAAGCAGGTGCTGGACCAGCGCAGCGTGGAGGTGGTCGAGCGTCCAGACCTTGTGAGGCCAACGCATCGCAGCCGATCCCCATCGGCGCATGACGCGCTCGTACAGTTCGCCTCGGGCAGAGCGAGCGAAGCTCAGGGCGAGCACACCGCGCTCGCTGTCGCCACGCATGTAGCGGCAGACGCCGTACCGCTCGGTGGCGACGGTAGTCTTGCCCGACCCCGGCGACGCCTCGATGTAGACGCGGTCGTCAGTGCACGTCGCCGCACTCTTCTGTTCGTCAGTCAGCGGTAGGCGCATCGTCGTCTGCGGGCGCTGGTGGTGCCGATGGCGCCGGCATCGGCACGGCGGGCGGCGCTGGCGGGTCGTAGAGGTAGTCGAACATCGCCCTGATGACGTCGGGAACGAAGACACTCTGACCCTTCTGCAGCCGTTCGGCGAAGACTGCGGCGAGCTCAAGCGAGAACTCGCCCTTCCGCTTCCTCGCGGTTCCCTGGAACAGCGCGTCGACGGCTGACGCGGTGACGGGGTCGAGTGTCACGCCCATCGCACCCAGGGCTGCACCCACGGCCTCTTCGTTGCCGGGTACGAGCGCGGGCTCGAGTGTCGGGTGGCAGCGGAAGCCTCGAACAGTCGGAGGCTTGTCCATCCATGCCGGGTGTGACGGTGGACCTCCGGGTCGCGTGTCGGTGTCGGTGAAGACCGCGAGCCGCTCGACGATCTCGTGATCAGGTGTGGCGAGCAGCTGCACGGGCCACTCGCCGACCTTCCATCCCATCACCGTGATGGTGAGGGCATCGATGAAGCCCTCCTTGGCCGGGTCGCCGCTGGCCCAGGCCGCCCCGAGCTGGCGGAGGACGACGGCGTCGGTCACGCCCTCGACGAGGATCGTGCGCTGCGCGAAGAGAGCAGAGGAGCGGGTGGCGTCGAGGTGGAGCCTGGCCATCCTGAGCGTCCTCGCCTTGTCGGGCATTGGGATGTCGGCCACAGCGACGCTCTTGGAGGTACCGTCGGCCGTTCGCCGGAGGACGACGAGCTCTTCGGGCATGCAGGCGCCGATGACCTCTCCGGCGTGACTGCTCAGAATGACCTGGAGTTCAGGACGCGTCCTGGTCACTCGACGGAGGTAGCGCACCAGCCCGTACTGCAGCTGCGGGTGGAGGTGAGCTTCGGGCTCCTCGATCACGATGGTGACGTGGAACTGGGCCGGGAAGAACGCGTCCTGCTCGGCTTCGGCTTCAGCCTCTGTCTGGTCGAGCACGTCGTCGGGGCTCGGAACCTCAGCGACTGGGTCGCCATCGGGCGGAGGTGCCGCTTCTTGCGGATTCGCGCCGGCGCCGGCCGCACCACCGGTGTTCGACGGGTCTGGGATCGCCGCGAGGGTCACCGCGATGTGGAGGAGGTTGACGTACCCGAGGCCTGAGACCTCGAGGCGCTGAGCCATGGCACGGTCATCGAGAGCGCCGAGCAGGAGCTCGAGGACGCGCGCCAGGTACGTGTCGTCGACGTACTGGCCGCCGACGAACGCATGCTGAGCTGCCACGCCTGTTGAAAGGGCGGCAAGGTGCTGGCGCACTCGGTTCTCCACAGATGAAATCAGGTCGGCCTTTACCAGCTCGTCGAGCAGCTTGGCCGCCTTGTTCCTGATCGACACGAGGTTCCTGTGGCCGGCGAGTCGCTGCTGCTCAGCACGGAGCAACTCGACGAGGATCTGCGCTTCGCGCCGAGCGAGCTCGTCGAGGGGATTGCGGTACCCGGGGAGGTAGATGAGCCGTAGGTTCTCCACCGACTCCGGGGGCATGGTCAGGTTCCGAGCTCGGACCTGCCCCAGGTTGCGTTCGAGCGAGCGTGTCCACATCGGCGCCGGCGTCGACGTCGCGGCCAGGCTGGCACCCAGCGCGCTCTCGGGTTTTCCCGGCGGGGCGAACGAGAACTCGACATCGATCTCGCGCGGGGTCATCGCCCCCAGGACGGCGACGCTCGGACGCGCCACCTGGGGAAAGGCGTGGGGATGCGCAAGGTAGAGGGCGTCGGCGACGGTCGTCTTGCCAGCGTTGTTGGCCCCGAGCAGCAACGAGAACCGGCCCGGGAAGAGGCAGGTCAACTCCGAAGCTGCAGACGCTCGAAAGCCGCGAACGCTCACGCGACGAAGGAACACGATCTACTCCTGCTCGGCCTTGGACCCACCGTAGGGCGCTTGCGCGGCGCGCACGAGCATCGCTGCTCGGGCTGGACGGCGGTACAGCGATCAGGCGGGCAACTGACGCGCACCTTCATAGGGCGTTCACGCGCCTGGCTCCCACGAAGCGCTGTCGCCAGGGCCGCTCCTATCGATACGCAGACCAGACACAACCTGGCACGACGCCGAGCGCCGAACCGGCGCTCGGTCGTGCACTGTCAGGGTTGCAAGCGATCCGCCCGAGCGCAGGACGGTTCCACGATAGCGGTCGGGTCGACCGGGCTTGGCGGCACCCCACGACGCCGATCGGGGTGGATCTCGAAGTGCAGGTGCGGGCCGGTTGAGCGCCCGCTGTTGCCCACGTAGGCGATGACGTCGCCGGCCGCCACCCGGCCGGAGCGGGTGGCGAAGCCGGCGAGGTGGGCGCCGTAGTAGTAGGTCCCGTCGTCGCCCCACAGGTGGAACCCGAGCCCGCCGAGAGGATTCTCGCCGAACTCCAGCTCGCCGGAGGCCGGCGCAACCACCGGTGTGCCGTGGGGGGCTGCCAGATCGATCCCGCGGTGGCTCCGGCCGCCAGGCCGGGGGGTGCCCCACGTGTCGCTGACCCGCATCGGCCCCGCCACCGGGCACGTGATCGGCTTCTCCGCCCCGACGCCGATGGCATCTGCGGCCGCCAGCACCCGGTCGGCATACGCCTCGTCCCGGTTGTAGCGGAGCAGCGCTGACCGCTCGACCAGCGGCGTCGTCGGTTCCCCGCACAGGTAGCGCGCTGCGGTGGCCACCGCGTCGTCGACGTCGTGGGGATCGGCCACACCGTCGCCGTCGCCGTCGATGGCCACCGCCGAGAAGGTGGTGGGCAGGAACTGCATTGGCCCGACCGCCTGCTGCCAAGGGCCTGCCAGCCCTGCCCACCCGAGCCACGGGCCCACGGGCAGGCGCCTCGTGGCGCCGGCTCCATCGAGGGGTGGCCCGAAGATGGGTGGGCGGACCATCCCGGTGTCGGGGTCGGCGCCGGCGCCCCCGGTAGTCCCGTGCCCGGACTCGACCGCCCCGATGCCGGCCAGCAGCTGCCAGCGGAGTCCCGGGCACCACCCGTCGGCCGCCCGGTAGGCGGCGAGAACCCGGGCCGGGATCCCGGCCACCACACCGCCCGCCGGCGCGGTCTCCCGGCCGGCGGCCGCCACCGCCAGCACGGGCACCGCGAGCAGCGCCCCGACCAGGACCACGGGCGCGGCCACGGCGATAGCTGCGGCCCGTTTGGAAGCTCCCATGCCTCCACAGGCCCGCCTCGAGCCCGGGATCTCGCGGCGGATTCCCCGCGAGATCCGGCCTCGCTGGAGGGCCTTTGGTGGGTGTCGGAGCCGGACTCGAGGAGGTCGCCGTGTTGGTGCTGTTGGCCCAGGTCGTCGTCACCCCCACCTCGCGGGGGATGCCGGGGGCTGAGCTGGTGCAGAAGCTGTTGAACTGGGCGCAGATGGCGGCCCTTTGGGGCAGCCTCGGTGCCCTGCTGGTGGGCGCCGCCGTCTACGGCCTGGCTCGGGAGGGCGGCTCCTACGCCAGCGCCTCTAAGCCTCGATCCACCGGTTGACCTCAGCGGCCACGGCCGCCCATCCGCGGAAAGCGCCTCCTGAGCAGGAACGATGACGGTGTCTGACGCCGCCATGTCCACCGCTTCGGGAGGCACTTTCAGTGAGGCGAGTATCGCACGCCG
>Ga0247704_1000164_pt1 | contig 19003 bp, 19 predicted proteins | sample 41W_NmetaG_FD_189042 | JGI IMG/M metagenome (GOLD analysis project Ga0247704, IMG submission 189042) | Soil microbial communities from hillslope of Landscape Evolution Observatory, University of Arizona, Oracle, AZ, United States - 4-1-W_N | ecosystem: Engineered > Artificial ecosystem >...
CGTCCAGGTGGCGGTGCGGGGCGAGCCCGACTGTGTCCGCATGACGGTGCACGACGACGGCGATCCGGGACCGTTCGATTCCCGGACGGCGACCGGGTTCGGGCTGGTCGGGATGGCCGAACGGGCGAAGCTGCTCGGCGGCACCCTCGAAGCGGGCCCCACCCGGAACCGGGGCTGGACCGTCACCGCTGTGCTCCCGCGGGGCGCCCGCCCGTGAGCATCAGCGTCCTGCTCGCGGATGACCAGGAGATCATCCGGACCGGGCTCCGGATGATCCTGAACGCCCAGCCGGACATCGAGGTCATCGGCGAGGCCGCCGACGGCGCCGAAGCCGTCACGCTGGCCAGACAACTCCGCCCGGACGTCTGCCTGTTCGACATCCGCATGCCCGGCCTCGACGGGATCGAAGCAACCCGCCGGCTCGCCGGACCCGACGTCGCCGAGCCGCGGGCCGTGGTCGTCATCACCACCTTCGATCTCGACGAGTACGTCCATGGCGCCCTCAAGGCAGGCGCGCGGGGGTTCCTGCTGAAGGACGCCGGTCCCGAGCTGCTCGTGCAAGCCATAAAGGCCGCCGCCAACGGCGATGCGCTCATCGCACCGAGTGTCACCGCTCGGTTGCTCGCCACCTTCGCCCACCGACGCGACGGCACGCCTCCGGAGCAGCCCGTCGCCCCACTGACCGACCGGGAGGAACAGGTGCTGGTGTCCGTCGCACGGGGCCGCACCAACGCCGAGATCGCCACCGAGCTCTTCATCAGCCTGAGCACGGTCAAGACCCATCTCGCCAGCTTGATGAACAAGCTCGGCGCCCGGAACCGGGTCGAGATCGCCATGTGGGCCCACGAAACCGGACGGATCGGCGCCTGACGCAGACCGCCCACCCGGCGGTGTAGCACGGCGTGCTACGATCCTCGGGTGGCACGCGAGATTACCCAGCGGGAGCTCCGCAACGACAGCGGAGAGATCATGCGCCGCCTTGATGAGGGCGAGTCCTTCGTCGTCACCCGCAACGGAGTTCCCGTCGGCGAGCTTGCGCCTTTGCGCCGGCACCGGTTCATCGGTGCCGAGGCAGCGGTCGCGATGTTCCGTGGTGCGCCACCGATCGACTTCGACGCCTTCCGAGCGGATCTCGACGCGGTCGCCGATCCAGATGGCCGACCCCGTGGCTGAAGGGCGGCCGCCGCGTGGGGTGATCGACACCTCGGTCCTCATTGACCTCGAGGCGATCGATCCCCGCACCTTGCCATCCGAGGTCGCCGTGACCGCCATCAGCATGGCCGAGCTCGCTGCTGGGCCTCATGCCGTGGGCGATGCCGGCGAGCGTGCCCGCCGTCAGGACAGGCTCCAGCGGGCTGAGGCGGCATTCGACGCATTGCCCTTCGATGCAGACGCGGCGCGAGCCTACGGTCGCGTCTACGCCGCCGTGGCCGCGGCCGGGCGCAAGACGCGAGGAGCGCGAGCCGTCGACCTTCTCATCGCTGCGACAGCGCTCGCACTCGAACTTCCTCTCTACACGCGCCACCCCGACGACTTCCGCCATCTCGGGGAACTCCTCGACGTCGTAGCGGTGTAGGCAAACCCGAAGGCATGGTGCCCGCCAAACGCTCCGTCAGGCGCTTCTGGAAGCGCCCTCGAGCGGTCGAGGAGCCGGTCCGGTAACCGGGGAGGCCGCCCCAGGATCTATCCTGGGCAGAGCCGGTCGTGGTGGCCGGCGGCACAGGAGGCCTACCGTGCGATCCAGCAGCAACCCCGCCCTGACCCGGAGCCCGGCGTTCGCCGCCGCCCTGCAGGCCCCGTCCCGGGTCGACGATCCCCTCGAGGCCGCCTACCGGGCGCCCAGCGCCACGTCCCGCCACACCGGTCGCATGACCGTCGAGGACGTGGTCGGTCGCACCGGCCTGCTGCTCGGCGTGGCCGCTCTCACGGGCGCCGCCACCTGGGTCTTGGGCCTCGGCGCCCTGGCCCTGCCCGCCGCGCTCGCCGGCCTGGTCCTGGCCGTGATCATCTCCTGGAAGCAGGTGACCAGCCCCGGGCTCATCGTCGCCTACGCCGCCGTCGAGGGCGTCTTCCTCGGCGGCATCAGCCAGTTCTTCAACGGGCTCTACCCCGGCATCGTCGTCCAGGCGGTGGTCGGCACCGCCGCCGTCACGGCCGTCATGCTCGGGCTCTACCGCAGCGGCAAGATCCGGGTCACGCCGGCCTTCACCAAGATGGTGGTGGGCGCCACCCTGGGCTTCGTCGCCCTCATCATGGTCAACCTGGTGGCCGGCTTCTTCGTCGACGGGGGGCTCGGCCTGCGCGAGGGTCCCCTCGGGGTGGTCGTCGGCCTGGTGGCCATCGGCCTGGCGTCGATGAACCTGGTGTTGGACTTCGACCTGGTGGAGCGGGGCGTGCGGGCGGCGCTGCCCGAGCGCTACGGCTGGTTCGCCGCCTTCGCCCTCATGGTCACCCTGGTGTGGCTCTACTTCGAGATCCTGCGCCTGCTGGCCATCCTCCAGAGCGACTGAGGCCCGGCCATGGCCCTGGCCGTGGGCGACCGGGCACCCGACTTCGAGCTGGAGGGCACCGGTGGACGCCGCTACGCCCTGGCCGACGAGCGGGGCGCCCCCGTGGTCCTGGTCTTCTACCCGGCCGACCACACCCGGGTGTGCACCCGCCAGCTGGTCAGCTACAGCCGCAATCTGGCCAGCTTCGCCGACCTCGGCGCCCGCCTGCTCGGCCTCAGCCCCCAGGGCGTGGCCAGCCACGCCGCCTTCGCCGCTGAGCACGGCCTGTCGATGCCCCTGCTGGCCGATACCGACAAGGCGGTGGCCGAGGCCTACGGTGTGCTCGGACCGCTCGGGTTCTACCGCCGCTCGGTCTTCGTGGTCGATGCCGGCGGCATCGTGCGCTACGCCCACCGCAGCGTGGGGGGGATGTCCTATCGCAGCAGCGACGAGCTGGTGGCCGCCGTGCGCTCGGCCGAGGAGGGGAAAGCCTACTTCTCGGCGCCGGCCAGGAGGCCCTGGACGAAGTAGCGCTGGAAGGCGAAGAACACCAGCAGGGGTACCACCAGGGACAGGAAGGCGCCGGGGGCGATGACGTCGATGTTGGCGCCGAACTGGCGGGTCTGCTCCCGGATGGCGACGGTGAGGGGGGTGGCGTCGGCCCCGGCGAAGACCAGGGCCACCAGCAGGTCGTTCCACACCCAGAGGAACTGGAAGATCGACAGCGAGGCGATGGCCGGCAGCCCGATGGGCAGGACCACCCGGAAGAAGATGCGGATCTCGCCGGCACCGTCGATGCGAGCCGCCTCCAGCAGCTCCCGGGGGATGCCGGCGAAGAAGTTGCGGAGCAAGAAGATGGCGAAGGGCAAACCGAAGGCGATGTGGAAGGCCACCACGCCGGAGATCTGGCCGAAGATCCCGATGCGGCCGTAGAGATCGGCCACCGGGATGAGGGCCACCTGGACGGGCACCACCAGCAGCCCCACCACGCCCACGAAGGCCCAATCCCGCCCCGGGAAGTCGACCCAGGCGAAGGCGTAGGCGGCGAGGGCGCCGATGATGACCACGCCCACGGTGGCGGGCACGGTGATGAGCACGGTGTTCCAGAAGGCGTCGACCATGCCGGGATCCTCGAGCAGGGCCTGGTAGCTGTCGACGGTGAGTTGGGCCGGGGCGCTGAGGACCTGCCACCACCCGCCGGCGGCGTTGTCGGGAGCGGAGCGGAACGACGACACCAGCAGCCCCACGCTGGGCAGCAGCCAGAACAGGGCCACGAGCACCAGCACCACGTGCAGCGGGCCCCGGGCCACCAGGCGGGCCAGGCGGGTCCCGGTGCCGGGTGCCCCTGGGGCCTTCCCCGCCAACGTCTGGCCCGTCACCGCTCGGACCGGAAGCGCTTGATGTTGAAGGCCATGGCCGGCAGCACCAGCAGGAACAGCAGCACCGACAAAGCGCTGCCCAGCCCCTGGTTGCGGCCCCCGCCGAAGGACACCCGCCACATCTCCAGGGCGATGACGTTGGCGTCGTCCTGCACCGACCCGGGGGGGATGACCAGCACCAGGTCGAAGATCTTGAGCACGTTGATGACCAGGGTGACCAGCACCACCAGCAGCACGGGCAGCAGCAGGGGGGCCGTCACCTGCCGGAAGACCTGCCACTCCCCGGCCCCGTCGACCCGGGCTGCCTCCAGGACGTCGCGGGGGATGGCCGACAGCCCGGCGCCGATGACGATCATGGCGAAGCCGACCCAGATCCACAGCCAGGCGGCGATCACCGCCGGGGTCACCAGCGTGGGGCTCAGCCAGCGCACGCCGTCCCAGGGCGGCCTGAAGTTGGACTCGGCCAGCCGCAGCCGGTACGCACCGGGGTCGAGGCCGTCGACGGCGAAGGTGCCGTCGTCGGCGGTGGTGGCGGTGGCCACCACGCCGGTGGCACCGAGGATCTCGACAACCACGCCCGGCAGCCCCTGCTCGCTCGCGTCGACCGCTCCCGCCTCGCCCCCGCCCCCCCGGGTGAAGTCGAGCCAGACCACGCCGGCCAGGGTGTCGTCACCGGCTGCGGGCACCGTAGCCAACTCGGCGTCGTCGGGGACCTCCGACGGGCGCAGGGCCAGCAGGCCGAGGCGGGCGGTGTCGCCCGGGGCGAAGGTGGCGGTGCTCACGTAGGCCTCGCCCTCGGCCCCGAGCAGGTCGGGCTGGGAGGGTCGGGCCCCGGCGTAGCCGCCGGCGGACGAGAACACGTCGGCCACGGTGGTGAGCACGGCGTTGGCCAGGCCCCGGTCGGGATCGTCCTCGTAGACGAGGCGGAAGATCACCCCGGTGGCCAGCCCGGAGATGGCCATGGGCATGAAGACCGCCACCTTGAACGCCGTCTGCCAGCGGACCCGCTCGGCCAGCACGGCATAGACCAGCCCCAGGCCGGTGGCGATGGTGGGGGCCACCACCACCCAGATGACGTTGTTGCGGATGGCCGTGCGGGTGCGGGGGGAGCTGAGCATGTCGCCGTAGTTGGCCAGCCCCACGAAGCTATCGCCCCCCCGGTCGAAGAGGCTGCGCACGGCGCTGAAGAAGATGGGATAGACCACCAGGGCACCGAGCAGCACCAGGGCCGGGGCCAGGAAGGCCAGGGCCACGGCCAGGCGGGGAGACCGGTGACGGCCACCGCCCGGGGCGCGGCCCCGGCGCTGTTGCGGGAGGGCGGGCGCGGCGGCGCCGGCCACGAGGGGCGGCTACCCGCCGTAGGCGACGTTGGCAGCCGCCTCCAGTTGCTCGGTGATGCCGGCGACGTTGGAGGTGTCGGCGACGAAGTCCTGGAAGAGCTTCCACATCCCCTGTCCCTGGGTGGAACCGAAGGACGACGGCTGCAGGTCCGAGAGATCGAAGCGCAGGTTCTCCCCGGCGTCGATGAGGCTCTCGGCGATGGTGCGGCTGATCTCGTCCGGGTAGGCGTCGATGTCGACATCGCGGTTGGGCGAGATGAAGCCACCGAGCTCGGCTCGTACCTCGCCGGCCTCGGGGCTGGCCAGGTACTCGATGAGCGCCCGCCCGCCCTCGGTGTCGTCGAGGAGCACGGCCACGTCGCCCCCGCTGACCACTGCCGGCCCCGAGTCCTCGATCTCGGGGAAGGGGAAGACGTCGGCCCCCTCGCCCAGCTCGGTCTCGGTGTCGCCGGTGATGACGGCCCCGACGAAGTCACCCTCGAAGACCATGGCGGCATCGGGAGGCTCGGTGAAGACCCGGGTGACCGACGTGTTGAAGTCGGTGCTCAACGTTCCCTGGGTCCCGCCGGCCAGGACGGTTGGGGTGAACGTCTCGGCCATGGTCTCCAGCGCCGTCACCACCGACGGGTCCGTCCAGGGGATCTCGTGGGCGGCCAGCTGGTCGTAGGTCTCGGGGCCGGCCGTACGCAGGTAGACGTTCTCGAACCAGTCGGTGAGCGGCCAGCCGTCACCGCCGCCGATGGACAGGGCGGGCACGCCGAAGTCCGTCGCCGTCTGAGCCACCTCGAGGAAGCCCTCGAGGTCCTCGGGAGGCTCGATCCCGGCGTCGTCGAAGACGGTGGTGTTGTACCAGATCAGCGACTTGTTGGCCGCCTTGAACCACACCCCGTAGAGCTCCCCGTCGACGCTGCCGAGCTCTCGCCAGATCTGGGCGTAGTGCTCGTCCACCGCCTCCCCGACCACGTCCTCCAGTGGCTGGAGGGCGCCCTGGCCGGCGAAGTCGCGCAGCAGGCCGGGCTGGGGGAGCAGGGCCACGTCGGGGGGGTCGCCGCCGGCGATGCGGGGACCGATCACGGCGGCGATGTCATCGCCGGTCGAGGTGACGGTGACCGACGCCCCCGTCTGCTGCTCGAAGGCCTCGAAGACGGCGCCGAAGAGCTCGGCCTCGGTGCCGGTGGGCACCAACGCCACCTCCAGTTGAACCCCCGACAGGTCGGGCAGCTCCTCACCATTGCCGGTGTCGCCGCCGTTGGTGTCGGTGGCGCCCTCGCCGTCGTCGTCACCGCCGCAGGCGCCGGCCAGCAATACGAGGACGGCCACCACGGCCAGCCGCCGCAGGAATCCGTCGGTCAGGTTCGTCATGGTGCATCCTCCTGTGGGTTGTCGGGTGGGGCCGGCGGCGGCCTCTCACCGCCGTCGGCTGGTGGCCCGTCGCCACGGATGGCCAGGCCGGTGTGGATGTCGAACAGGTGCAGCCGGTCGGTGTCGACGACCAGCTCCACGGCGTGGCCCTTGGCGGCGACCGTGCGCGGGCCCACCCGGGCCACCGCGGCCGTCGACGACTGGCCCGTGCCGGGCTCGAGAGCCTGTGGATCCTCGAGGCCGAGGTCGTCGGCCAGCTCCTTGGTGTCGTCGGTGCGCACCGGGGGGGCGTCGAGGCGGAAATGCACGTAGGCCTCGGATCCCATCTGCTCCACCAGGTCGGCGACGGCCTGCAGCCGGCGCCCCTCGGGGGCCGCCCCGGCCAGGGAGGCATCCTCGAGGTCCTCGGGGCGGATCCCCACCACGACGCCGCCGCCCACGGCGGCGCGCACCGCCGGCTGGGCCGCCAGATCGGCCCCCAGGGCCAGCCGCTGGTCGCCGATGGCGACGGAGATGCCGCCCTGGCCGTCGTCGGCCAGGGCGCCTTGGAGGAGGTTCATGGCCGGTGAGCCGATGAAGCCGGCCACGAACACGTTGACGGGGCGGTCGTAGAGGACCTGGGGGGCGTCGACCTGCTGGAGCTCGCCCTTGCGCATGACCGCCACCCGGTCCCCCATGGTCATGGCCTCGATCTGGTCGTGGGTGACGTAGAGGGTGGTGACCTCCAGGTGGCGCTGGATGCGAGCGATCTCCGCTCGCATCTGCACCCGCAGCTTGGCGTCGAGGTTGGACAGCGGCTCGTCCATCAAGAAGGCCTGGGGCTCGCGCACGATGGCCCGGCCCATGGCCACCCGCTGGCGCTGGCCGCCCGAGAGGTTGCGGGGCTTGCGATCGAGGAGCTGGTCGAGGCCGAGGATGCGAGCGGCCTGCTCGACCCGGCGGTCGACCTCGTCGCCGGCCACCTTCCTGAGCTTGAGGCCGAAGGCCATGTTCTGGCGCACGGTGAGATGGGGGTACAGGGCGTAGTTCTGGAAGACCATGGCGATGTCGCGGTCCTTGGGGGCGACGTCGTTGACCACCCGGTCGCCGATGCTGACCTTCCCGCCGCTGATCTCCTCGAGGCCGGCCACCATGCGCAGGGCCGTGGTCTTGCCACAGCCCGACGGGCCCACCAGGACGAGGAACTCGCCGTCGCCCACCTCCAGGTCGAGGCTGGACACCGCCGTGGTGCCGTCCGGGTAGACCTTCGACAGGTCTTCCAGGACGATATCGGCCACGTTGCGCTCCTCGATCCGGCTGCGTGGATGGTACCCCCGCTTGTTCGGCCCCTGAAAACGTCCGGGCGCGGTGGCCGGGTCCACCCGGTGGCCGCCGGGCTGCACTAGGGTGACGTACCTGTGTTCGTGCTCGGCATCGACCCCGGCCTCACCCGCTGCGGCTACGGCCTGGTGGCCCGGCAGGGCCAGCGCCTGCGGGCGGTCACGGCCGGGGTGGTGGCCACCGATGCGGGCGACCCGCTGCCCGAACGCCTCGCCCGGCTCCAGGGCGAGCTGCGGGCCCTGGTCGCCGAGCTGGAGCCGGCGGTGGTGGCCGTCGAGCGGGTCTTCTTCCAGGTCAACGCCCGCACCGCCATGTCGGTGGGCCAAGCCAGTGGCCTGGCCCTCGCCGCCGCCGCCGCCGCCGGTTGCCAGGTGGTGCAGTACACGGCCAACGAGGTCAAGCAGGCGGTAACCGGGTACGGAGCCGCCCCCAAGGAGCAGGTGCAGCGCATGGTGGCGGCCCAACTGGGGTTGGCCGAGCGCCCCCGCCCGGCCGACGCCGCCGATGCCCTGGCCCTGGCCGTGTGCCACCACGCCATGGCCCCGCTGCGGGCCCGCCTGGCCGCCGCCGGAGAGGGACCGGGTCGGTGATCGGCTTTCTGCGGGGCCTGCTGGCCGACGCCGGCCTCGACGGCCTGGTGCTGGTCGACGTCGGGGGGGTGGGCTACCGGGTGCTGGTACCGCCGGCCACCGTGCCCGAGCTGGGCGAGCCCGGCGCCACCGTGATGCTCCACACCCACCTCGCCGTGCGGGAGGATGCGCTGACCCTCTACGGCTTCGCCACCGCCGACGAGCGCTCCTGCTTCGAGGCGCTCGTCGGCGCCCACGGGGTGGGCCCGGCCCTGGCCCTGGCCATCCTGTCGATCCACCGCCCCCGGGCCCTGCGCCGGGCCGTGGCCGAGGAGGACGTGGGCGCCCTGTGCCTGGTCCCCGGAGTGGGGCGCAAGACGGCGGCCCGGTTGCTCATCGAGCTCAAGGACCGCCTCGGCATCGACGGTGACGTGGTCGCCCCGCCCGCCGGGCCGGCCGGGGCGGCGGGCGAGGGGGGGAGCCAGCCGCCGGCCCGGGCCGAGGTGCGTGAGGCCCTGGTGGCCCTCGGCTACGAGGCCGACGAGATCCGGGCCGCCCTGGCCGCCCTGCCCGAGGGTGACGACGTCGCCGTCCTCTTGCGGGCCGCCCTGGCTGGGCTCGGGCGGGCCCGGTGATGGCGGGCCGGGAGGAGGTGGTGACGGCCGCCGCCCTGGCCGGCGAAGAGGTCGACGAGGTCGGCCTGCGCCCCCGGTGCCTGGCCGACTTCGTGGGTCAGGGCGAGCTCAAGGAGCACTTGGCCATCGTCTTGGAGGCGGCGCGCCGGCGGGACCAGGCCGCCGACCACCTGCTCTTCGCCGGTCCCCCCGGCCTGGGCAAGACCACCCTGGCCGGCATCGTGGCCGCCGAGATGGGCGTGGGCCTGCGGGTCACCTCGGGACCGGCCCTCACCCGCCCCGGCGACCTGGCCGCCATCCTCACCAACCTGGAGGAGGGCGAGGTCCTCTTCGTCGACGAGGTGCACCGCCTGCCCCGCACCGTGGAGGAGGTGCTCTACCCGGCCATGGAGGACTTCCAGCTCGACATCGTCCTCGGCCAGGGCCCGTCGGCCCGCTCCATCCGCCTCGACCTGCCCCGCTTCACCCTGGTGGGCGCCACCACCCGCACGGGGCTCATCACCGGCCCCCTGCGCGACCGCTTCGGTCTGGTGGCCCGCCTCGACCACTACCCCCCGGCCGACCTGGAGACCATCGTCGGGCGCGCCGCCGGGATCGTCGGGGTGCCCATCACCGCCGAGGGAGCGGCGGAGATCGCCGGGCGGGCCCGGGGGACACCCCGCATCGCCAACCGGCTCCTGCGCCGGGTGCGCGACTACGCCGAGGTACGGGCCGCCGGGGTGGTCGACGCCGCCGCCGCCCGCGACGGGCTGGCCACCTTCGGGGTCGACGACTTGGGCCTCGACAAGGTCGACCGGGCCATCCTGGGGGCCCTGTGCCAGCGTTTCGCCGGTGGCCCGGTGGGACTGTCCACCCTGGCCATCAGCGTGAGCGAGCCCACCGAGACGGTCGAGGACGTCTACGAGCCCTTCCTCATCCGCCAGGGCCTGGTCATGCGCACCCCTCGGGGCCGGGTGGCCACCCCGGCGGCCTGGGCCCGCCTCGGTCTCGACCCCCCGCCGGGCCCGGGTTCCCCGCCCGCTCTCTTCGACTAGCGGCTCGACCATTCAGGAGGATCGGCGTGGCTCAGCCGCCTCGATCCTCCGGAATTGGCCGCGTTCGCTCAGAGGCGGGGGGCGGTCGCCAGCTCGAGGTCGGTGCCGAGGACGGTCTCGGCTCGCTCCAGCTGGGGGGTGAGGCGGGTGATGCCGACGAGGCCGGCGTCGAGGCCCTCGAACGACAGGGGGCTGTCACCCAGGTGCAGGCCGGTGCTGACCACCAGGCCGACGGCCCGGCCGGCGCCGTCGAGCACCGGGCCGCCGCTGTCGCCGGGCAGGACCGCCCCGGTGGCGAAGACGTGGTCGGCGCTCGGCATGCCGAGGGCCACGAAGGTCTTGGCCGTGACCCCGGTGCCCACGCCGAGGGGGTTCCCGTAGCTGGAGAGCACCGTCGGTTCCAGCAGGCCGGGGCGCTCGTCGTTGACGCCGGTGGGCCCGCCGAAGCTGCACACCTGGGGACTGGCCTCCACTCCGGGGTCGAGGCGGATGAGGGCAAAGTCCTTGGGGTCCTGCTGGATGGCGTAGACGAACTCGCCGATACGGTTGCCCGCGGCGTCACGGGCCCCCGGTCCCTCGCCGGCGGCGAAGCGGACCTCGCCGTTGTCCTGGGTGCCGAGGAGGGAGGTGGCCAGGATGCAGTGGCCGGCCGTGCCCATGTAGCGGCCGCCGGCGGGGTCGGTGAAGAGGAAGTTCAAGGTGCACGCCCCGGTGTCGGTGACGGCGATGGCGCCGGGCCGGACTCCGGGGCAGGATCCGACGCCGAAGGGTGCGGCGGTGTCGAGCGAGGCGGCGTCCGGCACGTCGATGAGCTGGCACGGGCGCCCACCGAGGGTCCAGGCCCGCTCACCGGCAGCCGGGCCACCGGTGCCCAGGAGCGAGTCGAGCAGGCCGGCCCGGGCCGGCGCCGCCAGGGAGACCAGGGAGGCGATGACGAGGACCAGCACGAGCCAGCGGCGTCGGGTCATGGTCCGAGAAGCTACTCCGACGGCTCCCTACCGTCGGCGCGCCCCGCTGCCCGCACCCCGGCCGGGCTGCGCTAGGGTCGTCGGCTGGTCAGCGGGCGCCACCGGGTGCCGGCGCGGACCCACCCTCACCTATGGCAGAGCTCATCCCCTTCGTCCTGCTCCTGGGCCTGATGTGGTTCCTGCTCATCCGGCCCCAGCAGGCTCGCCTGCGCAAGCAGCGTGAGCTGATCGCCTCGATCGCCGTGGGTGACGAGGTCCTCACTGCCGGTGGCGTGATCGGCATTGTCCGGGTGCTGACCGGCGACGAGCTCCGCCTCGAAGTCAGCCCCGGGGTCGAGGTGCGCCTGGTGCGGGCCGCCGTCTCCCGCCGTCTCGGCGGGGCCGACGAGCGCACCGACGACGGTTCCGGCGACGAGTCGGACCACGGCTCGTGAGTGGCAGGCGACGGCTGTGGCTGCCGCTGGCCACCATCCTGGTGATCGCCTTCGGCTCGCTGGCGGCCACGCTGGCGGTCGGGAACACGCCCGAGCTGGGCCTGGACCTCCAGGGTGGGGCCTCGGTGGTGCTCCAGCCGCCGGCCGACGTCTCCGACACCCAGGTCATCGACCAGGCCATCGAGGTCATCCGCCAGCGGGTGGACGCACTCGGGGTGTCCGAACCCGACATCACCCGCCAGGGCGACGCCATCGTGGTCGAACTGCCCGGTGTCGCCGACCAGGAGCGGGCCCTGGAGATCCTGGGCCAGACGGCCGAGCTGCGCTTCCGGCCGGTGCGCCAGGTGGTCCCGCCGCCCGGCACCCCCGGAGCGCCGTCGACCACGGTGCCCCTCGTGCCCACGCCCCGGGAGGAGGATGTGCCCGAAGCCGACGTCACCCTGCCCGGTGAGGCGCCCGAAGGGGTGGAGCCGTCGCTGTTCCAGCTGGGACCGGCGGCCGCCCTGGGGCGCGACATCGCCGACGCCCAGGCCGTCTTCGCCCAGGGCCAGACCGAGTGGTCGGTGCTGCTCACCTTCACCGACGAGGGCATCGCCGGCTTCAACGAGTTGGCGTCGGCCTGCTTCAACGGCGAGCCCACCTGCGCCCGGGGGGCGGTGGCCATCGTGCTCGACGGCACCGTGGTGTCGTCGCCCACCGTGCGGGAGCCGACGTTCCCCAACCGCGAGGTGACCATCACCGGCAACTTCGACGAGGAGGAGGCCAAGGACCTGGCTTTGGTGCTGCGCTACGGCTCGCTGCCGGTCCAGTTGGAGCAGGAGTCGGTGCAGACCGTCTCGCCCACCCTGGGCGCCGACTCCCTGCGGGCCGGGCTGCTGGCCGGAGCCCTGGGTACGGCGCTGGTCCTGATCTACCTCCTGGCCTACTACCGGGCGCTCGGCCTGGTGGTGATGCTGGGCCTGGGGGTCTGGGCGGCCTTGCAGTGGTCGGTCATCAGCTACCTCGGATCGAGCCAGGGCCTGGCCCTCAGCCTGGCCGGGGTCACCGGCATCATCGTCTCGGTGGGGGTCACGGTCGACTCCTACATCGTGTACTTCGAGCGCCTCCGCGACGAGGTCCGGGCTGGGCGCAGCGTGCGTTCGTCGGTCGACCGCAGCTTCAAGCGGGCCTTCCGCACCATCCTGGCCGCCGACACGGCCGCCTTCATCGGTGCCTTCCTCCTGTGGTGGCTCACGGTGGGAGCGGTGCGGGGCTTCGCCTTCTTCCTCGGCCTGTCCACCGTGCTCGACCTGGTCGTGGCCTACTTCTTCACCCGGCCCATGGTGGCGATGCTCAGCCGGCGCAAGGCCTTCGTCTCGCCCCGCTTCATCGGGGTCACTCCTCCCGAGGTCGAGACCCCCGTTCGGGCGCCCGTGGGGGCGGGGACATGAGCAGCCGTCCCCGGCGGCGGGGTCCACTCGCCCGGCTGTACCACGGCGAGAGCAACATCGACTTCCTGGGCCGGGCCAAGTACTTCATCACCGGGTCCATCGTGGTGATCCTGGTCGGGCTGGCGCTCATGGTCGGCCGGGGCCTGAACCTGGGCATCGACTTCGAGGGCGGTACGTCCTGGACGGTGCCCGGCACCGTCGACATCGATGACGCCCGGGAGGTGATGGCGTCGCTCGATCTCCCCGACGCCGAGATCCAGGTCCTCGGCGGGACCGAGGGCGAGCAGCTCCGGGTGCAGACCGAGCCCGGGGCCGACACCGAGGCCGTGCGGGAGGCGCTGGCCGAACTGGCCGGCGTGGAGGCCACCCAGGTGCAGGTCACCGACGTGAGCCCGTCGTGGGGGTCGGAGATCACCGAGAAGGCCCTGCGGGCCCTGGTCTTCTTCCTGGCGGCGATCATGGTGTACATCAGCCTGCGCTTCGAGTGGCGCATGGCCGTGGCCACCGTCGTCGCCCTGCTGCACGACATCGCCCTGACGCTCGCCGTGTACTCCCTGACCGGCTTCGAGGTCACGCCGGCCACCGTGGTCGCCATCCTCACCATCCTCGGTTACTCGATCTACGACGGGATCGTGGTCTTCGACCGGGTGGACGAGAACGCCCGGGTGCTGGCCAACCGGGGGGACACGACCTACCGGGACATGGTGAACACCTCGCTCAACCAGGTGTTCATGCGCACCATGAACACCTCCATCACCGCCCTGCTCCCAGTGGCCTCCCTGCTGATCATCGGCTCCTTCGTGCTCGGGGCCGCCACCCTCCAGGAGTTCGCCCTGGCCCTGCTGGTGGGCCTGGCCGCCGGCACCTACTCGTCGCCGATCATCGCCTCGCCGGTACTGGCCGCCCTCAAGGAGCGCGAGCCCCGCTACACCGCGCTCCGCAAGCGCCTGGAGTCTCGGCGCCCCCCCCTGGTGCCCACCGGAGGCTCGCCGGCTCCGGCGAAGGCGACGGTCACCGCGGCGGACGGCAACGGTGACGGCGACGGCGAGGGCGACGGCACCAAGGTGGGTGCCGGTAGCCGGAACCGGGGCAAGGCCGGCCCGGTCCCGGCATCGACCCCGGGTGGCATCACTCCCCGGCCCCGCAAGAAGGGCAAGAAGCGCTAGGGCGCGAGCCCTGAGGCGTCGTGGGTGACTCCGGCGGGGCCCGAGCGCACAATGTCGAACTCCTGAGGCGAATAACCTCTGCTAGGTGAGCGATAGCGATGCAGAACCTCGTAGTCCCGCCTACCGCATCGGGGTGGCGGCGGAGGTGCTCGGGGTGAGCGTGGACACGGTGCGGCGCTGGGCCGATTCGGGCCGCCTGCGCACGGCCCGCAGCGCTGGGGGTCAACGCCTCGTCGACGGGGCTGACCTGGCCCGCCTGGCCACCGAGGTGGCGGCGGACGGCGAGGACCCGGAGCGGCGCCCGGGTTCCGCTCTGTCGGCCCGCAACCGCCTCCGGGGGATCGTCACCCGGGTGACCACCGACACGGTCATGGCCCAGGTCGAGCTCCAGGTGGGGCGCCACCGGATGGTCTCGCTCATGAGCCGGGAAGCGGCCGACGAGCTCGGCCTGGCTCCCGGCGTGCTGGCGGTGGCCATGGTGAAGTCGACCAACGTGGTCGTGGAGGTGATCGAGAGCCCGTGAGGCGGACCGGGCGACGGCGACTGCCGGCGGTCGCAGCTGCGGTGGCGGTGGTGGTCTCGCTCGGAGGCGGGTGCGCCGGCACCGACGCAGCAGGGGAGCGGGAGCTGGTCGTCTTCGCCGCCGCCTCGCTCACCGACGCCTTCACCGCTCTCGGCCGGGCCTACGCAGCGGCGCCGGGTGCGGCCGGTGCCGAGGTCGAGATCGTCGCCGCCGGGTCGTCGTCGCTGCGGGAGCAGATCCTCGCCGGTGCCCCCGCCGACGTCTTCGCCCCGGCTGACGCCGCCACCATGGACCAGGTGGTGGCGGCCGGGATGGCCAGCGATCCCCGACCCTTCGCCGCCAACCGGCTGGAGATCGCCGTGCCTGCGGGGAACCCGGGTGGCGTGGATGAGATCGGCGACCTGGACGACCCGGAGCTGCTGGTCGGGCTGTGCGCCGAGGAGGTGCCGTGCGGGTCCTTGGCCCGCCAGGCACTGGACCGGGCCGGGGTGGCGGCGGCGGTCGACACCAACGAGGCCGACGTGCGGGCCCTGCGCACCAGGATCGAGGCCGGCGAGCTCGATGCCGGCATCGTGTACCGCAGCGACGTCCTCGCCGCCGGCGAGGCGGTGGAGGGGATCGACCTGCCGGCGGGGGCGAACGTCGTCGCCACCTATCCCATCGCCGCCCTCACCAGCGCCCCCAACCCCGCCGGGGCAGCCGCCTTCGTGGCCTTCGTCCGCTCCCGGCAGGGCGAGCGGATCCTGGCCGGCTTCGGGTTCGAGCGCCCGTGACCGGCCGGCGCCGGCCGTCCCGGGGCGGCGAACGCCGGGAGCCGTGGTTGCTCCTGGGCCTGGCCGGCCTCGCCCTGGCCTACGTGGCCGTTCCCCTGCTCGCCCTCCTCCAGCGGGCCCCGTGGCGCGACCTCGGCGCCCTGGTGCGCCGGCCCGTGGTCATCGACGCCCTCGCCCTCAGCCTCACCACGGCCCTGGCCGCCACCGCCGCCTGCCTCCTCGTCGGGGTGCCCCTGGCGTGGGTGCTGGCCCGCAGCCGGCTGCCCGGCCGGTCCCTGGCCCGAGCCCTCGTCACCCTGCCCATGGTCCTGCCCCCGGTGGTCGGTGGCGCCGCTCTGCTGCTGGCCTTCGGCCGCCGGGGCCTGCTCGGCGGACCGGTGTACGAGGCCACGGGACTGCTCCTGCCCTTCTCTGCCTGGGGGGTGGTGGCGGCCAACGCCTTCGTCGCCTTGCCCTTCCTGGTGCTGACGGTGGAGGCCGGCCTGCGGGCCGGGGACCAGCGCCTGGAAGAAGCCGCGGCCACCCTGGGGGCGAGCCGCTGGACCGTGTTCCGCCGCATCACCCTGGCCCAGGCCGCTCCCTCCATCCTCGCCGGCGGCGTGCTGTGCTGGGCCCGGGCCCTCGGGGAGTTCGGGGCCACCGTGACCTTCGCCGGCAACCTCCAGGGCCGGACCCAGACCATGCCCCTGGCCGTGTTCCTGGCCATGGAGTCCGACCGGGAGGCGGCCATCGCCTTGTCCCTGGTGCTGATCGCCGTCTCCCTCGCCGTGCTGGTACCCCTGCGCGACCGCTGGCTGCCGGGCTGACGGCCGGCGATGTTGCGGGCCGGCATGGACCTGACCCTCGGCGAGCTCCACCTCGACGTGGACCTCGAGGTGGCCGATGGCGAGGTGGCTGCCCTGATCGGCCCCAACGGCGCCGGCAAGACCACGGCCCTGCGGGCGATCGCCGGCCTGCACCCTCTCGACGGTGGCCGGATCGAGGTCGACGGCGAGGTGCTCGACGACCCGGCCGCCGGGGTCTTCGTGGCGCCGGCTCGGCGTCCCGTGGGCTTCGTCTTCCAGGACTACCTGCTCTTTCCCCGCCTCAGCGCCCTGGACAACGTGGCCTTCGGCCTGCGCTGCCGGGGCTGGGGACGGGCCGCCGCCCGGTCCGAGGCCGGGCGCTGGCTGGCCCGCCTGGGGCTGGCCGACCAGGCGGGAAAACGCCCCCGGGCCCTCTCCGGGGGCCAGGCCCAGCGCGTCGCCCTGGCCCGGGCCCTGATCACCGACCCTCGGCTCTTGCTGCTGGACGAGCCCCTGGCCGCCCTCGATGCCGCCCGGCGCCCGCAGGTCCGCTCCGAGCTGCGCCGGCACCTGGCCACCTTCGACGGGGGCCGCCTGCTGGTCACCCACGACCCGGTCGACGCCCTCGTGCTGGCCGACCGCCTGCTGGTGCTCGAGGGCGGGCGGATCACCCAGGTGGGTTCCCCCGCGGCGGTGGCGGCCCGGCCGGCATCGCCCTACGTGGCCGAGCTCATCGGCGTCAACCTCCTCCAGGGGCGGGCCAGCGGGGAGCGCACCGTGCGCCTGGCCTCGGGCGCCGAGCTGGTGGTGGCCGACCCCTTGCCCGGGCCCGACGTGGCCCTGGCGCTGCGCCCCCAGGCCGTCGCCCTCCACCGCCACCGGCCCGAGGGCAGCCCCCGGAACTGCTGGTGGGCCACGGTGGAGGATCTCGAAGCCCGCCGCGACCGGGTCCGGGTCAGCCTGGCCGGGCCGGTGACCCTGGTGGCCGAAGTCACCCCGGCGGCGGTGGCCGAGCTCGGCCTGGTCGCCGGCGCCCGGGTGTGGGCCAGCGTCAAGGCCGTCGACCTCAGTGCCTACCCGGTGTGACACCGCTGACGGCCAAGCTCGATCTGGCAGCAGGAATGGTTGGGAATCCAGCCGATCCTGCTGCCAGATCGGGAGGGGCGCCGCGCTGCGCCCGGGGCGGCGCCCCCGCGCCAACCAGGCAGCGGCCACTAGCGTGGGCCACGACGTGGTAGGCCCGGTCACCCCGCAACGACAGCCGCCGGGGCCGCCGGGCAACGTCTTCGTCGGCCGGTCGCCCGAGCTGGCCGCCCTGGCCGCCAACCTGGCGTGGGCGGCCGCCGGCGAACCCCGGGTGGTGGTGATCGAAGGCCCGGCGGGCATGGGCAAGTCCGCCCTGGTACGGGCCTTTCTCGCCCAGGCCGGGCCGCAGGTCCCCGTGCTGGCCGCCGGCGGCGAGGAGCCCGGACCCCGCCGGCGCCTGGGCGTGGTCGGCCAGCTGCTCTCCGGCGCCGGTCTCCCGGCGCCCGGCATCGGGCCCGAGTGCGAGCCCTTGCAGGCCGGAGCCCAGCTCCTGGAGGTGCTCGCCACCGTGTCGGACGGCGGGCCCATGGTGCTCGCCTTCGAGGATGTGCAGTGGGCCGACCTTGCCTCGGTCCAGGCGCTTACCTTCGCCCTGCGCCGCCTGCACGCCGACCGGGTGCTGGCCGTGCTCACCCGCCGGGAGGGGACGCCGCCGCTGCCCGGGGGCCTCCAGCGCCTGGTGGACGGCCGGGGCCAACGACTGCGCCTCGGCGGCCTCGACGCCATCGCCCTGGCCGAGATGGCCGTGCGCTTGGGGGCGGGGCGGCTCCCAGTCGCCGCCGCCGAGCGCCTCCGCCATCATTGCGGGGGGAGTCCGCTGCACGCCAGGGCCCTGCTGGAGGACCTCGACGCCGGCGACCTGCGGCGGGAGTCGGGCGCCCTGCCCGCCCCCCGCTCCTTTGCCGCCGTGGTGGCGGCCAAGGTCGAGGCCTGCCCGGCGCCCGCCCGTGCCCTGGTGCAGGCGGCGGCGGTGCTGGGCGAGCGCTGCTCCCTGCCCACTGCGGTGCGCCTGGCCGGGCTGGATGCCCCCGGCGAGGCCCTCGAAGCGGCGGTGGCCACCTCCCTTCTCGACGTGGAGGCCGACCCCACCAGCCGGTCCGTCTGCTTTACCCACCGGCTGGTGCGCGCCGCCGTCTACGGGGATCTGCGCCCGTCCCTGCGGGCCGAACTGCACACCCGGGCCGCCACCATCACCGCCGGCCAGGTGGCCGTCGACCACCGGGTGGCGGCCACGTCGATGAAAGACGCCGAGCTGTCCGGGGAGCTGCGCCGTCTCGCCGCCGCCGAGGCGGCCGGTGGGGCGCCGGCCCAGGCTGCGGGGCACCTGGTGGCGGCGGCCCGGCTGGATCCCGACACCCGCCGGGCCGAGCAGTGCCTGCTGGACGCCGCCGGTCTCCACCTGGGCGACGGCGAGACCAGCGCCGCGGCCGAGTTGGTGGCGGCCGTGTCGGGCGACCTCCCCGCTCGCCGGGCCCTGGCCGGTCGGCTGGCCCTGGTGGCTGGTCGCCTGGACGAAGCCCGGTTGCACCTGGAGGAGGCGTGGAAGGCCGATGCGGCGCCGGCCCTGCTGGCGACCCAGCTGGGCCAGCTGGCGCTCCAGGATGCCCGGGCCGAGGAGGCGGTGATGTGGGGTCACCGGGCCCTGGAGGCGACCGGTGGCGGCCCCGCCGAACGGTCGGCAGCCCGGTCGGTGGTCGCCATCGGCCTCGG
>Ga0247704_1000168_pt1 | contig 18772 bp, 19 predicted proteins | sample 41W_NmetaG_FD_189042 | JGI IMG/M metagenome (GOLD analysis project Ga0247704, IMG submission 189042) | Soil microbial communities from hillslope of Landscape Evolution Observatory, University of Arizona, Oracle, AZ, United States - 4-1-W_N | ecosystem: Engineered > Artificial ecosystem >...
GTGCCGCGGTGCTGGCCCTCTATGTCGGAGGCTGAAAACACGTCCCACGTCCAGATACTACGCTCTGTAGCGTATGGCAGCCAGCCCGCCGTCGTTCGGCTTTCCAGTCCAGGCAGGCCGACAATCGCCTCACCGGTTGTGATCCGGCGCCTCGTCCGGGGGACAGGCAAGACCCTCATCTCCTTGGGCGTACTCATCCTCTTGTTCGTCGGGTACCAGCTTTGGGGAACCGGGCTCGCCCATGACCGTGCCCAGAAGTCTCTTCGCGCCCAGTTCTCCCGCCAGCTCGCAGCGCCCGCGGCCGCCGAGCCCTCTCCGGCGACATCGGCCTCCGCTCCACCGACCACCGTGCCGACTCGGGCCGTCGAGGGCGAAGCCATCGCGGTGATCGAAATCCCGAAGATCGGGTTGGACGAGGTCGTCGTGGAGGGGGTCGGGGTGGAGGACCTGAAGAAGGGCGTGGGCCGCTACCCCGATACCAGGATGCCCGGAGAGCAGGGTAACTCGGCCCTGGCCGGTCATCGCACCACCTACGGCGCCCCGTTCAATCGCATTGATGAGCTCACTGACGGCGACGAGATCACCGTTACAACTGCTGCCGGGTCGTTCCGCTACGAGGTGGCGGAGAAGAAGGTCGTCACCCCCGAGGAGATCTCGGTGCTCGACGACACCGCCGACAATCGACTCACACTGACGACCTGCCACCCGAAGTACAGCGCAGCGCAGCGCCTGATCGTCATCGGCCGCCTCGTCGGCCCTGCGATCAACGCTCCAGTCGCCCCCACGGGGGGTACGCCCACGCCTGGCCCGCCCCGCTCGGCGTCGTTGGCCACTGGCGAGGCACCCGCCGGGCTCTCCGGCGGGAATGCGGCCAACCGACCGGCCATAGCCTGGGCCATCGTGGCCGCGACCGTCTGGTTGACCGCTTGGGGGATTGGCCGATGGAGCGGCCGTCGCTGGACGACCTACGCCCTCAGCGTCCCCGTCTTCCTTGTCGCCCTGTTCATGTTCTACGAGAACGTGGCGCGCCTCCTTCCTGCCAACGTCTGACCGAGCTGCGCGGAGCCCGAGATAGGCGCTCACGAGCGGTCACGGAAGATACGGCTGACACGAGCCTATCCAATAACAACTACATTGTGTAGGTGTCAGGTCGGCGTGCCACCGATGGAGAGCCGGTCGACGCCGATCTCGTCAAGCTGTACCTGGCTGATATCGGCGGCCATCGACTGCTGAGCCGTGCCGACGAACAGCGGCTGGGAGCCACGATGGCAACGGGGCGAGCTGCCGCATCGGAGCTGCTCCTCAGTCGGGCCTCCGAGGAGAAGCGTCGAGACCTGGCTGCTGCCGTCGCCGCGGGAGCAGATGCCCGTCGGCAGTTCATCGAGTCCAACTTGCGCCTGGTCGTTGCGCTAGCCAAGCGCTATCAGGGTTCGGGCACGCCGCTGCTTGATCTGATCCAGGACGGGAACCTGGGGCTGCTACGCGCGGTTGACGGATTCGATCATCGCAAGGGCTTCAAGTTCTCGACATACGCCACGTGGTGGATCTGCCAGGCGATTACCCGAGGAACGGCCATGAGTGCCCGGGCTGTCCGTGTGCCTGTCGAGGTCGCCGACCGCGTTCGTCAAGTTCGCAACAGTCAGGTTCGGCTTCAGGCAGAACTGGGCCGGCGTCCCACCATCAGCGAAGTCGCCGCGGATCTCGACCTGAGCATCCCCACGGTCCAGGAGGCCATCGAACTGGGACGAGCCCCGAAGTCACTCTCCCAGCCTGTAGGCGAGGATCAGGTAACGGCCCTGGAGGAACTGATCGAGGACAGCGACGCGCCCGACCCAGCTGAGGAGGCCGTGGCCGCCGTTCTCGGGGCGGAACTCGTCTGCTTGCTCGGTCCTCTACGCGCCCGTGAGCAGGCGGTCTTGAAGCTGCGCTTCGGATTGGACCAAGGTCAGCCCCGCACTCTCAAGGAGGTCGGTGCAGTCCTTCATCTAACTCGGGAGCGCATTCGTCAGATCGAGAAAGTGGCGCTGTGCAAGCTTCGTCATCCTTCCCTCAAGACCGATGTTCGCGCGCTCCTTCTCGGTTGAGCGGGTGCCACTATTTGAAGTCGTTGGCCTCGAGGCCGCGGAAGTGGCAGGCAACAGGGTGGCCGTCGCCCCGATCGGCGAGGTTCGGCTCCTCCGCGACACAGATGGCCTCCGCCTTCCAACAGCGAGTGCGGAACCGGCAGCCCGAGTGTGGGGAGGTCGGATTCGGGGTCCCCCGAGGACAGGAAGGGCGAGGTGGGCCACAACGTCGAGGATGTGCCTCGAGCCCGCGGTAGTGGGAGCGGGGGTTCGTCCTCCCTCCGACCGGGAACCAACCCGGATGCAGTCCGAGGAACAGGATGGCCAGCTGGCCCAGCCACAGGGCAGGCCCTACGGTGGCGGTGGCCAGGGCGGCGTCGTCGTTGATGCCGTCGCCCGCCATCGCCGTGGGCACCGAAGCCTCGAGGCGCTGGATCACCAAAGCGCCGCCTGCGCTCGATGTCCGCTCCGAGGGCGCCAGTACCCACGAAACGGGCCTGCACAGGCGCACGGACCGGCCAGCGACGCAGCCCACCAGCCCATTCCGGGAACGGCTCCACGTCCTCGGCTGGTCCGGGAGGCCCGGCGGCGGTTAGAGCGGCTGGGCCAGGGAGTGCTCGCTGCGCGCTTCGACGGCCGCGGCGAGGGCTAACTCTTTTTGGGGCTCCCTGCCCCCTACTGGCCTAACGTCACGTTGCCCAATGGACGAGGATGGTTTCAGTGCAGCTCACTTCACTAGGCCCTTTCTGTCGATCGCGCCCGGGCCGGTTCTGGTGGGCTCCCGCACAGCCCGCCGTCCTCGGAGTGCTGAACAGGGAATGACGTCCCGGGGGCTTAGGATCCTCCGATGCGCATCTCACGGCTCGTGGTCACTGCAGCTCTGTCGGTCGGTCTGACGCTGTTCTCGTCGGACGCTGCTTTGGCCGCTCCCAAATCGTCGAGTCCTACTGTGGGTTATGACGTCTCCTACCCCCAGTGCGGTGGCCAGCTTCCCGCCAACCCTGCCTTTGGCATCGTAGGAGTGAGCGACGGCCTGGCCTACGGCCAAAACCCTTGCCTGGCGCAGCAGTACGCCTGGGCTCTCGCCGCTCCCAAAGCACCCCCGGCGTTCTACATGAACACCGGGAACCCGGGCACCCTCGCCACCAGAGTGAACTGGTACGCCCAGAACGGCCCGGAGCAGTGCGACACAGTCAATGAGGCTGGCTGTGCGTACAACTACGGCTACCACGCTGCATGGAACGCGTTCGAGCACGCCACCTCCCAATCGAGTGCCAGCGCGGCGACAACCGCAGCGTGGTGGCTGGACGTCGAGACGGCCAATTCGTGGTCGACGGACCAGTCGCTGAACGTCAGAGACATCCAGGGCTCCATCGACTACCTACGCAACATTGCCGGAGTGAGCCTGGTCGGGATCTACTCCACCGGTTACCAGTGGGGACAGATCACCGGCGGCGCCAACTTGGGCCCGACCATCCCGAACTGGGTGGCCGGGGCGCTGAACGCCAAGCGGGCGCCAGCCTTGTGCTCCTCCTCGTTCGGCGGCGGGAAGGTTCAGTTGGTCCAGTACCCGTCCGGCGGTTTCGACGCCAACTACACCTGCCCTTGATGCGGAGTTCGTTGGTTCTGTTTCACGGTCCACCGGAGCCGCCGGGGGTGGGCCATGGCGATTCGACGTGAAGGGGTCAATGTCGCGCCGGGTCGCCGCTCAGCAAGGGCATGGTCGTTGTAGGTGAGTAATACCGCAGGCGTCAGAGGACGGGCATCACGCATCTTGACCCCCCACCTCCTACACCATCATCACCTCACCGACGCCGATCAGGTCCAGACCCCCGGTCCCGTGCCACTGGTGGAGACCCGGTCCCGTGGGGCTGGCGAGCGACAGGGGAGCCACGTATCCACCGCGACAATGCCCTAACCCGACCTCCTCGGATCGCTGGTGTGACGACGACGACGACGACGCTGTCCTGGCAGCGATGAAGATGTGGCTCTGCGCCCGATTGGCGCAGGCAACGAACGCGAGGGAGTCTGGGAGCGGTGTCGTCGCGACCCAGCCATGGCCCGCCTATGCGCTCGCCCCGAGGGCGGTTGCGGCACCGAAGTCACGTAGCGACCAGGCCGCCGCCGGCGATGAGCCGCATGTGACTATCGCCGTGCGATCTTGTCTTGTGCGACCGTCTGGTCACCTTTTCGAGCGGGTCCAGGGGAGAAGCTGGAGAGCCGGGATCCACCTCGCAGTAGCACTGGCGTTGGCGATCCCGGTCGGGCTGTTCCCCGCAGTGGCCTGGGCGGACCACGAGGCGAGGCCGTCTACCGCGAACCTGGAGGCCAGGGGCCACAGTCCCCATGCCGCTTCGTTCACCGATCCGGCGCCGGTTCGACACGTCAACTCCGACCTCGCCTTTTGGGGGACGCTGGCCTTCCACGGCAACTACGACGGGTTCCGCATCGTCGACATCTCCAATCCTGATGGTCCGGTCGGGCTCTCCCACGAGCGTTGCAACGGAGATCAGGGAGACATCGTCGTGTGGGAAACCGTCCTCGTCAGGGCGTGGCACTCGCCGGCGCCTGCCGGTCGCTTCTGCGATGGCGTGCCCGTGCCCGCCGGCTTCGAGGGCGTCCACGTGTTCGACATCAGAGACACCAGCGACGCCAAATTGGTGGCCTCGGTGGAGTTGGAATGCGGGTCGCACACCCTTACCGCCGCGGGAGTAGCTGATGGCAGTCTCATTGTCTACAGCAACAACTCGAGCAGCCTTGGATGCGTCGACGGGACCAGGGCGAGCGACGACTCTGCCGGTGATTTCATGGACATCATCACCATCCCACTGGGCTCGCCCGCCTCCGCCAGCCTGCTCCGCAGGGAGCCGCTGGCCGGCCCGGCGACCGACGTCCGTACCGGCTGCCACGATGCCGGCGTGATCCTCGGCCAGGTGAACAAGGCGGCGTGTGCCGGCGCCGACACGATCAACGTGTGGGACGTCGGGCCCAACGCCACCCCGGGCGGGACCCCTACCGAGCCGGTCCTGCTGTTGAGCATCTCCGAACCGGGCGTCGGCCAGGCGGGGACAAACGGCCGGTGGCATTCCGCGGCCTTTACCGAGGACGGCAAGGTTCTGGTTGCGGGATGGGAACCGGGTGGAGGCGAAGATTCCGAGTGCGAGGCGTCCGATCCCGACCTCGACAAGAGCCTGTTCTTCTACGACGCCAGCACCGGAGCGAAGCTCGGTCATTGGGTCCTACCCCGACCGCAGGGTGCAGACGAGAACTGCACCGTGCACGGCTACAACATCATGCCGCTCAGCGGCCGGTACCTGGCCCTGAGCGGGAACTTTCAGGCCGGCACCTGGGTGACCGACTTCACCGACCCGGCCAAGCCGGTGACGGCGGCCTGGTCCGATCCGGCCTCCCTTGGGCCCGGTCCGTTCTGTGATCCCGATCGCGACGGTCCCGGGCCGGGGCGGTGTCAGCAGGGAGGAGCGTGGGCGTCGTACTGGTACAACGGCTTCATCTACGAGAGCGACACGACCAAAGGGCTAAACGTGTTCGCCTTCAGTGACCGTGAGGCGGCGGGTGCTCTGCGGCTGCCCCACATGAATCCGCAGACCCAGGAAATCGTCACGCGCCCCAGCGGGAGGGACGGCAGCGACCCCGGCTCCGTACCCCCCGTGTCGCTGTTGGTTGTGGGAGGCGCCGTGTTCACCGGGTTCCTCTACGGGGGGTGGCGACTGTTCCGGCGAGCTACGGGTATGGGACGGCGGGCTTAGTTTCTCTGGAACTCCGCAGGGCACGGGACACGACCCCCGGGTCGGCAGCCGGACGGCGGAGCATCGGGGACCCGGACGACGGGTTGACCACTACGCCGTCAGCTCTAATGCGGGACGAGTTCGGGGGAGAGACGACAGAGTGCCGTAGCGAGCGACGCGGCCGGCGTTGCCGACGACGACCGATGCATCCCGTCAGAGCGCGGGCTCGGACACCTACGTGACGTGCGCCGGCCGGCGGACTACAACCAACGGCCTTGAACCTGACTCCGCCCGCCCTCGGCCACCAGGCCGGCGCTCTCGGGCCCTGTTAGGTGGCGGGCACCTCGAACCACACGACCTTTCCATGCCCGTCATCCAGGTCGCAGCCCCATTCCTCCGACAGGTCCTCGACGAGCATGAGACCTCGGTGGCGTGTGGGACTGTCAAGGGAGGAAGGCACGGGCCGCTCTGGGCAGTCGTCGCGCGCCTCGATCCGGATGCGCCCGTCCCGACGAGCCAGTTTCAGCTCCACTAAACCAGCGGTACGCGCCCGCCGTATCGCCTTCCCGCACGAGCGCAGCGGTCGCCACGATGGTGTCCAGTGCGCCTTCGCTTCGTAGGCCTTGCGCGATCCGCCAGGGACCGCGACCGTCCCCACTCCCGACGCCCCACATCATCGTGGCGACAAACAAGCGTAAGAGTCCGGCGGCATCTCCGGTCGCGGTGGCGCCGGCCCTCGACCGAAGGTCCTCACGGCCGATGCCGTCGGGATACTCACCTTGCATCTCCGCCAGGACGGGCTCACCGATCGTCCCCGGAAGTTGCTTCTGCCACCAGTGCCAGGGGATCAGGAACCGGCCCTGAGGCCGGGCGCGTACCCGCTCCACGGCGACTGCCACCCGGTCGGATGCATCCGCCGCCGCTCGCATCCGGGCAATCCTATGCGGGTGCCGGCAGATGCTCACCTGAATGATCGGGCCTTGAGCGCCCTCGACGAGATGGCGGACTGGTCGGAGTGGGTGCCCTTCGGTGAGGCTCTCGCCTCCGCCCCCCTCGTCCCCGGGGTCTACATGGCCCGGGAAGGAACGACCGGTCCCATCGTCTACGTCGGGATGGCGGGCGAGCGTGACGGACGGACCGGTACAGGGACGCCGAAAGGACTCCGCGGCCGCCTCGGCGTGTACGTCTCGGGCAAGGGCCTCGCCAGCGGCCTGGGCGAGGCCGTCATGGACCGAGCACTCGCGGACCCCGGGTGGCTCAGAGAGCGGTTGGCGGAGGCCGAAGCCGGCGAGCCGCTCCGGGCGAAGGCATGGGGTCGAGCAGCGTTCGTCCGAGCACAACTCCATCTGCGATGGACGACGACACCGGACAAGGCCCGCGCCGCTGCGTTGGAACGCCGAGTGCTCGCTGCTCTGGCCGACGCCGACCTCTGGAACCGGAGGAGGTAGCGCCGTACGCTCCCGACGTGGCCTCGGATGCGGTGCCCTCGCGGCGGGGTCGATCCTACGAGCGCATTGAACTGGCGGACCTGCGACACCTAGGCGAGATCGCTGCGGAAGACCGAGACTTCTTCTATCGCAAGCACCCGGAGTATCGGGACCGCCTGGTGTGCGTGGCGCTCTGCCAGGGCGCAGCCAAGCACTTCGTGGACATGGAGGCGGGAGCCGAGAGGCCCAACGGCGTCAAAGACTTCGACGTGTGGTCGTTCTTCGCTGCCATCCCGGGCCAGCAGTTTCCCGCCGCCATCCGCCACCGGCACTTCGACTTCGGTCCCTCCAGGTTCGGGGCGGAGCCGGCGCAGCCCGCCAAGTTCAGCCACATCAAGGGACGGCGGGTCGACGTCTTCCTACGCGATCTACCCGTGGGGCTGGACGCAGACCCGGTCGAAGCTCTGCGGGGTTACCTGGAGCGAAGACGGACGGACAGCGCCCGAGCCCTAGCGGCCAAGGCAGCCGTTCTGATCGAGCCCGCGGCTCTGATCGGGACCATCGCCTGGCCGAGGTGAGATGGTCGGCCGGAGCCGTTCGATCGCGCCGGCCCAGGTCGGGACGCCGCCGACCGTCCCGTTGAGGCGGTCCGCAGCATCCTCTCGTTGAGGGCGGCTACCCGGCACACTGGGCTGGACCCGTGCCTGAAGAGGTGATCGGCTAAGGCCCGGGTCTCCCCCGAGGACCAGGACCCTCCGCCCACATTGGCCCTGGGCCCTACTCGTCGGTGGTGAGCAGGTCGAGCGCTCTGGAACGGTCCTCGGCCGTGGGCCGGGTGTAGCCCCGGGTCGTCTCAAGCCGGGCATGGCCGAGCAGCTCGGCGACGATGACGAGGTCGGTGCCGCCCCTCACCAGCGTGGTGGCGAAGGTGTGGCGCAGGACGTGGGCGGTGATGTCGTCGTCCAGCCCGGCCCTGGCGGCGATGCCGGTGATGATGTCGTGGGCGGCCTTGACGGACAGGCGGTCTCCGCGTTGGTTGAGGAACAGCGCCGGGCCCTCCTGGCGTGGCCAGTCCTGCCGCTCTTCGAGCCACGCCTTGAGAACCTTGGCCAGCTTGGGGTGGATCGGGACTTCGCGGACCCGTTCGCCCTTGCCGAGGATGCGCAGCATGCCCTTGCGGGCCGAGTGCCGCACGTCGTCGACGTCGAGGGCCACGACCTCGCTGATGCGGGCGCCGGCGTAGAAGGGGACGAGGGCCAGCGCCTGGTCCCGGGGAGACGGGCTGCCGTCGACGGCACGGAGGTAGCGGACCTGGGCCCGAGGCTCCAGTGCCCGGGGCGCGGCATCGGCCAGATCGACGCGAAGAGCGCGGGCCGGCCCCAGGCCCCGGCGTATGTAGAAGTCGTCGACCGCGGCCAGGGCGCCGTTCACCGTGGCCGGCCTGCGCTTGAGGACGGCCTGGAGATGACTGCGGTAGTCGCGCACGGCCCAGTCCCGGCCCTCGGCGGTGCCGAGGGGGTCGCCGTCGGTCTCGGCCCCGGCCAGCCACGCCAGGTACTGGCGGGTCTTTGAGGCGTAGGTCCGGCGGGTCTGGTGCGAGAGGGGGGCGCTCGCCAGCGAGACCAGGTAGGTCTCCTGCTCGGCCGCCCATCGCCCCGGAAGCTCGACCGGAGCGCGTCCTCGTCGAGGCTTGGTAGATGGGCTCGTGTTCTCTGAAGTGGATTCGGCAACGGGAGAGGGCCTGGATTGCGTGTTCTCTGAAGCCACACCGCTAAGGTTACTTCAGAGAATGGGTCTTCTCTGAAGTTGTTGGGAGACGTAATCTGGGCGCTCAGCGCTCGCGCTGGCCGTGCGAGCCCTTCGATCCCGATCTTACTGTCGCTCTTGGACCAAAAGGTTCCTCTCGACGTCGGGCGCCTCGTCGTCGGGGCACAGGGATGCCGATCGAGATGCTGTCCTTCTGACGGGATAGGCGGCTTCCTGATCCCGGGGAGCGTGCCGTTTCGGGAGTCTCCCCGGGGTAAACGCACGAGGAGAGCCGCACGATCTGGGGTCCCCTGCTCGGTTCGGCTAACTGCCGAGCCGCGGTTCGCAAAGTGTTGACGCCCTAGGGTCCCGACCTCGACCGCCGCTGATAGGACCAACTCGACTTCGCACCCTCCTCGTTTCGAGCGGTGTGCAGCAGCTCCACCTCCACCGGGACCGGCACCTCGCCTCCGACCCAACCGACCGCCACTTGCAGTAGCAGGGTATCGCCGATGCCGTACGGAAACGCGTCGCTCTTAGAGGCGGCTTTTCCTTCAAGATTCACGAGTCCCGGTCCATCAACGATCAGCTGCGCCGCCCCCTCCCTCAGGGTCGACAGCTCGTCGCGAACCCGAGCCGACGTTGTCACGGGACGGAACCGGAGCGCCTCCAGAGGCAACGTCCACTGACCGTCAGGCGCCGCCAGTTGGCCCGAGCAGCGGTAGCGTGGAATGACCAACCGCTCCCCATCCGGCGGTTCGAGGTAGCACCGAACGCTCACCTTCCACTCATCGTTCTCTCCGGACTCGTGCACCTGAACGTCGCCGAGCAGCACATCAAACTCAGGCGACCTCCGAAGAGGCGACAACACCTGAATCAGGTCGGACCGCCTCGCACTCCTGACGCTCGTCCCCTCCCGCCAAGGGACCTCGAGCTCCGTCACCGCTGCGGTCCTGCCGTGTTCCGGGTTACGAACGACGTACGGGACACGTTCCCCTCCGAACAACAACGCCCGGACCGTCAGCCCGTCCGTGGGAACGACGAGATCGTGCAGGCTTGGGGCGAGTTCATTGAAGTGCTTCTTCACGCCCGGCCACCAAGTAGCCAGATCCGTCGAACCGGCGCCGACAACGCCCCTCTTCTCGTCCAGCCCAATGACCATTAGAACCTGCGGGCTTCGGGCAGCATTGGCAAGACCGGCAATCCTTCGTGCTGCTCCGTAAGGGTCTTTCGGCCAATCCGCCTTCAGCTCTACCCGCCCGTCCTCGATCGAGTCCCCCGCCTTGACCTGCTGGACAACACGGAGAGTCCACGCCTCAAGCTCGTGATCCCTCACCTGTTCTCCTCCGATTGGGGCGTCGAAGAACGCCTCGCTACCAGGACCGGCGAAACGCCGGCGAATACACGTAGACCCGGCTCACAGTCCACGGCGAGAGAGAACTTCCCACTTCTTGGTGTTGAACTCCGACTCACTTATCACCTTGGAGCGATAGAGGCCGTGCAGATTCTGCAGTAGTCCAATGGCCTCCGCCCTGGCATCAGGCGCCTTGCCCAAGAACAGCTCCTTCGCCCTGGTGAACTCCTCGGGGCTGATAACGCCGTCGGCCGCCAGCTCGCTCAACTTCTGGATCTCCTCGGAGACGCTCGAACCGGCGTCGCCTGAGAACGTCCGCAGACCCAAGACATGCTGCATCGCCTCGACGAATGGCAGTGCGTCACCCTTCTTGGCAGCAAACGACTCGCACCTTCCCTCCGACCAGACCTTCATACTGATGATGGTGCGCTGGCGCCCTGAGTCCGTGACATCAAGACCGGATATGCGGTCGAGTGGCACCATGGTGTTGCTGATGAGAGATCGCGGCACCTCGTTCTTCTGAAACAGCCCCTTCTCGGTGAAGGTAAGGACTCGCAGGTGCCGGTTCGTGAGCACGAGCAGCCGGATATGGGGCGGCTTCTTTACCGCCATGGAGAACTCGTGAATGGCGGCAATGTGTTCGCCGGGCACTAGCACCTTCTGCGCTGCCTCCAGCATCCACGCGGGGCAATCAGTTCCGGCCATGGCCGAAGGAACTCTACTGCTCGGGTTAGCCAGTCGGGACATGCCCGCCGACTCCCGCCGAAGTCCCGTCTGAGTGGAGGGAGAAGGGGGGCGCTAGACGGCCCGGGAAAGGGAGACGGGCCGCCATGGGGGTTGGAGGCCCGGGAGCTCGAGCGGCCCTCAGGGTCAGCCCACAGGAGACACGAGAAGACCCCTTGGATCGAGGCGCGGACCCAGGTGTTCGGCCCGTCATGCGAGCGGGGAAGAGCGTGACGTAGGCGCGTACACGTCCTTCTTTACGCATCACTGCGGTGACTTCGGCGGGGCGGGTCACGTTCGCAAACCAACGTTTGTGTTACGAGCACAACTCCCGGCTACCGGCGGACATAGACGACCTTGTCGCTGATCACGAGCGGCTTGTTCTCGGGGCCTTTGACGTGGGGATGGATCCACTGCAGTCGGTGAGTTCCCGACGCGGGCAGGTACTGGTTGCGCCAGTGGCCTGAGACGATCCAGCGACGCTTCCAGTCGACAATGGTGACCAGCTGCTCCTCTGGTACCGGCGGACGGAGCTGGCGCAGCGTGATGACCCGCACGCCACCGTCGTCGGGAAGGGGGTGCCGCTGAGCGTCACGCCTCGATGTGCGGCTTGACATCGTCTCGACCTTGGCGATGGTCTGGGCGCTGATCGTCCACAGCGCCTTCACGAACCTGTCGATCTGCGGCGACCTCCCGTACTCGTCCCAGGTCGGCTCTCCGAATCGCCACTCATAGTTGAACCCGGGCACGAGTGGCGGCGACCCCGGTCGCATGGGGCCCATGCCGTCATCGCCGGTGCCGAGCAGGCCGTCCTCACGCCCGAAGTAGCACTGGATGAACACGCTGCCGGGTTCACGCACGTACCAGTGCACGGCACGGTGGGTCAGGTGGAGTTCCTCGCCGTCCACCTCGTCGTGAGCGACGAAGGGCTCCTCAAGGAGGGCAAACCCGTTCGCCATTGGCAGATCGGTTCGAAGGATCGGCTCGGCGGGCATGGAGCGCGAGGCGTGACTCACTAGCTCCACCATCTCTGCGGCCACCATCCAGGTGGAGGCCTGCTCGATCAGCCGCACCTGTTCGGCTGCGATCTCGCGCCGGCGAGCGGCCGCGGCGGGCGGGGAAGCCTCCTGCCACCCGGGGTCCATTGGCACCCGCAGGGCCTCGGCGCAATGATTCACCCCGTCAAGTGACCGCCACAGGCGGAGCAGGGCGTGATGACGCTGAAGGGCGAGTCGCCATGGCGGGGTCGACACGGCGTCAGGCTACCAACGAGGGACCGGCTGGGCATGGGCTGTCGTGCGCCCCAATACAGCCAAGACCGATCGCGAAACCGGGCCGCTCCGAGGCACGATCACCCACCCGCGGCCGAAGACCAGCCCCCATCGGGCTGCTCGTAGTCGCCGTCCACTTCTTTCGTGACCGTGCGCAGCTCGTCAAGGAGCGTAGGGATGGCCTTCCTTGCCAGGAGACTGGCGTCTCGGCTCACTGGAGCTGTGGGGTCGCCGGTCAGCAGGAGCCGCAGGCGGTCAATCACGTACAGCAAGTCGCTACAGGGCGAACGCACCCACTCGTCAAAACCCCGTTCGATGAGACCAGCATCGACGCCCCATACCGCTCGTTCAAGCACGTCGAGACCACCGCGGCCCATGGCGCGGGTGCCCTCATCGGCGAGGTGCTCATTGGCAGGCAGGTAGCCAAGGGTGGCCATCGCAACCTTTTCGAGCGCGTACGCCAGGTTCTTGTCCTCGGCGAGGTGCGCCGACAGCGGAGCGTCAGCGAACGACTGGCGATGGGCGTTCGCCTGCGTCTCCAGCTCAATGCGAACGGCATTGAGGCCGGCGACGATGGCCGCTTCGGAAACGTCGCCGTCTCGGCTCGCATCCAGGCCGACGACCTGTCGGAGGTTATCGAGTGCAGACAGGCGACTTCGCAAGTTCGGGGCGTCTGTCATGGCATCGAGGGCGTCGCATAGGCGGTTCCACACCTGCCGGTCGGTGAGTAGCACCCGATGCATCGGCCCGCTGTTGATCAGGTCGCGAATTCCTCGAAGTTCTTCCATGCTCCTTGCGCTCCCAGGTAGCGGGTTGTCCAAAATATAGATCTCTCTGGATGGCTGTTATCGAACCTGAGTTCGTAGTGGGAGCACTGGTCGCGGGTGAAGGCGGCCACATGCCGCATCCACGCCAGTCCGAGCGGTCAAGCGGAGCGCTCCCGGAACCCCGGGGAGACGTCCTCCGACTCCACGATGAACGTGATCTCGTCGGAAAACAGCTCGGTCCAGAGATCGCCTCTCTTCCCGTGCCGGGGTAGTTCCACCACAGGCAGTGCGCTGCTGACGTCACGAAACCTTGCCTCCTCGTCGGGCGGCCGCTCCAGCCAACGGCTCACGTCCGCCCAACCTTCGAGGTCAAGGATGGACTGGTCGCTGGGCACGAGTTGCCAGGCCAGCGGCGGGAAGTGGACCTGCGCCATTGTCAGGACGCCAAGCGGGCGTCCGTCCAAGCGTCGGCCGAACATCTCGAAGCCCCCGACGGACCCAGACACGCGGGCGCGCACCCCACCGGCGATCGCCAGCCGCAGTTTCCAGCCGGGACGCACACTGACTACCGGGTCCCTGGCCAGGAGCGCTTCGGCAACATGCGGGATGGTGTTCCGGAGTTCGGTATTGAGCCCGAACATCGGGATAAGCACGGAGCGCGCCGCCGCTCCTGGCCGCAGTGTTAACCGGGGGGGCTCCCTGGGGCCAGTTGGCAAGATCAGCGGGGTATTGAGCCACGGGAGGGAGATGTCGACCAGCTCGACGTAGGCGCTGTCGTACTGGTTCTGGAGCTGGTTGCAGTCGGCGCAGAGACCGTAGAAGTGGATGCCGCCGATCTTGGGCGGTCCATCTTTCATGGTGCTCTCGCCGTCCTGGGAATCCGTCACGAATACTCGGCGGGTGACGAGCCCCTTGTTGCCTGCGGACTGAGCGGGAACGTGTGTCTTGGTCAGCGGCCCGACGTTCCCGCACAGGCCGCAGGGGCTCCTGTCCCTTCGCCGCCGATCCACCCCGACGACCTGGTGTGCGCTGGATCGCTCGCGCTTGGTCATGGCCGTGCGTAACCGGTTCAAGCGCCGGCCGCGGGGGCGGCGGTGCGGGATCGAACGTGGCCTTCCAATGACACGGCTGTAATTCTGCCCGGTGGACGACTGCTGTGTCGCCTGGTTTTGGTAAGGGACCGCAACGCGGGCCAGCCCCACACTGACCCGTGCAAGGATGCCGGTTGTGCGGGTGGCGGTGGACTTCGCCTGGCGGGAGGTCGGAGCGATCAGGGTCGAGGCCGGCAGGCTGCGCTTCCCCGAGGCCCCGGAGTCGCCGGGCGTCTACCGGTTCGACCTGGGTCAGACCGTCTACATCGGCGAGGCCGACCGGCTACGGCGGCGGTTCCAGCATTACCGCACGCCAGGCGCCCGCCAAGAGACCAACCTCCGGCTTAACGCCCTTATGCTTCACCTACTCGGTGAGGGCGGAGCCGTAGCCGTGTGCGCCGTGACCACGGCCTCGATTGAGGTGGATGGCCGCCGCTCGCCCTTAGATTTCCGCGAGAAGTCCGCCCGCCTACTCGTCGAGAACGCTGCTCTGACGGCGGCCGGGATGGAGGGACTCAGAGTGGAAAACCTCCGGTAGGCGTCTCGGAGGCGACGGCGGGCGGAACGATCAGTCGTGATCTCGCTCCGACAGGTCATCGTGGATCGAGCGCAACCATTGCCTGCACCCCTAGCATGGCAGCGGCGTGAGACGGCGACCTGAGTTGGACCCGGGATCGGAGGAGGTCCTCCACGACCCCGACGACTCTGGCCCGGCAGCTCGATTTCGCGGATGGTGGGCCTCGTTGTCCACGCCCGGCCGGCTGGCGACGGTCGCTTTGGCAGCCGTTGCGATCGTCTCCCTGGTCAACGTCGTCGGCTGGAGTCGAGGGGGTGAGACGAGCGTCACGCCGACAACCGTGTGTGCCGATCCCGGCCAAGGTGGCGTGAACCGACAGGCCGCCTGCAGCCTGGGGGGAACAGAGTCGTTCCGAACGAACACATCGGCTCCAGCACCAACGAACACATCCGCTCCTGCCTCAACAACGGCGACGACGCTCAGGCCCAAGAGTGGTGACGCGTGCTCGACCGAGGGTGCCACCGTGAGCCGCGCCACCACCTCGGAGAGCGGACCGTACGAGAACCTTGGCCTGCGGTGCTCGAAGGCCGTCTGGAGCTGGGTCGTCAAGCCGAGGGGGAGCTGCGGGGACACCCGGTTCCCCAATGCCGTCCTGGCAGACGGAACGGCGGTGAGCTGCGTCAACGAGCAGTACTTTGCGGCGGGCGAGACCCTCACCGACTTCTTCAGCGGGACCTACACCGTCGGGACCGGCACGGGTCAGGTGCCGCCCGGCACCTACGTCGTCTTGGACGTCAGGAACTGCTACTGGGAGCGAGTGGATCGGAACGGCCGGACGATAGAGAACGACTTCGTAACTGGGGCTCCCCGGGTCGTGGTGGTAATCGGCAGAAACGATGCCGGCTTCACGAACGACCGGTGCGGACACTGGATGCGGGTCGGCTAAAGCACTGCTCGACCGCCGAGGGATCGTCCGAGTCCATCCGTGGTTCTCCCCGAATAGGTCCAATGCTCAGGTCCGTATCACCTGCCGCAATAGAACAGAGAGTCGGATCAGACCCGGAAGCGGTCGATGACCGTGTCGTACCCTCGACTGGGCGTCGCCGAGGGCGAAGACCCGCTTGGGCACGGAAGCTCAGCGCCGACGGCTGCTCCGTTGCCTCCACGGCACCCGTCCGTCAAAATCGGATGCCCTCACCGGCAACCGAGGAGCCGGCTCAGCACGCGCAGGAGCGGACCTAGAAACGCCAAGGTCGAGGAGAGTCGCTCTACGAACGAACAGATGCTTACTGGCCCCAGGGTCGACGTGGTCGTCGCCGGCGTGGTGGTCGACGTGGTCGTCGCCGGCGTGGTGGTCGACGTGGTCGTCGCCGGCGTGGTGGTCGACGTGGTCGTCGCCGGCGTGGTGGTCGACGTGGTCGTGCTGGGCGTCACAGAATCTCCGAGTGTCCAGGTGCTGGGCAGAAGTACGCCCACCCCACCCCCACCGAACAGCACCGTCTGCGTCTGTGCTTCGTCATAAGCCAGAGAGTGATATCCGGTCGGCGGGGGGCTATCGAGCGTCAGCTGCTGATCCCACGTGGAGCCGTCCCAGGCCCAGGTGTCGCCAAGAACCGTTGAGGAGTCGAACCCGCCGAAGAGCACCGTTGCTCCCCAGGCGGAGTCATACGCGATGCCGAAGCCATAGCGTGGTGAGGGGCTGACGGCGGTAGCGCGCCTTGTCCACGTGGTGCCGTCCCACGTCCAGGTGTCACCGAAATTGCCATTGCCGCCAAAGAGCACCGTCTGCCCACGAGCAGCGTCGTAGGCCATCCCGTGCAGGTGACGGGGCTCGGGGTTTACTCCGGGCCGCTCCGTCCAGGTGGTCCCGTCCCATGTCCAGGTTGCGCTCGAGCGTTGCACTCCAGCGACGATGCCGCCGAACAGCACCACCTGGCCTCTAGCGTCCAAAGCCATGGCGTGACCAGCGGTCGGAGGCGGGCTGGTGGCGGGAAACCGCTCATTCCAGGTGGTGCCGTCCCAGATCCAGGTCCCGCCCAGGATTGTCGCCGAGCTGTCGATGTAGCCGCCGAAGAGCACGACCTCCGCTCGTAAAGGATCGTAAGCCATGGCACTTTGCGTCCGCGGCGAAGGACTCGCGGCAGGGAACCGCTGGGTCCACGTATCTCCTCGCCGTGTCCAAGTGTCGCCTAAGCGTCCACCGCTGATGCTGCCGCCGAAGAGCACGGTCTCCTGACGCGCCGCATCGTAGGCCATGGTGGCCACCGTTCTCGGAGGCGGGTTGCCCTCAGGGTGCTCGATCCACACGCGGCTACTTAGTGCAGCGACGGGACGTGCAGGAGAAAGGGTCGATACGAGAGGGATAAGCGAAATGACCACGAGAGTGCCGAGACGACGGATCGTGGTCGTTCGCACGGTGCTAGCTGGATTCGCCACTGACGCCCACCCAAACGACTCCCGCTCGGACTGTGTTCACCGTTCCGCCTCCCACGCAGCTGCGACGCCAGTTGGTCACTTGCTGGTGCACAGGAAGCTAGCGACAATCCCCGCGTCATACCTCACTTACGACGGGAGCCGGCTCACGATGCGGGCCAGCACCCCCGGGTGCCATGTGTCGCCCCGCCGGGGCCGGTGGCCGGCTTCGGTCAGCGCCGTAGCGATGCGGCGCAGGCTCGTCTCCCCCGCGGCCAGGTGGGCCCGGTGCAGCTCGGTGATGAGCGCGAGCGCAGGCTGCTCCTCCAGGCGCGGCACCAGCTGGCCACCATCGGAGCGGAAGCCAGACGGGGGCGCTCCGTAGGCGTAGCCGCCGGCGTCGGCCTTGTGGCGCCGTCCCGTCGCCAGGCGCAGGCGCACCATGGCGCGCTCGTAGTCCGTCACCGCGCCAGGACCTGTCTGATCAGACGGCGTGACGGGTCGCCCGGGTCGTCACTGAGGTAGGCGTCCTCGCCGGCCGCAGTCGACGAGGCGGTGGCGCCCATCCTCCAGACCTCGGCCAACAGCTGCTCCTGTACGACGAGATCGCGGGCAAGGCGGTCGAGGCGATGCACGACCAGGCCCTGAGCCTTTCCCTCCCGCAGCAGGACGCGGGCCTCGGCGAGGGCGGGGCGGTCAGCCAGGGTGCCACTCACCCCGGCGTCGGCCACCAGGTCGACGAGCCGGTGGCCCTTCGCTCGGCACCACGCCCGCACCGCCCGGCGCTGCACGTCCAAGCCCGCGCCGGCGTCGACTTGGCGGTCGGTTGACACCCGGACGTAGCCCACCACCCGCATTGCCGCCACCGTAGGTCGACCCGCCATTGCCCGTGTGCGGCCACAACGCCCTGAGCAGCCATGTCATCGATATGGACATAGACGAGACGGCTCCCGCACGCCATGGCTTCCGCCGGCCGGCGCAACCGCCCCGGGGCCCTGCTCGTCGTCCTTACCGATGTTGGGCCCGACGCGCCTCGATCTTTCGACGACGCCACGGGGAGTATGAGGTGAGGGGCCGAACGGCAATGCCCGCGGCGTGCATGGCGTCGAGGAGCTGCTCGTGGGGCTGGCCTGTGAGAAGCTCCACGTGGCGGGCCGACAGCCCCGTTCTGACGTAGAGCTCCTCGAGCAGAGCCGGCCCTACCACTACCGGCTCGGGAAAGCGCTCGACGATCGTGCCCGGCTCGGGCCGCAGCGGCACGTCGTGGCGGGCCAGGACGGCGAGCACCTCGGGATCCCGGTACAGCTCGTCGAGCACCCGCATCGCCGGCTGCTCGCCTCCGGAGCGCTGGCGGCGGAAACCGCCGAGGCGGACCGGGATGCCGAGGTCGTGAAGCGCCCGCAGGACCTGCGCCTCCAAGCACTCGAGCTCCGAGGCGATCTCCGCCGCCGTCATCTCCTCGGCGACGTACATCTCGTCGAGCTGCTCCCGGGGGAGGCTGCGTCGATGGGCCCGGGAGGTACGGGGGGCCACCGGGATGCCAGCGGCCACCAGCCAGTCGTGCACCCGATAGTGCGTGGTGTGGTAGCGGCGGCCGATCTGGCTCAGCGTGAGCCCCTGCGTGAGGTACAGGTCCTCGAGCACCTCCGCAGCCG
>Ga0247704_1000169_pt1 | contig 18742 bp, 13 predicted proteins | sample 41W_NmetaG_FD_189042 | JGI IMG/M metagenome (GOLD analysis project Ga0247704, IMG submission 189042) | Soil microbial communities from hillslope of Landscape Evolution Observatory, University of Arizona, Oracle, AZ, United States - 4-1-W_N | ecosystem: Engineered > Artificial ecosystem >...
GGCGGCGGTAGCGGGGGGCGTCGTCGTGCAGGGTGGCCGCCGGGACGTCGGCCAGCACCTCGCCGCCGGGGCCGTCGAGGATGCGCAGGCGGCCGCCCGTGGTGACGGTGCCCACGACGGTGGCCTGGACCTCCCACCGCCGGCACACGTCCAGCACGGCGTCGAGGTCGCCCGGCTCGACGATGGCCAGCATCCGCTCCTGGGACTCACTCGTCATGATCTCGGCCGGCACCATGCCCGCCTCCCGGAGGGGCACGGTCCGCACGTCGACGTCCATGCCCAGGCCGCCGCGGGACGCGGTCTCGCTGGTGGCGCAGCACAATCCGGCGCCGCCCAGGTCCTGGATGCCGACGACCAGGCCGGCGTCGAAGAGGGCGAGGCAGGCCTCGATCAGGCGCTTCTCCTCGAAGGGGTCGCCCACCTGGACGCTGGGCCGCTTGGCCTCGTCGCCCTCGGAGAACTCGGCCGAGGCCAGCACGCTGACCCCACCGATGCCGTCGCGGCCGGTGGAGGAGCCGAGCAGGACGGCCAGGTTGCCCACGCCCTCGGCCCGGGCCAGCACCAGGCGCTCGTGGCGCATCACGCCGACGCAGGCCACGTTCACCAGGGGGTTGCCCGAGAAGCAGGGGCGGATGGACAGCTCGCCGCCGACGGTCGGCACGCCGACGGAGTTGCCGTACCCGGAGACGCCGCTGACCACGCCCTCCATGACCCAGCGGTTGCGGGCGTTCTCCAGCGGGCCGAAGTGGAGGGAGTCGAGCAGGGCGATCGGCCGGGCGCCCATGGTGAAGATGTCGCGGATGATGCCGCCCACGCCGGTGGCCGCGCCCTGGTAGGGCTCGATGGCGGAGGGGTGGTTGTGGCTCTCGATGCGGAGGGCCACCGCGATCCCGTCGCCCACGTCGACCACGCCGGCGTTCTCCCCGAAGCCGGCGAGCACCCAGGGGGCCTCGAACGGCAGCCGGCCGAGGTGGACGCGGGACGACTTGTAGGAGCAGTGCTCGGACCACATGACGGCGTACATGGCCAGCTCGAGATCGTTGGCCGGCCGGCCCAGGAGGCGCGTGATGGCCTCGGCTTCTTCGTCGGTGAGGCCCAGCTCCCGGTGGAGGGCGAGCGGCATGGCCGCAACCTACCGGATATCCGAACCTCGCCGCATTGACTTGAAGTTCGGCGTGAAAGGGACCAGAATCGCACAAATGCCTGCAAAGACGATTCCCGCAAAGACCGGGTCAGCCAAGGCTGGGGCTGCAACGTCGAACCGAACACGATCACCGATGTCTGATTCCCACAAGGCGGCCCTCGCCGAGGGTCGCGAACAGGGAAGAGCGGTGCGGCGCTATCTCGAAGCGCTCGAGGCCCACCGCCCCAAGCGAGGGCGCAAGCGCACCCAGGAGTCTGTCCGCAAGCGGCTGGCGGCCATCGAGGAGACGCTTCCCGATGCCGATGCCCTCGCCCGCCTGCACCTCGTTCAGGAGCGAATGGACCTGCAAGCGGAGCTGGAGTCCACCGGCAATGCCGTCGACCTCCAGGGCCTAGAGGACGAGTTCGTGGCCGCCGCCGCCCCCTACGGCGCCCGCAAGGGCATCACCTACGCGGCGTGGCGCCAGCTCGGTGTGGACCCGAGCGTGCTGCGCCGGGCCGGGATCAAGCGGGGCGCAGGCGAGTAGCGCCTACAGCCGCACGCGGTCGCCGGCGGCCTTGAGCAACGAGCCGAGCAGCCGGCGGCCATCGGCCGAGCCCAGGAGCGGGTCGCAGGCGCGCTCGGGGTGGGGCATGAGCCCGACCACGTTCCGGCCGGCCGAGCACACCCCCGCGATGTCGTCCATCGAGCCGTTCGGGTTGCGGACATACCGGAGAACGACGCGGTCCTGATCCTGCAATTCCCGCAACGTCTCGGCCGAGCACGTGTAGTTGCCCTCGAAGTGGTTGATCGGCAGGCGGAGGATCTCGCCCAGGGTGGTGGCGCAGGTCAGCGCCGATTCGGTGCTGGCCACGACGAGATCGACCGGCGAACAGAGAAATTTGGCCCCGCTGTTCTTCTGGAGCGCCCCGGGGAGAAGCCCGGCTTCTGTGAGGACCTGGAAGCCGTTGCAGATGCCGACCACCGGGCCGCCGGCGGCGGCAAATTCGGTAACAGCGGACATAATTTGGCTGAACCGGGCAATCGCACCGGGCCGGAGGTAGTCGCCGTGGGCGAACCCGCCGGGCAGGACGACGGCGTCGACGTCGCCCAGGGCCGTCGCCCCGTGCCACACCAGCTCGGCCTCGGCGCCCAGCCCCTCCAGGGCCTCGACCACGTCGTGCTCGCAGTTCGAGCCGGGGAAGACGACGACGCCGACGCGGCTCATGCCGGGACCGGCGCCGACTCGCCCAGGAAGACCTCGGTGTCCTCGATCACCGGGTTGGCCAGGAGGCGGTGGCACAGCTCCTCCACCTGCCGGCGGGCGGCGGCCTCGTCGTCGGCCTCGACCGTGAAGCGGATGGCCTTGCCCACCCGGACGCCGTGGACCCCGCCGAAGCCGAGGGCGGGGAGGGCGCGCTCGATGGTGGCGCCGGCGGGATCGGCGATCCCCGGCCGCAGCCGCACCTCGACCAGGACCGGGTAGCGCATGGCCGTCACCCTGCCACGCTTTCGCCCCGGTCGAAGACCTTCCCGGTGAGGCGCTCGTAGGCCGACACGTACCTGTCCGACGTGGCCTGGACCACCTCGGGCGGCAGGGGCGGCGCCGGCGGGCGCTTGTCCCAGCCCGTGCCCTCCAGCCAGTCGCGCACCGGCTGCTTGTCGAACGAGGGCGGGGTGGTGCCCGGCTGCCACGCCGAGGCCTCCCAGAAGCGCGACGAGTCCGGGGTGAGGACCTCGTCGCACAGGGCCAGCCGGCCGTCGATCCAGCCCAGCTCGAACTTGGTGTCGGCGATGATGATCCCGGCCTGGAGGGCCCGGGCCGCGGCCCGCTCGTAGACCCGGAGGCTGATGGCCCCCGCCTCGGCGGCCACGTCCTTGCCCACCAGGGCCGCGGCCTGGTCGAAGGAGATGTTCTCGTCGTGATCGCCCACCTCGGCCTTGGTCGACGGGGTGAAGATGGGGTCGGGCAGCTGCTGGGACTGCTGGAGGCCCGGGGGCAGCGGCATGCCGTGGACCGTGCCCTGCTGGGTGTACTCCTTCCAGGCCGAGCCCGACAGGTAGCCGCGGACGATGCACTCGATCGGGAGCATCTCGGCCTTGCGGACCAGCATGGACGACCCGTCCACCGAGACGAGGTGGTTGGGGACGATGTCCTTGACCTGGTCGGACCAGTACTCGGTGAGGAGGGTGAGCACCCGCCCCTTGTGGGGGATGGGCTGGTCGAGGACGACGTCGAAGGCCGAGATGCGGTCGGACGTCACCATGAGCAGCCGGTCGTCCCCGGCGTCGTAGATGTCGCGGACCTTGCCTGAGTAGAGGAGCTGTGCCATCGCCGCTACCCAATCACAGGATGGGGTCCGGCCGGTAACTCGCGGCCTCGGGGAAGGCGCTGGCCAGGTCCGCGGCGTTGGCGACGAAGGCCGCCACCTGGGCGGACGCCGCGCCGGTGAAGCTCATCGGATCCCCGATGGCGGCGTCGAGCTCGGCGCGGGTCAGGCGGAGGCGCTCGTCGCCGGCGAGCCGGCCGAGCAGGTCGACGTCGCCGTCACCCTTCTCCCGGCGGGCCAGGGCGGCAGCCACCGCGTGCTCCTTGACCGCCTCGTGGGCCTGCTCGCGGCCCACGCCCTTGCGGACGGCGGCCAGGAGGACCTTGGTGGTGGCCAGGAAGGGCAGCTCGCGGGCCAGCTCGGCCTCGATGACGGCCGGGAACGGCGCCAGCTCGTCGAGGACGGTGAGGAACGCCTGGTAGAGGCCGTCGACGGCGAAGAAGGCGCCGGGGAGGGCGACTCGCCGGACGACCGAGTCGGAGACGTCGCCCTCGTTCCACTGGTGGCCGCTGATGGCCGTCACCATGGCCAGGTGGCCGGCCAGGACGTCGCGCAGGCCGCAGATGCGCTCGCACGTGCGGGCGTTCATCTTGTGGGGCATGGCCGACGAGCCGACCTGGCCGGCGGCGAAGCCCTCCGTGGCCAGGTCGTGGCCGGACATCAGCCGGATGGTCGTGGCCAGCGAGGCGGGGGCGGCGGCCGCTTGGACGAGGGCCGACACCACCTGGAAGTCCAGGGAGCGCGGGTAGATCTGGCCGGTCGAGTACAGGCGCCGGTCGAGGCCCAGGTACCCGGACACCGCGGCCTGGAGGGCGTCCAGCTTGGCCGGGTCGCCCCCGAGGAGGTCGAGCTGGTCCTGGGCCGTGCCCATGGGGCCGGTGATCCCTCGCATGGGATAGCCGGCGAGGGTCTCGCTGACCCGGTCGGCGGCGGCCAGGAGCTCGTCGCCGGCGCTGGCGAACCGCTTGCCCAGGGTGGTGACCTGGGCCGGGACGTTGTGGGAGCGGCCGACCATGGCGAGGGTGGCGTGCTCGGCCGCCAGCCGGCCCAGCCGGACGAGGGCGGCGACCATGCGGGCGTGGACCAGCCCCAGCGACCGGTGGATCTGCAGCTGCTCGACGTTCTCGGTGAGGTCCCGCGACGTCATGCCCTTGTGGATGTGCTCGTGGCCGGCGAGGGCGCAGAACTCCTCGATCCGGGCCTTGACGTCGTGGCGGGTCACCCGCTCCCGGGCCTCGATGGAGGCCAGGTCGACCTGGTCGACCACCGCCTCGTAGGCCTCGACCACGCCGTCGGGCACGTCGACGCCGAGGTCGCGCTGGGCCTTGAGGACGGCGATCCAGAGCCGCCGCTCCAGGACCACCTTGGTGGCCGGCGACCACAGCTCGACCATCTCGGTCGAGGCGTAGCGGGACGCCAGGACGTCGGGGATCAAGACGGGGGGGACCGGCGTTCGTCGAGCTGGGCGGCCAGGCCGGCGTCGGTGATGGCCAGCATCTGGACGGCCAGCAGGGCCGCGTTCTGGGCGCCGTCGACGGCGACGGTGGCCACCGGGATGCCTCGGGGCATCTGGACGGTGGCGTACAGGGCGTCGACCCCGTTCAGCGCCCCGCCGGAAAGGGGCACCCCGATGACCGGCAGGGTGGTGTTGGCGGCCACCGCCCCGGCCAGGTGGGCGGCCATGCCGGCCCCGCAGATGATCGCCGCGTAGCCGTTGGCCCGCGCCGTACGGGCGAACTCGGCCACCACGGCCGGGGTGCGGTGGGCGGACATGACCCGCTCGTCCACGTCGACCCCGAACTCGCCCAGGGTGACCACGGCCGGTTCCATCTTGCCCTGGTCACTGGCGGACCCCATCAGCACGGCGACTTTCAACTGCGTCAGCTCCTTCCCGCCACTGCGGCGGCGGCGATGTCGGTCCGGTAGTGCATCCCGGGCCACGAGATGCGGGCGATGGCGTCGTAGGCGGCGGCCCGCGCCGCGGCCAGGTCGTCGCCCAGGGCGGTCACGTTGAGCACCCGGCCCCCGGCGGTGACCCACCGGCCGGCGCCGTCGCGGTCCACGCCGGCCCAGAACACGGTGACGTCGGGCAGCCTCTGGGCCTCGTCGACGCCCTCGATGATGTCGCCGGTGCGAGGCGAGCGGGGGTAGCCCTCGGCGGCCAGGGCGACGGTGACCGCGGCCCGCTCGTCGAACGACGGTTGGGTGACGATGCGGCCGGCGGCGGCCTCGGCCAGCAGGGCGGCCAGGTCGCCGGCGTACCGCGGCAGCACGGCCTGGGCCTCGGGGTCGCCGAAGCGGACGTTGTACTCGACGACCTTCGGGCCGGTGGCGGTGAGCATCAGCCCGGCGTAGAGCACGCCCCGGTAGTCGATGCCCCGGTCGCGCAGGGCGGCGAGGGTCGGCTCCACCGCCCGCTCGAGCACCTCGGCGACCACGTGGGGGCCGGCGACCGGCACGGGGGAGTAGGCGCCCATCCCGCCGGTGTTGGGGCCGGCGTCACCGTCGCCCAGCCGCTTGAAGTCCTGGGCCGGGGCGAGGGGCACCGCCCGCTGTCCGTCGCACACGCAGAGCAGCGACAGCTCGGGCCCGTCGAGCCACTCCTCCACGACCACCCGCCGGCCGGCGTCGCCGAACGCCGTGCCCGCCAGCTTGGCCCGCAGGTCGTCGGCCGCCTCGTGGAAGGAGTCGGTGACCAGCACGCCCTTGCCCGCGGCCAGGCCGTCGGTCTTGACCACCCAGGGGGCGGGCAGGGTGCCGAGGAAGTCGAGGGCCGGTTTGAGGTCGGTGAAGGCGCCGTAGGCGGCGGTCGGCACGCCGGCTTCCCGGAGCACCTGTTTCATCCACGCCTTCGACCCTTCCAGATGGGCGCCGTCGGCGCCGGGCCCGAACACCAGGCGGCCGGCGTCTCGCAGCCGGTCGGCCAGGCCGTCGACCAGGGGCACCTCCGGGCCGATGACGAACAGGTCGGCGTCGACCTCCTCGGGCGGGGTGGGCACCGACCCGGGGATGCCGGGGTTGCCGGGCGTGACCACCACGTCGGCCGTCCGCCCGAGGGCCGTGGCCAGGGCGTGCTCCCGCCCGCCCGAGCCGACGACGCAGACCCGCATCAGAGGACGAGGATGCCCGGGCCGACGCTGTCCGGGTCGTCGTCCCAGTCGCCGCCGCCGCCGTCGGCACCAGCCTCCTCGGCGTAGATCGCCGACGGATCGGTGAAGTGGACGAACTGCTCCCGGCCCGGCCCGACCCCCACCATGCCGACGGGCACCCCGCAGGCGTCGGCCAGGAAGTCCAGGTAGTCGCGGGCCTCCTGGGGCAGGTCGTCGAGCGACGTGGCGCCGGTGAGGTCGGTCTTCCAGCCGGGCAGCTCCTCGTAGACCGGCTTCACCTTGTGCAGGATCGACTGGTGGTACGGGGGGTGCAGGTACTCCTGGCCGTCGGCCTCGTAGGCCACGCACACCTTGAGCGTGTCGAAGGCGTCGAGCACGTCGAGCTTGGTGACGGCCAGCTCGGTGAGGGAGTTCAGGCGGACGGCCTGGCGGAGCATGACCGCGTCGAACCAGCCGGGCCGGCGGCGGCGGCCGGTGTTGGTGCCGTACTCGTGGCCCCGGTCGACGAGGGCGTCGCCGTGCTCGTCGAACAGCTCGGTCGGGAAGGGGCCGGCGCCCACCCGGGTGACGTAGGCCTTGGCCACGCCGATCACCTTCTGGATGTGCTTGGGGCCCACGCCGGCGCCGGTGAGGGCGCCCCCGGCCACCGGGTTCGACGAGGTGACGAACGGATAGGTGCCGTGGTCGAGGTCGAGGAAGGTGGCCTGGGCCCCTTCGAAGAGGACGTTGGCCCCGTCCTCCAGGGCGTCGTGGACCAGGCCGACCGAGTCGACGATCATCGGCGTCAGGCGGGGGGCCAGCTCGCCCAGGTACAGCTCGGCGATGTCGTCGGCCGAGAGCGGCAGCCGGTTGTGGATCTTGGCCAGGATGAGGTTCTTTTCCTTGAGGACGACCTCGAGCTTCTCCCGGAAGATCTTGGGATCGAGGAGGTCCTGGACCCGCAGGCCGACCCGCGCCGCCTTGTCGGCGTAGGCCGGGCCGATGCCGCGCTTGGTGGTGCCCAGGCTGTTCTTGCCCAGCTTGCGCTCGGTGAGCCGGTCGAGCTCGGAGTGGTAGGGCATGATCAGGTGGGCGTTGCCGCTCAGCCGGAGGCGGGAGCAGTCGATCCCCCGGGCGGTCAGCCCGTCGATCTCCTCGACGAGCACGGCCGGGTCGACCACCACCCCGTTGCCGATCACCGGCGTGACCCACGGGTAGAGGATCCCGCTCGGGACGAGCTGGAGGGCGAAGGACTCCTCGCCGACGACGATGGTGTGGCCGGCGTTGTGGCCACCCTGGTAGCGGACGACGACATGCATCTGCTTGGTGAGCAGGTCGGTCAGCTTGCCCTTGCCCTCGTCGCCCCATTGGGTGCCGACGATCACGGTACCGGGCACGCGCGTCTCCTAGTGGTGTGTTACGGCGGTCCGCGAAGTCTATCGCCCTGGTCCGGACGACCCATTGCCGTTTCCCGCCTCAAGTTCCGGGCGACCCGGCCGATACATCATCTGCGGCACCCCGCCAAGCCGCACAGGGAGATGGTGAGGCCGGCACGTAATCGGGCGCCCGCCCCGCCAGGGATGCTCGGTCGGCCTCACCATCCCCTACCTTCGTGGGCGTGGCCCACTTCCTGCTCCTCCGGCACGGCGAGTCCGTGTGGAACGCCGAGAACCGCTGGCAGGGCCAGTCCGACCCGCCCCTGTCCCACCTGGGCGAGGAGCAGGCCCGGGAGGCGGCCAAGCGCCTGGCCGGCTCCGACTTCGCCCGCCTGGTGTCGTCGCCCCTGCAGCGGGCCCGCCGCACGGCAGAGATCCTGGCCGAGGTCGTCGGCCTGGACGTGGACTTCGAGCCCGAGCTGCAGGAGATCGACACCGGCATCTGGACCGGGCTCACCCGGGACGAGATCCGGGCCGGCTGGCCCCGGGAGCTGGCCGACTGGTCGGAGGGGCGGAGCGAGTCGCCCCCGGGCGGCGAGTCCCGCTTCGCCCTGGCGGCCCGGGCTCAGGCGGCGTTGGGCCGCCTGGCCACCGCCGCCCAGGCGGGCGAGCGGCTGCTGGTGGTGACCCACGGGGCCCTGCTGCGCCACCTCGACCGGTCGCTCGGGCTGGAGCCCGAGAGCGTGCCCAACCTGGGCGGCCGCTGGTACCGGCTCGACGCCGAGGGGCCGATCGAGGCCGGCGAGCGGGTCACGCTGGCCGACCCCGAGGACACCACCCTGTCGCCGAACCCGTAGCCGGCCCTCAGCCGGAGTCGAGCAGGCGGTAGATGCGGCGGTAGGCCACCCACCCCAGGGCGGCCAGGGGCACGAAGCTCACCGCGAACCCGAGCAGGAACGCCCAGCGGTCGATGAACCAGCCGAGCACGCCGAGGACCACCAGGGCGGCGGCGACGAAGGCGATGGCCACCTTGGTGCGCGACTCCTTGGTGGCCGGCTTCTCGACCACCACCTTGCGGGCCAGCTGGCGGCCCACCCGGGGACCGAGGCGGCGGATGGCCTTGCCGACGACCTTGCCCGGGCGGGGCAGCCTGGATGTTGGCAGCGACGCGTTCCACAGGGCCATCTCGGTGGCCGCGGTGGCGATCTCGTCGAACCGGTCGAGCAGCTCGGGGGCGTGGTCGTTGCCCTTGAGGGTCTCGGCGCCCACCCCGTAGCCGGCCACCCAGGCCCGCACCTGCTCGAAGGTCGGCATGGTCCCGGTGTCGGTGCCGGGCGGGTTCCCCATGGGGCTCTTCGGCAGGCGGTACTCCTCGCCCAGGATCTCCCACTGGCGGCGGGCGGCCAGGGCGGTGCGGATGGCGGAGATCGGGACCCGCCCTCGCCCGTCGGGTTCGGCGGCCAGGAGGGCCTCGATCTCCCGGGCGATCCTGGCCTCGGCCGGGGCCCAGAGCCGGACCTCCAGGTCGGCCTGCCAGGGGTGGCCGGTGGGCGCGACCAGTTCCCGGACCCGGCCGACCGGGTCGTCGCCGGCGGCCAGCGTGGCGGCCAGCTGTTCGGGCCGGACCAGCAGCTCCACCATGGTGGGCACCGCGTCGAGCCGGCCCCAGAGCCAGTCGTTGGCCCGCCAGTGGGCCAGGAGGAAGGCGGAGAAGTTGGCCAGCTCGTTGCCGGCCAGCTTGAGCGTGACGTGGATACCCTGCTGGTCCTCTCGCGCCCCGTCGGGGTCCCACCACAGGCCCGTCTCCTGGGCCGCGTCGAGCAGGGCGACGAAGTCCTGGGCCAGCGGGGTGCGGTTGGCCGAGGAGAGGCGGCGGAAGTCGATGCGCCGGCGGCCGGGCATGCCGGAGACGAACTCGGGCAGGCACAGCACGTCGAGGGCCTCCAGCACCTCGACGGTCACCGGGGCGCCGGCGAGGACCCGGTGCAGCAGCTCGCCCGGCGGGGCGGCCGGCACGCCGGCGACGGTGGCGGCCGGGTCGGCGCTGGGCGCGAGGGGCGCCTGGGCCAGCGGCTCCACCAGGGCCACCAGGAGGCGGGTGATCTCGGCCAGCAGGTCGGTGCCGCCGGCCTGGACCTCGGCCAGGGCGGCGGGCGCCGGGGCCGGCGCCCCGCCCAGGCGGGACGCCACGGTGTCGACCACGCCGTCGATCCGGGCCAGGGCCTGCCGGCACGCGGCCTGCAGGGGGCCGGCCTCGCCCGACCGCAGGGCGGCGACGGTGGCCGCCGCCACCTCCGGCTCGACCACGGTCAGGCCGGCCAGGGCGGGCAGGGCGACGTCGACGAAGGCCTGGTGGTCGGCGTCGGTGCGGGCCGCGGCCGCCACCCAGGCCAGGCGACGGGTGCGCTCGAGGATGGCGGCCAGGAAGGTCCGGACCGAGTACAGCTGGCCCTTCACCGCGCCGGCCTCCGGGCACTCCGGCTCCACCCACCGGGCCCAGGCGGTGAGCAGGTCGGTCACCCGCAGCAGGGGCGCCACCTCGCCGGTGCAGGCAAGGAGCCGGCCGGGGGCGGCCCCGGCCAGCGTCGTGCCCAGCGCCCGGTTGAGGGCGGGGTCCAGGCTCTCCCGCACCGCCTGGGGCCAGCCCGCCACCGGGGAGCGCCACCGGGCGTCGTCGACGGGGTGGCCGGCCACCGAGGCGGGGAACTGGTCCTCGCCGATGGTGGTCATGGGGTCGAGCAGCAGGGCGACGATCGCCCCGGCCTCGTGCGACGCCCGGGTCAGGTTGTAGCTCGACCGGCGGTCGCGGGCGGCCCGGAGGAACGACAGGCGGTCGGGGAGGCCGCTGAAGGTGGCCGAGCGCAGGGTGGTCGCCCGCTCCACCGCCTCGTTGTAGGCCTCGATGGCGGCGATGTCGTCGTTGATCGTCTCCCCGGCGATCCGGGCGCCGAGCACGCCCCGGGCCACCGACAGGGTGGCCCGCCGCTCGACGTCGCCGGCCGCCTGCCGGGCCTTGGGCTCGCTGGGCGCGCCCGGCTGGAGGTACACCAGGATGCGCTCGGTCGGGCCGGTGGCCGGGGCGGCGGCCACGTAGTCCAGGGCGCACTGGATGGGGATGTTGTCGAGGATGCCCCCGTCGGCCACCACGAAGTCGGCCGTGCTGCTGCGTTCGAGGAACGTGCCGTCCAGGTCGACGCCCGCTCCCGTCCCGTCGACCGGGGGGTCGGTGAAGGTGGCCCGCCGGGTGGAGCGGACGCGGGCCGCCTCGAAGGCGCCCGGGTATGACGACGTGGAGCGGGCGGCGATGGCCAGCCGCCAGAGCCCCTCGGCGAAGGCCGGGTCGCCCGGGGCCGGGAAGTCGGTGGGCAGCCAGGGCTCCTCGGGCTGGCGGAACCGGAAGCCGCTGCCGTAGCGGCGCTCGACCAGCTGCTCGTCGACCGGGCTGGGAAGGGGCCGGACCACCGGCTCCATCACCGTGGCCGACAGGGCCAGGTCGACCCGTTCGCGCTCGGTGGGCGCCGGCCGCGCCGCGGTGAGGGCCCGGAGCTTGTCGTGGACGGTCGTGAGGAAGTAGTCGTCGCCCTTGAACAGCGAGGGCCAGGGCCCCTCCCGGCGGACCAGGCCCTCGGTCCCGCCCACGGTCAGCCAGACGTCGCGCATGGCGTCGTACGGGAAGTCGTAGACCTGGCTGGCCGCGTACAGGACGCCGTTGAGCCCGCCGGCGCTGGCCCCGGCCAGCACGTCGACGACCACCCGCTCGTAGTCGCTGACGCCCAGCAGCTGGGGCCAGAAGTCGTGGCCCTCGGCGCCCTCCCGCGCGGCCCGGCGGGCCAGGTCGATCTCCGAGACCGCGCCGCCGATCCACACGGCCAGGCTGACGCCGCCCCGCATGGCCAGGGCCAGGCGCAGCTCCCGCTTCATGCCGACCTCCTCAGGACGTCGCCGCCCTGGGCGACCGCGGCCCGGATCTCCGGGTCCGCCCAGTAGTCGTTGTGGCCGTGGACGGTGCCGTCGGGCGGGCCGCCGTCGCCCACCGGGCGGTCGGCGGTCACCAGGCCGCGGTTGTACCGGTCCACCACCGCGGCGTCGGAGGTGAACACGGCCCGGCCCACGTGGTCGGTGAACCGGAAGTGGTTGACCCACCGGCCGCCCATGGCCCGGCCCGCGGCCTCGAACTCCCGCTCGTCGAAGTAGGCGGGGAACACGGCGGCGTAGAGCGACCGCAGCGGCGAGCCGAAGGTGACCAGGGAGAAGGGGGGCAGCGTGCAGGCGCCGTCGGGGGTGACGAAGGGCCGGATGGCGGCGTAGGCCAGCACCGTCCCCTGGCTGTGGGCCGCCACCACCAGCCCGTCGGTGCGGGGGGCGAAGCGCAGGAACTCCTGGAGCTCGGGCACGGCCCGCTCGGCGTAGGGGCGCACCGCGAACGGGTGGTAGGCCCGGGGCCAGAAGGTGAGGATGTCCCAGATGTTGCCGACCCGGCGCAGGGCCGCCGGCGCGGCCCGGGACTTCACCAGGTTGAGCACGGTGAAGGCCAGGACGAAGGCGAAGGTCGACCGGGCGATGTTCACGGGGGCCGTGGCGGTCAGCCGCCAGGTGTCGTCCAGCATCTCGTCGCCCCGGACGGCCAGGGCCACGGCGATGGCGCCGGAGAAGGCCAGGGCCAGCGGGGTGACGATCCGGTCGACGTTGCCCAGGACGGTGGCCAGGCGGGCCCGCATGCGGGCGCCGAAGGTGGGCAGGAGGCCGCGGGCGGCACCCGACTCGGCCGGGACGGGGGAGAGCATGGCCAGGACCGCGCAGACGACCGCCCCGGCCAGCCCGCCGAGCACAGCCCAGCCGTAGCAGTCGTAGAGGACCGAGAAGGGCCCGGGCGGCACCTCGTCGATCCCGGTGAGGGCGATCAGCCCGGAGAGGACCAGGCCGCCGAGGATGACGATGCCGAGGATGGCGGCGGCCGGGGCGAGCAGGCGGCGGGTCAGCCGGCGGGTGTCGCCCGCGGCCGGGGACAGGGCGACGGCCGTCAGGAGGAGGACACCGGCCCCCTGGAGCGTGCCCACCGCGATCAGCGCCCGGCCCACGAGGTGGCCGGCCCGGCCGGTGCCGCCGTCGAACACCACGGCCACCACCGTGAGCCAGGTGAGGGCGGCCACGGCGACGTGGATGCGCCAGCGCATGGCGTGGTCGGTGGCGTTGTCGTGGAACTGCGGGTCGTCGAGGCGGGCGCCGATCCCCGCGCCCCACGGCCACCGCCACTGCCGGGGCCGGTCCGGCCAGCTGGGCGGGCGGAACCGCTCGAAGCCCGACGCGGTGAACGTGGCCATGAGGACCAGCGCGCCCATGGCAACTGCGGCGAGGACGGCGGCGCCGGCGAAGTACGGTCCCGAGAGGCTGCCGGGTGCCCGGGTGCGGGAGCCCACCACTTCGTGGGCCACGGCCATGGCGCCGATGAGCAGCCACATGACGGCGGCGGCCGTGGTCGCCAGGCCGACCCAGACGGCGCCGACGCGGTGCAGCGTCGTCCGCCACGACGTGGGGCCGGGCGGGCCCATCCAGCCGGCCACGTTGACCAGGGTGAACGGGAGGAGCAGGGGCCAGAGGGCGAAGCTGCGGGAGCCCGAGGTCAGCGGGCTCCAGTGGTAGACGTGCACGTCGCGCCGCCCGGCCGGGGCCCGCACCACGCTGCGGGCGCCGGCCTCGCTTCGCCACGACACGACCGAGGCGTTGCTCGGGCAACCCAGCACGCTCCCCGGGTCCGGTCCACCGATCCCATGAACCCGCAGCTCCATGCGGCGCGGACGTTAACCCGATCTCTGGAAGAACGCGCTGACGTCGGCCCGGTCGCGGGTGCGGCGCATGGGCGGGAGGGCGTTGAGGATGGCCGGTCGGTAGGACGACTCGGCCAGGCGGGGGTCGAGGACGGCGACCACGCCCCGGTCGGTGGTGCTGCGGATGAGCCGGCCGGCGCCCTGGGCCAGGCGGATGGCGGCGTGGGGGATGTCGACCACCGAGAAGGCGGCCGGTCCCGCACGCTCGCGCCGGGCCTCGGCCACCGGGTCGTCGGGGCGGGCGAACGGGAGGCGGTCGATGACCACCAGCGAGCAGGCGTCGCCCGGCACGTCGACGCCCTGCCAGAACCCCATGGTGGCGAACAGGCACGAGGACTCGTCGGTGCGGAAGGCGTCGATCAGCGCCGGCTTGGGCAGGTCGTCCTGGGCCAGGAGCGCGTAGGGCACCCGATCGTCGAGGGCGGCCCGGGCCGCCCGCATGGCCCGCCACGACGTGAACAGGGCCAGGGTGCGCCCACCGGCCGCGGTGATGAGGAACTCCAGCTCCTCGTGGGCCGCGTCCTCGTGCTTGGGGTGCTTCACGCCCGGGAGCCGGGGGACGTAGAGCAGGGACTGGGTGCGGTAGTCGAACGGGCTGCCGACGTCGAGCTCGACGGCGTCCTTGCCCAGCCCCAGGCGCGCCGAGATGCCGGGCGGGATGGTGGCCGACGTCAGCACGGGCGTGGCCGAGGCCCACAGCACCTTGGCCAGCTCGCTGCCCACGTCGACCGGGCTGACCCTGAGCGCGGGCTGCGTCCCGGAGTTCTCCACCCAGGTCACGTAGTCGTCGGCCGCGTTGAGGACGGTGTCGACGTCGGCGGCCAGGGTGTCGAGGGCCTTGGCCGCCCGCTCCCGGCGGGCCTTCTGGTCGGCGGTCTCGTTGGGTGGGGCGCCCCGCAGGGCGCTGCGCTCCTCCCGGACGACCTGGGCCAGGTCGTCGAGGGCCTCGGCGACGGCCGGCTCGCTGCGGGCGCCCTTGGCCAGCCGCTTGCCGGTGAGGGGGGTGACGGCCCGGTCGAAGCTGTCCCGGTGGCGGACGAGGGCGCTGCCCGGGGCGAGGCGGGCGACGGCACCGATCCGGCCCGGGGTGAGGGTGACACCGAGGGCGCCGCACAGCACGTCCTCGGTCTCGTGCGCCTCGTCGAGGATCACCACGTCGTGCTCGGGGAGGACGAAGCCGCCGGAGGCCACGTGGGCGCCGAGCAGGTGGAGGTTGACGACGAGGACGTCGGCCTCCCGGGCCCGCTCGTAGGCGGCCTCGGCGAAGCACGACGACCCGCTCGGGCAGGCCTGGGCGCCCGGGCACTCCTCGGACCCCACGCTGACCGACGACCAGGCCTGGGGCCGGGGCTCGAAGTCCAGCTCGGCCCGGTCGCCGGTCGGGCTGGTCTCGGCCCAGGCCAGCAGCTTGGTGACCTCCTTGCCGATGCCCCTGCTGTCGACCCCGGGCAGCGCCGGCATGTCGGCCTCCCGTGACGCCTCAGCCGCGGCCTGGCGGCACAGGTAGTTGCTGCGGCCCTTGAGGACCGACCAGGTGAGGCCGGGGCGGAGGCCGGCGGCCTCGATCGACGGGAGGTCCTTGCCGGCCAGCTGGTCCTGGAGGGCCTTGGTGGCCGTGGCGATGACCACCCGCTTGTCGCGGCCGGCCACCAGGGCGCCGACCAGGTAGGCCCAGGTCTTGCCCGTGCCCGTCCCGGCCTGCACGACCAGCGGCCGCTCCTCGCGGACGGCCTCGGCCACCGCCTCGGCCATGCGGATCTGGCCGTCGCGCCGCTCGCCGCCGAGCCGGCCCAGCCAACTGGTGACAGATGTGGGGGTCAGGGCCCCCATTCTTGTCACCAGTTCGGGGGGTTACTTGAGGACCAGCTCGTCGCCGGCGACGTCGACACCGACGGTGTCGCCCTCGCCGTAGCGGCCCTCCAGCAGGGCGAGGGCCAGGGGGTCGGCAATCCTTCGCTGGATGACCCGCTTGAGGGGCCGGGCCCCGTAGGTGGGGTCGTAGCCGGCCCGGGCCAGCCAGGCCGCGGCCTCGTCGCTGACGTCCAGCGCCAGCCGGCGGGCGGCCAGGCGCTCGGCCAGGTGGCGGAGCTGGATGTGGACGATGCGCTCGATGTCGGCCTCGGTGAGCGACCGGAAGTGCACGATCTCGTCGATCCGGTTCAGGAACTCGGGCCGGAAGAAGGCGGCGGGGTCGCCCGGCAGGTTCGACGTCATGATCAGCACCACGTTGGTGAAGTCCACCGTGCGGCCCTGGCCGTCGGTGAGCCGGCCGTCGTCGAGCAGCTGGAGGAGGACGTTGAACACCTCGGGGTGGGCCTTCTCGATCTCGTCGAGCAGGACGACGGCGTAGGGCCGGCGGCGGACGGCCTCGGTGAGCTGGCCGCCCTCGTCGTAGCCGACGTAGCCGGGAGGGGCACCGATCAGGCGGCTGACCGTGTGCTTCTCCTGGTACTCGCTCATGTCGATGCGGACCATGGCCCGCTCGTCGTCGAACAGGAAGTCGGCCACCGACCGGGCCAGCTCGGTCTTGCCCACGCCCGTGGGGCCGAGGAAGAGGAACGAGCCGATGGGCCGGTTGGGGTCGGACAGGCCGCTGCGCGACCGGCGGATGGCGTTCGACACCGCCGACACGGCCTCGTCCTGGCCGATGACCCGCTCGTGGAGGACCTCCTCCATGCGGACGAGCTTGGCCACCTCGCCCTCCATGAGCTTCGACACGGGGATGCCGGTCCAGCGGCTGACCACCTCGGCCACGTCCTCGGCGTCGACCTCCTCCTTCAGCATGCGCCGGTCGGCCTGCAGGTCGGCCAGGGCGGCCGAGGCCGCGTCGAGCTCCCGCTCCAGCTCGGGGATGCGGCCGTAGCGCAGCCGGGCCGCGGCCTCCAGGTCGGGCTCCCGCTCGACCTGCTCGCGCAGGGCCTCCAGCTCCTCCTTGAGCTGGCGGATGCGGGCGATGGCCTCCCGCTCGAGGTTCCAGTGGGCCTTCATGCCGTCGGACTGCTCGCGCAGGTTGGCCAGCTCGGCGTCGATGGCGGCCAGCCGCTCCTTGGAGGAGGCGTCGGTCTCCTGGGTCAGGGCGACGCGCTCGATCTCCAGCTGGCGCATGCGGCGCTCGACCACGTCGATCTCGGTCGGCATGGAGTCGATCTCGATCCGCAGGCGGCTGGCGGCCTCGTCGATGAGGTCGATGGCCTTGTCGGGCAGGAAGCGGCCGGTGATGTAGCGGTCGGACAGGATGCCGGCGCTCACCAGGGCCGCGTCCTGGATGCGGACGCCGTGGTGGACCTCGTAGCGCTCCTTGAGGCCGCGCAGGATGGCGATGGTGGCCTCCACCGACGGCTCGCCGACCATGACCGGCGCGAACCGGCGCTCCAGGGCGGCGTCCTTCTCGATGTGCTTGCGGTACTCGTCGAGGGTGGTGGCGCCGATCATGCGCAGCTCGCCCCGGGCCAGCATGGGCTTGAGCATGTTGGAGGCGTCCATGGCCCCCTCGGCCGCGCCGGCGCCCACGACCGTGTGCAGCTCGTCGATGAAGGTGATGACCTGGCCCTCGGCGTCGGCGATCTCCTTGAGGACGGCCTTCAGCCGCTCCTCGAACTCGCCCCGGTACTTGGCCCCGGCCACCATCGACCCCAGGTCGAGGGCCACGATGCGCCGGTCCTTCAGGCTCTCGGGCACGTCGCCCTCGGCCACCCGCCGGGCCAGGCCCTCGACGATGGCGGTCTTGCCCACGCCGGGCTCGCCGATGAGGACGGGGTTGTTCTTGGTCCGCCGGGACAGGACCTGGATGACCCGCCGGATCTCCTCGTCACGGCCGATGACCGGGTCGAGCTTGCCGTCGTGGGCCGCCTTGGTCAGGTCGCGGCCGTAGCGCTCCAGGGCCTGGTAGCTCTCCTCGGGGTTCTGGGTGGTGACCCGGTGGCTGCCCCGGACCTCGCGCAGGACGGTCAGCAGGTCCTCGCGGGAGACACCAACGAGTTGGGTGAGCCCCAGGAGGATGTGCTCGGTGGACAGGTACTCGTCGCCGAACTGGGTGCGCTCCCGGTCGGCGGCGTCGAGGGTGTCACGGGTCTCCCGGGACAGCGACGGGTCGCCGCCGCCGTAGGCCGAGGGCAGCTTGGACAGCGCCGCTTCGACCTTGTTGCGCAGGGCCAGGGGCGCCACGCCGGCCTTGGTCAGCGTGGGCAGGACCACGCCGTCCTCCTGGCCCAGGAGGGCGGCCAGCAGGTGCTCGGGCGTGACCTCGGGGTGGTTGCGGGTGCGGGCCAGCTCGAGGGCGGCGGCCACCGCCTGCTGCGTCTTCAGGGTCCAGCGGTTGGGGTCCAGGGGCATGGGCGACGTCCCTCACTCACATAGGAAAGTTGACAACACCTAACTCAACTGTCGGGCATTGGCAGGCATTCCCGGTCAGCCGGATCCGGGCTTCCGGCGACCGCTGCCCCGGCGGGCCCGGCGGCGGCGGGCCCGGTCGGCGGCGATCCGGGCCTGCTGTTCCTTGGTGAGGCCGGCCGGCGGAGGGGCCTCGTCGCCGGCCTCGTCGCCATCGGCCCCGTCGTCGTCGGCCCCGCTGTCCTCGTGGTCGCCGTTGCGCTCGGCCGGCGGGGCGGCGCCCTGGGGTTGGGCCAGCAGCTCGCTGATCACGATGTCCTCGCCCGGGCGCGGCGGGGCCCAGGGGGACTCGGCTGCCGGGCGCAGGCCGGTGGGCACGGGCCCGTCGAGCAGCTCGGCGATGACGATCTCGGCCTCGGGGGGGCGGGGTGGCCGGGAGGCCTCCCCCGGCTGGTCGAACTCGTCGGGCAGGATGCGGCCGGCCTCGCTGCCGGGCCCCTCGGGCAGGGCGAGCGGGTCGACGAGGATGTCCTCGGCCGGGTACGACCCCGGCCGGGCGGGCGGCAGGTCCTCGGGGAAGAGGTCCCAGAACGACAGCTCCTCCGCCGGCACGGGCGGGATGGCGGGCGCCGCCTCGGGACCGGGCGGCGCCCGCCATCCCGCCCGTGCC
>Ga0247704_1000170_pt1 | contig 18649 bp, 14 predicted proteins | sample 41W_NmetaG_FD_189042 | JGI IMG/M metagenome (GOLD analysis project Ga0247704, IMG submission 189042) | Soil microbial communities from hillslope of Landscape Evolution Observatory, University of Arizona, Oracle, AZ, United States - 4-1-W_N | ecosystem: Engineered > Artificial ecosystem >...
CGTCGGCGTCACCACGGCGGAGGCGTTCGCACACCTCGCGAAGCGCTTCGGGCCGGCGAGCGGGAGGCTCACGCAGCAGGCGCATGAAGGTGGCCGGGCGGTCGTGGCGGGCCCGACCGGGGCGAACCACGTAGGCGGCGGCCTCGACCAGGGCCTCGTGCATGACCTTGTGGCCGAGATCGGCGAGGACGGTGAGGTCGTTGCCGAGCAGCACCTCCTCGCGCCACCGCTCGAACGTGGTCAGGAACATCCCCGCCCGGGAGGTGATGGCGCCCACGTAGCCGCCGGGGTTGCACAACTCCAGCCCGCGACCCACGAACGCGGCCAGGAGATTGGAATCCTTCGTGGGGACCCACGGGTAGGCGGCCTTAAGGTAAGGCTTGGTGGCCGGGATGGGCTCGCCGAAGGGAGGGTTCATCAGCACGGCGTCGTAGCGCCGGCTAAGGGCCTCGACGAGGCGGAGCGCGTCACGGCCGTCGGCGGCGAGGACCCGCTCCTCGGGAGTAGAGGTGACCCGGTCGGCTGCTGCCTGGGCCCGGGCCAGCACCTGCTCGACCAGGGTGGCAACGTGGAGCGCTCCCGATTCGATGCCGGCGTCGACCAGCGAGGCTGCCGGGGCACCGGGGCGCTTGCGGCTGGCCCGCTGGCGTCCGCCGCCGAAGGTCATACGGCGAGCGGTCTCGCCGGTGAGCAGCTCGTCGACCTTGAGCAGGCTGCCCAGCTCGGGAGCCCGGTCGAGGGCGTCGATCAGCTCGGCGAGGAAATCGTGCTGGGAGGCGTCGACTGATGCCAGCAGGGTGGCCCGGCCCTCCTTCCCGCCGGGTACGGAGCGGGCACAGATCACATTGGGCGCAGGGAGGTCGCCATCGGGCCCGTGGCGGCGGGCTCGGAACACGATGGCTGCGGCGGCCACCTGGGCGGCGCGGGCGTCGATCTCGATGCCCCACAGGGAGGCCACGATGGCCGGGGCAGCCTCGGCCGGTTCGACCCCCCGCAGCTCCCACGCCCGTTCGAGCACGTCGTAGGCGCCCAGCAGGAAGTGACCGGAACCCACGGCAGGGTCGAGCACCCGCACCGCCGACAGGTCGAGAGAGGCGCCCGCGGCCGCCGGAGGGTCGACGAGGTACTCCAGCTCGGTGGCCAGCTCGTCGAAGCCGGCCTCGACCAGGCGCCGGCCCAGGGAGTTGTGGACCAGGAACCCCACGACGTAGTCAGGCGTGAAGAACTGGTTGCGGACGGCCAGCTCCCACGAGTCCTGAGGTTGTGGGTGGGCGCGGCGCATCTCGCCGCGCTCCTCGTCGCTGTTGAAGAACTGGTAGGTCCAACCCAGCGTGTCCGGCGCGGCCCAGGCCGGCCCGTCATCATGGGCTGGGCCGAGGGCGTCGCCGCTGATCAGGGCGACGAGGTCGTCGACGGCCGACGGGGGTGGGCGCAGGGCGAGAAGCGGGTTGCGGGGGTCGAAGAGCCGGGGAAGGTCGTGAGCCAGCTCGCCGGCGCACAGCTGGAGGTAGGTCCAATAGCCGGCGTCGTCGTCGCTTCCGAGGAGGGGCGCCACCTCCAGGAGCTGGCGAAAGCCCGACGATCGGCGGCCCCGGGCGATCGACTCCGGGAGGCGGCCGAGCGCCTCGGCGATCCGGATGGCGATGAGGCGGTTGACGTGGGTGAAGGCCGCCTCCCGCACGAGCAGGTCGGCTCGCCGCTCGAGGGCATGCCACAGGCCCACCAGCTCCCGGCGGGCGACGAGCTGGTCGGGGTCGAGGCTGAGGCGGGATTCGTCCTCAGGCTCGGCGCGGCCGACGCCGATCCCGTAGGTGCCCTCGAGGGCGCGGCGCAGGTCGCGGTCGAGTCGTTCCCTGAGCCGGCGTACCACCAGGTTGAGCGCCGTTCTCTCCGCCTCGGCCAGCGGCGCCCTCCGCGGAGAGGTCACGTGAGGCGGACCTCCTTGCCGTCGTCGAGAAGCTCCAGGGCACGGGCCCGTACGGCGTCGAGGGTGGCGTCGAGCGCCTCGACCGACCGGATGGGCGCCGGGTCGACCTCGGAGGCGATAGTGGCCACGTCCAGGCGCACCACCCGCCCCGCCGAGCGCACGGCGTCGAGGTCGGCCCGCACCAGATCGGCGGCCTCGGCGAAGCGGGCCCGGCGAGCGAGGATCTGCTCTACCGTCGACGCGCCCGAGGTGTCGAGGGCGGCCAGTCGCGCCGCGATGGCGGCCTCGGCGATCTCGTCGGCCAGGTCGGCGGCCTCCTCGGCCAGCTCGGTCCGCAGGGCATCGAGGTCGGAGGCTGTCTTGATGCGGGTCTGATCGAGGTGGTCCCGGCGGGCGGCGACCAGCTCGGTGGTGATGGAGCGGATCCGGGGTAAGTGGTCGACGAGGTCGCCTGCGGCCAAGAGGTCGGCGAGCTGGTCACGCGCCGCGTGAGCCGAGGCCGGCAGCTCGGCGTCAGGCTGGACAGCGGCGTCGCGCGCTCGGCCGAAGAGGCCGGGATCCTCGGCGATGACTTCGAGGACGGGGCGTACGGCGAGGAGGCCGGCCTGCAGGTCGTCCCATCCCTTGGCCAGCTCGGTGACGAGGTAGGCGTCGTCATCACCAAGGGCGCCGAGGACGCGCCGGGCGGTCTCGATTGAGGTGGGCACGGCCAGGCCGGCGCCGTTCAGGAAGCTCACCGCCTCGGCGACGGGCTGGCGGTGGGGACCGAACGCGGCACGGGCCCGGTTGGCCAGTTCGTCGAGGGCGACAGGACAGGTCTGGCCTGTGGTCTCGGTGATGCGCTCGGCGAGGCGGGAACGGGTGGGCAGGTCGGGGCCGGTGTCGACGGGGGGCTTGACGACGATGGTGCGGAACGGCGCCACGCCGCGGAACACGTTGTCGAGCCTACGGTCGGTGACCGACGTGATCCGCTGGCCCTGGTAGGTGATCTCGACCAGGCCGGCGCGCAGGGCGGCGGCGACCACGGCCTGGACGACCTCCGGTGCCGCACCGTAGGGCGCGGCGCCGAAGTGGCGTTCGAGGTACTGCCCGGTGGCGGGCTGGCCGTAGTCGTCGCGGCGACGGACCTCGCCGACCACCAGCTGGATCGGCCCATGGTCGGTGACCAGCTGGGGCCCGGACGGGGTGAGGGTGAAGAGCCGGATCCCGGCGTCGCCGAGGGAGGCGGGGAGCAGCGACAGGTCGTCGGTGCGGGCCACCTCCAGGGGGGTCTTGGGGTCGATCCGGGCGGCGAAGGTGCCCAGGTGGGGGTAGATGCTGGCCAGCCGGTCGCGGACCGCTGCCTGGACTGCCTCCAGGAGGGTTCCGGTGGGCGGGTCGGCGGTGGCGCCCTGGAAGATCAGACCCCCCTCGCCGAGGTCGGCCCGCAGCCGCTCGACGAACTGAGCCTCGAAGCGCCGCTGGCGCGCCCGCTCCTCGGCGACCAGCTCACGGGTGGTCTCCGAGGCCGACGACGACGAGTGCCGCTCCACCATCGTGCGGCTGCGAAAGACCTCGCGTAGCGCCGACCAGGCGTCGTCGCTCGGGCGGAACCACCACACGATGCGGTTGGACGACGACCGCTCCCGGGTCGGCGGCACCAGCTCAGCGGGGTCGTCCGTGCTGCTCAAGGCGGTCAGCTCCACGACCACGTCGCCCTCGGTGGCCTGCTCGCCGTCGATCACCAGCCCTACCTTGAACAGCCGCCCCTCGGTGACGGTGAGGCGCACACCCAGCTCCTCCTTGAGGATCCGGCGGCGCTCCCGGACCTCGTCGCCAGGCCGGAAGTCGAGCTGGCGCTTCTCGTCCCACTGCTTCTGCTCGGGCGACTGGAGCTGGAATCCCTCGGTGGTCTCCCGGAGCCAGCCGGCGGCCACCAGGCGGGCAGCTGCTTCAGTGACCTCTGGCCGCAGGCTCTCGGCAGTGATCGAAGGGTGGAGGAGCACGGCGAGGTTCTGGTCGGTGAGCGGCAGGGAGCGGACGCCGTGGACGAGGGCCACCACACGCATCACGTGAGCCTCGATGCTGGCTGTGCCGAAGTCGTCGACGACCTGGTCGACCTGGTGGCGCAGCCCAGAGTCGATCACGTCGATGAGCAGCTCGTAGGAGCGATCGAGGGTGACCAGGGCGCCGACCTCGGCATCGGCCAGGCCCACCCGGGGGTTGGCGAGGAGCTGCTGGGCGTGCTGGATGATGGTCCGGTTGGACCCACCCAGGGGGGCGCCGGCGCGGAGTTGGCTGCGGCGCTGGGTGACGGCGTCGATCAAGAGCTGCACCTGGTAGGGCAGCAGGGGGTACAGGCGCACGAAGTCGTCAGCGGCAAACTCGTCAGAACGGCGATCGGAGGCCAGGCGCAGGTTGGCGGCCAGTCGCTCCTTGGTCGGCGCCAGGATGGCCTCCAGCTCCCGGCGGCCGGCATCGGACTTGTCGAGCACCCGCAGCCCGACGATCTCCCGGATGTCGGAGGCGGTGAGATCGACCCGGATGGGGAACCGGTCTCGCACCCGGGCCAGCTCGACGCCCTTGCCCTCGAGGGAGTCGACCACCTCCTCGAGGCGCTCCTGGCTGGTGGTGACGAGGAACAACCGCCCCTGCTGCTTCTGGACGGCCTCGGCCAGCCCCTGGAGGGCGAGCATGCGGATGCGGGAGCGGGCCACGTACTGGCCGGTCTCGTCGACAACCATCACGAGACGCCGTGCACCGCCACCCCTGCGTTCCACCAGCTCGACCGCCCGCCGGGCGAACCAGTTGGCATCGACAGTCGGTGGGACGTAGGCCTTGGCCCACGAGTCGGCGGCTGGGAAGGTCTCCGGGTCGAGCTCGTGGAGCACTCGGGAGGCCATGTTGGGGGCGAGGGTCGTGTGGCGCACCAGGTCCCACGGCTTGCCGTGCACCCGATCGAAGGCGCTGACGAAGGCGTCGAGACGCCCGTCGGTCTCCAGGTCGAACTCGAGGGCTGCCAGGGTCGGCTCACGGGCGTAGCCGAGGCGTTGCAGCACGGCCCGGTAGATCGGGAGAACGACGTGTTCCTCGGTCTCGACGTCGTGGGCGCTGGAGAGGTCGAGAAGCGCGGTGATGGCGGTGGCCCTGTTCTTGGGATCGAGGGCACGGGCGAGCGAAGCCCGCATGGTGGGCGAGTCGACTCGCTCGAAGAACCGGTCGACGACCGGCCGCTCGGCGACCACTCGGTTCTCGAGCAGGTAGCCGAGGAACTTGGCGAAGCTCGACTTGCCCGAACCGAAGAACCCTGAGACCCACACGTTGGTGCGGTCGGACCGGTCGTCGAAGCAGTCGACGTACTCACGGACCACCTCCTCAAGCTCGGTGCGGATGCGGTCAGTGACGACGTACTCATCGATCTCGGCGGCGACGACGGCATCGTCGGCGACATCCACCTTCACGACCTCTTCGATGGTTCGGCGGATGTCGCGCCGGAACAGGTCGCCTACCCGGGTCACGACCGCTGCCCTCGCTCGCCCCGGACGACGATCATGGCCCGGTAGCCGTACGCCGGCTCGGTCTTTCCCATGAACCGCAGCCCGTAGTTGCCCTCGACCGTCCCCGGGTACAGGAGAACAATCGGGACGCGGATCCCGGCCCGGAGCTTGAGGTCGTCGAGCAAGGCCGAGGTGCGGTAGCCGGGGTACAAACCGCCGGCGCGGTAGAGCACCGACACCCACCTTCCTGGGGGCGCCGGCAGCCGGCGAGCGACGCGCTCGGTCAGCGAAGGCGGGAGGCGCAGCAGCTGCCCCACCGAACGGTGCACCTCGGCCTGAGCCACCGGGTCGCCGTCGGCCGCCCGTTCCTGGGCCACCAGCTCGTCGAACATGGCCGACTCGTCGATCGCCTCCCAGAAGGCCTCCGCCAGCGATACCGACGTGCAGGTGACCTCGCGGCCTGGCGCTCGTAGCCAGGCGGCCATGCGCACGACCTCGGCCCGTACCCGGAACTCCTCGGTCGGGTCGTACACGTAGACCCAGCAGGGCACGCTGGGCCCACCGTCGTGGTCGTGGTACTCCACTACGCGATCGGCGATGTTGCGCAGGGCTGGGTCCAGGGCGGAACCTTTGAGGGCAGAGTCAGGCGGCGGCATGGACCGCCTCGGACAGGGTGGTGGCGCGCCACTCGATTCGGGTTACCGATCCGGCACGGTTGAGCAGGATCACGCCGTGGCCGGCCAGGTCGGTCATGAGGGCGCCGACGTCGGCGGGGTCGAGGAGCCACCGTCGCCACACCGGCGAGCTCTCGAGACTGGCAGCGGTGACGCCGAGCTCGTGGAGCCGCCAACAGGTGTAGGCGAAGCCGGGGACCGAGGGATAGGGGTGCCCGATCTGCTTGCGGGTGCCGCTGGCCACGCCGCCGAGGACCCCGAAGTCGCGAAGGGTCGCCAGAAGAGCGCGGCCTACTCGGGTACGTACGGCGGTCGACCAGTTGGGAGCCGATCCGGTTCGCGATAGGCCTGCTAGCCAGGGCTCGACGTCGTCGACGGTGATGGACGTCCGCCCGGCCGTGTACCAGTCGAACAAGGGGCCTTCGGCGAAGTCGGCGAGGAGCGGTTCCGCTCGGGTCGCCTCGAAGTAGCAGGCATCGCGGAACGCGTGCCGATCAGCGTCGAGGAGCACCTTGAGGGCCGACATCACATGGGGGCCGGGGTCGACCAGCCGGGGCCGGAGGATCCGCTTGACCAGGTCGCGGCGGCGCACGGCAGACGCCGCTCCGAACACGTTGGCTCCGACGGCCCTAGCCAGGTTGTCTTCCCCCGAGAGGCTGTCGTCCCAGACGGCGACCAAGAGGGCGGAGGCCTCGAGCAGCGCCCCTCCCTTCTGGAGGTTGGAGGTGTAGCGGGTGCCGCTCATGACACGAGGTTCACGTAGGGGACGGACAGCTCCCCGGACTGCGTCAGGTAGCCGTCGACGACGTGGCGGAGGAGGGAGATGGTGATGGAAGGATCGGCCAGGCCGTCGCGGGTGACCGTCTCGACTGGCTGCTCCAGGGGCCCGAGCGCTGCCCGCCAAGCGCGAAGGGTGTCGGTGGCGAGCTTTCTGGACGTCCAGGTGTGAAGCTCTTCGAGCAGCTCGCTCCTGCCGTCGGACTTCAGCTCGGCCAGATAGGCCCGCGTCCAGCCGATGAACGGCACGTGGGGTGAGAACATGTGGACCGCATTTGGCCGCGGGAGGATCTGGTGGTGGCGGCGGGCAGCAGAGAGGAGAGCTAACTCAGCGCCCACGACCGCCCCGGTGCGGCGAAAGCCGGCCAGGGCAAACCGCACAGCCGGGTTGAGCCCTTGGCTCGACCACCAGCGGGCGAGATCCCCCTCTCCTAGGCGAGCCACACCGAGCACGAGCCGAACGGCAGCCGTCGACTCGACAACAGGTGGCTGTATCGACTCGGCCGTGTCCACGGCCCTGACTCTACGAGGCGGCGCGAGGACGAGACCCCGTCCTGGTCCCGAGGGCCGGTTGACCCTCACTGCAAGCCCGCCCCGACCGTGTGGACTATTCACTGTGCGCGCCGAAAGGGCAGGGCCGCTGGCCGTCACCGGGCGGGACCCAGTGACCGTTGACAGAACTGCGAAGCGTACGAGCGGGGCATCTTCTTCCTCCTCTGGACGGCCATTCTGACAAGGCTGGTCCGACAGTGGGGGGACACATCAGGTGGACCACTATGCGGGGCCACTGCCGACTACAAGCCCAGCTCCAGCCCCGGCGACTCGATGACGGGGGCTCGTCCAAGGCTTCGGTCGAGTCGTTCACAGGCCTGCGCCACCGCTCGGCCGTTGACGGCGATCGCCGTGTCCTTCCAGCTCGGGGACCGTCCGAGGTGCGTGTAGCTGTTCCTGATGTCGAAGGCGGTGGTGTGCTGGTCCAGCCGTGCGGCCGCCTCGTCCCAGATGTCGGACACGGCGCCGCGTTCAGGGCGTGGCCCCAGACGGTCGACCACGTGGCGTGGCGGATCGTCGGCGAGGCCTGATGCCCGGGCGGAGAGGTCGCAGTCGAGTTTCCGCCGGATGCCCTGGCGCTCTCGTTCGAGGCTCCGGCGGTCCAGCACGATGGCCTGGGCCCTGGTGAGCGACGCCTGGATGCCTGGGACGCGCGTCTCGATTTTCGCCAGCTCGGAGACGGACTGCCTGATCGTTCCCTGCGCCTGGTTGAGGTCGCCGCGAGCTCGCAGGATCTCGGAGCGGTGGAGGCGCCGCACAAGAGGACGATCCAGCTCGTCCAGCACCTCCTGGGCCCGGTCACGCCGCTCCTCGCCACCCGAGAGGCGCTCGGCCAGCTCGGCTTGACGGCCGATGGTCCGGTCCAGTTCCTCTCGGTACATCCGGATGCTGGACTCCGCACGCGACAGCGTCAGGCCGATCTCGTGTTCCCGCTCGAGGAGCTGCCGGACTTGGGCTGCCTCCAGGGGACGCTCCGGCTCTCGTGCTTCACCGTCGGGCTGGGGGCGCTGCAGCTTCGCCCGGCGGGCGATTGCCGGCTCGTCGATCCAGCTGCGGGCCAAGGCCTGGGCCAGGACGTCTCGAGCTGTTCCCTCGCCCTCGACGACCACGAACGCGTCGTTGCTGTGGCGACCTCGGGTCATGGGCACGTAGAAGCCTCGGGTGTCGGCGGGCCCATCGAGGAAGAGGAAGGAGCGGTCGACGGTGCGGCCCTGGTTGGCGTGGCTGGTCTGGGCGTAGGCCAGCTCGACGTGCTCGGCGACGTAGTCGCCGGGAAGGCGGACGGTGCCGGTGCGGCCGGCAACGCTCAGGGCACCGTCGTGGTGAACCGCATGGACCTCCCACTGGTCGCGGTTCTTCACCATCAGCCCACGGTCGGTGCGCAGCTCACGCTCGTTACGTCGGGTGGCGACAGCGTCACCGGCATGCAGCCGGTAGCTGCCCACCTCGACCGAGGGGCCGGCGGGATCGACCTCCCCGGCCCGAACCCGGATTGCCTGCGCCCGGTGGTTGAGGGCCATGACCGCCTCGTTGGTCGGCGCCATCATCGCCGCCGTCTCGCCTCGGCATCGGGCCTCTGCCCACGCCTCCACGACGGCCTGCTCCATCTGCCGGCCGTTGCCGCCATGGATGCGGCCGTGGTGCTCGTAGAGCCGGAGCACCTCCGGGTCTCCCCGACGGAGCTGCAGACTGGCCTCCCGCTCCCAGGCGTGAGCGAAGCGGTGGACGCGGTCGAGCTCGATCGCCCCGTAGCAATCGATCAGGTGGCCGAACATGCCTGAGCGCCCGACCGCCGAGAACTGCAGCGGGTCGCCCACGAGGGCCAGGCGCCAGCCCCGGCGTTCGGCGAGTTCGGCGAGCTCGGCCAGGCGGGGTGTCGGGACCATGGCCGCCTCGTCAAGGACCACCGTGGCACCGGCGGGAAGGTCGTAGCGGTGGTCGGGCGGGCGCTCCAGGCGGTGCTCGACGAGAAGCTTGTCGAGGGTGTCCGAGGTCAAGCCAGCATCGTGGGCGAGGACCTCGGCGGCGGCGGCCGATGGCGCCACGCCGAACACCGCCCGCCCCTCGCCGCGCAGCTGCTCGATGGCAGGTGCGAGCGCGGTGGTCTTGCCGGCGCCGGCAGGGCCGACCACCAGCACCAGCTCACGGCTCCCCGCCACCGCTGAGGCCACTTCACGCTGCGGCCCGGACAGCTCCTCGCCTCCCTCTACGGGAAGGTCTTGGCCGCCTCGGACCAGGCGCCGCTCGGCCCAGCCGACCAGGCTCTCCTCCTGGGCGAGGATCTCTGGTGTGGTCAGCACCCGCTGCGCCGCCGACTCGGTTATAGGACGGCCGTCTCGGCGCAGGGCGACGCCGTCGGGGATGGGTGGCGACAGCTCTACAAGACGCTCGCGCAGGACTCCTTCGGCGAGGCCGTCCAGCCACGGCACGAGCGTCTCGGCGGGCACCGCGACCTCGGTGGGCACGGCGGCGGCGAGCTCCCGGACCACCTCGGCGGGCCGCCATGTCGACTGGCGGTCCGCCAGCGCCTCGAGCGCCTGGGTGACGACGCGGTCAGCGGTGGCGTCGTCGAGAGCTCTGCCGGCAGGCGTCGGTCCGAATGTGGCCGCCAAGCTCTCGGGGGCGTAGCCGATGGCCCTGCCCCGCTCACCCCACGCCTGGTGAAGCGACTGGGCATCGTCGCCATGGGACTTGGCCGGTCGGCTGTCGGTCACGGCCTCGCGCTGGAGGCGCCAGCGTTCCCGAGGCGTCGGCTCACGCTGGAGCTCTTCCCTGAAGTGCTCGAGCTTCTCCTCGATTCGATCCCGGACTGCTCGGGTTCTGGAGGAGAACTCGAGGCGTACCTCCTCGGGGACGTCGCGCATCTCGGCGATGCCGTTGGCCGGTTCCTTCCAGGCCACGCCAAGGGACCGGGTCAGCTCGGCCCGCAGGCTGGCGTGGTAGACGGCTGACAGCGTCCGCTGGTCCAACTTGATGGTGCGGGCGTCGAGCGCCAGCCAGCGCCCGTCATCGGCCACCACCCGGTTGGCGATGACAACGTGGGTGTGCAGCTGGGGATCGAGGGCCCGGCTGGTGTGCTGGCGAAAGCACGCGGCGGCGATGCCGTGGGCGTCGAGCGTGGCCACCTCACCGTGGATGCGGTAGCGGGTGTGGGCGTGGGCCCCGATCCAGTCCACCATTGCTGCCACCGCGGCGTCGTGGGCACCGAGAGCAGCATCGCGGGTGGCGTCGTCGCCGAGGGCGAAGAGCACAGAGACGGACTTGGGCGCCGATGCAGTGACGTCGAAGCCGCGGACCGACCCTTCGCCGTAACGACGGCCGAGCGGCTCGCCAGAGCCCGGTCCGAGGCCCGCCATCAGGTGGAGGAAGTCCTCGTCGCCCACCTCGCCGTCCAGACCGAGGGACACCGCTCCCTTGCCGCGCCACACGCCGGCCGGCTCGCCGGCGTCCAGGTAGTAGCTGGGGAGACCCTCGACGTAGTAGAGCCCGGCCTCGGGGCCCTTGAGGGTGGTCACTCGCACGGTCACTTGCACCACCCGCCCGCGGGTGTGCACTCGTCTGTCATCGGTTGCGACAGGGAGGGGTTCATGGAAGGAGTCGAAGAGGCCGAGCTCAGGCGGAGCGGGGATCGGCGGAGCTGGCGCGGGAGATGCCGCTGCCGGCGAGGTTGAGCGCGTAGGTGGGTGCTTCGAAGCGGGAGGTCTGCTCGAGGACGAGGCGTCGAAGTACGCCGTCGAGCAGCAGTGCTCGCATGTGGCGGTGGACGGTGTCCTTGGAGAGCGAGCTCAGGCGTTCGGTGATCTGGCGCACGCTGGCCTGGACGACGAGCTGGCCGTGGTCGCTGCGGCTCTGAGCTACGAGGTCGTGCACGACGGCGACGGCTTGGGGGCCGTGGCGTTGCAGGAAGGCCAGGGCCTCCGGGTAGTGGAGCTCGATGCAGACCTCAGGCGTCATCGTGGTCGCCATCGCGGTCGCCGTCGCCGTAGCCGTCGAGGCCGGCCAGGCGCAGCAGCTCGGCCGTGGGGATGCGAGCGCAGCGGCCGAAGTAGACCACGGGGATACCTTCCTTGCCGTTGGTCTCCCGCCAGCGCCGCATGAGTTGGTAGATCTGCGAGCGGCCCAGCTGCACGAGCTCCCGGGCTTGGTCAACTCGTAGGAACGGGGGAAGGTCCTCGTAGCGCATGGTCACCTCGTCGTCTACACTACCGTGCGGTAATTCCGCATAGACAGGACTATGGAGGGCCAGGGAGCACGACGCAACACCTTGGCCGTGGTCTCTTGTCCCCCATCTGAGACGGAGGAGCAGTGCCTAGGCCGAGACGCGACGACATCAGACTGACTGCGAGTCAGCTCGTCGCCCACAACCTGACACGAGCTCGCGTGCTACGGGGGCTGACCCAGGCGGAGATCGCCGAGCGACTCGCTCGCTTCACCGGTGCCAAATGGAGCCAGGCCACGGTGGCCCAGGCAGAGGGATCGGTCCGCAGCCCCCGTACGCGCCAGTTCACCGCCAACGAGCTGGTCGCACTCGCCCGCACGTTCGACCTCCCCGTCCTGTACTTCTTGATGCCGCCCAATGACGGTGTCGGTGCGCTCGTAACCGACGATGCCGAGGGTGGGCTGCCCTGGGAGTACCTCCTCGTGCTCCTTCTCGGCCACCGCGGCAACTTCCCCGTCCTCGCCGACCGGGCCGCCAACTGGACCGAGTTGCTGGCTCAGGGCGTCGATATCCCACCCTCCGATGCGCTGGCGGACCCTGAGTCGATTCTCGCCGAGATCGCAGGGAGCCTGCGCCACCGTGAACCTCTCCTACCGCAGGATGTGCTGGTCGCGGTCTTCCACGGGGCCGCCGCTCGCGGAGTTCGCGGAGCGAAGCAGCCCGACAACGAGGTCACCAATGACGTCGCCGACTTCGCCAACAACCTGCACGGTCTCGCCGATGCGCTGACCGCCTTCAACAACTACAGACCAGGCGCGTTAATCGACGAGGAGGTTGTCGCAGAAGTTGCCGAACAGCGTCGACAGCGAGAGCGTCGATCCCAAGCGACCGTTGATGGCCCACGAGCGGAGGAGGACGACGAGTAGGCGGGCCCGGGCCACCGAGTAGCGACTCTGGGCCGTGTTCGACGCCGTGGGCGAAAGCAATGGAAGACCGTCCGAGAGTCGCAACGCCAGCCTGTGGCCTCCGTCTCCTCAGTGGCCAGACCGAAGGTGCAGCGGCCTCACAGCCAGTTTCGGCGCTTTGGCCAGCCTCTGGTCGTCGGTGAGCAGGTCTGCGCCAAGGTGCTCGGCCAGCGCCACGTACACGGCATCGGGGAAGGTCAGGTTCGCTCGGAACCGCCAAACGTCGTTGAACAGACCCCGGACCGGGTCACGCGAAGCGGCCAGGCCATCAACTGGTCGAGGGCGCCGGCCATCTGCGCCGGGGTGAGGATCACGTTCAGGTCCCAGCGGCGCAGCACGGCGCCGCACTCGACGTAGAACAACTCCGGCACCTTCGGGACGGCATCAGACGGGAGGAGCCCCCGCAGCGCCCGTCCCGCACCGTGTTCGCAATCAACTCGACGCCGGCGGAGGCGTCGATAACGACTGGTGCCACACCTCCCCGGCGGCCCGGGCATCCGCAAGCGTCTCCGCCGCCGTCACCCCAGGATCGACTGGCTCACCCGTCCCCCGCCGGTCCAGCCAGGCCGAGAAAGCCTCGGGCGTAATCTCATCATCAGGGTTCAGTACGACCACGGGGGGATCCGAGGACAGATCGCCAGCAGAGCGGGCCACCTCACAATCCTACAGCCCCAGCTCTCCCAGGGCCGACGTCTGGCGGGTGTCAAGCGTCAACCGGGATGGTCGCCCGGGTATCACGATCGCGGGCGATGTCCATCGCTCTCCTCGCCAAGTCCTGCGGAGCAGGCAGGGTCGAGGCGTCCCCACTCCGTACTACCGGGACCGGAGCAACCGGAGGCCCTCGACGCCGGCCGAGCACCGCCGGCGAACGGCCGGCGGAGCGCGGTCGACTCGTCCTCCCGCCTACGCTGGTAAGCGGAACAGTCGATACGGGGAGCCGTTGATGACCCATGGGCTCGAACACCCGTCGAGGTCAGCGGTGATGATGCTACGCCAGGTCTCCGGTTGAAGGCCCTCGCAGACAGCTCCAGCCTCGAGTCGCCGACCGAGCACGAACTGGGACGACACGATCTTGGTAGGTGTAGCACCCGGCAAAGCGCTGCGACCGTGTGAGCGCGCCTACCTTGGCCATCAAGGTTGCTGCTCTCCGGTGTATCATCGCAGGTTTAGGTACGTGATTGGGACCGCCCCAATACGCCGGGTCGAGGCGTGTTGGAGCCGGGCTCAGTCCGGGATGGGAGGCTCCTCGCCCCAGATGGCACTCCCCACTCGGTTGGCCTGTGCGCTGCCGGCTCGGGATGAGGCAACAAAGAGAGAGCCGACGCTCGCGCTGTCTGTCGACCGATAGACCAAGCGACCGCCGGCGATTGTGCCGACGTATCGCCCGTCCGGACCAAAGACCTTCCTACCCCTGATGCGGCCGACCTCCTGGCCACTTCGGCTGAATACTCGATTGCCGCTCACTCGGAGCGGTCGTCCGTTCTTGGTGTGCAGATCGCTCATAGCACGAGCGTACGAACGCGCTGTGACACGCGGCAAGACGCCTTCCCGGCGTGAGTTTCTCCCAGTAGCAACTTCAGGAGCTCGCGCACGGGTGGAGTCCACCACTCCGATGTGATTCGGGTCGTCCACCAGCGGGCTGCCGTGTTCGACCACGGCGTTCATCACCGTCCACCAGCACACGCCCAGCTTGCTCCGCCGTCAACCACGATGCCACCACGTAACACGAGGATGATGCGCCCGTTCAGCCTTATAGGACAAGTAGCCAACCGATTTCCTCGCGCACCTGAGGAGGATGAGCCTGGCGCCGTCGCCCCTGGTTGGATCGAGCCGCTCCCCTTCTCTCCCGGTACCAGGAACGCGCTCACGCCGTCGCGCCCTAGAAGATGCCTTTGGATCCAGGCAGATGTGGATCATTCGGATACTCTTTCCTCCACTCCCCTTCAACATCTGCGGCACCAGAATTGTCATGAGAAAGGCGCTTGAGACGAAGGAGTGATTGGTACACGCGAGACCGATCCCCCATACTGACCGAAATTGCAAGCGCATCCTTTAACAGTATCTCGGCGCGGCCGAAGGACCGATTTGCCTTGTCTTCCTGAAACGACTGCCGATGAAGCTTTCCGAGTTCGGCGTGAGAACGCCCAGCCATACGCAAAATGAATGGGTCCTGATCTACGCCGCTAGCGATCGCGTCCTCGCATACCTTCGCTGCCTTACCGTACTCGTAGCGTCCGAACTCCATGTCAGCCCAATGAGCATACACATGCCGGTTCTTGCGTCCCAGCGCAATAGCACGTTTGAAATTAGCCTCAGCTTCCGTGTAACGAGGACTGGGACTCCACTGGGCGTAAAGCCACCCGAGCATGCCCAAGGCGTCAGCGGAGTTTGGGACCTCCTCCAGCGCGTTCTTCAAGAGCCCTTCGGCTCGGGACTGATCGCCGTTCTGCTGCATCACGATAGCTTGTTGTATGAATGGTCGGACACGACTCGAACCTACGGCGAGCCCTTTAAGCCCTCGAAGACCATTCAGAATGCGCTGTTCTTGGTCTGACGACTTGAGCGTGCCTCGAACAAGTTTGGCGAGGTTTCGAGTACATCCGTAGCGCGGGACATCTTCGACCAGTCCCGATGCCGTCAGCAGGTTCCATCGACGGAGTTCCTCCATGAGGTTGAGAGCTTCTGACGGGGAGCAGTCGGCCACAGCCGCACACTCCTCGCCCGAGAGGGGCGACTCGGCATATGCTAGTACGCCGAGGATTGCCTGTGCCCCTTTGCTTAACTTTTCGTACTCGCGACGCATGCTGTACTCGCGCGCCGCATCCCCGCTCCGACCCGCCCATTCGCTTATGGCTTGATCCAGCGAATAAAACTGCGCGAGACGTAGCAAATCTTCGATGTACAACGGGGAACCGTCCGTGACGCGATGTACTTCGCGTGCCCTTTTCGGGTTACCCAAAGTCTCAGGCAGGTTATAAACGGACGATCTACGCCGTAGGAGCTCTTGAACGGAGTCGATATCCAATCCCACTACCTCCGTAGTACAGCCCCCTAAGCCAAACAGCTTTCGCCTGGAAGTGAGAAGGACTCGGCTGCCAGTCGATGGAATGGCTTGAACGAAGAACAGTACCGCGTCTTCTTGTTCCTCGTCGAGGCTGTCAATATCATCTGCAATAATCAGCATTGGGAACTCTGTCAATAGTTCAAGAACACGTCGCTGCCGGTTTGCGAACGCCACGCTAAGATCTTCGTCCCACCCGAGCGTCTGAATGATCCAGTCGACGACCTCTTGAGTATCCGTAAAGTCTGACCCTTGTGTCGGGACGGCTTCACCTTCCAGATACCTACGCTGTTTGGCAGAAAGCCAGAGGACCCCTTGAAGGCCGAACTCCAGAAGGGAAGGACCAGCCTGGCACGAAAACTCGTAGGCGATCGTGGTCTTGCCCTTACCGCCGTCGCCGACCAGAGCCCACACGCCACGAGAGCCGTCCCCCAACCACGTCCAAAGATCTTGCAACTCGCCTTCTCGTCCCACAAACTCATTAGTTATGGTTTCGCGTCGGGGCAGCGAATTAAATATCGGAAGTGGGACTCCCGTAGGATCGGCAGCTTGAGTTTCGATCGCGGCGTGCCAGTTAGCGCGGACGGACTCTGCGGCCTCGCCGAGCTGAAACACTGAGAGAACTCTTGCAGCCGAGTCCAGATACCGAAGGGCATCTGGCAGGGTGAGCTCCTCGGAAGGAGCATGGGCGATGGGATTTCGTATAGCATTACACTCTAGTGCCCACCCATCGACCTTACGCCGACAGCGCTTCTCGGCATCGTCACTAAGGCTCTTTGGGCGCAGTTCCTTCCAGTACTTGCTGATGAGGGTTGGAAGGTGATTGACACTAAGATGATCGAGAGCATCCTTCGGCCTAAGGTCTACTTCGCCTGTCTGGCTCACGTGTCCTATGCTCTTTGTGATATCTGGCCATTCCTTTGAGAACAGCTGCACAATCTCAGCATCCAGCTCTTCCGGGGTGCGGCTCGTAAGCAACTGTGCTCGGACAAGCTGGATCATCGCGTTGCGATAGGCACGCAAGCCTCCGAACGTCATAACGGTACGGTCGGCCGTCACGTCAGCCCCCTCCGGTGCGGATAGGCGGTCATGCCGCCAGTGGGTCGAGGCAAGGTATTCTACACTCACCGTGCTTTGACGCTCGTACGCCGAGCGTGCGCCCAAAATCGTCGACGGACCATCCCAGCAAGTACGAGTAGAACTTGGCGAGCCTCCAGGCATCATCACACCCAATCACCGGTCCGCTCAAGCGAGTACGACCTGCATTCACGGCAATATTTCCAATTGACGACCTGAGTCCCTCGCGGCCAGCGATGGCGGCGCCCCGAACCGCGTCGATCGCTGAATCGGGCGCCCATAAGCGAAACCCAATATCTCCGACGATCGTTCTGCCGCCGTGGCCCGCATGGGTCGGTCGGGGTCACTCGGAAACGGCACTTATACGGGTGATCCACCACCTGGGCCATGCGCCCAGGGAACCTCTCTGGGCTTGCCCAACCCAAGGAGGATCCCATGGAGTGGTGTCCGTCGTTCCAACGCATCGTCGATCAACGCAGCGGCGAGACCAGCTATCGGGTTGACCACCCGCTGGTCGATGACTTTCTGGAGTTCGTGGCGGCACGGGCCCGGCCGAACACCGTACGGGCCTATGCGCACGACCTGAAGATCTTCTTCGACGTCGTGGGCAAGGAGCCGGCCGAGGTGGTTCCGGCCGACGTGTTGGCCTTCGTGTCCGCGCAGCGCCGGTCGCGCCCCGGCGCCGAGAACGTCGTGCGCATCTCCGACGGATCCAGCGGGCTGTCGGAGGCGACCATCAAGCGTCGCCTGGCCGCCGTGTCGAGCCTCTACGGCTACCTGATCACCCTCGGCGGCGTCGTCGAGACCAACCCGGTGCCGCGGGGCCTGCTCTGTTGCGCCTCTTGATGCCCGCGAACCAGTCGATCCGTACGCCGACTGCTCCGCTACTCGCTTGCTCGGGGTGCCCAGTAGCCAGGCCGACGGCGGTCATGGGCGACAGCCAGGACGCGGACGTGATCCTCGATGACGACGTACGGAAGGTGGTACGGAAATCGAGGCACCGGGGCCCGCCGGATCTCGAGACCAGACGCGACCCCAGGTATCGGCACGCCCGATCGGGGCCACTCAGCCAGCATCCCGAGTGCCGTGTCGATGGCGTCGATGAACGCCTCGCCGAGACCGGGCTGCTGTTCGTCGTAGTAGGCCGTCGCGGCTTCGAGCTCCGATGCGGCCTCTTCCGAGAACCGTACCGGCAGGCTCACCGAGTGATCTTGTTGCGCAACCGATCTCGCAGCATCGGCCATTGCTCCCCTGCGTCGTCGCCCGATCGAGCTCGGCGCGCTCGCTGCTCGAGCTCTTCGGTCCAAGCAGCCTGGACGACGTCGGCGTCGTCCACGGCGGGCTCGTCAAGACTGGCGAGGAGCTCTGCAGCGACCCTGGCGCGCGCTCGGGTGGGCATCGTGAGCGCCTCCCGGAGAATCGCTTCGGAGTCGATTGGCATGACCACCAGCGTACTGGTCATGATCGACGAGCATCTGGCATCAAGAGGCCACGCCGACCCGGTCCGGCCGCCCCTATCAGCGTCGGCTCGGCGAGAACCGGCCGCCGATACCCGGCGATCTCGGGCAGGCTCGAACCAAACATCCCCATCTCCTTCCAAGACTCCGGAAGCCGGAATCTTCGGCTCGTGACGGTACATGGGTCGCTTGCACCGTCGTGCCTGGAAGGCGAGAGTTCGATGTACCCCTAGGGGGACGGGCTGTTGCGGTTCGAGACGTTCGCCTGGTAGATCACGTCGAGCCGCTCGGCGATCTGAGCGTCACGGGTGTCGAGCACGTGCTGGTAGCGGTAGGCCGCTGCCGGAGAGGCGTGGCCGAGGCGTGCTTGTACCTCCCGGATGGTGGCGCCCGAGACGGTGGCGAGGGTCCCGGCGACATGGCGGAGATCATGGAAACGGAGCTTGTCGATCCCGGCGGCATCGAGGGCGGGAATCCATTGACGGTTGCGGAAGTTGCTCTGGCGGAGCGGTCCTCCGGTGCGG
>Ga0247704_1000171_pt1 | contig 18623 bp, 20 predicted proteins | sample 41W_NmetaG_FD_189042 | JGI IMG/M metagenome (GOLD analysis project Ga0247704, IMG submission 189042) | Soil microbial communities from hillslope of Landscape Evolution Observatory, University of Arizona, Oracle, AZ, United States - 4-1-W_N | ecosystem: Engineered > Artificial ecosystem >...
GCGCCACGCGGGCGGACGGGGCCGTGGACCGGTGCCAGGGAGGGGGCGGAGGCGTGCGAGCGGTACCAGTGGTCTCCACCGGCCATCCGGGTGGCGTGGGGGCCCGTGCGGCGGAGCACGGTGAGCTGGCGGCGGAAGTTGCTGATCGAGTCGCCAGGCCGCCCCTCGGCCCGAGCACGGACAGCGGGTGGAATGAGAACTGCGGCCCAAATACCGGCGAGGACCAGAAGAACCAACGTCACGCTCCTCAGACCTTCCTTTACCTCGATGGACGGTACTGCGCCACGACCCGCGGAACGCGGATGGTACGGGGAAGAGCCGGCGCCCCCTTCTTCCTACCAGCCGAGGGAGGGCAGGGCAAGCGGCCGGGCTACTCCTGGAGGGCCCGCCGGTAGATCCCGGAACGCCCGCCGGTCTTCTCCCAGAGCACCAGATCGGTGATGGCGACGGAGCGGTCGACCGACTTGACCATGTCGTAGATCGTCAGGGCGGCGACGGCGCAGGCGGTCATCGCCTCCATCTCCACGCCGGTGCGGTCGATGGTCTCGACCTGGGCTTCCACCTCGATCTCCTCGTCGCCGATGGTGAAGTTGACGAACACCGAGCCGACCAGCAGCGGGTGGCAGAGGGGGATCAGGTTGGGCGTCTGCTTGGCCGCCTGGATGCCCGCCACCCGGGCCACGGCCAGCACGTCGCCCTTGGTGAGGGAGTTGCTGGCCACCATGGAGGTGGTCTCCGGCTTCATGAGCACCCGGCACCGGGCGAGGGCCCGGCGGTGGGTGGCTTCCTTGGGCGTGACGTCGACCATGCGGGCCCGGCCCAGCGGGTCGATGTGGGTCAGGCTGCGGTCGCTCATCGGGTTGCCGCCTTCGGCGTCTGCCCCGCTGAGCGGGGCCCTGTGTTCGTTGATTCGCTCGCCTGCGGCTCGCTCATGGAATCCGAGTCTACGGCCCGGCCCCGCTATCCGCCGATCTGGCTCATGGATCGGTCGGGACGGACGAAGGTGACCTGGCCGATGGAGTGGCCGGCCCACTTGCGGCCCACGTCGGCGGCGACGGCGGCGGCCAGGTCGTCGTCGGAGCCGCCGCCCCGGAGGACGGCCCGCAGGTCGGTCTCGCGCACCGCGAACAGGCAGTTTCGGAACATGCCCTCGGCGGTGAGCCGGACCCTGTCGCAGGCGCCGCAGAACGACCGGGTGACGGTGGCGATCACGCCGATCTCGCCCCCGCCGTCGGCGTACCGGAAGCGCTCGGCGGGCGAGGAGCCCCGGACCTCGACCGGCTCCAGGGGGTAGACGGCGTCGACGGTGGCCACCACGTCCGCGGCGGGCACGACCGTCGCCGGCGCCCAGCCGTCGTCGGCGTCGAGGGGCATGAACTCGATGAAGCGGATCGTCACCCCCCGTTCACGCCCGAACCGGGCGAAGTCGACGATCTCGTCGTCGTTCACGCCCCTGATCAGCACGCAGTTGACCTTGACCGGGGAGAGGCCGGCCTCGATGGCGGCGTCGATCCCGTCGAGCACCTGGGCCAGGGCGTCGCGCCGGGCGATGGCCAGGAACGTCTCGGGGCGCAGCGAGTCCAGGGAGATGTTGATCCGGCGCAGCCCGGCGGCCCGCAGGTCGGCGGCCAGCAGGCGGAGGGTCGCCCCGTTGGTGGTGAGGGACAGGTCGGTTCCCAACGCCGCCAGCTTCTCGACGAGCACGGGCAGGTGGGCCCGCACGGTGGGCTCGCCGCCGGTGATGCGGATGCCGTCGAACCCGAACCGCTCGACGCAGACCCGGGCCACCCGTTCGATCTCCTCGTAGGTGAGTAGGTCGGCCCGGTCGAGCCACTGGAGCCCGTCGGCCGGCATGCAGTACCGGCAGCGGAAGTTGCAGCGGTCGGTGACCGAGATGCGCAGGTCGCGCACGGTCCGCCCGTGCGGGTCGACCAGCGGTTCCATGGAACCAACTTAGGTGAGGAGCATCACGTTCACATCGCCCCCCGCCTCGACGCCGTCGCCGTCGGGCAGCAGGGCCAGGGCGTTGGCCAGGGCCATCGACCGCAGCAGGTGCGAGCCCTGGCCGCCCGAGGAGCGCACGTGCAGCCGGCCCTCCTCGTCGGGCGTGGCCACCACCCGGACGAGGTGGAGCTTGCCGTCGGGTCGCCGGCGGAGGGCCTCGTCGGCCACCGCCGGCGTCTGCGGCCGCAGGAGCTCCCGGTGGCCCGCCATCTGCCGGAGGGCCGGCCGGGCGAACAGCTCGAAGGACACAAGGGCCGAGACCGGGTTGCCGGGATGGCCGAAGACCGGGATGCCCCCCACGGTGCCGAACGCGAGCGGCTTGGCCGGCTTCACCGCCACCTGCCACCAGTGCATGTCGCCCAGCCGGTCGAGGACGACCTTGACGTAGTCGAAGTCGCCCACGCTCACCCCGCCCGAGGTGAGGAGGGCGTCACACCCGGCGACGCCCCGCTCGATGGCGGCGGTGATGGCGGCCTCGTCGTCGGGGGCGGACCCCAGGTCGACGGGCTCGAAGCCGGCCTGGGCGACCAGGGCGAGCAGCATGGGCCGGTTGCTGTCGCGGATCTGACCGGGGCGGAGGTCGCCCCCCGGGGCGACCAGCTCGTCGCCGGTGGAGAGCACGCCGACCCGGGGCCGGGGGACCACCTCCACCGTCTCGGCGCCCACGCTGGCCAGCACCCCGATGTGGCCGGGCCCGAGCTCGGTGCCGGCCTCGAACAGGACCTGACCGGCCCGGATGTCCTCGCCGGGCCAGCGCACGTGGTCCCCCGCCTCGGCCGGCGCCTCCACCACCACCTTGCCCTCGGCGGGGATCGACGTCCGCTCCACCATGACCACGGCGTCGCCCCCGGGGGGCAGCACGGCGCCGGTCATGATCCGCACCGCCTGGCCCCCGGCGACCGCCACGCCGGGCGGCGCGCCCGCAGGGGCGGTGCCGACCACGTCGAGGGTGACGGGGGCGCCGGCGGTGTCGGCGGCCCGGACCGCGAACCCGTCCATGGCCGAGTTGGCGAAGGAGGGGACGTCGTGGCCGGCGACCACGGGAGCGGCGGTGACGCACCCCAGGGCCTCGGCGAGGGGCACCCGCCGGGGCGCCAGCGGCCGGCAGGCGGCCAGGACGACCTCTTTGACCGCCTCGACGGCGATCAAAGAAGTTTCTTGCGCTGGACCAGGTCGGCGAGGAAGGCCCGGAAGGCGGGGCCCAGGTCTTCGCGGTCGATGGCCAGTTCCACGGTGGCCCGCAGGTAGTCGAGCTTGTCGCCCACGTCGAAGCGGCCCTCCTCGAACACGAAGCCGTACACGGTCTGCTGCTCGATGAGCAGGGCGATGGCGTCGGTGAGCTGGATCTCCTGGTTGGCGCCCGGCTCCACCCGCTCGAGGCAGTCGAAGATCTCGGGGGTGAAGACGTACCGGCCCATCACGGCCAGGTTGGACGGCGCCTCCTCGGGAGCCGGCTTCTCGACGACGCCGAGGATCCGCACCAGCGTCTCGTCGAGCGGCTCGGGGAGGGCGCACCCGTAGGCGCTGATCTCGCTGCGGGGAAACTCCTTGAGGGCCACGACCGACCGGCCGTAGCGCTCGTGGACGGTCACCATGTCGGCGAGGACGGTGGAGTCGGACGTCATGATGTCGTCGCCCAGCATGACCACGAAGGGCTCGTCGCCCACGTGCTGGCGGGCCACCGACACGGCGTGGCCGAGGCCGCGGGGCTCGCCCTGGCGGACGTAGTGGATGTCGGCCATCTCGGCGATGGCCTGCATCTCCTTCAGCATGTCGAACTTGCCGGACTCCCCGAGGTAGTGCTCGAGCTCGAAGGAGCGGTCGAAGTGGTCCTCGATGGCCCGCTTGCCCCGGCCGGTGATGATCAGGATGTCGCGCAGGCCGACCCGGACGGCCTCCTCCACCACGTGCTGGATGGCCGGCTTGTCGACGAGGGGCAGCATCTCCTTGGGCTGGGCCTTGGTGGCCGGGAGGAACCGGGTGCCCAGCCCGGCGGCGGGGATGACCGCCTTGCGGATCCGCTTCAATCGGCCCCCCGCTCCGGCCGCTTGGGCCGGATGTCGCCGGCCACGGCGTGCTCCACCCGGTTGCGCCCGCCGGCCTTGGCCCGGTACATGGCCGCGTCGGCCGCGGCGACCAGATCCTTGCCCGAGGAGCCGTGCTCGGGATAGGCGGCCACGCCGATCGAGATGGTGATGTCCAAGGACGCATTGTCTATCCGGAACGGCGCGGTTCCGACCGCGGCTCGGATCTTCTCCGCCAGCAGGAGGGCGCCGGTGAGCCCGGTCTTGGGGAGGAGCAGGGTGAACTCGTCGCCCCCCCAGCGGGCGACCACGTCGACCTCGCGCACCGCTTCGGTCAGCCGCCGGGCCAGCTCGATCAGGACCGTGTCGCCCGCCTGGTGGCCGTAGCGGTCGTTGACCGCCTTCATCTGGTCGAGCTCGACGAAGATGACGGCGAACGGCTCGATGAAGCGGACGGCCCGGGACAGCTCCGACTCGAGGCGCAGGTCGAAGTTCCGGCGGTTCCACAGGCCGGTCATGCCGTCGGTGAGGGAGAGCCGGACCGCCTCCTCGTAGAGGAAGCTGTTCTCGATGGCCGTCTCGGCCTGGCGGACCAGGATCTCGAGGGAGTGGAGATCCTCTTCGTCGAAGGGGGTCGCCCGCCCGTAGTAGGCCAGGACGCCGAAGGGGTGGCCGCCGGAGCGCAGGGGGATGGCCATGGCCCCCTGCCCGAGCGGGGGCTCGTGGGGGCTGGGCTCCACCTCGTCGCCCTCGCAGGGCCACAACACGATGCGGCCCAGGCGGGACGCCGCGCCCGCCAGCCCGGTCCCGCCGACCAGCTCGCCGCCGCTCATGGCCTCGTCCTCGCCCACCCGGTCCACGGGCCGGAGGCGCTCGCTCCCGGCCACCACGATGTAGAAGATGCCCAGGGGCGCGCCGAGATAGCCGGAGGTGGCCTCGAGGAGGGCGGCCACCATGACCTGGCGGTCGCGCGTGGAGGCGAGGACGTCTCCCAGGCGGGCCAGGGCGTGCCGGAACTCGCGCAACCGAGCCCGCGGATCCTCCACGTTCTAATGGTACGGCCTGAGATACGCTGGCACTTCACCGGTCCTCGTGCGCTCCCGCCGGACCGGCCCTCCGGGAGTCTGACTGATGCCGAAGTACGAGTACGCCTGCAAGTCCTGTGGCCTGCGCCTCGAGGTGACGCAGTCGTTCTCGGACGCCCCACTGACCGAGTGCGAGGGCTGCGGCGGCCCCCTGCGCAAGGTGTTCTCCGCACCGGCCATCACCTTCAAGGGCAGCGGGTTCTACCGCACGGACAACATCTACCGCCGGACCGACGCCAAGTCGGACTCCTCGACCGAGACGAAGGCCGATGCCAAGGCCGAGCCGGCCAAGTCGGAAAGCGCGCCGGCGGCGGACGGTACGGCCAAGGCCAAGGCGGCCGAAGCCAAGACGGCCTGAGGGCGCCGTGGGCGCCGTCCTGCCCACCGCCGACATCGGGGTGTTCGGTGGGACCGCGTTCTATTCCTTCCTCGACGGCGTCGAGGAGGTCGCCGTGCAGACGCCGTACGGCGCCCCGTCCGCCGCGGTGGCCGTCGGCACGCTGGAGGGGCGGCGGGTGGCCTTCCTGCTCCGCCACGGCCCGGGCCACTCCATCCCGGCCCACCGGGTGAACTACCGGGCCAACGTGTGGGCCCTGCGCCGGCTGGGCGTCCGCCGCCTGCTCGGCCCGTCGTCGGTCGGCTCGCTCCAGCCCGACGTGCACCCGGGCGACATCGTGGTCTGCGACCAGCTGGTCGACCGCACGTCGGCCCGGGACGACACCTTCTTCCACGGGCCCGAGCCGGCCCACGTCTCCTTCGCCGACCCCTACTGCCCGGAGCTGGGGCGGGTGGCCGTGGACGCCGCCAGGGCCGAGGGCGTCACCGTCCACGAGGGCGGCACGGTGGTCGTCATCCAGGGCCCCCGCTTCTCCACCCGGGCCGAGTCGAGGTGGTTCTCCTCGGCCGGCTGGCACGTGGTCAACATGACCCAGTACCCCGAGGTCGTCCTGGCCCGGGAGCTGGGCATGTGCTACTCCGGCCTGGCCCTGGTCACCGACTACGACGCCGGCGTCCAGCGGGAAGAGGCGGTCACCATGGAGAGCGTGTTCCGGGTGCTGGCCGAGAACATCGAGCGGGTCAAGGGCGTGCTGCGGCGCGCCATCCCCGCCATCCCGGAGCAGCGGGCCTGCGACTGCGCGGCCGGGGCCATGGATCCGGGGTCGCTGCCCACGTAGGCTGCACCCGCAGCAGCGCCCGGCTTCCCCCTCCGTGCCGTCGACTTCCCGGAGGATCCGTCCGTGCGCCTCTCCCTGCGCCGCCTTGCCCGCTCGCCGCTCGCCTACTGGGCGGCCGTCGTCGCCCTCTCCTGCTTCACCGCCGTCACCGTGGCCGGCCAGGTCGGGAAGGCCGAGGCCCAGGCTGCCCGCTACGGGCGGCTCCGGCCGGTCGTAACCGCCACCCGGGCCGTGGAGGCGGGGTCGGTGCTGCGGGCGGCCGACGTCGCCGTCCGCTCGGTGCCCGCCGCCTTCGTGCCCGAGGGGGCGCTGGCCTCGGCCGATGTGGCCGTCGGCCGGACCGTCGTCGTCCCGGTGTTCCGGGGCGGGGCGGTGGTCGACGCCCAGCTGGCCCCGGACGGGCTCGGTGGCCTGGCCGCCCTGCTGCCGCCCGGGACGCGGGCCGTGGCCGTACCGGGCGGGGCCGAGTCGGTGGCCGTGCGGCGGGGCGACCGGGTCGACGTGCTGGCCACCTTCGACCCGCCGCCCGCGGGCCAGGAGCCGACGTTCCCCGTGGCCGAGGCCGCCCTGGTGGTCGACGTGGGGCCGGAGGCGGTGGCGGTGGCCGTTCCCGCCGCCGACGCTCCCCGGGTGGCCTACGCCGTTGCCGCGGGCGTGGTCACCCTCGCCCTCACCGCAGAGGTGACGCCAGCACGGCCAGCACCGCCAGCCCGGCCAGCACCCGGTACACCACGAACGGGAGAAACGACCGGGTCCGGACAACCCGCAGCACCAGCCACACCGCGGCAATCCCGGTGACGCCCGAGGCCACGATGCCCCAGGCGAACGCCGCCGCCGTGCCCGGGGGGAGCCCGTCGGCCGCCAGCCCGGCGCCGCTGTACAGGGCGGCGCCACCGATGATGGGGATGCTCATCAGGAACGAGATCCGGGCGGCCGCGTCGCGCTCGAAGCCCAGGAAGCGGGCTGCGGTGATCGTCACGCCCGACCGCGACACGCCGGGCGAGAGGGCGGCGGCCTGGGCCAGCCCCATGAGCAGGGCCTGGCGGAGGCCGAAGCCGTCCTCCCCCCTGTCGCTCGGGAGCCGGTCGGCGATCGCCAGGAGGACGCCGAACGCGATCAGCATCACCGCGATCAACCAGATCCGGCCCAGCTCCTCGTTGATGAAGTCTTCCAGCAGGGCGCCTGCCGCGGCGCCCGGCAAGGAGGAGAGCAGGAGCAGCCAGGCCAGCCGTTCGTCCGGCGTTCGCACGGAACGCCGGGCCACCGAGCCCAACCCCGCCACGGCCAACCGGAGGAGGTCCCGCCTGAAGTAGGCGATGGCCCCCAGGAAGGTGCCCACGTGGAGGGCGACGTCGAACGTCTTGTTGAGGTCCGCACTGGCCGGGTCGGTCAGCTCCTTCCACCCGAACAGCCACGGCACGAGGATCAGGTGGCCGCTGGACGAGATGGGCAGGAACTCCGCGAGCCCCTGGGTGATCCCGAGGACGATGGCGTGGAGGATCGGGATCGAGGCGTCGGCCTGGCTCAGGAGCACGGTGGGAGGTTAGGTGGCGACGTGGGAGCCCTCGTCGGGGCAGAGTGGGCCCCATGGCCACGCCCCGCGCCGAGCGGCTCGCCGTGCCCGCCGAGTACGGGTCGCCGTCCGCGCTGGTGGCGTGGGCCGACGTCGACCGGAAGCTGGCCGAGGCGCACCACTACTGGCTGGCCACCGTGCGGCCGGACGGGCGGCCCCACGTGGTGCCGGTCGACGGGCTGTGGCTCGACGGGCGCCTGCGCTTCGGCGGGGTGGCGTCGACGGTGTGGCAGCGCAACATGGCTCACGACCCCCGGGTCAGCGTCCACCTCGACGACTCGGTGGCGGCCGTGATCGTGGAGGGCACCTGCGCGGTCGAGGTGCCCGACCGTGCGGGCGCCGAGGGCCTGGTCGCCGCCTCCACGGCCAAGTACGGCTACGCCCCGCCGGTCGAGGCCTACCTGTCCGGCGTGTGGACCCTTTCGCCCGCCCGCGTCCTGGCCTGGACCGACCTCACCGCCGACGCCACCCGCTTCGTGTTCCCCTGACGAACTGGTGACAGATCTGGGGGTCATGACCCCCAGATCTGTCACCAGTTCGGGGTTTCAGGAGCCGCTCAGCTGGACGTCGCCGATGACCAGGGTGAGGCCGGCCGCGCCGCCGGGGAGCCACTCGACGTCGCCGCCCACGGCCACCAGGTCGAGCAGCATGCGCTGGAGGGTGGAGGCGATGGTGGCCTCCCGGACGGGCTCGGCGGGGGCGCCGTCGCGGACCAGCAGCCCCTCGACGCCCACGGAAAAGTCCCCGCTGATGGGGTTGGCGCCCGAATGCAGGCCGGTGACCGACTGCACGAGCAGCCCCTCGCCCACGTCGGCCATGAGCTGCTCCTGGCTGCGGTCGCCGGGCGTGAGGCGCAGGGCCCGGCTGCCGGCGCCCGGCGTCGACCGGTAGCCGCCCCGGACGGCGGCCGCGTTCGACGGCACGCCGCAGCGCCGCCCCGTGTAGGAGTTGTGCAGGAAGCCCCGCAGCACGCCGTCGGCGATGAGGACGTTGCGGCGGCTGGCCAGGCCCTCGGCGTCGTAGCGGCTCGACCCCCAGGCCTGGGGCTCGGTGGGGTCGTCGACCAGGGTGAGGAAGGGAACGGCCACCTGCTCGCCCTCCCGCCCGGCGAAGAGCGACCGGCCCTTGATCACCGACGAGGCGGACAACCCCGACGACAGCAGGCCCAGGAACGATGCGGCGATCGGCGGGTCGAGGAGCACGGTCAGGCGGCGGGAGGCCGGCTTACGGGCGCCGAGCAGGCGGGTGGACTTCTCGCTGGCGTCCTTGACCGCCTTGGCCATGTCGAGGTCCTCGGGCGACCGGGCGACGGAGTAGCCGGTGCCGGTCATGGTCTCCGTGCCCTCACCGGCCATGGCCGAGGCGTAGATGGAGCAGCTCGACCGCCGGGTGCTGGCCCGCACGCCCTCGGAGGAGGCGATGGCGGACTCCGACGTGGAGTCGCCGTACTCGGCCGCCTCGACCCCCCGGATGCGGGCGTCGGCCGCCTTGACGGCCCGCTCCAGCTCCAGGGCCAGCTCCACCTTGCGGTCGGCGGGGAAGGCGGCCACGCCGGGGCGGTAGAGGTCGAGGTCGACGGGCTCCACGCCGTCGGGCGCCACCAGGCCCAGGTACTCGTCGACGGTGCCGAACCCGGCGTTGTCCCGGGCCTCGGCCAGGGTCTCGGCCACGACCGCCTCCTCCAGGGACGCGGCGTAGGCGAAGCCCTGGCGGTGGCCCACGATTACCCGGACGCCGACCCCCTGGGTGTCGGCGGAGGAGAGCGACTCCACCGCCCCGTCGAACACCTTGACCTCGGTGTGGTGGCCCCGGCCCAGGAACACCTCGACCTGCTCGCCAGGTCGGGCCTGGGCGACGACCCGGTCGGCGATGTCCAGCAACTCACTCATGCCGCGGTGCCGCCCACGGTCATGGCCGACACCCGCAGCGTCGGCTGGCCGGACGAGACGGGCACGCCCTGGCCGTCCTTGCCGCAGGTGCCGGTCCAGGTGTCGAAGTCGTTGCCGACGGCGTCGATGGCCCGCAGCACCTCCGGGCCGTTGCCGATGAGGTTGGCCGAGCGGATGGGGTGGGTGACCTCGCCGTTCTCGATCATGTAGGCCTCGGTGATCCCGAACACGAAGTCGCCGGTGGCGGTGTTGACCTGCCCGCCGCCCAGCTGCACGCAGTAGATGCCGTACGGGGTCTGGCGGATGATCTCCTCGGGGTCCTCCTGGCCGGCCAGCACGTAGGTGTTGGTCATGCGGACCATCGGCAGGTGGTGGTAGCTCTGGCGCCGGCCGTTGCCCGAGGAGGCGCGACCCGCCTTGCGGGCCCGCAGGTGGTCCCACATGTAGTCGGTGAGCTCGCCGTTCTCGATCAGGGTGTTGCGCTGGGCGGCGTGGCCTTCGTCGTCGATGGCGTAGGTGCCCCACTCCCGGGCGTAGGTGCCGTCGTCGACCAGGTTGACCAGGGGCGACGCCACCTGGGTGCCCACCCGGTCGCGGAACACCGAGGCGTCGCGCCCGACCAGGTCGGCCTCCAGCCCGTGCCCGCACGCCTCGTGGAAGAGCACGCCCCCCGCCCCCCGCTTGAGGACGACGGGGAGGGTGCCGCTCGGCGCCGGGCGGGCCTTGAGCATCTCCAGGGCCCGGCGGGCCGCCTCCCGGGCGATGTCCGCCGGGTCCACTTCCTCGAACAGCTCGAAGCCGATCGTGCGGCCCGGGGCCTCGTAGCCGGTCTGCATGCCGGTGTCGCCCGAGGCCACGCAGCTGACCATGAGGCGGGTGCGGACCTGCTCGTCGCCGGTGAGCAGCCCGTCACTGTTGGCCACGAGGATGCGCCGGTGGCTGTCGCCGTAGGTGGCGCCCACCTGGCGGATGGCGCCCCCGGCGGCGCGGGCGGCGTCGTCGGCCTTGAGCAGCAGCTCGGCCTTGCGGGCCTTGGGGACGTCGTGGGGCAGGATCTCGACCTCGTGGGGCCGCGAGGGGTCCACCCGGTGCAGCGCGACCTCCTTGACCCCGCCCCCGCCACCCCGGGCCGCGGCAGCCGCGGCCTCGGCCGCGGCCCGCAGGCCCTCCTCCGTGAGGTCGGAGGTGTGGGCGAAGCCCGTGGTCTCCCCCCGGACGACCCGGATGCCGGCGCCACGGTCGCGCCCGGACGTCAGCTCCTCGATCTTGCCGTCGTCGAGGCGGGCGGAGGACGTGCGGCGGTCCTCGGCGAACACCTCGGCGAAGTCCCCACCGGTCCGGAGCGCGGCGGTCAGGACCCGCGCGACGACTGCTTCATCGATCATCAGGCGATCGTACCGGCGGGTCCGGAGTTTGGAGACGCTCCAGGAACCCGAGCAGGGCCTTCTCCCAGGCCTGGGGCTGCTCCAGCTGGGGCACGTGGCCGGCTCCGGGGACGACCGTCAGCTCGGCCCCCGGGATGGCGGCGGCCAGCCGGCGGCAGTCGTCGAGCATGGTGGCGTCGAGCTCGCCGACGATGACGGCGGTCGGCACGTCGAGGCCGCGCAGGCGCTCCAGCCGGTCCTCCTGCTCCACGAACAGGGGCGCCATGGCCATCCACATGTCGGGCGAGGTCGACTCCAGCCGCTGGCGGGTCTGGTCGACGTAGCCCGGCCGGGCCTCCTGGAGGCGCTCGACGGCGGCGACCGACTCGGGGTCGTCGGCCCGACGAGCGGCCAGGGCCTGGGCCAGGCCGGCCATGCCGGAGGACTGGACGACCCACCGCCCCAGCTCCACCAGCTCCATGCTGATGCCCCTGACCGGCCCGTGGAAGGTGCTGGCCAGGACCAGCCCGGTCAGCCGCTCGGGGTGGTCGAGGGCGACGAACTGGGCGATCCCGCCGCCCATGGAGTGGCCGACCAGGGCGAAGCGGTCGAACCCCAGCGCGTCGGCCAGGGCGACGACGTCGGCGGCCATGATCTCGAAGCTGTAGGCCCCGGCGTCGGTGGGGTGGTCGCTGCGGCCGTGGCCCCGGAGGTCGGGGGCGACGGCGTGCCAGCCGTGCCCGGCCAGCGCCTCCATGACCTCGGCCACCTCCTCCCGGTCGGCGGTGAACCCGTGGACGAGAAGTACGGGCCGCCCGCCCGCCCCGACGTCGGCTACCTCCAAAGAGACGTCACCGAGATCGACCGGGCGGACTCGCATTAGGGCGCGGAGGTTACCGACCGGTGAACATCCGGTGCCGAAGGTTGCGCGGACGCGTAGGCTGGGCCCATGGGAGGGAGGCATAGGGCACGGCTGCTGTTTGGCCTTCGCGTCCTGGCTAGCGCGGCCATGCTCGCCTTCCTCGTACCCAGGATCCACCTGGCCTCGCTGTTCCCCAGCCACCAGCTGTCGACCCTCGCTTGGCTGGTGGGCGGCCTCCTCGCCTTCACCGTGGCGGTCTTCCTGTCGACGGTCCGCTGGGGGCAGGTGCTGGAAGCCCTCCACATCCCCTCCGAGCTGCCGCCGCTGTTCTCCCACACGCTGGCCGGCATGTTCGTGTCGAACTTCCTGCCGAGCACGGTGGGTGGCGACGTTTTGCGGGTGGCCCGGCTGTCGGCCGCCAACGGCCAGCGCCACACGTCGGTGGCCTCGGTCGTGGTCGAGCGCCTCACCGGGTTCCTCGTCCTGCCGTTCATCAGCCTGGTGGCCCTGGCCGGCAACCCGACGCTGCTGCAGATGGGCCGGGCCAGCCGGCTGGCCCTCGCCGTCGCCCTGGGCACCCTGGTGGCCCTGGCCGCCATCCTGGTCCTGGTGTCCAACCGTCGGCTCGGCGAGCGCCTGCTCGGCCACCGCTGGCTCGGCTTCGCGGCCGACGTGCAGCTGGGCCTGACCCGGCTGCGCCGCGACCCGAGCGCGGCGCTGGGCGTGCTGGTCAGCGCCCTGGCCTACCAGCTGGCCATGGTGGCCGCGGCCTGGATGGCCGGCCACGCCATGGGCCTGGCGGTGGGCTGGTCGGCGATGATGGCGTTCATCCCGATCGTGGCCATCGCCCAGGTCCTGCCCCTCTCGGTGAGCGGCCTGGGCCTGCGCGAGGGCGCCCTCGTCCTGCTCCTGGCGCCGCTCGGGGTGGCCAGCGGGCAGGCGGTGGCCTTCGGCCTCCTGCTCTACGGGATGAACATGGTGGTCAGCCTGCTCGGCGCGCCTGCGTTCGCCGTCGGGCCCCGGCCGGCCCGCGTCGCGGCTTGAGCAGGGCGGCGCCGGCCGTCCGACCGCGGCCGCCGCTGTGGAAGGACTTCCTGTACGTCGCCGCCTTCTTCGGGGCGGCCACCCTGTTCCGGAACTCCCGCACCCCGGCGCCCGCGGCCGGGCCCGCCGACCCCCCGGTGCCCCGCTCCCGGCTGCGGTGGTGGAGGGAGGTGCTCTACATCGCCGCCTTCTACGGCCTGTACAGCTTCATCCGCAACACCCAGGGCTCGGCCAGTGTGTCGGCCGCCCACGCCTACGCCAACGCCCGCGACGTCATCCGGGTGGAGAAGGCCCTGCGGCTCTACTTCGAGCAGGGCCTGCAGGAGGCGTTCCTCGACTGGCGGCCCTTCATCCAGTTCTGGAACCTCTTCTACGGGACGTTCCACTTCGTGGTGACGATCGCCGCCCTCGTCCTGCTCTTTCGCCGGTTCCCGGCCCGCTACCCCCGCTGGCGCAACACCCTGGCCGCCACCACCGGCCTGGCCCTGATCGGCTTCGCCACCTACCCGCTGATGCCGCCCCGCCTGCTGCCCTCGTCGTACGGGTTCGTCGACACCCTGCGGGTCTACGGGGGCCTGTGGTCGTTCGACTCGGGGCCGGTGGCCCAGGTGTCGAACCAGTACGCGGCGATGCCGAGCCTGCACATGGCGTGGTCGATCTGGAGCGCCCTGGTCCTCTACCCGATGCTCCGGCGGGCCTGGTCGAAGGCGGCCGTCGTCCTCTACCCACCGGCCACGCTGTTCGCCATCATGGTCACCGCCAACCACTACTGGCTCGACGCGGTGGGCGGCGCGGTGGTGCTGGCCGCGGGCGCGGCGGCCGGCTTCGCCATCGCCGGGGCCACGGCCAGGCATCCGGTTGGCGACCCGGTTCCGAACCGCGCCTAACCTGAGGGCTCCGAGGAGGGAGGGTTGGTGCGAGTCGTCCCTGGAATTGCGGTGGCGCCGCCGAGCCTTGCCCGGATTGCCCGGCGGGTGGAGGAGCGCATCGCCGGGGTGTTGGAGCACGAGCTGGCGCGCTGGTCGGCGGTCGACCGCGACCTGGCCGAGCCGGTGTCAGCCCTGCGAGACCTGGTCCTGGCCGGCGGCAAGCGGCTGCGGCCGGCGTTCTGCCACTGGGCCTTCGTGGGGGCGGGCGGCGACCCCGAGGACCCGGCGGTGATCGACGCCGGTGCCGGCCTGGAGCTGCTGCACACCTTCGCCCTCGTCCACGACGACATCATGGACGGCTCGGCCACCCGGCGGGGCACCGACACCATCCACGTCCAGTTCGAGGCCGGCCACGCCATGGAGGGGTGGCGGGGCGAGGCCCGGCGCTTCGGCGAGGGCGTGGGCATCCTGGTGGGCGACCTGGCCTTCGTCTACGCCGACCAGCTGCTGGCCGGGGCGCCGCCCGCCGCCCACCAGGTGTTCACCGAGCTGCGCATCGAGGTCAACGTGGGCCAGTACCTCGACCTGCTGGGCACGGCCCGGGGCCGGGTGAACGAGAGCACGGCCCGGCGCATCTCCCGCTTCAAGTCCGGCAAGTACACCGTGGAGCGCCCCCTGCACCTGGGCGCGGCGCTGGCCGGCCGCCTCGACGTCCTTGCCGGGCCGCTGTCGGGCTACGGCCTGCCCCTCGGGGAGGCCTTCCAGCTCCGCGACGACCTGCTGGGGGTCTTCGGCGACGGCGACGTCACCGGCAAGCCGGTGGGGGAGGACCTGCGGGAGGGCAAGCCCACTCTCTTGTACGCCATGGCCGCCGATCGGGTCTCGGGCGCCGACGCCGCCGCCCTCACCCGCTACGGCGCGGCCGACCTGGACGACGACGACGTGGCCGAGCTCCAGGACGTCCTCCTCAACTGCGGCGCGGTGGAGGCCGTCGAGGCCAGCATCGACCGGCTGGTGAGCGAGGCCGTGGAGGCGTTGGACAGCGCGGCCGTGACCGACGAGGCCCGCGAGGCGCTGGTGGAGCTGGCCAACTTCGTCGCCGGCCGCGACCGGTGATCCCCCTCGAACTGGTGACAGAAGTGGGGGCCCGGACCCCCAGTTCTGTCACCAGTTCGCCGGAGGTGGGGCCATGAAGGTCGTCGTCGTCGGGGCGGGGCTGGGCGGGCTGTCGGCCGCCTGCCACCTGGCCAGGCGGGGCCACGACGTGGAGGTGCTGGAGAAGGCCGACGTCCCGGGCGGGCGGGCCGGGCTGTGGGAGACCCAGGGCTACCGCTTCGACACCGGGCCGAGCGTGCTGACCATGACCGGCATCCTGCGCGGCGTCTTCGCCGCCGCTGGTGAGGACATGGACAGCCACCTCACCCTCAAGCCGGTCGACCCCATGTACCGGGCCTGCTTCGCCGACGGCTCGGCCATCCACGTCCGCCACGGCCGGGAGGCCATGGTGGAGGAGATCAGGGAGACGGCGGGAGCGGTCGAGGCGGCCGGCTTCGTCCGCTTCTGCGACTACCTCACCGAGCTGTACGAGCTCGAGCTGCCGAACTTCATCGACCGCAACTTCGACCACGTCCTCGACATCGCCAAGCCGCCCTGGCCGCTGGTCAAGCTGGTGCGGATGGGCGGGCTGCGCCGGCTGTCCAACGTGGTCGGCAACTACTTCGCCGACCCCCGCCTGCAGAAGCTGTTCTCGTTCCAGGCCATGTACGCCGGGCTGTCGCCCTTCGAGGCCCTGGCCATCTACTGCGTCATCACCTACATGGACACCGTCGAGGGCGTCTACTTCCCCGAGGGCGGCATGCACGCCATCCCCCGGCAGCTGGCGGTGGCGGCCGAGAAGGCCGGGGCCGAGTTCCGGTACAACACCACCGTCGACGCGGTCATCCGCACGACCGACCACAAGGTGAGCGGCGTCCGGCTCCACGGGGGCGACGTGGTCTCGGCCGACGCCGTGGTCCTCAACCCGGACCTCCCCGTGGCCTACAAGGAGCTGCTGGCCGGCGTGCCCGTGCCCCGGGTGGCCCGCAAGGGGAACTACTCGCCGTCCTGCGCGGTGTGGCTGGCCGGCGTGCGCGGCACCCTGCCCGAGGGCGCCACCCACCACAACATCCACTTCGGGGCCGAGTGGGAGGGGGCGTTCGACGCCCTGCTCGAGCGGGGCGTGCTCATGCCCGACCCCTCCATGCTGGTGACCAGCCCGACCCACACCGACCCGTCGTTGGCCCCGCCCGGCCACGCGTCGCTCTACGTGCTGGAGCCCACGCCCAACCTGGACGGCAAGGTCGACTGGGCGGCCGAGCGCGACGGGCTGCGGGAGCGGCTGATCGCCCGGGTGGCGTCGCTCGGCTACCCCACGACCGACGTCGACGTAGAGCGCTTCGTCGACCCCACCGACTGGGAGCGGATGGGGATGGAGCGGGGCACCCCTTTCGCCCTGGCCCACAACTTCTTCCAGACCGGGCCCTTCCGGCCCAACAACGTGACCGCCAAGGCGCCCGGGGTGGTGTTCGTGGGGTCCGGGACGGTGCCCGGGGTGGGGGTGCCCATGGTCCTGCTGTCCGGGCGGCTGGCCGCCGACCGGGTCGACGGGCTGGCTCGCCGGTAGCGGGATGGTCACCCTCGAGCAGTCCTACGCCCGCTGCAAGCAGCTCAACCGCCGCTACGGCACCACGTACTACTGGTCGACCCACCTGCTCCCGCCGGTCAAGCGCCACCACGTCCACGCCCTCTACGGGTTCTGCCGCTACGCCGACGACATCGTCGACGCGTTGGACTCCCGCTCCTCGGCGCTCGGCCGCGGCTCGAAGGCGACACCCGCCCAGCGCCAGGCCGCCCTCGAGGACTTCGGCGACCGGTTCTTCGCCGACCTGTCGCAGGGAACGTCCGACGACGCCGTGCTCAAGGCCGTCGTCCACACGGTCAGGGCCTTCGACATCGACCCCGACTGCTTCCGCCGTTTCCTCCGGTCGATGGCCATGGACTTCACCGTGGAGACCTACGAGACCTTCGAGGACCTGCTCGACTACATGGACGGGTCGGCCGCGGTCATCGGCGAGATGATGCTGCCGATCCTGGAACCGACGTCGCCCGACGCCTACGAGCACGCACGCGACCTCGGCATCGCCTTCCAGCTGTCGAACTTCTGGCGCGACGTGGCCGAGGACCTCGACCGGGGCCGGGTCTACGTCCCCCAGGAGGACCTGCGGAAGTTCGGCGCCGACCCCTGGCGGCGGGAGAACACCCGGGAGTGGCGGGACCTCATGGCCTTCGAGATCGCCCGCACCCGCCGCTACTACGAGTCGGCCGACCTCGGCATCCCCATGCTGCCCCCCACCTCGGCCCGCTGCATCCGGGGGGCCCGCATGCTCTATTCGGGCATCCTCGACGAGATCGAGAAGGTCGACTACGACGTCTTCGCCCAGCGGGTCCGGGTCCCGACCTGGAAGAAACTGGCCGTCGCCTTCCGCATGCTCCGCCCTTGAGGCGGCAGGGCCCCTGAAGCGCCGCCTCACCGTCCTCCTCCTGGTCGACCTGCTCCTCCTGTCGGGCGGGCTGTTCCTGGTCGCCGGCCGCTACTGGTCGAGCGACACAGATCTGGCCGAGGCCCTGGCCCGCTTCCGGGCCAGCGGCACGCCGGCGGAGACCGTGCCGGGGCTGCCCGCCCCCGGGGTGTACCAGTACGCCACCACGGGCGGGGAGTGGGTGTCGCTGTTCGACACCTACCGCGCCTACAGCCCGGTCACCATGCGGATCGTCACCCGGCAGGGCTGCGGCGTGCGGGAGGAGCACTTCTTCGTGACCCAGCACCTGGAGTACTACGACCGGTGCGGCGACAAGCTCGTCTCCTACGGCACCGACATCGCGTACTGGTGGACCCACGGCACCCAGGACTTCAAGTGCGAGGGCGGCTCGTTCGACATGGCCGGGATGCGCCCGGGCGACCGGGTGGAGTGGGACTGCGCCGACGAGGACACCAGGGCCCACCAGATCACCGAGTACATCGGTGACGAGATGGTGGAGGTGGAGGGCGTGGCCAGGCCGGCCCGCCACACCCGCTGGACCACCCTCTTCTCGGGGGCGACGATCGGCGGGGCGCTGGTCGACGACTGGTTCGACCCCGCCACCGGCCTCCTGCTCAGGGAGACCCGCGACATCGCCCTCCAGGTCGGCTCCCAGTTCGTCGGCCGCCTCGACTACACCGACCGCTCCGCCTACACCCTCCTGTCGATGGCGCCGGCCCGCTGAGCCCCGTGCGTTCTTGGCGCGCTCATCCGTGCTCTACACGGATGAGCGCGCCAAGAACGGGGAGGGTCACGGTCGCAGGAACCGCCGGTCAGGCCGCGGCCCGGCCCGACGACCAGAAGTCGATGACCGTGGACACGGGCACGAACATGTCCTCGCCGCAGGTGAAGACCCACAGGGTCACCCCCCGGGCCGACACGAGGTGCACGTCGTCCATGCGGGAGCCGTCGGCCAGCGCGAGGTGGACGTTGCCACCTTCGAGGCTGCGCAACTCCCGACGCTTGTCTGCACTCATGGCTCGCTCCTCCCCGTGTTCTGTCCGTTGCATAGAGGATCGACACGTGGAGGCTGATACCTGAGCGGAACCGGCCGCCCTTTCCACAAAACCGCGCGTCCGGACCGGGCCTTCTGGACGCTCTCGAGGTGGAGACCCGC
>Ga0247704_1000172_pt1 | contig 18590 bp, 16 predicted proteins | sample 41W_NmetaG_FD_189042 | JGI IMG/M metagenome (GOLD analysis project Ga0247704, IMG submission 189042) | Soil microbial communities from hillslope of Landscape Evolution Observatory, University of Arizona, Oracle, AZ, United States - 4-1-W_N | ecosystem: Engineered > Artificial ecosystem >...
TTGTTCCAGGTCGCCTTCGCCGCCACCGCCGCCACCATCGTCTCGGGGGCCATGGCCGAGCGCACCAAGTTCAAGTCCTACTTCATCTACAGCTTCGCCATCACCGCCTTCATCTACCCGGTCGTGGTGCGCTGGATGTGGGGCGGCGGATGGCTGTCCAAGCTCGACATCCCCTTCGGGGACTTCGCCGGCTCCACCGTCGTGCACAGCGTGGGTGGCTGGGCTGCCCTGATGGGCGCCATCATCCTCGGCCCCCGCCTCGGCAAGTACGGCGCCGACGGCAAGCCCCGGGCCATCCCCGGCCACTCGATGCCCCTGGCCGTGCTGGGGGTGCTGATCCTGTTCATCGGGTGGTTCGGCTTCAACCCGGGCTCGGAGCTGGCGGCTGACCTGGCCGTGGGCGACATCGCCGTGACCACCCTCATCGCCGCCGCCGCCGGCGCCGTGGCTTCGACCATCGCCATCTGGCTCAAGAGCGGCTACCCCGACGTGGGCATGGCCGGCAACGGAATGCTGGCAGGACTGGTCTCCATCACCGCCGGTTGTGGCGCCCTGGACAACTGGGGAGCGCTGGCCGCCGGGCTCATCGGCGGGGTGATCGTGGTGTTCGCCGTGGCCCTGTTCGAGCGTTCGGGCATCGACGATCCGGTCGGGGCCATCTCGGTCCACGGCGTATGCGGGGCCTGGGGCACGCTGGCGGTGGGGCTCTTCGCCACCAAAGCCGACGGCTTCGTGGCCACCGAGGATGCCGGTCTGTTCTACGGTGGCGGCCTGGGCCAACTCGGTACCCAGGCCATCGGCGTGCTCGCCGTCTTCGTGTTCGTGGTGGTGGCGTCGGGCCTGCTCTTCCTGGCCATCAGGGCCACCGTGGGCCTGCGGGTCAGTGAGGACGAGGAGATCGAAGGCCTCGACATCCAAGAGCACGGGGCGCCCGGCTACGGCCTCGACGCCCTGCCCAGCATGACCAGCCGGGCTCCGGCCGGTCGTATGACCACCGCCAAGGCCGAGGTCTGAGAGGAGACCACACATGCAACTCGTGACTGCCATCATCAAGCCCCATGCGCTCGACGCCGTGAAGGACGCCCTCAAGGGCGTGGGCATCCAGGGCCTGACCGTCAGCGAGGTCAAGGGGTTCGGCCGCCAGGGTGGCCACACCGAGACCTACCGGGGCACGGAGTACACGGTCGATTTCGTGCCCAAGGTCAAAGTCGAAATCCTCATCGATGCCGACCTGGCCGACAAGGTGGTCGACACCATCGCCGCATCGGCCCAGTCGGGCAAGATCGGGGACGGGAAGATCTGGGTCACCGACGTCGGCCGGGCCGTGCGCATCCGCACCGGCGAAGAGGGCCCGGACGCCATCTAGGCCCTGGCGAGCGGTTCCGGCGTCAGAAATGCACACCAGAGGTGGTTTTCTGACGCCGGAACGCCGGCCCGGGACGAGGTGAGGGGACCGAGGGCACCCCGGTAGGCTCTGACCCGGGAGTGCCGGGAAGCCTGGTCGGCGAGTCCCGGCCGGCGCGCCCCGAGGAGGACCACTGCTCGCACTGCTCGCACTCCACGGTGCCCTGGCGCTCCTCGCCTCGCCGGCCTCCCGCCGGCTCGGTCGCAACGCCTTTTGGCTCTGCGCCCTGGCCCCGGCCGCCACCCTGGCCTGGGCACTGACCCAGGCGCCGGCGGTCCTCGACGGCGGGACCGTCGCCTCGGCGACGTCATGGGTTCCCGGCCTCGGCCTGGGCCTGGACCTCCGCCTCGACGGCTTCGCCCTGCTCATGGTGGTGCTGGTGTCCGGGGTGGGTGTGCTCGTCCTCGCCTACTCCCGCTGGTATTTCTCGCCCCAGCCCGGCCTCGGGCGCTTCGCCGGCACCCTGACCGCCTTTGCCGGCTCCATGCTCGGTCTGGTGCTCGCCGACAACCTGCTGGCCCTCTACGTCTTCTGGGAGCTGACCTCGGTCACCTCCTACCTGCTCATCGGCTTCGAGGACCGGAAGGGCTCGGCCCGGGCCGCCGCCCTGCAAGCCATCCTGGTCACCGGGGCCGGGGGGCTGGTGATGCTCGGCGGCTTCGTGCTCTTGGGCCAGGCCGCCGGCACCTACTCGCTGTCGGCCCTGCTGGCCGACCCGCCGAGCGGCCCGGCCGTCTCGGCGGCCCTGGTGCTGGTGCTGGTGGGCGCCGTGACCAAGTCGGCCCAGGTCCCCTTCCACTTCTGGTTGCCGGGTGCCATGGCCGGCCCGACCCCGGTGAGCACGTACCTCCACTCGGCCACCATGGTCAAGGCCGGGGTCTACCTCGTCGCCCGGCTGGCCCCGGCCTTCGCCACCTCCGGGCCCTGGCGCCCCCTGGTCATCGGCTTCGGGCTGGCCAGCCTGGTGCTCGGGGGCTACCGGGCCCTGCGCCAGCACGACATCAAGTACCTCCTGGCCTACGGCACCATCAGCCAGCTCGGGTTCATGTTCGTGCTCTTCGGCGTCGGGCTCCCCGAAGCCACGGTGGCCGGAGCCGCCCTGCTGGTGGCCCACGGCGCCTTCAAGGCGGCACTGTTCATGGTGGTGGGCATCGTCGACCACCAGGCCCACACCCGCGACCTGCGGGTGCTCGACGGGCTGGGCCGCCGGCTGCCCCTGGTTGCCGGGGTGGCGGCCGTCTCGGCGGCGTCGATGGCCGGCTTCCCACTGCTGTTCGGCTTCGTCTCCAAAGAGGCGGCCTACGACGCCTTCCTCCACTCCCCGCTCGGCGGTGCCGGCCTGGTGCTCGCCGCCGTGGTGGGCGGCTCCATGCTCACCGTGGGCTACAGCGCCCGCTTCGCCTGGGGCGCCTTTGCCACCAAGGACCCGGCCGAGCGGTCCCTGGAGACGGTGGGACCGGAGGTGGAGCCACCCCACACCGGGCTGCTGGTCCCGCCGGCGATCCTGGCCGCCGTCACCGTCGTGCTCGGCTTGGTCCCCGCCCTGGCCAGCTCGCTGGTCTACGGAGCGGCCCGGGCCCTCGACCCCGAGGTGGAGGCGAAGACCCTCGCCCTGTGGCACGGCTTCAACCCCGCCCTGGTCCTCTCGGTGCTCACCCTCGCCGTGGGGGTGGCCATCTTCGCCCTCCGGCGGCGGGTGAGCCGGGTCCAAGAGGCGGTTCCCGCCGTGCCCAGCGCCGACGGCGCCTACCGCGGCGCCGTCTCCGGGCTCAACCGGGTGGCCGACCGGGTGACCGGTGTGGTCCAGAACGGCTCCCTGCCGGTGTACCTGGGGGTGATCCTGGCCACCGCGGTGGTGCTGCCCCTGCCGGCCCTGGTGCGCAGCCCGGCGCCCGGCGACCTGCTGGTGGCCGAGTCACCCGGCCAGCTCGCCGTCGCTGCCCTGGTGGTGGCCTCCGCCGTGGGGGTGGCCGCCGCCCGCCGCCGCTTCCCCGCCGTGCTTTTCCTCGGCGCCGTCGGCTACGGCGTGGCCGTGCTGTTCGTGATCCAAGGCGCCCCCGACCTGGCCCTCACCCAACTGCTCATCGAGACCCTGTCGGTGGTCATCTTCGTGCTGGTGCTGCGCCACCTGCCCGATCGCTTCCAGCGCCGATCGGTCTGGCCCCTCGGCGGGGCGGCGCGCGTGGCGGTGGCGGGTTGCGTGGGTGTCTTCGTGGCCGCCTTCGCCATGGTGGCCTCGGGCGCCCGCACCGCTCCCAGCGTGTCCGGCGAGTTCCTGGAACGGGCCCTGCCCGAAGCGGGCGGCCGCAACGTGGTGAACGTCATCCTCGTCGACTTCCGGGGCTTCGACACCCTGGGCGAGATCACCGTGCTCACCGTCGCCGCCCTGGGCATCTTCAGCTTGGTGCGGGCCTGCCGGCGCGACCGGGACCCGGATCGGGACCCGGATCGAGATCCGGATCGGGATCCGGATCGGGATCCCGAGCAGCCCCCCGGGGTGAGCCATGCATGAGCGTCGCTCCATCATCCTCGACGTCGGTGTCGACGCCGTCTTCCACACCATCCTCGTCTTCTCCATCTTCTTGCTGTTCGCCGGCCACAACGCCCCTGGCGGGGGCTTCGTCGGGGGACTGGTCGCCGGGGCCGCCATGGTCCTGCTCTACCTGGAGGGAGGTGCCGGACGAGTCGCCGAGTCCGTGCGGGTGGAGCCGGTCGCCCTCCTCGGCGCCGGCCTGGCTCTGGCCGCCCTCACCGCCATCGCCTCACTGGTGGCCGGGAACGCCCTGCTCGAATCGGCCAAGCTCGAGCTCGACCTGCCCCTCCTCGGCGAGGTGAAAGCCACCTCGGCCCTGCCCTTCGACATCGGGGTGTACCTGGTGGTGGTGGGTCTGGTCCTCATGGTTCTGCGGACGCTCGGGGCCGAGGACGGCGACGGCGGGGAGCAGCAGCCGTGATCGTGTCCACCGCCGTCGTCGTCGGCGTCCTCTACGCCGTGGGGACCTACCTCCTGTTGCAGCGCCAGCTCACCCGGATCGTCATCGGCCTGGCCCTCATGGGCCATGGCGCCAACCTCCTGCTCCTGCTGGCCGGCGGGCGTCCCGGCCGGCCACCCCTGGTGGGCGAGGCGGCGGAGGGACCGGGCGTGGGCCCGATCGCCGATCCCCTGCCCCAGGCACTGGCCCTGACCGCCATCGTGATCACGTTCGGGGTGGCCGCCTTCCTCCTCGCCCTGGCCTACCGGAGCTGGGTCATCGGAAGCGACGATCAGGTCGAGGACGACGTCGAGGACCGCCGCATCGCCCGCCTCAACCGGGGCGACCAGGGGTCGGCGACATGAGGGTCCTGCTCACCCTCCCCATCGTCCTGCCCCTGCTGGCCGCCGGCGTGTCCCTGGCGCTGTTCCGCTTCCCCGGGCTGCAGCGCATGCTCGGCAGCGTGGTGCTCGTCGCCGTGGTCGGGACCAGCGTCGCCGTCCTGGTGCAGGTGGAAGGCGGGGGGGTGGCCGTGACCCAGCTGGGCGGGTGGCCGGCACCCATTGGCATCACCCTGGTCGCCGATCTCTTCTCGGCCATCATGTTGGTGGTCGGGGCGGTCATGGTGCTGGTGGTGCTGGTCTACGCCATCGGCCAGCCCGGCAACGACGACATCTCGCCGTGGTTCCACCCCGCCTACCTGGTCCTCACCGCCGGGGTGTGCGCCTCGTTCCTCACCGGCGACCTGTTCAACCTCTTCGTCGCCTTCGAGGTCATGCTCAGTGCCAGCTATGTGCTGATCACCCTCGGAGGCACCCGGGCCCAGGTCCGCTCGGGGATGACCTACGTGGTGATCAGCATCGTGGCCTCCACCTTCTTCGTCACCGCCGTGGCGCTCGTCTATGCCGCCACCGGCACGGTCAACATGGCCGACCTGGCCGGGCGCCTGGCCGATCTCCCCGAGGGGGTGCGTACGGCGCTGGGCCTGCTCCTGCTCGTCGTCTTCGGGGTCAAGGCCGCCATCTTCCCGCTGTTCTTCTGGCTCCCCGACTCCTACCCGACTGCGCCGTCGCCGGTCACGGCCATCTTCGCCGGGCTGCTGACCAAGGTGGGCGTCTACGCCATCATCCGCACCCAGACCCTGCTGTTTCCCACCGACGGAAGCTCCACCCTGCTGCTCGTCCTGGCCGGGGCCACCATGGTGGTGGGGGTGCTCGGGGCCATCGCCCAGGACGACATGAAGCGCATCCTCAGCTTCCACATCGTCAGCCAGATCGGCTACATGATCATGGGCCTGGGGCTGTTCAGCATCGCCGGGCTGGCCGGAGCCATCCTCTACACGGTGCACCACATCGTGGTGAAGACGTCGCTGTTCCTCGTCAGCGGTCTGGTCGAGCACCTGGCCGGCACCAGCCTGCTGCGCCGGTTGGGTGGCCTGGCCCGGCGAGCGCCCCTCGTCGGCGCCCTCTTCCTCCTCCCCGCCCTCAGCCTGGCCGGGGTCCCGCCGTTCTCGGGATTCGTGGCCAAGCTGGCGCTGATCCAGGCGGGCATGGCCATCCATGCCTGGGCGATCGTGGGCGTGAGCCTGCTGGTCAGCGCCCTCACGCTGTTCTCCATGACCAAGATCTGGGGCGGGGCCTTCTGGGGCCGGCCCGAGGGTGGCGACGTCGATCCGGACGACGCCAGCGCCCGGTTGCGGGCCCCCCAGCTCATGCTCGGGGCGACCTCCGGCCTGGTGGTGATCAGCCTGATCATCGCCGTGGCCGCCGGCCCGCTGTTCGAGCTCACCGAGCGGGCGGCCGGCGAGCTGTTGTCCCCGGTCGCCTACACCGAGGCGGTGCTGGGACGATGAGGGTCGGTCCGGGGGCGGCAGTGTGGCTGGTGGCGGTGTGGGTGGCCCTGTGGGAGGGACTCAGCATCGCCAACCTGCTCAGCGGCGTATTGGTCGTCCTCGTCTTGAGCGTCGTGTTCCCCTTCCGGGCCCGGAAGGGCACGCTGCGCTTCCGCCTGGGGCCGGCGCTGCGCCTGGTGGCCTACTTCGGGCGGGAGCTGGTCCAGGCCAACGTCGTCGTGGCCTGGGAGGTGCTGACCCCGACGAGCCGGATCAACGAGGGCATCGTTGCCGTGCCAGTCTCGGCCTCCTCCAAGGTCCTCACCACCCTGGTGGCCAACGCCATCACCCTGACCCCGGGGACGTTGACCCTCGAGGTCCGCCAGGACGAGGGGTTGCTCTTCGTCCACGTCCTGCACCTGCACTCGATCGAGGCGGTGCGCCACGACGTCGCCCGCCTCGAGCGCCACGTGCTCCGTGCCTTCGGCAGCGACGAGGCCATCGCCGACGTCGAGCGCCGGCTGGCCGAGCTGGACCCTTCGGCGCCGGAGGCTCCTCAGGAGGGACCATGAACACCGTGACCGACATCTGCATCGCCTTGCTGATCCTGGCCGGCACCCTCGTGCTGGTGCGGCTGGTGCGCGCCGATTCCATCGCCGACCGGGTGGTGGCCCTCGACGCCCTGCTGGTGGTCATCATCAGCGGCATCGCCGTCGACGCCGCCGCCCGGCGCAGCGGTGCCTTTCTCGACGTGCTCGTGGTCGGCTCGCTGGTCGCCTTCGCCGGCACCGTCACCGTGGCCCGGTTCATCGAGCGGCGGGGGGCCCGGTGAGCACCGCCGTCGAGGTCCTGGCCGCACTGCTCCTTCTGGCCGGCTCCCTGCTGGCGGTGCTGGCCGGCGTCGGCGTGCTGCGCTTTCCGGACGTCTTCGCCCGCATGCACGCCGCCACCAAGGCCGCCACCCTCGGCCTGGTCTGCATCGTCGGGGGAGCGTCGCTGCTGATCGGCAACCCCGGGGACGTGGCCAAGCTGGTGCTGGTGGCCGTCCTGTTGTTCATCACCGCCCCCATCTCGGCCCACATGGTGGGCCGGGCGGCCTACGGTGCCGGCACCGAGATGAGCGATCACACCGCCGTCGACGAACTGGGTGAGCACGGCTGAAGCCGTGGGGCTCCCCCCTCCCCGCCATCCAGGACCATCTGGCAGCAGGACTGGTCGAGATTCCCGCCACTTCTGCTGCCAGATCGGGATTTGGGGCGGCGGTCGGGAGCGCCGGGCGCAGTGCACCGGGCGAGTGCGCCGGGCTCAGCCGTCGGCGGGGTCGTCGGGCTCGTCCTCGGGGGGCGCGGGCGCGGCCGCTTCCTCCGGCTCGCCGAGGTAGCCCGACGACATCGGGACCAGGCGGTCGTCGAGGTGGAAGACCAGGGGGACCCCGGTGGGGATCTCCAGGCCCGGGATCTCGTCGTCGGGGATGCGGCGCAGGTGCTTGACCAGCGCCCGGAGGCTGTTGCCGTGGGCCACCACCATCACCGTGTGGCCGCCCAACAAATCGGGGGCGATGGCGTCGAACCAGTAGGGGGTCATCCGGCTGACCACGTCGGCCAGGGACTCCCCCCCGGGCAGCACCTCGGGCGCCAGGGTGGCGTAGCGGGGATCGTGGCCGGGGTGGCGGGGGTCGTCGGGACCGATGGCCGGCGGGCGCACCTCGTAGCTGCGCCGCCAGCGCTGCACGGCCTCGGCGCCGTGGCGCTCGGCCGTCTCCGCCTTGTCGCGGCCCTGCAGATCGCCGTAGTGGCGCTCGTTGAGCCGCCAGTGGCGCCGCTGGGTCACCCAGAGGCGCTCCGCCTCCTCGAGGGCGAGGTTGGCGGTGGTGATGGCCCGTTGCTGGAGGGAGGTGTGCACCAGGTCGACGGCCACCTCCGCCTCGGCCAGGAGCTGGCCGGCCCGCTGCGCCTCCTTGCGCCCCAGGGCGGTGAGCGGGACGTCGTGCCAGCCGGTGAAGCGGTTCTCGGCGTTCCAGGTGCTCTCCCCGTGGCGGAGCAGGACAAGCGTCGGCATCCCTCCACCTTAGAGCCGCTAGGCTGCCTTTAGATTTCCTAAGTGTGGAGTGCTCAACTTTGGTGGTAGGGACCGGCTCGGTCGCTATCCTGGTGCCCGACCCGGATCCCAGTGTTCCCTGTCCCCTAGGAGGATCACCATGCCCAGAGCTGTCGGAATCGACCTCGGCACCACCAACTCCGTCGTCAGCGTCCTCGAGGGGGGCGAGCCGACGGTCATCCCCAACGCCGAAGGCGGGCGGACCACCCCGTCGGTCGTGGCCTTCGCCGCCAAGGGCGGCGAGGTGCTGGTGGGTGAGGTGGCCAAGCGCCAGGCCATCACCAATCCCGACCGCACCATCCGCTCGGTCAAGCGCCAGATGGGCACGGCGTGGCGCACCAGTGACATCGACGGCAAGCAGTACTCGGCCCAGGAGATCTCGGCCCGCATCCTCCAGAAGCTCAAGCGCGACGCCGAGGCCTACCTGGGCGACACCGTGAGTCAGGCCGTGGTCACCGTCCCGGCCTACTTCAACGACGCCGAGCGCACCGCCACCAAGGAGGCGGGCCAGATCGCCGGCCTCGAGGTGCTGCGCATCATCAACGAGCCCACCTCGGCCGCCCTCGCCTACGGCCTCGACAAGGAGGGGGCCGACCAGACCATCTTGGTCTTCGACCTCGGTGGGGGGACCTTCGACGTCTCGGTGCTCGAGATCGGCGACGGCGTCTTCGAGGTCAAGTCGACCCACGGCGACACCAACCTCGGCGGCGACGACTGGGACCAGCGGGTCATCGACTGGCTCGTCCAGCAGTTCAAGTCCAAGGAGGGGGTCGACCTGTCCAAGGACAAGATGGCGGCCCAGCGCCTGAAGGAGGCGGCCGAGAAGGCCAAGATCGAGCTCTCCTCGACCCAGTCCACCCAGATCAACCTGCCGTTCATCACCGCCACCGCCGAGGGCCCCAAGCACCTCGACGAGAACCTGACCCGGGCCAAGTTCCAGGAGCTCACCGCCGACCTGCTGGAGCGGTGCAAGGGGCCGTTCAACCAGGCCATCTCCGACGCCGGCCTGGCCAAGGGCGACCTCGACCACGTCATCCTGGTGGGCGGCTCGACCCGCATGCCGGCGGTGGTCGACCTGGTCCAGGGCATGACCGGCAAGGAGCCCCACAAGGGGGTCAACCCCGACGAGGTGGTCGCCATCGGGGCCGCCGTGCAGGCCGGCGTGCTCAAGGGCGAGGTCAAAGACGTTCTCCTGCTCGACGTCACCCCGCTGTCGCTCGGCATTGAGACCAAGGGCGGGGTCATGACCAAGCTCATCGAGCGCAACACCACCATCCCGACCCGGCGCACCGAGGTCTTCACCACCGCCGAGGACATGCAGCCCTCGGTGGAGATCCACGTCCTGCAGGGGGAGCGGGAGATGTCGATGTACAACAAGACCCTGGGCAAGTTCCAACTGGTCGACCTGCCCCCCGCACCGCGCGGCATCCCCCAGATCGAGGTGACCTTCGACATCGATGCCAATGGGATCGTGCACGTCTCGGCCAAGGACCGGGCCACGGCCAAGGAGCAGTCGATGACCATCACCGGCCAGTCGTCGCTCGACAAGAACGTGATCGACCAGATGGTCCGAGACGCCGAGTCCCACGCCGAGGACGACCGCCGGCGCAAGGAGGAGGCCGAGGCCCGCAACACCGCCGACAGCCTCATCTACCAGACCGAGAAGATCATGCGGGAGCACGGCGACAAGGTTCCGGGTCCGGAGAAGGACGCCGTGGAATCGGCCCTCAAAGAGCTCCAGGACGCCGTGGCCGGCGACGACATCGACCGCATCCGGACCACCAGCGAGACCCTGATGGGAGCCAGCCAGACCTTCTCCCAGAAGCTCTACGAGCACACCACGGCCGAGTCCTACTCCGACATCAAGGCGCCCTCGGACGAGGACGTGGTCGACGCCGAGATCGTCGACGACGAGGGCCGCCCGGCATGAGCCCCATCGGTCGTCCCCACGACCCGGAGGCCTTCTCCGAACGGCCCGGGCCGCCCTCCCGACCGGAGCCACCGAGGCGTGAGCCCCCGGCTCCGGCCCCTGAGCCGGCGGCCGAGGACGCATCCGACGCGGCCGCAGCGGACGGGCCCGACGTCGTGCCCGACCCCGAGGCGCCGGAGGCTCCGGCCGATCCGGCGCCCGGGGATCGGGACACCGGCGACGAGTCCTCGGTCGAAGATCTGGTGGGCGAGCTGGAGGCCGTCATCGTCCAGCGTGACGAGTACCTCGAGCTGGCCCGGTCCAAGCAGGCCGACTTCGAGAACTTCCGCAAGCAGGCCGCCAAACGCCAGCTGGAGCTCACCGAGCAGGCGGCTGCCGGCCTGGTCAAGGCGCTCCTGCCGGTCCTCGATGCGCTCGACAACGGGGTGGGCCACGGCGACGAGTCGCTGGCTCCGGTGCGCGCCCAGCTCCTCGGGGTGCTCGAGAAGGAGGGTCTGGTCCGGGTCGACCCGACTGACGACGTCTTCGATCCCAACGAGCACGACGCCGTCGCCCACGAGCCGGGGGAGGGGGGCGAGCCCAGCGTGGCCGAGACGTTGCGCGCCGGCTACCGCTGGAACGGCCGGCTGTTGCGACCCGCCATGGTCCGAGTCCGGGGATGAAGGTGGGGTCGTCCTGGTGAAGCGACCGAGGGCCTGAGGAGAGGAGGACGATGGCGCCCCAGCGGGAGTGGTTCGAAAAGGACTACTACAAGGTGCTCGGCGTCTCCGAGAACGCCACCCAGAAGGAGATCTCGCGGGCGTACCGCAAGCTGGCCCGCGACACCCATCCCGACCGCAACGCCGGCCAGGAGGAGCGCTTCAAGGAGGTGTCGGCCGCCTACGAGGTGATCGGCGACGAGGGCAAACGCAAGGAGTACGACGAGGTCCGGCGCCTGGGTCCCGTCGGTGCCGGTTTCGGGGGCCGGGGCGGCAGCGGCGGCCCCTTCGGCGGTGCCGGCGGGTCGTTCCGGGTCGAGGACCTGGGCGACCTCGGCGACCTCTTCGGCGGTCTCTTCGGCGGGGGCCAGGGTTCCCGCACCCGCCGGGGCCCGAGCCGGGGCCCGGGACCCCAGCGGGGCGGCGACGTCGAGGCCGAGCTCCACCTGGCCTTCGTCGACGCCGTGAACGGCGTCACCACCACGGTCAACCTCGCCGGCGAGGCCTCGTGCGCCACCTGCGGCGGCTCGGGGGCCCGTCCCGGCACCTCACCGGTGGCCTGTCCCAAGTGTGGTGGGCGGGGCGTGCTCGACGACAACCAGGGCCTGTTCAGCCTCTCCACCCCTTGCGACCGCTGTGCCGGCCGCGGCGTGGTGGTGGAGGACCCCTGCCCGACCTGCCACGGCTCCGGCGTCCAGCGCCGCCAGCGGGAGGTGAAGGTACGCATCCCCTCGGGAGTGGAAGACGGCCAGCGCATCCGGGTCAAGGGCCGGGGCCGGCCGGGTCGCAACGGGGGACCGCCCGGCGACCTCTTCGTCGTGGTCCGGGTCGCACCCCATCCTCTGTACGGTCGCCGGGGCCGGGACCTGACCCTCACCGTGCCGGTCACCTACCCGGAAGCGGCGCTGGGTGCCGACATCACCGTCCCGACCCTCAACGGCGGTCCCGTCACCCTGCGCCTCCCCGAGGGCACCCGGTCGGGGCGGACCCTTCGGATCAAGGGCAACGGCGTCCCGTCGTCGGGCACTTCGCGCCCGGGCGACCTGCTCGTGACCGTCGAGGTGGCTGTTCCGACCAAGCTCTCCGACGCCGAGCGCAAGGCCGTCGAGGAGCTGGCGGCGGCGAGCAGCGAGTCGCCCCGGGCCCATCTGGAGGTGGGCTGATCCCCATGGCGGACCAGGATCGCCACCGGGCGGTGTTCGTCATCTCCGTGGCCGCCGAGCTGACCGGGGTCCATCCCCAGACGCTGCGTATCTACGAGCGCAAGGGACTGCTCGATCCTGCCCGCACGGTGGGCAACAGCCGCCGCTACAGCGAGCACGACCTCGAGCGGCTGCGCCGGATCCAGGAGCTGACGGCCGACGGTCTCAACCTGGCCGGGGTCAAACGCGTCCTGGCCCTGGAGGCCGAGGTGGACCGGCTCCAGGCCGAGCTCGTCCGCTCCCGCCGCGAGGCCGAGCAGGCGGTGGAGCGGACCCACCAGCGCTACCGGCGCGAGCTCGTCCCCCTGTCCCAGGCCGTCGAGGTCTTCCGCCGGAAGCGGTGAGTGATCGGCGGGCCGGCTCCCGCCCTCCTTACGGCGAGAGAAATTGTGGGTCCGATCGTTTCTGCCGGCCGGTGGGCGGGAAGACTTGCCGGGTCGCACGATCCACACCACTGGGGGCGGCCAGTGGCCTGCCCCGATCTCGCCTTTCGCCGGACTCGCTGACTTGACCGCGCGCGACACCGGTGGTTCGAGCCATCGGGAACCTGCACCCACCGCCGGGGTGGACGCAGCCAGGCGAGAGCACACCCTCGCCCTGTCGCACCAGCTCCACACAAGACCGCGACCGGAAGGAAAACTTGCATGACCGAACGAATCTTCACAGGTGACGGCGCCCGGAAGGCACCCTTGACGCTGGCGGTGCTCGCCGCTGCCGTCGCCATCGTGTTGGCACTGGGTACGGGCTCGGCGTCCGCCGACCAGTCTGCCGACGTCACCAACGACGGCGAGGCCGTGGCCAACACCGGTGGCAATGTCGCCGTGGGCAACGCCTCGGACAACGACGCAGACGTCGACCAGGACGCCGACGCCCACAGCGGTGACGATGGCGACGCCGTCGCTGCCAACGTCGGGGCGGCCGCCAACGTCAGTGACGGCACCGCCGAGATCCACACCGGCGACGCCTCCGCCGTGGGCGTGATCGCCGAGACCTCCGTCGACCAGCAGTCGGACGGATCCGGCGTCATCGCCCTGGATGACCAGGAGGTCCACGTCGACAACGACGGCGAGGCCGTGGCCAACACCGGTGGCAACGTCGCCGTGGGCAACGCCTCGGACAACGACGCCGACGTCGACCAGGACGCCGGCGCCGACAGCGGTGACGACGGCGACGCCGTCGCTGCCAACGTCGGGGCGGCCACCAACGTCAGCGACGGCACCGCCGAGATCCACACCGGCGACGCCAACGCTGTGGGCGTCGATGCCGAGACCTCCGTCGACCAGCAGTCGGACGGATCCAGCGTCATCGCCCTGGATGACCAGGAGGTCCATGTCGACAACGACGGCGAGGCCGTGGCCAACACCGGGGGCAACGTCGCCGTGGGCAACGCCTCGGACAACGACGCCGACGTCGACCAGGACGCCGACGCAGACAGCGATGACGACGGTGACGCCGTGGCCGCCAACTTCGGTGCCGCCACCAACATCAGCGACGGCACCGCCGAGATCCACACCGGCGACGCCACCGCAATCGGAGTGGCCGCTTCCGTCTTCGTCAACCAGGTCAGCGAGTCTGACTTCGACGGCGACCGGGACCGCTTCGGCGACCTCGGAATCGTCTTCGACGTGGTCGACCTGGTGGACCACCGTGGGGTCTGGCGGTGCCCGGTGGGCGCCAAGATCTGACGTCGCGGACGACCGGGCACGAGACGTGGGGCGGGCTGCGTGTCCGCCCCACGTCGCGCCCGGAGGCTGATGCCCCGGTGCGGCGGCGCTAGGGTGGCGCCGGGCATGGGGTCGTCGGTGTTCCGCCAACCTCCGGTGGTCTCGGTCGAGGAGGCCATTGCACGGATGAGGGCCATCGGCGCCCACATCGAGGATCGGGAACCGCTCGGCCGGGGCGACGGGGTGGCCAGCTTCAACCACCTCTACCTGGTCATCACCACCCGGATCCTGGCCGGTATCCGGGACGGGTTCTTCGAAGACCGACAGTTCCTGACCGTGCTCGACGTCGCCTTCGCCAACCGCTACCTCGACGCCCTACGGGCCAGCGTCGAGGCGCCCGAGGCCGTCCCCCGCTCATGGCGGGTTCTGATCGAGCGCCGCAGCTCTCCCCACATCTGGTCGATCCAGTTCGCCGTGGCCGGTGTCAACGCCCATATCAACCTGGACCTGGCGGTCGCGTTGATGCGGACCTTCGACGAGCTCGGCCGCCATCCCGATCACGGCACCCAGCGCCGTGACTACGAGAACGTCAACCGCATCTTCGCTCTCGAGATGCAGTCACTGCGTCAACACTTCCTCGACGACACCGGTGACGCCATCGACGATGTCGTCGCTCCGCTGCTGAACCTCCTGAACAACTGGAGCGTTGATGCCGCCAGGGACGCCGCATGGGCCGTCGGCGAGCACCTCTGGCTGCTCGGCTGGCTGGGCCTCGACCCGGAGCCCGCCGTCCGGCGCATCGACCGCATGACGGCGCTGGCGGGCAGCTTTCTGCTCACGCCCTTGCGCTGAGCCGGTTCTCGCCGCCGGGTGTTCGGGAAAGGCGTACCATCCTCCCTGGTGGGCGATCACATCCCGAGCGTCGCCTTCGTTGGTCGAGCGGTGGAGCTCCGCCAGCTCGGCGGGGTGCTCGATGCCGCCCGAACAGAGGTGTCGGGCACCTTCGTCATCGGCGGCGAAGCCGGCGTGGGCAAGTCCCGCCTCATCCGCCAAGCCCTGGAGGTCTACACCGCCCCCCCGACCATCGTGCTGATCGGCTGCTGCCTCGACTCCGGCGCTCCGCTGCCGTTCGGAGCCGTCCTCGCCGCCCTCCGTCCCCTCGACCACCTGCTCGACGGGCAGACGGCCACGAGGTTCCTGCAACCCCTTCGGGCCTACCTGGCCTCGCTGCTCCCCAGCCCCGGTGCCGGTTCCAGCGCCGACGGGGGATCCCGGGCACAGCTCTTCGAGCTCATCCTCGCCCTCTTCGAGGCCACGAGCCGGCAGGCTCCCCTGGTTCTCGTCGTGGAGGACCTGCAGTGGTCCGACCGCTCCACCCGCGACCTCCTGGCCTTCCTGATCCCCAACCTGGAGGGCGCTGCCGTCAGCTTCGTCCTCTCCTACCGCAGCGACGAGCTCGCCGCCGGGCACGACCTGCTCCGGTACCTGGCCCAGCTGCAGCGCCACCCGAGCGTGACCCGGCTCCACCTGCAACGCCTCGGTCGTGATGAGCTCATGGCGCTGGTGGATGGGACCGGCCTTGCCGCCTTCGACGCCGACACCCACGACAAGATCTGGGAGCGGTCACAGGGGAACCCCTTCTACGCCGAGGAGCTGGCGGTGCTGGCGGCCCAGGGCGACCTGATCAGCATCCCCACCTCCCTCGAGGACATGCTCCTCGGACGGATCCGGCGGCTCTCGGACCCGGCCCAGCGAGTGCTGCGGCTGGCGGCGACGGGTGGCGCGGTCGTGGACCACCAGCTACTGGCGGCCGTGGCCTCGGATCTCGACGCCGATCAGCTCGACGCCGCCCTGCGGGAGGCCGTTGCCCACAACGTGGTGGTGATCCGCGGCGATGACGGCCAGCTTCGGTTCCGTCACGCCTTGCTTCGAGAGGTTGCCTATGCCGACATGCTTCCGGGCGAGCGCCGGGAAGCACATGCTCGCTTCGGGCGACACCTGAGGGCACCGGCTGCCGGAGCCGCCAAGAAGTCGGAGCTGGCCCACCACCTCTTCCTCGCCGGGGCCCGCACCGAAGCCCTGGCGGCGGCACTCGATGCCGCCACCGCAGCCGAGCAAGCCAATGGCTACGCCGAGAGCAGGCTCCACTTGGAGCGGGCGATCGGCCTCTGGCCGCAGGTGGACGCCGAGGACCGTCCGGCATCGGTCGAGCTGACAGACCTCGAGGAGCGAGCCGCGGCGGCCGCCCACCTCGAGGGCGAGAGCAATCGAGCCGTGGACCTGGCCCGATCGGCTTTGCGCCGGCTGCCGGTGGGCAGCGAGCGGGCCCGGCGCCTCTCGGTGCGCCTGGGCGACTACCTGGTCGCCTCCGGCATGGGCGACGAGGCGTTGACCGTCCATGAAGCCGTGGTCGGCGAGATCGGCGACGAGGACTCCCTCGTAGGTGCCGAGGCCAGCGGTGCCTATGCCCGCTCCCTGCTGGCGGCCGCCCGCCATCGTGAGTCGCTCGAGCAGGGCCGCCGGGCCCTGGCTATGGCTCGTTCTGTCGGCCACCTCGCCCAGGAGGCGCACGCCCTGACCACCATCGGATCGAACCTGGTGCTCCTCGACCAGCCCGATGTGGGCGTGGCTGATCTGCACAAGGCCCTGGAGCTGGCCGAGCAGCTCGGCCGACCGGCGGAGATCGCCAGCGGGTACCGGAACCTGGCGGCGACCCTCTCCGGTCCGTTGAACCGTCTCGGCGAAGCGCTCGACGTGGCCCTGCGAGGCGTCGAGCGGGTGGTCGAGCTGGGCCTCGAACGACATTGGGGCGTCTCGCTGCGCTCCATCGCCGCTGACACCTTGTTCCGGCTCGGCCGCTGGGACGACGCCGAGCGCTACATCGCCGATGCCCTCCGCCGCTCTCCCAGAGGAGTCTCGGCCATCGAGCTGCTGCTCGCCCGGATCAAGATCGAGGTCGGGCGGGGTCGCTTCGACGACGCCGAATCGGATCTGGCGGCGGCCCGCAAGCTCGCCTCGCAGGCCGTCGAGCTCGTCCACACCGTTCCCATCGAGACCCTGACTGCGGGCCTGGCCTTGTGGCAGGGACGACTCGACGAGGCCAGGGACGCGGTGCACGCCGGCCTCGAGCACGGGCGGTCGACCGACGACGTGTGGTACCTGGCGCCGCTCGTGTGGCACGGCATGCGCGTCGAGGCGGAAACGGCTGCGCAGGCCCGTGCCTGCAGTCGCGTCGGCGAGCTCGATCGGGCCGTGGCCGCCGCCGAGGAGATGCGAGAGCGGTCTCTTGCCATCTCCCGCCAAGGCCGGCCACCGGGGGCCCTGCAGGCCGTCATCAGCGCGTACGACCACCTCTGTGCCGGCGAGCTGGCCCGGGCCCGTGGGGCCAAGGCCGTCGAGCCCTGGGCGCTCGCCGCCGGGACGTGGGACGATCTCGGTCACTGCTATCCAGCCGCCTACGCCCGCCTGCGCCAGGCCGAGGCTCTCGTGAGCCGGCACGGCAACCATCGTGAGGCACTGACGCTCGTGCTTTTCGCCCACCAGACGGCCGGGAAGCTGGGTGCCCCGCCGCTGCGGGCTCTCGTAGAACAGGTCGCCCGCAGCGCCGGTCTCGATCTTCCGGCGAGCGAGGAGGACCCGACGGCTCGATCGCCGGCATCGCCGGCCGAGGAACTGGTCTCCAGGGCCGGGCTCACCCGGCGAGAGTCCCAGGTGCTCGACCTGGTGGCCGAAGGCGCCAGCAACCGCCGCATCGCCACGGAGCTGTTCATCAGCGAGAAGACCGTCAGCGTCCACGTCTCCCACCTCATGGCCAAGCTGGGGGTCACCTCGAGGGTGCAGGCCGCCAGGCTGCTCATCGACGCCCGGCATGCCAGCACGGCCCGGAGGCCGACCAGCTGAGATCTCCCCTTCCCACTGCCCGTAGGCAGGGAGCTTGTGGTGATTTGTCCGCCTCGGAGGCGGACCAGCCTCGGAATATAAGGCAATTGCCGATACCGCCCCCAGGAAGAGGCTTCGTAGGTTCGCCGCCGCGGGACCCCGGAACCGTCTCCGACGCTGCGCTCCCCGGGGCTTCTCACGATCGTCCGGGTCACCGGGCGGGACCGTGAAGGGCGACGCAAGAAAAGGAGCGTCCATGACCAGATCGACAGCACTTCCAGCGGGTGGGCGGCGCCTGGCGGTGGGCCTGCTGGCCGCGGCCGCCACCGCCGGGCTCTTCCTGGTGCTGGGAACGGGGACGGCCGGCGCCGACCAGAGCGCCACCGTGACCAACATCGGGGTGGCCAACGCCAACACCGGCAACAACGTCGCCGTCGGCAACGCCTCCAACAACACCGCCACCAACAACCAGGCGGCTCTCGCCGGGGGTGGCGGCAACGCCGTGGCCTCCAACATCGGTGGCGCCTCCAACCACAGCGACGGCACCGCCACCATCGACACCGGCGATGCCAGCGCGACGGGGGTCGACGCCGACACGACCATCAACCAGGCCAGCACCGGCGGTGGCTGTTGCCTCGGCGGAGGGTCGGACCAGAGCGCCACCGTGACCAACGTCGGGGTGGCCAACGCCAACACCGGCAACAACGTCGCCGTCGGCAACGCCTCCAACAACACCGCCACCAACAACCAGGCGGCTCTCGCCGGGGGTGGCAACTGCTGCGGCGACGCCGTGGCCTCCAACATCGGTGGCGCCTCCAACCACAGCGACGGCACCGCCACCATCGACACCGGCGATGCCAGCGCGACGGGGGTCGACGCCGACACGACCATCAACCAGGCCAGCACCGGCGG
>Ga0247704_1000175_pt1 | contig 18192 bp, 13 predicted proteins | sample 41W_NmetaG_FD_189042 | JGI IMG/M metagenome (GOLD analysis project Ga0247704, IMG submission 189042) | Soil microbial communities from hillslope of Landscape Evolution Observatory, University of Arizona, Oracle, AZ, United States - 4-1-W_N | ecosystem: Engineered > Artificial ecosystem >...
CCCTAGGGGGCGGGGAGCGGGGGGCCAACCCCGGAGCGCAACTTCCGCCGGGCCCGCCGGCGCGGTGGCACGCTCGAACGCGACGCTCCCGCCGCAAGCGACAGGGCCAGCCCGTAGGGTGCGGCCCTGATGGCCGATCCGGAGGAGTTCGCCGCCCGCATCACCGCCGCCTACGCCACCGAGGGCGCGGCCGTCCAGCTCGGCCGGGGGATGCTCGGCGGGGCGACGCTGCCCGCCGCCGTCGTCCAGCTGCCGGCCGCCATGTGCAACCGCCACGGGCTCATCGCCGGCGCCACCGGCACGGGCAAGACCAAGACGCTCCAGCTCCTGGCCGAGCAGCTCTCGGCCCTCGGCGTCCCCGTGTTCGCGGCGGACGTCAAGGGCGACCTCACCGGCCTCACCCGCCCGGGCGAGGCCTCCGAGCGGGTGACGGCGCGGGCCGCCGACCTGGGCGTCGAGTTCGCGCCGGCCGGCCACCCGGTGACGTTCCTCTCCCTCGGCGGCCTCGGGCCCGGCGTCCCCGTGCGGGCGACCGTCTCGTCCTTCGGCCCCCGCCTCATGGCCAAGGTGCTCGGTGCGAACGAGACGCAGGCGTCGTCGCTGTCGCTGGTGTTCCACTACGCCGACACCGCCGGGCTCGCCCTGCTGGACCTCTCCGACCTGCGGGCCGTCCTCGTCCACCTCACCAGCGACGAGGGGAAGAAGGACCTGGCCGGGATCGGCGGCATCTCGCCGGCCACCGCCGGCGTGCTGCTCCGCTCGGTGACCGAGCTGGCCAACCAGGGCGGCGACGAGTTCTTCGGCGAGCCGGAGCTGGACGTCCACGACCTGCTGCGGACGACGGCCGAGGGGCGCGGCGTCATCAGCTGCCTGGAGCTGGCGGCCGTCCAGGACAAGCCCAAGCTGTTCTCGACGTTCCTCATGTGGCTGCTGGCCGAGCTGTTCGAGGAGCTGCCGGAGGTCGGCGACCTCGACCGTCCGAAGCTGGTGTTCTTCTTCGACGAGGCCCACCTGCTGTTCGAGGACGCCTCGCCCGAGTTCCTCGACCAGGTGGCCCAGACCGTGCGCCTCATCCGCTCCAAGGGCGTGGGCGTGTTCTTCGTCACCCAGCTCCCCGACGACGTCCCCGGCGAGGTCCTGGCCCAGCTGGGCAACCGGGTGCAGCACGCCCTGCGGGCCTTCACGCCCCGCGACGCCAAGGCGCTGAAGGCGGCGGTCACCACCTATCCGAAGACCGGCGACTACGACCTGGAGGAGGACCTCACCCAGCTGGGGACGGGCGAGGCCATGGTGACGATCCTCTCCGAGCGGGGCGCCCCCACGCCGGTGGTGTGGACCCGGCTGCTCCCGCCCACCTCGCTCATGGCCGCCATCGACGAGGCCGACGTCGACCGCCTCGCCCGCGACTCGTCCCTGTGGCCGACGTACTCCGAGGAGGTCGACCGGGAGTCGGCCCGGGAGCGGCTGGCGGCCAAGACGTCGGCGGGCGCCGGCCCAGAGCCCGACGACGCCGGGGCGGAGGCGTCCGACGGGGAGCCGGCGGGGAAGCGGCGGCCCGCTCCCCGGCCCCAGCCCAGGGGGAAGAAGAAGGACGAGAACGCGGTGGTCGGCTACCTCAAGAGCCGGGAGGGCCGTTCGATGATCAACACCGTGGCCCGGGGCGTGTTCGGCCTCCTGAAGAAGCGCCGGTAGGGGCTCCCGGCGGCCCGGCGGCCGGGCGGCGGCGCGCCGGCGGTCGGGGCGGTCAGGCGGCGGGGTCGCCGAACACGACCGTCACCCGCTCGAACCCGAGCGAGCCGAGCATGCTCTCCAGCATGGCCCGGGTGTTCTCCTCGGCCCGGTCGACCACGCCCGCGTCGCGGGCCGCCGCCTCCAGCTTGTCCTCGGCCAGGAGGAACAGCTGGCGCTCGCCCGTCGGGGTGTCGGAGAAGACGCCTCCGAGGCGGTCGAGGAGGCCCCGCTCCCGGGCCACGACCCGGCTGGCCTCGGTGTCGAGGTGGGCGTCGGAGAGCTGGGCGTGGGGCAGGGTGACGGTGACCGACTCGCCGTCGGGCGACACGGTGATGGCGCCCGAGCCGATGCCGGTGAAGTCCACCCAGGCGTCGACGCGGCCGGCGGCGACGAAGAGCGTCCGCTCGCCCCGGATGAAGTCGGGCATGTACCTGGCGTCCTTCTCCAGGTCGACGACGACCTGGAAGTTCCCCGAGGCCGCCTGGTAGCGGCTCAGGTCCTCCACCGCCTTGAGCACGGCCGGACCGGTCCGGTCCACCGTCTCGGTGGCGAAGGGGTTGGGGAACGAGGGGAGGAGGTCGAGGAAGCGGTCGGCGCCGAGGAACGCGAGGATCGCCACGGCCGCCACCGCCACCGGGCGGCGCCGGCGCCGCGGCTCGCGCTCGGGTGCCCCCACGCGGGCGGCCCGCTCCCGCTCGCGCGTGAGGACGGCCATGGCGCGAGTGTGGCACACCCCCGGAGTTGTGCGGACGGGCCGCCCGGCCGCGCCCGGTGCCTACGGCTCGGCCGGCTCGGCGACGTCCCGGTCCCGCTCCCAGCCCTCGTTCTGGACGACGATCCGTTCGAAGGCGACGCCGTCGTCGGCGGCGTCGAGCACGGGCAGGGCCTCGTACTCCGAGACCCAGCACCGGTACACCTTGTACGACAGGACGACCTGGCCGGCCTCGTTCAGCAGCTCCACGACCAGGTCCTTGCGGAAGTTGCGCAGCGCCGCCTCCATGCCGAGGCCGGCGCCCAGCCGCCACGCCCGGTCGGCCCACTGCTCGAACTCGGGGTCGTGGGTGACGCCCCGCTCCAGCACGAGGGGGGCGAACTCGGTGCGGCCCGGCGACTTCCGGGTCGTGGTCGGGTCGGCCCCCGACCGGTGCTCCACCACCTCGGTCACCCGCCGCAGCGGACCCACCCGGCTGACCCCCGCCACGTACCGGCCGTCCCACCTCACCCGGAACTTGTGGCGCTTGTAGGGGTCGAACCGGTGGGGGTTGACGGTGAACGGCGGCACGCCGGCGACGGTAGTCGGCCGACGGCGACGGGGAGCGGACGCCCCGGGGCCGTCGGGGTCGCCGCCCCGGCCCGCCCGGCCGGTCAGTCAGTCGGCGACGACCTCGCGGCCGGCGGCGGCCAGGGCGGCGACCTCGGCCATGGCGGCGTCGAGGCCGGCCAGGTGGCGCTCGACGGCGCCGTCGGGGGTGAGGAAGACGAAGGTGACGCGGGCGACCGGCTCGCCGGTGGCCCGGCCTACGGCCAGGGCGTAGGACGCCCCCTGGAGGCGGTAGCCGTCGACGCGGTGGTCCAGCTCGGCGGGGTCGGCGGTGGCCGACGTCTTGTGGTCGACGACGACCAGCCCGTCGTCCGAGCGGTAGAGGAGGTCGACGTAGCCCTCCAGCAGCCGGCCGCCGTCGAGCGGGGTGCAGGCGTAGACCTCCCGCCAGTGGGGCGACCGGGACGCCTCCTCCACCGACGGCGAGGCGAGGGCGGACCAGGCCAGCCGCCGCACGTCGCCGGCCCGGTCGGGGACGGCCTCGGCCTCGCACTGGGCGGCCACGGCGGCGTCGAGCCCGCTGCCGGTGGCCAGGTCGACGACCTGGAGGACCCCGTGGACGGCCCGCCCCACGGCGGTGCCGTACCGCCCCTTGAGCCACGGGGGCAGGTCGAGGTCCCGGGGGCGCTTGCGCAGCCCGGGGTCGGGCTCGGCGCCGCCGTCGGGGGTGCCGTCGGCGCCCAGGGCCGTCGCCGCCACGGCGAGGGGCAGCGCCGCCCGGGCGAGCGCGTCGGCCCGGCGGGCCGACCACGCCGCGAACGGCGGCGGCGGCGCCGGGCGGGGGACGGGCGCCGGCGCCGGGACGGTGGCCCCGGCGGCCGCGCCGTCGGGCAGGCCGGCGACGCCGGCGTCGCCCAGGGCGGACACCAGCAGCTCGGCGTTGGTGCGCTTCGGCCCCCTCGCCTCGCCCGCCCGGGCCCGGCGGTGGAGCGACACCACCAGGTGGTCGCGGGCCCTGGTGCAGGCGACGTACAGGAGGCGCTTGCGCTCGTCGGCGCTCATCTGCTCGTCCAGGGGCTGCCAGGCGGTGAACTCGGGCGTGGCCACCTGACGGCCCAGGCGGTACCCCACGCCACCGCCGGGCGGGAACACCACCTGGGCGGGCGCCGGGCGCGACTGGGGGACGGTGGACAGGCCGGAGAGGACCACCACCGGGAACTCCAGCCCCTTGGCGGCGTGGACGGTGAGGATGCGCACGGCGTCGTCGTCGGTCTCGGGGAGCACCGCCTCGGCCACCCGGGCGCCCTCCGCCGTCTGCATCTCGACCCACTGGAGGTACTGGCGCAGGGTGCCGCCGGTGGCGTCGCTCCACGCCCGGGCCTGGTCGACGACGAACCGCAGCCGGCGCCAGACGTCGCGCGGGCGTCCCTCGGCGAAGCCCAGCTCGAGGGCCCGCCGGTCGCGCACCACGCGGTCGGCCAGCTCCGACGGGGCCGACCAGTGGCGGGCGTCGTGCAGCTCGCGGAGGTAGGCGAGGGCGGCGGCGACGGGGTCGCCGGCGGGGACGCCGTCGCCGGCGGGGACGCCGTCGGGCCGGGGGGCGAGGTAGCTCCACCGCCCGCCCCGCTCGACCGACCAGCGGAACAGGTCGTCGTCGCCGCAGGCCAGGAGCGGGGTGCGCAGTGCCGACACGATGCGCAGCGAGTCGGTCGGGTCGTCGACCGCCCGCAGGACCATGAGGAGGTCGCGGACGGCCCGGGTGGCGTACACCAGCGAGCTCGACTCGGCCCGGTAGGCGATGCCGGCGGCGTCGAGGGCGTCCTCCAGGAACGGCAGCGACGTGCGGGCGGGGACGAGCACGGCCACGTCGCCCAAGCGGACGGGGCGCCAGCCGCCGGGCGCGCCGACGTCGCCCACGCTCCACCCCTCGGCGACCGCCCGGGCGATCGCCGACACCACCTCGGCCGCCTCGGCCGCCCGGATCCCGTCGGCCGTGGTGCCCCGCGGGTGGGCGGCCCGCCCCAGGACGGCGACGGGGGGACCGCAGGGCGGCGCCGGCCGGCGGGCCGACAAGGCGACGTAGGGCGGCTGCGACGGAACGGGCAGCTCGTGGTCGGGCTCCTCCCCGAGTAGGGCGGAGAACACGGTGTTGACCCAGGCGACCAGGGGGGCGGCCGAGCGGAAGTTGGCGGTGAGCTCGACGGCGCCGCCGGCCGCCGCGAAGCGCTCCTGGGCGGCGAGGAAGGTGGCGATGTCGGCCCGCCGGAACCGGTAGATGGACTGCTTGGGGTCGCCCACGACGAACAGGTGACCGGGCGCCACCGGCACCTCCTCCCACGGGAGCTCGCCGGCGTCGGGCTTCCCGGGGTCGGCCGCCGCGATCCGCACGGCCAGCTCCATCTGGATCGGGTCGGTGTCCTGGAGCTCGTCCAGCAGGAGGCGCTGGTAGCGCCCGTGCAGGGTCGCCCGGACCGCCGGCCCGCTCACCGGGTCCCGCAGGAGCGCCCGGCACAGGACGAGCAGGTCGTGGAACTCCAGGCGGCCCGCCGCCCGCCGCTCGGCCGCCGCCGCCAGGGTGAAGGCGCGGATGGCCGAGCCCAGCCGCTCGGCGCAGGCGAACCGCACCGTGTTGCGCAGGGCGGCCAGCCCGTCGCCCGCCAGGCGGAGCCGCCGCCGGACGTCGCCCAGGTCGACGCCCGGCCAGTTGTCGCGCCGGCCCACGTTGCCGGCGCTGAAGCTGGGCGGCCCGGGCAGGGCGTCGTCGCCCAGGGCCTCCAGCAGGTCGACCTCGCCCTCGGCCCCCCGCAGCCGCCCGGCGTGGGCGGCGACGTCGTGCAGGCGCCGGCACAGCAGGTCCCCCTCGGGGTCCCGGCAGCGCCCGGCCTCGGCGCACACCGCGTCGAGCGGTGCCAGGGCCTCCTCCAGCAGGTCGAAGGCGTTCGGCGGCTCCGGGCTCTCGGGCGGCACGCGGTCGGCGACCAGGTCCCAGTTCTCGTCGAAGGCCGCCGCCAGCGCCCGCATGGCCTCGTGGGGGACGCCCGACGCCACCAGCAGCAGGATGGTGCGCTCCAGCGCCCGGTCCTCCAGCAGGTCGTCGCGGAACGCCCGCCAGCGCCGGTCGAACTCCACGCCCGAGCTGACCTCGTCCAGCACCTCGACGTGCGGCGGGAGCCCGGCCTCCACCGGGTGCTGGGCGAGGAGCCGGTGGGCGAAGGCGTGCAGCGTGCCGAGAGCGGCCCCGTCGAGCTGGTCGAGGGCGTCCCGGCACCGGGTGGCGACCAGCCGGGGCACGTCGGCCGCGGCCACCTCCTCCAGCCGCCGGCGGACGCGGTCGCGCAGCTCGGCGCCCGCCTTCTCGGTGAACGTGATGGCGGCGACGGACTCCAGGGGCGCCGCGCCGGTGGTGACCAGGGCGACCACCCGGTTGACCAGCTCGGTCGTCTTGCCCGAGCCGGCGCCCGCGCCGACGAACAGCGTGGCGCCGAGGTCGCCGGCGATGCGGTCCCGCGCCGCGGCGTCGGCCAGGGGGGCGTCACCCATCGACGACCTCGAGGGCGTCGCCCGGTGCGAGGTCGAGAGGCTCGGCCAGCGCCGCGTACGGCGCAACCGCGGCGTCGGCCCGCTTGCGGTCCCAGCGCCGGCGCAGCTCGGCCGTGCCGAGGCCGTCCGGGTCGCACGCCGGGCACTCCACCCACGGGCGGCTGGTGCCACCGGGGGAGGGGCGCGACGGGAACACCCCCGCCTCGATCCCCGCCACCATGGTCCCCAGGGTGGCACCCACACGGGCGAGCACCTCGGCGTCGACCGGGTAGCCGATGCGCCGGAAGCCGCCCTTGCGGGAGACGAACCAGTACTCGGCGTGCACCGGCGTGGCGGCGTCGCCGGCATGCATCGCCCCCGCCGCGCCGTAGACGGCCAGCTGGAGCTTCGTGCCCCGCAGGTCGGGCTCCTCGGCGCACAGCTTCTCGGCCTCCCGCACGCCGCCCGTCTTGTAGTCGACCACGTGCCGGCTGCCGTCCTCGCCGGCGTCGACCCGGTCGGCCTTGCCCCGGAAGCGCACCGCCCGGCCGTCGGGGAGGGGGATGGCGACGGGGCCGAGGGTGGCGCCCGGGAAGCCGAAGGCCAGCTCGGCGGCCACCGGGCGGGTGCGGTGCCGGGCCCGGTGGTCGTCGTCGGCGTCCAGGAAGCGGCGCAGCTCGGCCAGGACCAGGGCGCGGTCGCGCCGCCAGAACACGGCCCGGCCCGTCAGCCCCCGCTCCTCGTAGCGGTCGCACACCTCGCCGGCGATGCGGGCCAGCCGCTGGCGGTCCTCGGGGCGCCACCGGTCGCCCGGCGCCGGCTGCTCGGCGGGGGGCAGGGCCAGGGTCTCCAGCACGAACCGTTCCAGCGCCTCGTGCACGAGCGACCCCTTGTGGGCCGCCGACATGGCGAGCTCCTCCTCCGGGCTCTCCACGGGCCGGGCCCGGAGGACGTTCTCGACGAGGTAGGCGAAGGGGCACACGGCCCAGCGCTCCAGGCGGGTGGGCGACGTGACGCCGTCGGCCGGGGACGGGACGGCGAGCCCGGCCAGGTTGCCGTCGAAGCGGGTGAAGGCGTCGCTGCGCCGGGCGGCCACCACGGCGGCACCCGCCGCCACCACCGGGTCGCCCGGGTCGAGGCCGGCGAGCAGGGCCCGCAGGCGGTGCTCCGTGCCCGTGGCCGGCGACGCGTCGGGGCGGCGCAGCCCGGCGTCGAACGACGCCATGTGGTCCACCCCACCGGCGCCCGCCCGCAGGAGGTCGTCGCTCCACACCCGGGTGCCGGCCAGCTCGGAGGCGAGCTCGAGCACCCACCGCGACGGCACCCGCTCGCTGCTGCGGCGCAGGTCGCCCCGGGGGACGGCGAGCACGTGCCGGCGGGCCCCGGCCAGGACGGCGAGGAGCTGGTGGTGGTCCCGGGCCACCCGCTGGCGCCGGAGGGGGAGCTCCCCGGCCGTGCGCCGGCGCTCGGCGTCGGGCAGGACGGGGTCGTCCGCCACCGGGGCCGGGAACGAGCCCTCGACCAGGCCGAGGACCACGACCAGGTCGAGATCGACCCCGACGCCGAGGGAGACGGGCGCCACCAGGACGCCCTCGCCCAGCCGCCCCACCCTCCCGAGGTCGGACTCCAGCTCCAGCTCCAGCGTGCGGGCGAAGACGGGGAGGCCGACCGGCCCCTCCACCGCGTCCATGGCGGCCAGGCGCTGGAGGGCGGCCTCCACCCGCTCGGCCGCCTTGCGCTCGTCGGCCGGCCAGGCCAGGCGACCGGCGTCGCCCCCCAGCCCGCGCCGGAGCAGGCCGGTGGCCCACGCCGCGTGCTCGCCCCATCGCCGAGGCGTGGCCGCCGCCGCGCCCAGCTCGTCGGCCAGGCCGACGACCAGCGAGCGCAGCGCCTCGGCCCGGGCCGCCTCCTCCCGGTCCCGCTCGGCCAGCCAGGCCGGCGCATCCGGGTCCGCATCGGCGGCGTCCGCCTCGGCGGCGAGGTCGGCGGCCAGGGTGGCCAGCCGGCGGTCCCAGTCGGAGCGGCCGGCCACCACGCCGGCCTGCCGGGACAGGCGCTCCCAGGCCACCACCGGGGCCCGCTTCCCGTCGTGGCGGACGGGCGCCGACGCCAGCCAGGCGAAGACGTCCTCCCGGCGCAGGCCGCGGTCGGGGAGGGCGAGGAGGTGCAGCAGCCACCGCCCCGCCACCCGGGAGGCGAGCGGCACCACCGACGCGCCGTTGCTCGGGACGCCGGCGGCGGCCAGGTGCTCCGCCACCAGGCGGGCGTAGGGGACGGGGCTGGCGTGGAGCACGGCGATGCGGGCGAGGGGCGTGCCCGCCTCGGCGGCGGTGACCACGGCCCGCACGGCGGCCCGCACCTCGTCGTCGGCGTCCGACGTGGTGACGATGCGGGTGCGCCCGGCCGCCACCACGCCCTCGGCGCCCACCGGGGGCAGGGGCGGCGGAGCCAGGCGGGCCACCGACGCCAGCACCTCGGCGTCGGCCCGGGCGTCGCCCGTCGCCCCCACCAGCACGGGGACGTCGGCCCGGGAGCCGGCCGCCGCCAGCATGGCGGCCGCCGAGCGGGTGAGGCGCTGGGGGAGGTGGACCACGACGGCCCCCAGGCCGGCCGCCGTGGCCCGGCCCCGTCGCCCCCGCAGCAGGTGGGCGGTGGCGGCCATGAGGTCGTGCTCGTCGTACCACCGCTCGGCCAGCCGGCCGGCCGCCGCCGTGCACAGGCGGACGACGTCGGACGCGCGCGGCCCGGCACCGGCCAGCGCGTGGAGGGCGGGAGGGGACAGGTCCCGCAGCTCCCGGTAGGCGCCCACCAGCGCCGCCTCGGTGGCGGGGTGGGCGGCGACCGGCCCGAACACGCCCGGGTCGTCGGCCAGGACCGTCCGCAGGGCGGCGGCGACGACGGGCGTGGAGACGGGCCGGCGCCCGGCGCCGGCCAGGATCGGGGCGGCGAGCAGCTCGGCCAGGCGGGCCGGGGTGAGGAAGGTGACGGCGGCCAGGCCGACCCCGCGCCCGCACACGGGCCCGACGGAGCCGCCGGCGAGCAGCCGCCGGGCGGCCACGCCCACCGCGTTGGTGGGCACCACCACCGTCACCGGGGCCAGGGGATCGCCGCCCTTGGCCGCCGCCACCGCGTCCCGCAGCGCCTCGGCCGCCGGAGGGCCGTAGCGAACCCACGAGATCCGCAGCGCCATCGCGAAGACCTTACGCAGCAGGTGCGACAGCGCTGGCGGGCGCTCAGCCCGACAGGAGGCGGTCGCGGGTGAACCGCCCCGCGCCCCGCACCACCAGCCAGGCGGCGACGGCCCAGACCAGGGCGCCGACGCCGATGGCGATGGGGAGGGTCACGAGCAGGAGCCCCGTCGTCTGGCCCACGGCCAGGAAGATGAGGGGGAGGATGACGGCGCCGCCCAGCTGGTTGGCGGCCTGGGCCGACCTGGCGCGCGCCGACACCCGCACCATCACGGCCATGCCCAGGGCGGCGACCGCCGGTCCGACCCAGAAGATGACCACCGCCCACAGCTTGGTGGGCACGAAGACCCGGTGCATCACCGGCCAGGCCACCGTGTTGGTGACGATGGCGAAGGCGACGAATCCCGACCACGACACGGCGACGGCGGGGAGGAACGCGCCCAGGACCTTGGCGTAGAACAGCTGGCGGTCGGGGATGGGCAGGTGCAGCAGCGTCTCCAGCGTCCGGCGCTCCTTCTCGCCGGCGAAGGAGTCGGCCGCCAGCACGGCGGCGACCATGAGCGGCACGATCAGGAACAGCGGCGCCAGCAGGTAGCCGCTCACCAGCACGATGGGCCGCTCGGCGTAGGGCAGGGCGAGGATGGGCTCCGCCACCGACTCGGGCAGCCGGTGGACGTAGATGCTGACGTCGGGGTTCTCCTGGGCGCGCACGGCGAGGCCGACGCCGAGGGGCAGCACCACCAGCAGGAGCAGCGGGACGATCAGCATCGGGATCACGACCGCCTTCGACCGGCGGACGGCGGTGAGGTCCCGGCGGATGACGGCGGCCACGGCGGCGGCCGCGCTCACCGGACCGGCCCCCCGCCGTGCTCGGGACCGGTCCGCCCCTGGAGGGCGAAGTAGACGTCCTCGAGGGTCGCCGGGCGGGGGACGGCGGCGTACACGGGGACGCCCCGGGCGACGAGGGAGGACACCAGGGCGGGGACCGCCTCCCGGTCGGCCACCTGCACGGTGAGGCCCTCCGACGCGGCAGCGGCGTCCAGCACGCCGGCGGCGCCCGCCACCATACCCACCACCCGCTCGTCGGCCGCCCGCCCGAGGTCGAGGTGCACCGTGAGCCCCGGCCACAGCCGGGCGGCCAGCTCGGCCGGGGTGCCGAACGCCTGGAGCCGCCCGCGGTCGAGCACGGCCATGCGGTGGCACAGGCGCCCGGCGTCGCCCAGGAAGTGCGTGCAGACCACGATGGTGCGGCCGTGCTCGCGGGCCAGGGAGGCGATGAGGTCGATGACGTCGCGAGACGCCGCCGGGTCGAGCCCCGACGTCGGCTCGTCGAGGAACAGCACCTCCGGCTCGTGCAGCAGGGCCAGGGCCAGGGCGACCCGCTTGCGCTGCCCGGTGGAGAACCCCCGGACGGACCGTGAGGCGACGGAGGCCATGCCGAGCCGCTCGAGCAGCTCGTCGGCCCGCCGGCCGGCCTCGGCGGCGCCCATCTCGCGGATCCGCCCGACCAGGACCAGGTTCTCGCGTGCGGTGAGCCGGTCGTCCAGCCCGGCCGTCTCGGTCAGGACCCCGGTGCGCCTCCGCAGCTCGGGCCCGTCGGCGACGGGGTCGAGGCCGAGCACGGACGACCGGCCCCGGTCGGGACGAAGCACGCCGTTGAGGAGGCGGATGGTCGTCGTCTTGCCCGCCCCGTTGGGCCCCAGGAGAGCCACCACCTCGCCGGCGTCCACCTCGAGGTCGAGGCCGTCCACGGCGAGCTCGGCGCCGAAGCTGCGGCTCAGGTCCTCGGTGCGGATGGCGGCGCCCACCCGACGAGTGTCGCAGCCCCGGGGCGCTACGCCGGCGGCCGGCCGGTCATCCCGCGGCCACGCCCGGCTCCGGGAGGTCGTCGCCCGAGGCGTGGCGGAGGATCCCCACGTCGGCGTCGACCTCGGCCACCCGCTCGGCGACCGCCTGCGGCGCCACGGCCGCCCGGCCCGACACCTCCACGATGTGGCTCAGCAGCCCGGCCGTGGCCTCGGAGTCGTGGCGCTCGCCGCTCGCCCGCACGGCCCGTTGCAGGGCCCGGGTGATGATGGCGAGGGTGCGCTCGTTGCTGGTGTCGTACGGCATGTCGCGTGCCAGGGACAGGGCGAAGGCGTAGGCACCCATGAGGGCGGTGGGGCTGTCCTCGGCGGCCTCCAGGAGCTCGGCGACGACGAGCTCGTCGTCGGGTTCCTCGGCCTCCAGGCCCAGCGCTACCGCCAGGAGCTCACGTCCGTCCGTCGCCATGAGTCATTGTCGCGCCCGTAGCATCGGGGAATGACCGAGAACCCCGCCCGCGAGGTCGTCGAGCAGCTCACCCACCTGCTCGAGCAGGCCACCGACGCGACGAAGCCCGTGCTGCCCCGGATCTCCGGGGCCGTCGCCGCCGGCGCGTACTACGAGACGCTGCTGCGCGTCCTGGTCGGCCAGGCGCGCGACAAGGGCCACACGTGGGAGGAGCTGGCCGACGTGTTCGTGACCACGCCTTTGGGGGTGAAGAGCCGGTTCGACACCTACCGCAGCTACGCCGGCGAGGAGCTGCCCGACTGAGCGTCACGCCCGCAGGCCGACGTACTTGGTGGACAGGTACTCGAGGATCCCCTCGCGGCCTCCCTCCCGGCCGAACCCGGAGTGCTTCACCCCGCCGAACGGCGCGGCCGGGTTCGACACCAGCCCCAGGTTGATCCCCACCATCCCCGTCTCCAGCCGCTCGGCCACCCGCACGGCCCGGTCGAGGTCCCGGGTGAACACGTACGACACCAGGCCGTGCGGCGTGTCGTTGGCCGCCGCCACCGCCTCGTCCTCGCCGGCGAAGCGCCCGACGGGCGCCACCGGCCCGAACACCTCCTCGCGGACCACGCCCGCCCCGTCCGGGACGTCCACCAGGACGGTGGGGGAGTAGAACCAGCCCGGCCGTTCCACCCGCCCGCCGCCGACCAGGACGCGGGCGCCGGCGGCTACCGCGTCGTCGACCAGTCCGGCCACCTTCGACGCCTGGAGCTCGTCGATGAGGGGCCCGACTTGGACGCCGTCCTCGGTGCCGCGGCCGATCCTGAGGGCGCCCATGCGCTCGGCCAGCACGCCGGCGAACTCGTCGGCCACGGCGCGCGCCACGAGGAACCGGTTGGCCGCCGTGCACGCCTCCCCCATGTTGCGCATCTTCGCCACCATGGCGGCGTCGACGGCGGCGCCGAGATCGGCGTCGTCGAAGACCACGAAGGCGGCGTTGCCCCCCAGCTCGAGCGACAGGCGCAGGAGGTTGTGCGCCGCCCCGGCCATGAGCACCCTGCCCGTCTCCGTGGAGCCGGTGAAGGAGAGCTTGCGCAGCCGCCGGTCGTGCAGGAGCGGCCCCACCACCTCGGCCGGCGACGAGGTGGTGACCACGTTGAGCACGCCCGCCGGCAGCCCGGCCTCGGCCAGCACGGCGGCCAGCGCCAGCATCGACAGCGGCGTCTGCTCGGCCGGCTTGACCACCATCGTGCAGCCGGCGGCCACGGCGGGGGCGATCTTGCGGGCGCCCATGGCGAGCGGGAAGTTCCAGGGTGTCACCAGCAGGCACGGTCCCACGGGCTGGTGCATGGTCAGGATGCGGCCCCATCCCTCGGGCGCCACCGACCAGCCGCCCTCGATGCGAACGGCCTCCTCGGAGAACCAGCGGAGGAACCTGCCGGCGTAGGCGACCTCGGCCCGGGACTCGGCCAGCGGCTTGCCCATCTCCAGCGTCATCAGCAGAGCCAAATCCTCCTCCCGCTCGCCCAGCAGCCGCCATGCCCGGAGCAGGACGTCGCTGCGCTCGCGCGGGGGCGTGCGGGCCCAGGCGTCACCGGCGCGCACGGCGGCGTCGAGGGCGGCGACGCCGTCCTCGGCGGTGGCATCGGCCACCTCGCAGAGGGCCTCGCCCGTGGCCGGGTCGTGCACGGCGAAGCGCCGGCCGCCGGTGGCGTCGCGCTCCTCGCCTCCCACCAGCAGGCGCTTGGGGACCTGTCCGATCACGGCCGGTTCGCGCCCTTGTACGTCCACCCGACCGAGGGTAACCGCCGTCGCTCCCTTGAACCCCGGGGGCCGACCTGCTACTTAGCGCGGGTAACCGTCTTTCGATGCGCGCGGTGCGGCGGCCGGGCGGACGAGGAGGAGCCATGCGTCTCTCCCCGCAGTCCCTGGCGAGGGTGACCAGCCGGCACCCGTGGCGGACGGTCGCCGCCTGGGTCGTCGGGGTGGTGGTCGCCGGCATGGCCAGCGCCGCCCTGCTGCCCGACGCCACCACCACCGGCGTCACCATGACCAACGACCCGGAGGCCACCCGGGCCGCCGAGCTCCTGGAGGAGCGCCTCACCGGGCCGGAGCGGGACACCGAGATCGTGATCGTGTCGTCGGGGTCGTCGACGGTGGACGACGCCGCCTTCCGCAGCCAGGTCGAGCGGCTCCAGGGGGCGCTCACCGGCCTGGGGGCCGGCGTGGTGGAGCAGGTGACGACCTTCTACGGGACCGACGACCCCAACCTGGTGTCGCGGGACCGCCGCACCACGCTGATGCCCACCCTCCTGGCCGGTGAGCCGGAGGACGCGCCGGAGAAGATCGACGACCTGAAGGGCGTCCTGGAGGACAACGCCGCCGAGGGCTTCGAGGTCCGCATCTTCGGGCCCGGCGCCCTGGGCGACGACTTCAACACGGTGGCCGAGGAGGACCTGGCCAAGGGCGAGATGGTGGGGGTGATCGCCGCCCTCCTCATCCTGGTGGTGGTGTTCGGCGCCGTGGTGGCCGGGCTGATCCCGATCGTGGTCGGCATCGCCTCCATCGCCATCGCCGTGGGGATGGTGGCGATGGTCGGCCAGGCCGTCCAGTTCTCCTTCTTCGTCACCAACATGATCTCGATGATGGGCCTGGCCGTGGGCATCGACTACTCGCTGTTCGTCGTGTCCCGGTACCGGGAGGAGCGCGAGCGGGGGCGGGAGAAGCTGGACGCCATCGAGGCGACCGGGGCCACGGCCAGCCGGGCCGTGTTCTTCAGCGGGATGACCGTGGTCCTCGCCCTGGTGGGCATGGTCATGATCCCCAACTCCATCTTCAAGAGCCTCGGGGCGGGCGCCATCTTCGTGGTGCTGGTCGCCGTCCTGGCGTCGCTCACCCTGCTCCCCGCCGTGCTCGGCCTGCTGGGGGACAAGGTCGATGCCCTCCGCGTCCACCGCCGCAGGGCGGCCCCGGCCGGCCACCGCGGCGGCTTCTGGGACGCCGTGACCAGGAACGTGATGCGCCGCCCCGTCGCCAGCCTGGTGGTCGGCGTCGGCATCCTTCTCGCCTGCGCCTCGTCGGCGCTGGACATGAGGACGGGTTTCTCGGGCGTGAGCACCATCCCCGACGAGCTCCCCTCGAAGCAGGCGTTCGACGTCCTCGCCGCCGAGTTCTCGGGTGGGCTCGGCTCACCGGTCGAGATCGTGGTGGACGGCGACGTCGACTCGCCGGCCGTCGACGACGGGCTGCGCCGGTTGGAGGCGGCCCTGGAGGGCGACGGCATGTTCGGGCCCCTCCAGCTGGAGGAGAACGCGGCGGGCGACCTCACCCTCGTCTCCGTCCCCGTCAAGGCCGACCCGGCCAGCTCGGCGGCTGTCGACGCCGTGGAGCGGGTCCGTTCCGAGTACGTGCCCGCCGCCTTCCCCGACGGCGGCCCCGCCCGGGCCCTGGTGGGCGGGGAGACGGCGTTCAACAAGGACTTCTTCGACGTGGCCGACCGCTACCTTCCGATCGTGTTCGTGTTCGTCCTCGGGCTCTCGTTCGTCCTGCTCACGGTGGCCTTCCGGTCGATCGTGGTGCCGGCCAAGGCCATCGTGATGAACCTGCTGTCGGTGGGCGCCGCCTACGGGCTCATCGTCCTGGTCAGCCAGAAGGGCGTCGGGGCAGGCGTGCTGGGCTTCCAGCAGGTCGAGGTCATCGAGGCGTGGCTGCCGCTCTTCTTGTTCTCGGTCCTGTTCGGGCTGTCGATGGACTACCACGTGTTCCTGCTGTCGAGGATCCGGGAGCACTTCGACCTCACCGGCGACAACACCGAGTCGGTCGCCTACGGCCTGCGCACGACGGCCGGCATCATCACCGGCGCCGCCCTCATCATGGTGGCGGTGTTCGGCGGGTTCGCCGCCGGGCGGATGGTGGCGTTCCAGCAGATGGGCTTCGGGCTGGCCATGGCCGTGCTCATCGACGCCACCATCGTCCGGTCCGTGCTGGTGCCCGCCAGCATGAAGCTGCTGGGACGGCGGAACTGGTACCTGCCGCCGTGGCTGGAGTGGCTGCCCCACCTGGGCGTCGAAGGCCCGGCGACGCACGTCGTCGACCTGCGGGCGCCGGCCCCGGCGGCCGACGGCACGACCGCGCCGTCGACGTCCGGCCCCGGCGACGCCCCGCCGCCCGTCGTGCCGGTGGCGGCCGCCACCGGCGAGGACGAGGGCTGATCCGGGCGCGAGCTGCTGCCCTCGCCAGTGCCGGCGTCCTCGCCGCCGGCACCGTGAGCGCCTGCGGCACCAGTCCCGAGGAGCGGGCCGCTGCCCGCGCCGTCGACGCGTGCATCGCCGCCCTGGAGCCGGTGGCCGAGCGGCGGCCGCCGTCGAGCGCCGTCCTCCAGGCGGCGGCCGCCGAGGCCGAGGGCGCCGCCCGGACCGACGACCACTGGGAGGTCCTCGCCGGTGTGCTGCGCCGCGCCGCCGACACCGCCGGCACGCCGGAGGGCGACGCCGCCGTCGCCGCCGTGGTCGACGAGTGCCGGCAGTCGCGTGACTTCGTCCGCCGCGGCGGCCGCCCTCCTGACGGGGCGTGAAGGGGTTTCCGCAGGGCCGGTCGGACGGAACGTATGGGGGGTGATCGTCCGGAGCTGCGATGGCCCAGCGTGACGCCGCAGGCGTCCGGGACGCCCTGGGCGCGTACCTCCGGGAGATCCGGTCCGCCTCCCTGCTGACCAGGGAGGACGAGGCTCGCCTGTCGGGCGCCATCAGGCAGGGACAGGCCGCAGCCGACGAGCTCCGGCGCAGCGGCGAGCTGCCCCCCGAGCGCCTGAGCCAGCTCCGGGCCATGATCGCCCGCTGCGAGGAGAGCACCCGTCGCTTCGTCGAGTCCAACCTGCGCCTCGTGGTCTCGATCGCCAAGCGCTACCACCATCCCAGGGTCCCTCTGGCCGACCTGGTCCAGGAGGGGAACGTGGGGCTCCTCCAGGCGGTCAAGCGGTTCGACCACACGCGCGGGTTCCGGTTCTCGACGTATGCCACCTTCTGGATCCGCCAGGCGATCAACCGGGCGATCGCCAACAGCGGACGCCTCATCCGCCTTCCCGAGGACGCGGGAGGCGACGCCCTGCGCATCATCCGCACCCGCGACGCCATGGAGGCGGAGAGCGGGCGCCTCCCGTCGCTCGCCGAGCTGGCCGCCGCCGTGGGGCTCGCCCCGGCCCGGGTCTCGGAGCTGCTGGCCGCCGCCGCCGAGCCGGTGTCGACGTCGGAGCGCGCCGGCCGCCACGACGGCGTGGAGCTGGGCGACCTGGTCGCCGACGCGTCGGCCGAGCGGGCGCTCGACGAGCGCCTGGCCGCCCTCGTCCCCGACCGGCTGGAGCGCATCCTCGCCGGCCTCCCCGAGCGCGACCGCATGGTGGTCTGCCTCCGCTTCGGCCTGGACGGCCACGACCGCCGCTCGCGAGCGGCGGTGGGGGAGCTGCTCGGCCTCACGGCCGAGCGCGTCCGCCAGATCGAGATTCGGGCGCTGGCCCGGCTCCGCGAGCGCCCCGAGGCGATCGAGGCCTGGCACTCCCTCACCGAGTAACGCCGCCGGGGTGGCCTACAGGTCCTCGCCCTGGCCCTGGTCCACGCGGTCGGCGGGCGACTGGCCGGAGTAGGTGTCGGCGAAGGTCCAGTCGGGCTGCTTGCCGGCGTGCTTCTCGTCCAGCACGGCGACGCCGTCGACGATGTCGAGGATGGGGGCGATCAGCTCGGGTTCGACGCCTGCCGCGCCGCCCGTCACGTGGGCCCGGACCTGGTCGGGGAACAGGGCGAGGACGCTCTGCACCACCCGCTGGTGCTGGTGGGCGAGGAAGCAGCGCGCCTCGTCGGCCACCGTGGCCAGGTGGTCGCGCACCGACTCGAGGTCGTGCTCGTCGCCCTCGGAGCGGCGGATTCGGTCGAGCAGGGCGGCGAGGGCCAGCCCGTCCTGCTTGCAGGGCGTGCACTGGCCGCACGACTCGACGGCCAGGAAGCGGGACACGCCGAACGCCACCGCCGCCAGGTCCGAGGTGTCGTCGAACACGATGAACCCGGCCGCCCCGAGGCCGCTGCCGATGGCGTCCATCCCCTCGTAGCTGGCCGGGGTGTCGAGCAGGTCGCCGGGCACCAGGGGGTTGGCCACGCCCGACATGACGGCCACGACCCGCTCGCCCGCCGCCCTGCTCGACCGAATCCGCCGCTCCGAGGGCGACGAGCACGACCTCGAGTCGGTGCGCGA
>Ga0247704_1000176_pt1 | contig 18177 bp, 10 predicted proteins | sample 41W_NmetaG_FD_189042 | JGI IMG/M metagenome (GOLD analysis project Ga0247704, IMG submission 189042) | Soil microbial communities from hillslope of Landscape Evolution Observatory, University of Arizona, Oracle, AZ, United States - 4-1-W_N | ecosystem: Engineered > Artificial ecosystem >...
GCCCGAGGATCCAGGCGTCGGAGCCGTCGGCCGCCACGCTCGGCACCAGGCGGCCCCGGGCAACCAGGTCCACGGCCAGGCGGGCGGCCACCGCCCACGCCCGCACCGACGCGGAGACGTCGGCGGTGGCGGGCAGGCACACCAGGTCGTCGACGGCGTCGCGCAGCGCCAGCCGGCGGACCGGCACCGTCCTGCGGCGGGCCTGCGTGCCGGCGGGGACGACGAGCTCGAGCCCGGCGTCGCCCCCGTCGACGGGCGCCCCGGGCGCCGGCGTCCACAACGCCAGCCAGCCCTGCTGGGAGGGGCCGGGCACGTAGGTCGCCTCCGCCCCGGACTCCAGCACGCCGCCGACGGTAGCGGCGGAGGGCGAGCCGGCGGCGGAACGCCGACGCTCACGACGCCGACGCCGCCGCCCGCCGTCAACACCGACCCCCGAGCGCCACCACGTGCTGGCCGACGGGTACAGCCCCGTGGTGGCAGGACGGGCCCGGGCCGCTCCATCGCCACCGGCGGACCGGCTCAGGACCTGGTCGCCGCCTGCACGTCGTGGAGGGCGGGAAGGGTCGACGGGCGGCCCAGGTGGTAGCCCTGAGCGGTCGTCACGCCGAGGGCGCGCAGCGTGCGAAGCTCGCCCGCCGTCTCGACCCCCTCGGCGACGATCGCGCTCCCCGTCTCCCGGCCGAAGGCGATCAGCGCGGAGGCCAGCGCGCGCCGGTTGGCGTCCGTGTCGACGTCTCGCGTCAACGCCATGTCGAGCTTGATGACGTCGGGGCGCAGGCGGAGGATGTGGCGGAAGGTGGCGTACCCGGCGCCCGCGTCGTCGACCGCCGTGCGGACGCCGCGGCTGTTGAGGCGGCCCAGCTCGACGACGAGCTCGTCGTAGGCCTCGATGGCGTCGTGCTCGGTGAGCTCGAGCACGACCCGGCGCTGCGGGACGCCGGCCAGGACGGCACACAGCCGTCCCGACAGGACCGTCGCCGGTGAGACGTTCACGCCCACGTACACGTCGTCGGGGAGCTCGCCAAGCGCACGCAGGGCCAGCTCGACGGCGGCGAGCTCGAGGTCGACCCCGAGCCCCACGGCCGCCGCCTCGGCGAACCAGGCGTCGGGGCCCCGTGACGGTTCGCCGTCGAACCGGGCGAGGGCCTCGAAGCCCACGACCCGCCCTCGGTCGATGTCGACGATGGGCTGGAACACCATCGACATCCCGTCACCGCCGAGCACGCCGCGTATCCGGGCCTCCGCCTCGTCCGTCCGGCGCTCCTCCTGGAGCGTGCGGTCGATGTGGGCCCCGGTGAGGTCGGCGAAGATGCGCATCATCGCCAGGTCGCGGTCGGTGAGGGTGTGGTCGGGCTGGGCGCTGAAGCAGCAGAACGTCCCGTACACGCGCCCGTCGGCCAGGCGGATCGGCACGCTGAGGTGGGCGCCGACGGGAAGGGCTGACGTCACGGGCAGCTCGGCCGCGGCCGGGACCTCGGCGGCGTCGTGGATCAGCTCGGGGAGGCGCCCGTCCACCACCCGCTGGCAGTAGCTGTCCTCCAGGGGGCCCGCTTCACCCTCGCGCACCGGGCAACGGCCCGGTGCGGCGTCGACCCGGCGGAAGACCCGCCGGCCCCCGGTGAACTCGGAGACGAAGGCGACGTCCATGCCGAGATGGGTGCGGATGGCGCGCAGCGCGTCGTCGGTGGAGAAGCCGATGGCGTGTGCGTCCACCGCCTCGGGTGCGAGCAACGACGCCAGCGCCGTCGCCGTTCCACGAGCGTGCTTCGCCCCACTCGGACCAGATTGCACCAGGGTTCATCGGCCGTCTCGCCCGCGTCCTTGAGGGGAATCGCGTGCCTTTTCCCATGAACGGGCGCCGGCGGGCCAGGGCCTCCGGCACGGCCCATCGGCCGGTCAGCCGGCTGCCAGCTCGTCGCCCACCGCCAGCGTGGCCAGGTCGGCGGCGGTCCGCCCCGCCACCCACCCGGCCCCATTGGTGATCGCGAGGCCGCGGCTCACCATGTCCGGGAAGACCTCGGCCACGGCGTCGTCGACCGCGCCGGCCCGGCCGGCCAGCACCGGCAGCAGGGCGTCGCCGTGGCGCCCGACCGCCTCAGCCACCGCTTCCTCGGTGGTCGCCGCCAGCCGCTCGCCGATGCGCATGGCGTAGGCCAGGAGGAACGACTGGCGGAACGAGCGGGTGCGGGAGCGCCCCGAGCGGTCGACCGAGCGGCCCGCCCCCACCATGGCGTCGGTGCCCTGGACGAGCAGGGAGGTGAAGAGGACCTCGACGATGTCGAGGTCGCCCGGTGTGCCGAACACGGTGGAGAAGCCCATGTCCCCGCTCCACACGGAGCGGCAGCGGTTGGCGGTGGCGACGCGGTCCAGGAGCACCGACTTCGCCGCCGCGTAGGGGTCCTCGACCCCGATGCGCCGCCCGGCGACGGCCGACGGCGCCCCGCCACCGGCCGCGTCGAGCATGGCCTCGTCGATGGCGTGGCGGGCCATGAGCTCCTGGGCCTTGGCCGTGAGGGCCTCGGCCTCCTCGGCGAACGTGGTGGACTCGGCCTTGGCGAGGAGGGCCCGGACCCGTTCGAGCACCGTTCCCGAGCGGCCGCCGGCGCGCCCGTTGGCGGGCGACGGCGCCAGACGGGGCAGGGGCGGCAGGTGGAGCACGAGCGAGAGGGCCTGCACGGCGAGGCCCAGGTGCTCGGGCCACGGGCGGCGAGGCGGCGCCGAGCCGGCGTCGGCGGCGATGGCGGCGGCCTGGGCCGCCCACCGCTCGTCGGCCGCCGCCTCGGGGCGGCGGGCGGCGCTGGCGGCGACGGCACCGGCGACCGCGCCGGCGTGGGGGACGCCGAGCCTGCGCCGCACGATGCGGACCACGTCGGCCGGCTGCCAACCGGAGTTCCAGGCCCGGTCGAGGGCCCGCTCCATCCACCACTGCACGGCACCGTCGACCGCGGTGCGGCCGACGAAGGCCTCGGCGACGGCCAGCGCCTCCAGCCCCGACGCGAACGCCTCCTGCGACTCGAAGCGGTAGGCCTCGGCCGTCGCCAGCACCGCCTCGCGCACCATGCGCTCGTCGAAGCCCGCCGAGCGGGAACCGTCGCCGGGCCCGGAGCGACGGGGCGCCTCGCGCCCGGGGACGCCGCGGGCGGCCTCTGCTCGCTGGCGCTTGTGCTTCTTGGCCCGCCGACGCTCCCGGTTGTTGACGCCCATGGGCCACCTCGCTTTCGGAACGGGATCGCTCCCATGAAACCAGGCGGTGGTCCCGAAGCACAAGAGCGTAATTACATCCGTGGAACCTCATCCTCAACAACGGCCACACCTGCCACTCCGGCCACCACGGCGGTCCCGCAACCACCACCCACCCGGTTGAACCTGCGGCTGCGGCGCTCCCGATACGTGGCTATGTCTCCAGGTCGGCGATGAACTCGTGGTTCCCGCTGGCGGTGAGCACGAGCTCGTGCGTGGCGCGGGTCATCCCGACGTAGATCAAGCGGCGGCTCAACACGCGATCTGCGGGCGGCCGGTCGTCGAGGTAGCCGCACATGAGCACGTGGGAGAACTCGAGCCCCTTGGCCGAGTGGATCGTCGAGAGCACGATCCTCGAGGTCTCCTCGCCCACGTGGTCCCGGTTCTCGTCGTGGTCGGGGTCCGTCACCCAGTAGACGGGCACCCGGCGACTGCGCAGCGCCGCCAGGAGCGGACGGGTCCACTCGAACCCGCCCGCCGCCCGCGCGCCGTAGAGCACGGCGATCGACGACGGGGCCACGCCGGCGTCGAGCAGTGCCCGGCAGCGGTCGGCGATGAGGAGCACCTCCTCCTGCGGCGTGGCCAGGTGCAGGAACGTGGGAAGGGGCCCGGAACGCAGGCTCGTCCTCGGCGGGATGAGCGCCGTCTCGTCGTCGATCGACGCATCGGCCTTGAAGTCGCCGCCCCGGAGCAGGAACTCGTTGGCGTACTCGAGGATCTACCGGGTGTTGCGATAGCTGTTGTCGAGAACCCGCGTGCGACCGACGGCGTTGATGCCGGCGTCCTTCCACCGGAACTGGTTGCGGTAGATGTTCTGGGCGGCGTCGGCGACGACGAGGAGCGACTCCGAGCCCGGCCGGAGCAGCCGGACGGCGAACGCCAGGGCGGCGGTCGGGAAGTCCTGGGCCTCGTCGACGAGGACGTGGTCGAACCGGCCCACGGCGTTCGGGTGACGATCGAGTACGCCGAGCGCGGCCTTCGCCCGCTCCTCCATGGACGTGGTGTCGAAGGCCATCTCGGGAAGGTCGACGGTCTTCCGGGCCTTGTTCATCAGGGCCTCGATGCGGTGCACCCGCACGTTCGGGCAGCGCAGCTGCCGCTCGAAGACCCCGGCCAGGGCGCGGTTGTAGCAGACGACCAGTACCCGGTGGTGCGGCAGGGCGCGGGCCAGGAGCCGCGCCCGGTAGGTGAGGATCAGCGTCTTCCCGGAGCCGGCCACGCCTCGCACCACCCGGTGGCCGTCGCCGAGGCCCTTGGCCAGGGCCTCCTGGCGGCGATCGAGCACCTTGAGCTCCTCTGCCGGCGTGGCCGAGGGGAACTGGAGCTGCGCCGACCCGATCACCGTGTCGGGGTGGATGACGGCCCGGTGCGCCTTCTCGGCCGCCGCCGACAGCGGGTCTCGGAGTGGTGCGTCGAGGAGGCGCATGACCTGGCGCCGCAGCAGCTCGCCGTCGGTCAGCGCCGCCTCGACGTCGTCCCGGAACAGGCACTGCCCGAGGTCCATCACCCGGCCGAGCCCCTTGCGCTCGCCGTCGGCTCGGGACAGGTAGGGCAGGACGGCGGCGGCGACCACGGGCAGGCGCTCGTCGTCGGCGAGGTGGGGCGTCTCGCAAATGGCGGCTCGCAGGGCGTCTGCGAACGCCCGGGCCCGGACCAGCGGGTCGTCGACGAGGCGTTCCGCGGACGCCTTGGTGATCGTGAGCTTCCCGTCCTGGACGCCCCTGACGGCGCCGGGCTTCTCCTCGAGGACCTCCAGCACGAGGACCCCCACGTCGGGCACCATCACCACGAGGTCCGGCCGCTCGCCGCCCACGTCGAACAGCGGCTCGTACCAGGCGGTCGACGCGTCGTCGAGCGTGTCCTGGAGGACCCGCGCCGTGCGGTTGACGCCGGCGGGGACGTCGCTGCGGGTGCGCAGATTGTCGGGGATGAGGAACGCCATCTACGACTCGGCGACCAGTGTGAGGAACCGGTGGAACCCGTCGGCATCGACGTGGAACCGCCGCGCCTCGGCCAGGAGCACCGCCGGCGCCACCAGGTCGGGGAACCGGACCTGGAGCTGCGGGGCGACCCGGCGGGCGTCGGCATCGAGGACGGCGTCGAACTCGTCGAGGAGCGCACGGGCCCGTTCCGCGACAACGGGAAGCGGGGACGCGATCTCGCAGGTCGCTCCCTCCGCCCGACCTTCGACGCCCAGGGCGGCGAGCGCTGCCCGGTGGACGGGGACGCCGCAGAAGCTGTCGACGACGGTGCGGTCGCCCGCCGAGCGCGCCGGCGTCTCCAACCGGCCGGCCCAGGCCGACCGCGCCCGGCTGAGCCAGTCGTGGGCCCGGGCGTCGGCGTCCACGGGCACATCGGTGTTCGCCAGCACCTCGCGCACGGCCTCCCAGGTGGCCCGCTCGACCTCGACCATCGGGCCCTGCCAGGACGGCGGCTTGCCGCCTTTCCCCGGCTTGACGACCAGGATGCCCTCCCGGCGGTCGACGCGCACGACCTCCCACGACCGCCCCGAGACGACGAGGGCGGCGTCGCGCCGGCCGCCGTCGCGGTCGTCGAGCTCCCGCCAATCGACGGTCCCCACCTTCCGCCCCGCCTCCTCGACGACCGTGGCTCCGGGAGACGACTGGAACGTGGCGAGCAGCTGCACGACGCCCCGGACCCCGCCGAAGCGCTCGTTGTGCCTGCGCCCCGGGACGAGGCGGTCGCCGTCGCTGCGCAGCCATTGCTCAGCGATCAGGTGATCGATGGTCGCTTCGATCTCCGCATCGAGACCGGCGAAGGTCGGGCTCCAGCGCAACGTCTCGCCCAGTTGTGAGCGGTCGACGAGGAACGACTGTTGCGTGACCGCCAAGGCCTGTTGACCCAGCACGAGGCGGGCGCCGCGCTGGGGGTCCAACTGCTCGAGGTGGTTGCGGCGTGCCCGCAGGACGGTGGCGAGCACGAGGACCAGCTGGTCGGGTTGGCCGACGGTGAACACCATCCGCCGCCGCCCGCTCCTCCGCCCGGTGCGGCCGAGACGCTGCAGGTAGCTGCTCGGCGACGTCGGCGCCCCGTCGTGGACGACGAGGTCGAGGTCGCCGATGTCGATGCCCAGCTCGAGGCTCGCCGTCGCCACCACGCACGGCAGCTCGCCGTCGCGGAGGCGACGGACGACGTCCTCCCGGCCCTCGGCGGCGATCGAGGAGTGGTGGACGGGGACGCCCATCAGGTGGGCGAGCTGCTCGGCCCGGCGGCGAGAGCGGGTGAAGACGATCGAGCGGTGGCCGGTGGCGGCCTGCGACACGACGTCGAGCGCCTCCACGTCGTCGGCAGGTGCGGACGGAGAGCTCCTCGCCGTGCATCGCCGCTCCACCGACCACGAGCTCCGCCTCCCGGAGCGAGGCGCCCCGCACCCAACCGAGGACCTTCTCCGGGGCCCCGACGGTGGCCGAGAGCCCGATGCGCTGGAAGTCGGCGTCGACGAACTGGAAGAGGCGCTCGAGCAGGCTGGCCAGCTGGGCGCCCCGGGGGGTGCCGACGAAGGCGTGCACCTCGTCGATCACCACCGCCCGGAGGCCGGCGAACAGCGATCGTTCGTCGTGGCTGGGCGAGGTGAGCAGCAGCTCGAGGCTCTCGGGCGTCGTGAGGAGGGCGTCGTGCGGGTCGTCCTTGAAGGCCTTCCGGGCGTCGGTGCCGACGTCGCCGTGCCAGGCGAACGCCGAGGCTCGGCGCCGACCGCGGTTCTGCCGCCTCGCTCCCGGGCGCAGCCGGCACCGGCCGCCGCCGAGGGACCACCGGAAGGGAGCCCTCGCTGCGGACGGGGACGGCCTCGATCCCGTGCAGGGCGCGCCGGCTCTGCCGCACCACGTCGAGGAACGCATCGATGTCCAGGTCCCTCGTCGTCCTCGAAGCGGTGCGCAGGTCGAGGAGGAGCTTGCCCTTCGAGAACTCCCGGTCCGTCTTCGTGCCCAGCCGCTCGAACCGGCGGCGCGGCCCGAGACAGAGCTCCCATGGACCGAAGACGTGCCACCGGCCGCGGGGCTGGTCGCGTACCAGTAGGTAGCCGAGCCCCTCCTCCCAGACGAGCGTGCGGAAGCAGGTCTCGTCCAGGACGAACAGCTCGTCGCGGCGGGTTTCGAGCCACAGCTCGGCGTAGTCGTCCGAGTACCGCTTCTTCTTGGCCTTGACGTCGACGCGCACGTCGTCGCGCTCGAACCGGAAGTGGAAGTCGAGCGCGTCCATCTCGCCGGTGAAGTCGGTGAGACGGGTGATCGCGGGATGGGACCGGAGCGCCGTGTGCACCTGCCGCTCCAGCACCCTCGCCTGCGCGAGGTCGATCTCCCAGTCCTCGGGAACCCGGGCTCGGCTCACGAAGGCGAAAGGGTAGGCGGACGAGCCCGGCCGCGGGCCCCGTCAGCGCATGGCGTCGAGCAGTTCGGCCCGCAGCTGCTCCTCGTAGACCGGGGCCCCGGCACCGGACATGGCCCGGTGCAGCGCCGGGTCCCACGGCGTGGGCGGCAGGGCGCCCGACCGTTTCGGGTCCCCGGAACGCGAGGCATAGTCGGCCGCCGTCATCCGCCACGGCGTGGTGCCGGCCCGCTCGGCCAGCCAGGCGGTGATGGACAGGCCGGCGGCGTCGAAGTCGGCGTGCTGGCGGAGCTCGGCGCCGGCGGCGCCCAGCCGGCGCAGCAGGGTGACGACGGCGACGGTGGGACGGCCCGAGCTGCACACCAGCGGGGGGCGGCCGGTCCAACCCGTGCGGGCGGCCTCGGCCACGAGGGACGGGTTCTCCACCACGTAGGCCACGGCGTGCGCCGGCAGCGCCGGGACCGGCCAGCGGCGCAGCTGCGCCAGGGTGAGCACGACCGGCTCGCCGGCGGCTGCGGCGGCCGCCAGCCACGGACCGAGGGGACCCGGCGCCCCGGCGCCCGGCAGGCCCAACGCCAGCACGGTGGACGACAACGGGTCGGGCGCCACGCCGACCGACTCCCACAGGTCGCGAACCGACTCCGCGCTGCCCGGCAGGGGGGCGCCGGTCGACAGCGCCACCGCGTCGAGCACCACCGCCGCCACCCGCCGGCCCCGGTCGAGGGCGTGGGGGTCGTCGGCCACGTCGCTGGCGAAGGCGGCCAGGGCCACGTTGTCCGCCGGCAGGGCCCGCAGCACCCGGAGGGCCGTCTCCAGCCGCCGGCGGTGGGCGTCGACCCCGCCTCTCGGCCCCTGGGCCCGCACCCGCTCCACCCACGCCGCCACGGCCGCCGGCGCGCCCCGCAACAGCGGGACGGCGAGCGCCTCACCCGCCAGCCAGGACCACAGGTCGTGGCGGGCCGACCGCTGGGCAAGGCGCTCGGCCCGCCGGTCGGGCAGCGGGCCCCTGACCTCCTCGACGGCGTCCCGCAGGGCCTCCACCGACTCCAGCCCGAGGGCGGCGACCAGCCTGTCCACCCGGAGCTTGGCCGTCCCCGAGGGAAGGCGGTCGAGCCCGAACAGGTCGGCCAGTGCCAGGCGCTGCGCCATCGACAGGCGGGGCACGGTCACCAGCACCGGCACCGTGCCCTCGCCGAACCGGCGGGCCAGCTCGTCGACGACCGGCGCCATCTCGGGCGCGGCCAGCCGGCCGGCACCCCGTGCCGTGGCCGGCACCGAGGTCATCCGGCGCCGGCCGCAGCGTCGGCCAGGCGGCGCCGGCCGTCCCAGGTGAAGCGGGTGGAGGTCACCGGCTCGTCGCCGGCCGACGGGTGCAGGTGGTGGATGGCGATGCCGTCGAGGGTGGCGTACTGGCACCACTCTTGGTCGCTGGTGAACACGGCGTCGAGGTCCCACGTGGAGAAGGTGCCGAACAGCTGGGCCCGGTTGGCGGTGTCGACGCCGGCGAACAGCTCGTCCAGCAGGATGAGCCGGGGGCAGCCCGACGGGTGGCCGTCGTCGCCGGCGTAGTGCGCCGCCACCGAGGCGATCATGGGCAGGTGCAGGGCGATGGACCGCTCGCCGGTGGACAGCTTCTGCAGCCGCCTGGCGGTGGCCGGCTGGAAGCCGTCCCAGTCGCGGTGGGCCAGCTGGAGGGTGAAGCGGTGCCAGGCCCGGTAGTCGAGCGTCTCCCGCAGGCGGGCCTCCCAGCTGGCGGTGGCCTCCAGCTCCGCCCTGGCCTGGTCGACCCGGGCCCGCACGAAGGCCTGGAGCGACGCCCGCTCGTCGTCGGACAAGTCGGCCGGGTCGCGCAGGAGGAGTGCCCGGGCCGCCTTCACGGCCACCGGCTGGTCGGGGTCGACCTCCCAGCGCAGGCGCACGTGCACGCCGCCTGCGGCCGTGACCACCGCTCCCAGCTGCGTATTGATGCCGTCGACGAGGCCGTTCGCCTGGCGGATGCGCTCGGCCAGGGCCCGGCGCACGCTGCCGGCCAGCGTCTGCTCGAACAGTTGCTCCTCCTCGGCGGCCAGCTCGGCCCTCCCCTCGGCCAGCTCGGTGGCCAGCCCCTCGGCCAGGGCGGCCGCCCCCCGCCGGCGGCCCTGGTACAGGGTGCGCAGGGCCCACCAGCCCTCGTCGGCCAGGTCACGGGAGACGTCCACCCGCGCCCCCAGTGCCGCCTGGGCGGCGTGCACCCGCTCGCGCACCCGCTCGGACGTCCGCTCGACGGTCCGCGGGTCGCTCGCCACCTTCTCGTGGTCGGCGGCGATGGCCCGGGCCGCAGCCAGGACGGCGGAGGCGCTGTCGAGCGGCCCCGGCGGGGTGACGGCGGCGTCGTCGCCCAGGGCGGCCAGCACGGCCGCCAGCCGCTGCTGGGACGCGGCCCGCTCCTGCTCGGCCCGGGCCCGCTCCGCCTCGGCCGCCGCCAACTCGCCGGTGAGGGCGCCCACCCTGCGCTCCAGGGTCGGGAGCTGGTCGGCCAGCTCCCGCTCGCGGCGCTGGGCGGCGGTGCGCTCGGCCTCGAGGCCGGCCAGCCGTCGCAGCACCTCGCCGTACTCGGCGCCCACCGACTGCTCCAGGGCGGCGACCCGGGCCTCGGTGGCAACCGCCTCGCGGTCGGCGTCGCGGTGGTGGGCGGCGGCCGACCCTGCGGCCCGCTCGGCGTCGGCCAGGCGGGCGACGGCCTTGGCGTGCTGGCGCTCGGCGGTGGCCAGCTCCCGGCGGCGGCGCGCCCACGTGCCGGCCGCCCGGGCGACGCCGGCCAGGCCGGCCTCGACCTCGCCCAGGCCGGACGGGTCGGTGGGCAGGTCGTGGCGGGCGGCCAGCAGGGTGAGGGCCCGCAGCGCCTCCCGCACCGCCGCCTCCGCCTCGACCAGGGCCTGCCGGGTGCGGGCCAGGGTGGACTCCGCCTCGACCAGGCGGGCCTCGGCGTCACCCAGCACCCGCCGGGCGTCGAAGACCGCGGCCCCGCTCGGCGCGGCGTCGAGCTCCGCCGCGACGGCGGCCCGGCGGCGGTCGAGGCCGGCCTGGTGGCGGTCGAGCTCGGCCAGGCGGGCGTCGGCGGCGGCCAGGGCGGCGTCGATCTCGGCCAGGCGGGCCAGGCGCCGGCGCTCCCGGGCGACGGCGCCCAGCCACTCGGCCGGCCGCCCCGGGCCGCGGCCGGTGGCCGCCCCCAGGCGGTAGGTGCCGTCGAGGGCGACGGCCAGGACGGGGATGTCCGTCGACGGTGATGGCGCGGCCCCCGCGCCGGCCGGCTCGTCGTAGCCGGCGGCCGGGACGGGGCCGCCCGCCGACGTTGATGGCGCGGGAGCGCGGGCCGGCTCGTCGAAGCCGACGGCCACGACGGGGGCGCCCGCCGAAGACGACGCCGCCGCCGCGGCCGGCTCGTCGAGGGCGGTGGCCACCAGCGGCACCGACGCCAGCACGGCGGCGACGACGTCGGGCGCCACGAACCCGGCTCCCGGGCCGGCCGGGTCGGCCGGGCCGGCCGCCACCAGCACGTCGGCCAGCGACCGCCCGGGCCACGGGCGCGGGGCGAGGACCACGTCGGAGCGGCCGTGGCCCAGGTCGACGGCGCCGTCGGGCGCAACCCAGGCGTCGAGCAGGCCGGCGCCGGTGAGGGCGGCCTCCAGCCCGTCGACCTGGGCCGGCTCCACGCCGGGCGCCACGTCGACCAGGCGCCACAGGGGCGCGCCCGGACGGCCGGCACGGGGCGAGCGCCAGCCCGGGCCCTCGGGGTCGACCAGCCCGCCCTCGGCCCACCGGGCCCGCTCCTCGACCAGGGCGGCGCGCTCGCCGGCCGCCGCGGCACGGTCGGCGGCGAGCACGCTGCGGGCCACCGCGTCCTCCGACCCGAGCTCGGCGGCCAGCCCGGCCACCGCCCGGCCCACGGCCTCGGGCTCGCCGGCCGGGCGGGGCAGCGCTCCCCGCACCCGCTCGACGCCGGCGGTGACGCACCGGCCCGCCCACTCCCCCACCGCCGTCTCGAAGGCCGCCACTGCGGCATCCCGGGCTGCACGGGTCTCGGCCACCGACACCAGGCGGCGCTCGACGGCGGCCTCGTCGCCCTGCACCTGGTCCTCTCGAAGCGTGCGGGCGTCGACCGCCCGGGTGTGGGCGACGAGGGCGGTGCGAACCTCCGCCACCCGGCGCCGGTGGGCGTCGACCCAGGCCAGCACCAGGCGCTCGCCGTCGTCGGCGTCCGCCCCCGCGGCCGCTTCGTCGACCACGCCACCGGCGCCCGCCGCCATGGCCGCCCGGCGCAGGTCGTCGACGGCCAGGGCGAGGTTGCCGGAGCCGTCACCGGCCTCGGCCGCCGCCTCCTCGGCGTCGGCCGCGGCGACGTCGCGCTGGGCGGCCCGCTCCCCGGCGGCACGGCCGAGGCGGACGGCCACCTCGCGCAACGACCGGGCCTGGGCCCGCAGGTCGGCCAGGGCCACGCCGCTCTTGTAGGCGTCGCCCGTCTTGAGGGCGTCGACCTCGACGGCCACCGCTTCCACCCGCTCCCCCACGGCCCGGCGCTCGGCGGCGGCGGCCGCCGACTCCGCCTCCACCTCCTCCAGGGCCGACCGGGCCTGGCGCTCGGCGCGGGTGACCTCGTCCCGGCGGTACTCGGCCGAGCGGACCTCGCCGGCCACGCCCACCACCACGGCCCGGGCGTAGTCCGTCTGGGCCCGGGCCAGCTGGCGGGCCACGGCCAGGTCGGCCTCCAGCGCCTCCAGCTCGGCCCGGCGCCGGTCGAGGCGCTCGAAGCCCTCGGCCACGGCGGCCACGTCGTGCTCGTCCACCGGCGGCAGCGACTCCGACAGGGTGACCGACAGCTTGACCAGGTCCAGGTGCTGAGACAGCTTCTCCTTGCGCAGGGCCAGCAGGGCGCTGACGACGGAGGCGAAGCGGTCGGCCGAGAAACCGGGGAACAGGGCCTCCCGCACGGCGTTGCGGTGCTCCTCGCCGGTGCCGTGCACCCGCCCGGCATCGCCCAGCGCCTCCACCAGGGCCTTTCGGGAGAGGGGCGTGCGGTCGGCGTCCAGCAGGTGCAGCCCGCGCCCCACCGCCAGCGTGGTGGTGAACCAGTCGACCTCGGCCCGGCGGGTGGACTGCGAGGCCCGGATGCGGGCGCCGGCCGTGAACGTGTCGTCGCCCCGGGTGAACTCGATCCAGGCGAAGCCGGCGCGCGTGGGCTCGTCGCTGCCGGCCGTCACCCGGTCGAACAGGCTGCCCCGCAGCTTGGCCGCCGACGTGAGCTTGTGGGGGCTGGGGTCGCCGTCGAGCAGCAGCGGCAGCAGCAGCTCGAGGGCCATCGACTTGCCCGACCCGTTGGCCCCCCGCAGGAGCAGCCGGCCGTGGTGGAAGCGGAACGTCTCGTCCCAGTAGCGCCACAGCCCCACCAGGCCGGCCCGGGTGGGGCGCCAGCGGGCGGGCCGCTCGGGCGCGGTGGCGGTGCCCGCCTCCTCGGGCCGCATGGTGACCGTCATTGGCGGACCATCCCTTCGTGATGGCACGCCAGCGAGTCGCCGATGGACCGGCCTCCCGGGCCGGTCATGCGGGGACCTCCTCGTCGAACAGGCTGGGCGTGGCCGCGCGGACCACCGGCTCCCCGACCCGGTAGCGGGCCAGCGCCGGGCGGGCCTCCACCGAGCCGTCGGGGTGGAGGCGCACCAGGCCGAAGGCGGCGAGCAGCTCCACCGCCTCCCGCCCCAGGCGCCCGGCGCCGCCCTCGTCCCGCTGGCCCCTGGCCCACGACGGGAAGCGGGCGAACACGGCGTCGACCTCGGCGGCCAGCCGGGCGGCGCTGAGGCGGCCGAGCGTCCGGGCGCCGGTTGCGCCGGTGTTGACCAGGCGGTCGGCCAGCAGCAGGGCGAGCTGGTGGGCATGGCCCAGCGGGGCGGGGAAGTGGCGGTCGGTGGCCAGGCCGTCGGGGTCGACGGCCACCAGCCCCTCGGCCCGCTCCTCCAGCTCGAACCCGGCCTCGGCCACCCGGTCCCGCAGCCACCTGCGGCCGCCGGGACTGGCCAGGTAGTCGGCCTCGGACGGGCCGAGGTCGTCGAGGTGGGCCACGGGCTGGTCGAGCAGGCGCCGGGCCAGGCGGTGGCGGGCCCGGCGGTGGCGGGCGTCGTCGCCGGAGGCCACCTCGTCCGGGCCGTCGCCGTAGCGGGGCTCGGCCAGCAGCCGCTCGACGGCGTCGTCGGTGGTGGCGTCCGCCGCCAGCGCGCTCGGGGCGGTGGCGCTCGCCATCAGCCGGTGCAGGCGGGCGGTGTCGGCCGTCAGTAGGGCGTTGCCGCGCTCGCTGCCCAGGTAGGCGTCGACGTCGCCGGCGCTCGCCCGCACCACCCCCCAGGCCAGGAGGGCTCGCAGGGCGTCGACGAAGGCGGCCCGCTCGCCGTGGCGGCTGGTGTCGAGGTTCGCATCCCTTCGCACGGCGCCGGCCAGGAGGCCCACGGTGGTGTGGGGGTGGCGCACCAGCTCGGCGCACACCAGGCACAGCAGCTGGTAGCGGCGGCGGTCGAACGCCGCCTCGCTGCCCCGGGTGCGGTGGAGGGGGCGGACCACCGGGGCGCCGGCCGAGCGCTTGGCCAGGCGGGCGTACCCGGCGGTGGTGTCCACGGTGAGCGCCCACCCGCACGCCGACTCGAACCACTCGGTGAGCCAGCCGGCGTGGCGGGCCACCAGGCGGAACGCGTCGGCATCGTCGTCGGCGTCGATCAGCGGGCGCCCGAGCAGCGTGCGTATGGCCACCGAGCGCTCGTGGGCCAGGTCACGGGTGAGGACCGACTCAGCCACCGGCCGCCTCCTGTCCGCCTTCGCCGACCGCCCCGCCGTCCACGGTGATCGACACCAGCAGGTCCGGGCCGTGGAGCACGCCGTCGTCGGTGGAGAGGTGGGCGGCGCGCCCGTCGCCCGGGTCCTCCAGCACGACCTCCACCCGCCCGTCCGCCGACAGGGCCCGGCGGGTGCCGTCGGTGCCGAGGGGGGCGTCGAGGCCGGCCGCCAGGAGGGCCAGCAGCTCGGCGAAGGCGGCCGACGGGAGGCGGGCGAACGCCGACAGCGGCACCCGGCCCTCGGTGGCCAGCGCCTCCCGCACCTCGTCGTGGGCGGCCAGGGCGGCGGCCTGGTCGCGCTGGCGCGCCGCCCGGTAGTACGACGGGTCGGACACCGGGCGGGGCCTGCCCCGCTGCTGGAGGTCGCCGGTGGTGCGCAGCGAGGGTGCGACGTCGACCGGGTCGGCCTCCAGCCACGACGTGGTGGGCGCCCGGCCCTCGCCGTCGAGGGGGGCCAGGTGGGCGTGGCGGGCCGGCCACAGGCCGAAGGCGGCGGCGAACAGGCGGTGGGCCTCGGCGTCGCCGGGCGCGGCGGCGAACAGCCGGGCCAGGGCGCGGAAGTCGTCGGCCACCGAGGCCGAGCGGCGCCGGCTGTCCCACCGGCGCTCCAGCACCCGGAGCAGCTCGACGATGGCGGTGCGGGCCACGTCCAGCAGGCCGTCGATGCGGGGCCGCTCGACCGCCGTGCCGTCGCCCGCGCCGGTCGGGGCGAACCAGGCCCGCAGGGCCTGCCAGTGGCGGCGGCGCTCGGCCAGCCAGGCCGGGCCCGGATCGGCGCCGGCCACCGGCGCCAGGTTGGCGCCGGCCAGGGCCCGGTCGAAGACGGTGGCCAGCCCCAGCGCCTCGACCCGCTCGATGCCGACCGCCAGCCGGCGCTGCGGCCGCTCGACCCCCTGCACGTACTCGTCCAGGTAGTTGACCGTGGCCCGCTTGGCGTCGGCGAACACCTCGTCGTCGGTGCCGTCCTCCTTCATGAGGCGCTGGAGGTGGCCGTTGAAGCTCCGCACGCTGCGGACCAGGGAGTCGAGGTGGCCCTCCACCTGGGCCAGCTGGATGTGGACCCTGGCGTCGCCGGCCACCGTGCGGGGCTGCACCGTGGCCAGCGCGGCCAGGTCGGCCAGGCCGTCGCCGATGGCGTCGAGCACCGCCGTCTGGAGCCCCACGGCGTGGCGCAGCGAGTCGAGGGCGTGCATGACGCCGGCCACCGCCGCCTCCCCCCGGGGGGTGAGCGACCACTGGAGGTTCTTGCGCTCGAACTCCTCGGGTGTGCCGTAGCGGGCGGCGTGGTCCTGGGTGGCGTCGAGCAGGCCCCAGCCCACCAGGGACGCGAGGGCCCGCTGGAGGGTGTCGTCGTCGGTGGGTTCGTCCCAACCGCCGGCGGCGAGGGCGGCCCGGACCTGATCGAGGTTGAGGGCGGGGGCGAGGACGGCAGCCTGCTCGAAGGCGGCCATGACGGCGACGTGGAGGTCGTGCAGCTCGGTGGTGGTGAAGCGGAACAGCTCCGCATCGACAACCCGCCAGGGGCGGCGCTCGGCCACGACGAGACACTACGCCGCCGGGTGCGACAATGACAGGGGTGAAATTCCACCGGCGGGATTTCCCCAGGTCGGGGAGCCCTCGTCCCCAGGATCTTCCCAGGGCCGACCCGTCAACGGGCCCACCGGGGCGCCGGAGGAACGTCCCACCACTCGGAATCGGGGTCCAGCGCGATCCGGGTGCTGCGGAACAGGTCGTCGTCGCAGGCGAACCAGTCGACGAGGTGCACCCCGTGGGCGGCTGCGATCGACCGAGCCGACGCGAAGCGGGCCGCCAGGTCCGGCGGTGGCGGGCCCAAGACCAGCGGCTCGTCGCAGAACGCGACCGCAGCAGCGGCACCTCGACCGGCGTGGCGGATGCACGGCCCGAGCGCCAGCTCGGCCGGTGAGGTGCGAGCGGTGTGGGCCAGGCCGCGAAATCGCCCCCGCCGGTCCGAGAAGGCGACGAGCAGGCGACGGGGTCCGAACGCCCGCTGGTCGAGCGCGAACGACCACGCCTCCTCCCGCAGGTTGGTGGTGTCCCGACAGCCGGCGCGCCAGCCGTCCACGACGATCAGTGGGCTCTCCATTGCCGGTGTCCCTTCCGAAGCGGCGCGCGGCCGGCGCGCCAGTGGATCGTGAGGACCTGTTCGGTCGAGCCGCCTGGCGGCAGGCTACCCGGCCGCTGGGACAGCCAGGCCGTGATCCGCCCGCCCGGCGGTCAGCGGCGCCCCGCTGAAGGGGCACGGCGACGACCCGACCGCCGGCGGAGCGCGCCGGGGGAACGTCGCCACCGCCAAGTGCGCAAGTCGACCGGTTGCCTGCCGATAACAGCACCACGACGGGACGGGCCGAGAACCGCCGTCCCCGACAGGTCACCACGGAGGCTCGACCCGAGATGCGCAGTTCGTCCCCGACGCCGGCCCGCACGCGGAGCCTGCGCGCCAGATGGCGGCGGGCGCTCGGGGTGCTGCTCGTCGTCTTCTTCGTCGGGGCATTGGCGAACTTCGCGGCGACCCGTTCGACCGTCGGCGCCTTCAAGGGCGCCGCCCTGCGCATGGACCGGGAGGCCGGCGCGCTGGAGGAGCTGCGCGACGACATCGTCACGGCGGCGCTCCTGCGCTCGGCCGCCGTGCAGGGCCTCGCCGACGAGGCCGCCAGGGCGGAGCTCAAGGCCGCGGCCGATGCGGAACGGGCCAGCTTCGAGCGGGCGATCGGCGTTCTCCGCCCCGGGGGCGGGCGTGAGCAGATCGAGCGCCAGCTGGCCAGGAACAAGGAGCTGTGGACGGGTGAGATCGGGTTGCTGTCACCGGTCCAGTTCCTGGCTCGGCTGGCCGAGGCGAGGGACAACTTCAAGCTGCTCGACGAGGCAGCCGGCAAGAGCAGGGCCATGGCGGGCCGGGACCTGGAGGCGGCCGCCGATCTCGACCGGCTGGTGACGGGGGCGACCGCCCTCGCAAGCCTGGTGCTCGTCGTCCTGGTGGTGCGGTTCGGCCGGCGCCTGTCCATGGAGGTCCTGCGCCCCGTCGCCCGCCTGCGCGACTCGGCAGGCCGCCTGGCCCGGGGCGAGCTCGACCACCGCGTGGAGGTCGAGCGGGCCGACGAGATCGGCGACCTGGCCGAGACGTTCAACACCATGGCCGAGGTCGTGGCCGGCAGTCACCGCACGCTCACCATCCAGGCCAACCACGACGCGCTGACCGGCCTGGCCAACCGGGCGGCCTTCCTCACCCGCCTGGAGTCGGCCCTTGCCTCCCCCGACCGCCGCGACGGCACCCAGGCCGTGCTCTACGTGGACCTCGACGACTTCAAGAACGTCAACGACGAGCTGGGCCACCTGTCGGGCGACGAGCTTCTGTGCGTCGTCGCCAGCCGGCTGGCCGAGGCGGTGCGCCCCGGCGACCTGGTCGCCCGCCTCGGCGGCGACGAGTTCGCCCTCCTGCTCGACGGCGTCCCCGAGGACGCGCTCCGGATCGCCGAGCGGGCGGTGGACGCCCTGGGGGATCCCGTGGACATCGCCGGTACGCCGGTGAAGGTGGGCGCCAGCGCCGGGCTGGCCGTCCGCCACGCCGGCAGCGACGCCGACAGCCTCATGCGGGAGGCGGACGCCGCCATGTACTCGGCCAAGGGCCACGGCAAGAACCGGGTGGAGGCCTACGACCCGGCTCGCCACAGGGCCGGCAGCGCGCCGGATGGGGCCGCCGCCACGCCCCGCCGGACCC
>Ga0247704_1000178_pt1 | contig 18070 bp, 21 predicted proteins | sample 41W_NmetaG_FD_189042 | JGI IMG/M metagenome (GOLD analysis project Ga0247704, IMG submission 189042) | Soil microbial communities from hillslope of Landscape Evolution Observatory, University of Arizona, Oracle, AZ, United States - 4-1-W_N | ecosystem: Engineered > Artificial ecosystem >...
ACCCGAGCCCGCCCATGGCCTGGACGGCCTGGACCACCCGCTGCTCCTCCTCGGGAGCGATGGGGGGCTGGCCCTCCTCGAGGCGCTCCCGGGCCAGGCCCGCCAGCGATCGGCTGATCAGGGCCAGCGTCAGCTGGCGAAGGTCCTCGTGGTCGAGGGGCTGGCGGCTGGCCTCGGCATCGGAGGTGCGCCGCGCCTCGCGGGCCTTGGACACCTCCTCGTGCACCCGCCGGGTCAGGTCGTCGAAGGCCCCTTCACTCAGCCTGACCGCGTGCTGGGGGGCCGGCCGCCGGGCCGCACCCGTGCCCGCCGTGCGGGGCGCCGGCCTCACCGCTGATCCTCGGCGACATCGACGAGGCGGTCTGTGGCCGCCAGCTCCCGCAACAGCGCGGCCAGCAGCTGTGCTTTGCCGGCGCTCATCGCACCGGATACCACGACGCACGGCCATGTTCCGTCCACCCCGCTGAACTGCCCACCCATGTCGGCCACCTGTGCCCCCAAACTCTCGGCAATGTCGGTCGTTCCATCACTCACAAGAGGGCTCCCGGTACTTGTGCGTCCTGCAATTGGGCGTCATCGGCCATGCCGACGCCGTTGGCGTTGGCCGGCTCGGCCTCCTCGGCCCCGGTGACGGCGCCGAGGACGAGGATCCGCTCGGTCAGCTTGCGTCCGGAACGCCAAAGCGGCGACCGTCGCAGCGCCTTGGCGCCAGACCCGTGAGCTCCCAGGGCGACCGCCCCCTTGGCGTCGTCGGCCATCACCCCCAGCACACCGGCGGCACCCGTCGCCCGGGCCAGCTCCTCCGGCCCCCAGCGGCCCTCCCCCACCACGACGAGGTGGACGTCGTCGATGCCCTCGGCCGAGAGCAGTGCCAGGCGGGTCTGGAGGTGGTCCACGTCGTTGAGCGTCGGGCGCAGCACCGCGGCCCGGACATCGGCGGCGGCAAAGAGATCGAGGGCGGGTGAGTCCGGATCCAGTCGGCCCACGTCGCTGACCACGTCGGCATCCAGCGCCGACAGCGCTGTCCCCAGCCCCGCTCGGGCCAGGGCGGCCACCGCTGCTCTGGCCTGGCGGGGGTCGACGGGGGCGATCAGCACCTCGGCACCCGGGTCGCCGGGAAGGCGCTGGGTGTGCTCCCAGATCTCGGCCGCCTCGACCGTGGCCCGGGCCACCGCGGCCAGGGTGAGCACGCTCGGCTCCGACCGCAGGTGGAACAACGACACCAGGTCGCCGCCGGCCGGGTCGGCCTCGAGGTACAGCACTGTGCGGTCCGCAGGCCAGGCGGCGGTGGCCACCAGGGCGGTGGTGGTCGCTCCCCGGGAATGGCGGGGGGAGGTGAAGGCCACGTGCGTCACGGGGTGCTCCCCAGGCGAACCAAGGCGATGCGATCGGAGGCGGCGGCGCCGGCGACGGCGGGGGCCAGGGCGTCACTGACCACCACCGAGACGACCATGCTGTCGCCGGTCCCCTTGGTCGGGTCGGCCAGGACCCGGCCCTCGGCCAGGACCCGGCCCAGGGGGGTGGATGTGCCCGCGGAGCCGCTGTCGGCTCGTGCCCCCTCGGTGGCCGACACGGTGAGGATGATCTCGACCCGGTCGCCCTGGCGGAGGCCGCCGGGTGCAACCCGGGTACCCTTGAGCAGCAGCCCGACCACGGACTCATCCGGACCCGGGCCGACCGGGGCGCCCAGCTGGGCCTGCGTGAGCAAGGTGCCCTCCACGAGGGTGTAGTTGGCGGTCCGGCCCTCCACCCGCGACCGGGCCGAGGAGGGCAGGGGCTGCACCTTGGAGTCGGCCGACACCCGGGCCACGGTCAGGTCCTCGGCGGTAATCACCGTCCCCGCCCGCACGGTCCGGGCCAGGGCCAGGACCGACTCCCGATCGCCGGCCTGGGTGAAGAGCACCGCGAACCCCCCGGCACAGGCGCCGGCCACGATCAGCAACGCCACCGCTCGCAGCGGCCGCCGCTGGCGCTCGTTGGGCAGCTCGAGGCGAGGCCGATCGAGGGTAGCCGGGGCCTGCCCGTTCCCGTTCGCCGTGGTGGTCGTCGCTCTGGCCATCAGGGTCGCTCCTCCTCGTCACCTGTAACCTCGCCATCCCGCGGCCCCGCCGGCGGCTCGGGGTCCTCCTCGGCCATCCGGGCGAGCTCTCGCCACACCGCTTCCACGCCAGACACATCGCCGGCTGCGTCGGCGGCGCGCATCTGGTCCCGGTAGAGCTGCTCGTTGCCCGGCGCGGCCCGCAGGCCCTGGCGGACGGCCCAATAAGCGCCTTCGGTGTCGCCGGCATCGAGGCAGAACTCGGCCAGGCGGTGGGCCGCGTCTATGACCGTCGCCTCCATCTCATAGACCAGGCCCTCGTCGTAGGCCCACTCGTAACCGCGGCCGTCGCCTTCGAGCGGGCGCCCACGGACCAGCCTCAGGGCGTCCCTCAGCAGCCGGCGGGCCTCGTCGGGGCCGACTCTCCCGGCTCGGTGAACTGCGTGCTCAAGCTGCTCGTAGTCGACGACCACCGTGTCGGCCAACCGCATACCCATGTCCCCCTCTTCTCGTTCGGTTAACCAGCGCAACGCCACCAAGGTCGCGGCGAGCGAGGCAGGCTGAGGAAGCAAGGCCGGCCACAACGCCTGTGAGAGCCGCTCGACAGCGACCGGCTGGCGGCGGTGGGTGGCCAGGTAGGCCACGGCCTCCCGGGCCTTGGCGCGGGAGGCCAGACCTGTGTCCCCTTCGACCTCTGGGGGCCCGAGCACCCGCACGACAACCGCCGTCGTCATCTGCCCGCCCCTACCGTCCCGACCAGGTCACGATGGCCTGGCTCTCAGCCACACGCATCGTGAAGTCCACGATGCGGTTCGCTTGGCCGAGGCTGCCGCTCTCACCGTTGGTAGCACTCCAGTTGACGTCCCAGGTCATGGTGGCCCGGGCTTGGTACTTCAAGTCGGGCTGGGTGGCCGAGGACCGGATGTAGGTATGCGAGCAGTCGGTCGACTGCTGCTCCTCCCGGAGCGCCGGGTTCCATGGCGTCCCTGCGCCGCATACGACGACGGACCCGTCGCCCATTCGCCAGGTCACCGACCGCGGTGTGGCGACGACTGTCACCGTCAGCGGGCCCTCCGTTGCGCTCGCCCGCCTGGGGGTCCAGTCCTCCACCCACAGCCAAGTCGGCAAGTTCACAAGCTGGTCATTGCCGGTAGGTGGGCTGGTCCTTATCCCCGGCAGGGGCAGAGGTGTCCGCTGTGCCGTGTCGCGGGCGATCTGAACAGCAGTGCGTCGCGGCACGGTCGTGCTCGACGCACCACCAGCGGGCGCTCCCGCACCCGGAGTCGGCGGGGTCGTGGGATTGTTCGGCAGCAACACCGGAAGGTTCGTTCCACACGTGGTCCCAGGGGCAGGGTTCAGGAACTCATCCAACGAGGTGCACGACACTGGGTTGGTAATCGGGGCCTCAGTCGACCCGCCGCCGCTGGAGCCGGCGCTGCTCGAGCTGCCGCCGGTGGAGGCGCCGGTCGAACCGCCGCCGCTCGATGGCGGTCGGGTACCGCCGCCACTGCTGGACCCGGCAGTGTTGCTGCCTCCGCTGGAACCTTGCCCACCCAGGCCAGTGAGCGTGGCTCCAATACTGTTCCCTGTGTTCTGCGCACCGCCGAAGACATCCTCGTTGCCTGGGATGGTGATCGGGGGTGAGGTGGTAGATGTCTGTGCGAAGGCTGCGTTCGGAACCAGGCCGAACGCGAGAATGAATAGAGCTAAGCCTGTCCCATGGCACACCCCGCCACGCCCTCCCACCGTTGCTCCCGAGTGATAGTGGACACCTTCCACGTGCCCGACTCCCGCGCCATGCCGCCGGTCCAAAGCCCGGTGATGGCGAACCCAGCGGGATAGTCGTAGGCCGGCTTTCCCGAGTCGGCGTGCACGAGGTAACCATCGCTCACGCTGCACACCCGGATTTGGGCCCTATCCCCGTTGATAGAAACGACCGTCACCTGTTGTCTCGTGATCGAGTTGGTCGGAACCCGCGTGGCGAGGTTCTCCTGCTGGGCCTTCCTGACGGCGTCGACGGCCTGCTGAAGCGCTGGGCCGGTCGCGTAGACAGGTAGGAGCGGGTCGTTAGGGTCCGGCCCGGCGAGTGCCTCGTCATGCGCTCGGAAGTAGTTCTTGACGTTCTCGACGATCTTCTCGTCGTCGGTCTTCGGCCGCTGTGCCTCAGTCGCCACGTCTTGTCTCGACGAGGTCGACGAGTTGCCCCGCGTCACGAGGACGGCAGCAATTGCGCCGGCGAGGAGGACGAGGACAACCAGGGCAGCCACGAAGTAGCGGCGGCCGTCGCGGCCGGGAGGCGGCTGGCCCTGATCATCGGGGGGGCGAACGACTGAACTCATGTCTGCACTTCTGGGTCGATCGAGCGAGGACCGTGGTGCCTGGCGGCTCGGGGCAGCGTCAAGGGGTGCCACCGCAGCCAGCGCGGTGGCAGCTCCCTGCTCAGTGTGCGCAGTCGCTCCGCCACTGCCGTTCATGCTCGCTCCTCGGCGCGCCCGGAGCAAGGATCCATTGCCGTTGTCATGTGACGATGAGGTTGGGGGCTCGTGCTAACCCTGACGAAGCTCCACCCCGTCCTACGCCGTGGCGCCTGGCTCCTCCGGTCGCCGCCGGCCGCCCTTCGACGGCCGGCCCGCGCCTCTCGCCCACCGCTCGACCTCAGGCCAGTACCAGATCTGGGTGCTGATCTTGCCTCCGCCCACAGAGAGGATCGGCTTTGGGAATGCCGGATCGTGGTTCTTGTAATAGTGGACGGTCTGAGGGTGCCGGAAGCCGAGCCGTTGGGCGATCTCGTTCGCGCCGACCAAGAGATCGACATCGACCTTCCTCCCCACGACGGGCACCCTACTGGGGCTGGTCTCGCCAGATTCACGGAACGTACGATTGTATGGTGATACTTACAATCGTACGCGTGCGCAGCGAATCGTCAAGGGCTCGCGTCTGAGAATGCGGGTCATGCTCAGCAGAGAGCGTTGCGACCCGCTGTCGCGTTTCGTCGAGCGGCTGCCCATTAGATGGGTGACGACGAGCAGGAGGCATGTCAGATGAATGGTGGCGCAGGCAAGGACCTGGGGCGATCCAGGCGTGCCAAGGCGGCCCGACAGCACGGGCAAGACACGGAGGTGGCCGGCAGCCAGCCGCTGCTTGACTACGAGGCAGCCGCCGCGTACCTCGGTGCAAACCCTTCCTTCCTCCGCCGACTGGTGCTGGAGAGGCGCGTCCGCTACTACAAGGTCGGCAAGTTCGTCCGGTTCCGCGCGGTGGATCTTGACGCGTTCATCAACGAGGGTCGAGTCGAGCCGAGAGAGGTGAGAGTCCGCTGAGAGTCCGCATTGCATGGCTCTTCAGGTGGCTACAGTGCGCTATAGCGTGAAGGAGAAATCGGCCGTGACCTGCGATAACGCGAAAAGTCCCTGGTCAGGCGACCGTCGACATCTGCTTTGCAAGCAGAAGGCCGTGGGTTCGAGTCCCACCGTCTCCACAACGAGAAAGAGCTGATCAGGGGCTGTTTCAGCCCCCGCGCGACGGTCTGTAGTGCGAACTCGAGTCCGCATGGGGTCCGCATTCGTTTGACCCCCTGCCGTCCGGCAGAAGGGTCACAGTCGTGCCGGGCCCGCTTATCGGTCCTGTCCGGGTCCTGAGGGTTTCTTCAGGCACCGGGATGCGGCGGTGATCCGGCATGCGGTGCCGGGCATCGGCTGCTGGTCGGGGACGGGAATGGCCGGGGGGTTGGGCTTCGCCATGGTCGTCGTCGCCATCACGAGCAGCCGTCGCCAACCGACCCCCCGCGCCGCCTGAGGGCTTGCCCTTGAGGGGAGGTCGGCCGGCGGCTCTGGCCGGGTGGCCGGCCCGCGCCAGGCTCAGCTCCCCGACGCATCCTGTGGTGGTACGACCGCGTACGTCCACACTCCGGCGCCAGCTTCCACGTCGACGCCGAGGATCCGGCCGGTTGCGAACGCCTTCTCAACCTTCTTGCGAGCGGAATCCTCGTCGAAGGCCTGGACGGTCAGTTTGGCCTCGATCTCGACGACGAATGGCCGCTTGTGCTTTGGCATGGCTCAGGTATACAGGTCGGACACGACTGGCGCGAGCCCACCCCGACCATGGCTACCGGCGTGGAGCGCCATCGGGAGGGCTCCAGCCACTTCCCGTGTCCTCAGTCGGCACAGACTGGGCTCCGGCAAGAGCGGATCGCTCTGGGGCCGCCTTGCGCAGAGCAGCAGATGAAGCGACTCGACTGCTCCGACGAGGAGGCCTCGCCTGCGATCCCTTCGCGACATGCGGTCGCTCGGCTGGCGTCGGAGCGGCGGGCTCCCCGGACGCAGGCCTTCTCGTGCCCTATCGAGACGGCCGGGCATCAGGACGGGATGCCTTCCGCGCGGCGTAGGCGCCGGCTTCGGTCCGGTTGCGGGCACCGAGCTTGGTGAGCACGCTGCTCACATGGTGCGAGGCGGTCTTGCGGCTGATGTAGAGGCGTGCAGCGATCTCGGGATTGGACAACCCGAGCCCTAGGAGATGGAGCACCTCCTCCTCGCGCTTGGTGAGTCCCGGCCGGTTCCGGGGTGCGCTCCGGACCCTGACGCCGAGGGCTCGGAGCAAGGCGGCCGCCGCATCGGCATCCGCGGTGGCGCCGAGTCGCTCGAAGCCCGCCAGGGCTCCCGTTGCTTCGGCAATGGCCCCGTCCGGGTGCTCGTCGCAGAGCAGACGGGCCATTTCCAGCCGAACGCGCGCTGCCTCAAGTGGCAGGTCGAGCCGGGAGAACCGCTCGAGTGCGCCCTCGAGCTGACGGCAGGCATCCAGACGATCGCCCTTGGCCACGGCGACGTGGGCAGATGCCAGGACGGCGAGAGCAGCAGCCGGGCCACGCTCCTGCTCCTCCGCCACCGCGTAAAGGCGAGATTCCACCGCCGTGGCGGCGTCGAGATTCCCGTCGGCCAGGTGGGCCTCGACGAGCAGGGCCAGGGTGGGCGCCACCTCGATGTGGCTGTCACCAAGGAACCTGGCCCGGCGCTCGAGTAGTCCGGCCGCAATCGCGGCCTCGCCCCGGGCCAGCCGCACCGCCGCCGCCGGCAGGCCCACGTCGCTGGAGTCGTCGACGAGGGCGAGCAGGGCCTCGGCTTCCTCCAGCCGGCCCTGACGCAGACGGAGGTCGGCGAGCTGGGCCAGCGCCTCGACGCGCGGCCCCGGGCCGGCGTCTTCGGACATGTCCAAGGCGGCTCGCAGCTGCTCCTCGGCCTGCTCCCAGCGACCCTTGGCCACCAGCACACCGCCGTAGTGGGTTCGGCAGCGGGCGTAGAGGAAGGGGCAGCCGTAGGAGCTCATGAACTCCTCGGCCACCCGGCACCACTGCGTCGCCCGGTCCAGGTCACCCACGAGGTGGCAGGCGGCGAGCATGTTGCACATGGCGAAGACCACGGTGTCGAGCCGCCCGTACTCACCGCCGAGCGTGCCCGCCATGGCCTCATCGAGCATGGCCAGGCCCTCCTCGGCCCGGCCATGTGCCACCAGGGCGACGCCGAGGTCGCTCAGGGCCAGGAGCTCAAGGTCGATGTCGCCCGTCTCCTGCGCCAGCTCCAGGGCCCGCGCCGTGTCAGCGTGCGCTCGCTCGGCGTCGCCGGACATGTAGCCCTGCATCAACCACAGCCAGCCCTGGAGCGGGTTCGGGTCAAGGCGGCGGGTGAGGCGTTCGGCTCGGGCGAGCCAGCCTCGGGCGGCGACATCGTTGCCGAGGTTCACCAGGTAGCTGATGCTGAGATCGACAGCCACTCGGCCGGCACGAGCGGCGTCACCGCCCTGGCGGAAGAGCACCCACGCCCGTTCCCGGTACCCCACGCTGGCCCGGGCATCGCAAAGCCACCAGTGGACCTGGGCCAGGCCCTCGAGCGCTTCGGCGGTCTCCTGCTGTGCCAGCGACGCCTCGAAGGCGACGCGGGCGTCCTGCCACCGTCCGCCCCGGAGAGCGGCCGACGCCTGCTTGAGATGTTCTTCGGACCGCACGCCCCTCCATGATGCCCGCCCGGAATCGGCCCGCCAATGGGGCAACTGCCCGATGCTCGTTCAGGTCCGATGCCGCATCCTGGCGGCAGCTGTCCGATCAAAGGAGACGAAATGTCCCAGACGGAGACCTTCCAGCTCTCGCTGGCCGCCGCCGAGGCCTACGAATCAAAGTTCGTGCCGGCCCTGTTCGGCGAGTGGGCGCCGCTGGTCATCGAGGCCGCCGGCGTCACGACCGGTCAGGAGGTCCTCGACGTCGCCTGCGGGACGGGGGTGGTGGCCAGAGCGGCGGCCGACCGGGTCGGGGCTACGGGGCGGGTGGTGGCGGTCGACATCAACGAGGCCATGCTGACCGTCGCCCGCCGGCTGCGCCCTGACGTCGACTGGCGGACCGCCGACGCCGGCAACCTTCCGTTCCCGGACTCCTCCTTCGACGCTGTGCTCTGCCAGGCCGCGCTGATGTTCTTTCCCGACCGAGCGGGCGCCTTGCGAGAGATGAGCCGGGTGGTCAGGGACACCGGGGCGGTGGCCGTGCATGTATGGGCGAGCCTTGACTCCCAGCCCGCTTACGGACCCTTCGTCGAGGTCGCCGCGCGTCATGCGGGCCCTGAGGCCGTGGACCTGCTCGGCTCCTACTGGACGATGGGAGACGTGGGCCACCTCGGCGAGCTGTTCGCCGTGGCAGGAATGAGGGTGACCGCCACGACAAGGCACGTCGGCACGGCGCGGTTCGCCTCGATCGATGAGTTGGTGAAGATCGAAGTCGAAAGCACCCCGCTCGTCGATCGCATCGGCGATGACACCTACGCGGCGATCCTCGCCGACGCCCGCCACGCGCTCGCCGAGTTCCAGACTCCCGACGGGGAAGCGGAGGTTCCCATCGTGGGCCACATCCTCACCGGTCGCCCGTAGGACTTCGAAGCGTTGCCGTGCCCACCCGGCGTTGGGGACACCCGCGGACGCCCGGGGTCTCGGGTTGCTGGGGATGGTTCTCAGGGTACGAGAAGCGCCCGGGCCAGCGTGCTGTCACCGTGGACCCGAAGCCCTCGCCGAGCCGCCTCCTTCGGCGTCAGCTCCCCGCTCACGAGGCCCAGCATCACTTCGGGGTCTCCCTCCACGGTCGCGTCCGCAGCCATCACCGCTTCCCCCCCAGCTCGCACGTGAATGATGCCGTCGCCGGTGGTGGCGACACTTACGGTGATGCCGCCGATGCGAAGTTCGAGCGTGCCGCTGCACGTCGCCCTGCGGTTCTGAAGGAGGGCTCGGATCGCCAGCACCGACCACCGAGGGTCGAAACGGTCGTCTCCTCGTCCCGTACGCATCCAGTGCGCCCCCCAGTTGATCAGGGCGAGCAGCGCCGGTTCCAGACCCCGGCCGAGTGCGGTGAGGCCATAGATCACGCGCCGCCGATCCTCTGGATCGGTGTGTCTCGCCACCAACCCGTCCGCTTCAAGTTGGCGGAGCCGGTCCGCCAGCAGGTTCGTCGGAATACCGTCGAGCGCGCTCAGAAGATCGCCATAGCTGGACGGTCCCAGCAGCAGCTCCCTGATCACCAGCATCGTCCAGCGGTCCCCGACGTGCTCAAGTGCGCGAGCCAACCCACAGAACTGTCCGTAGCGCTTCACCTGGTCCATTCTACTTGACTTTCTCAAGTGAATGGGATTGGCTGTCACCATGTCGTCGTTCCTCCTCGTCCACGGGATTCCCGGTTCTGGCGCCACCTGGGACGGGGTCAGGGCGAAGCTGGAGCCAGAGCACCGTGTGCTGGCGCCCGATCTGCTCGGCTTTGGCGGCCAGCCCCGGCCCCCAGGTCCGGATGCGCTGCTTGCCCCGGGGCAGGCCCGACATCTGCTCGAGCTTCTCGACCGGGAGGGCATGAAGGAGGTGATCGTGGTGGCGCACGACTTCGGCGGTCCGGTGGCGGCGCACCTGCTCGCCATGGCGCCCTCACGGGTCTCTGCGCTTGCGCTGTTCGCCACCAACGCGTTCCCCGACACCCCGGTCCCCTTCCCCCTGTCCCTCGTCAGGGTGCCGCTGCTCGGACCGCTGGCCGCTCGGATGCTGTTCTCGCGTCAGTCGATGGCGATGATGGTCCGGCGCGGCGTCGGAGACACCGCCACCCGCTTGGACGTCGATCGTTACCTCGGGGACAAGCAGCAGCAGGCGGCAATCGCCTCCATCTTCGAGATGGGCCTGCGTCGTCTGGGAGAGCTCTACGCGCCGGTCGAGCGCGCCCTCGCCACGGCTGGCGTGCCCGCCCTCGTCGGGTGGGGGGACCGAGATCCCTTCTTTCCCGTCGCCATCGGCCGGCGGACGGCCGCACTGTTGCCGGACGCACGGTTTCGCCTCTACGAGGGCGCCGGCCACTTCCTCCCCGACGAGCGCCCCGAAGAACTCGCCGCCGACGTCCTTGCCTTGGCTGCGCTGGCGGATATCCGATGAGTCTGGTGGACGAGGTCATCGACGCCCACGGCGGTCTCGACCGGTGGCGCCGGGCGTCTGCTATCCGCCTGCGGGTGTCCTCGGGCGGCCTGGCCTTCGCCACCAAGGGGCAGCGCGCCGCGCTGCACGACCTCACGGCGACGGTGTCCACGCGTGGCCAGTCCGTAACGCTTGAGGCGGCGCCGTGGTCCTTCCGGTTCGACTCGCAGATCCCCAGACCGCGAGGTCTGTGGTGGTCGACCGAAGAGGTTGCCGCCTTCGCCGCCTGCGCCCTCTGGACCTACGTCTCGCTGCCATTTGTCCTGCCGGAGCTCGATGTCGAGGAGCGTGGCAACCAACTGGTCGTGCGCTTCCCGCCAGAGTTGCGGACCCACTGTCCGACCCAGGTCCTCCACATCGACGATGAGGGGCTCATCCGTCGCCATGACTACACCGCTCTCGACTTCGGTCGCTTCGCCCGCGCCTCGCAGGAGGTTGGTGCGTACCGCCGGTTCGGGGGGATCGCCATGGCGACCCGTCGCCGCGTCCACCCCAGCCTCTGGCCGCACCGTCCGCTTCTGGTCTGGATCGACGTGCGTTCGGTGGACGTGATCCCGGCCCACGGTCTTCTGCGTGACGGCGAGCATCTGGGCGATCTCGCGGTTTCCGTGCCCGGCGACGGCAAGCCTCGGCACCAGAAGCTCGCTGCCGGTGAGTGAATCTACGCCGGAAACGGCCTGCCGTCGTACGTACGCACGCGGCTCGCAGCTCTCCTCCGCCTGTGGCGGGCGCGGACACGTGATTCTGACGCGACGGCGCGAGCGTAGCCCTGAAAGTGTTGAGCGCGGCCGCGACCCGGTCCGCGCGGCGGAGGCAACGCCGAGCTGAAGCTGAGCCGCGGCGTGGTCGAGTGCACACGACGACTCCGCCAGCACGGCGACCGCCTCTCCTTCCGGGCTGGCCGAGGGCGACGAGCGCCGGGCGGTGCCGGAGCGCCAGTCGAGAACGCGAGGGTGGCCATTAGCCACGCAAGCTGTCTCCGGCCGGGCTCTCGCGCAGCTTCCCAGCTGCCTTGCATGAGGAGTGAGCCGACAGCACCGCGACTCCCATCGGGCCGAGCTGTGGCTGACACAGTGGGTGGAGTTTCGAGCGAACGGCGGGCGTGCGCCTCGGCGTCGAGCGGCCACCGGTCCTCTGGTCTGGCTCACGTGGGCGCGGCCAGCGATCGGGCCGGAATCTGGCGGATGGCGTCTCGGCGGTTCCGTTGATCAGGCCACGGCCCCGGCATCTGGGACAAGCCAGGCCCGCTCACCGCCGCCGAGTTCGAGCGGGTCCGCCTTCACGCCTACTACACCGAGCGCATGCTCTCAGCGCACCCGACGCTGGCCCGCCTCGGTTCCATCGCCGCGGCCCATCATGAGCGCCTCGACGGCTCGGGTTACCACCGGGGTCTCGCCGGATCCGCCATCGCTGCCACCGCCCAGCTCCTTGCCGCGGCCGACGCCTACCACGCCATGTGCGAGGCCCGGGCCTACCGCCCGGCTCACACAGCCAAGGAAGCCACCGCCGAGCTGCGGAGTGAGATTCGGCGTGGCCGGCTCTCCTCCGACGCGGTCGAGGCGGTGTTGGCTGCGGCAGGCCAAGCTCGCAAGAAGCGCCGCACCGGCCCGGCCGGTCTGACCCCACGCGAGGTGGAGGTTCTCATCCTGATTGCCCGCGGCGCGTCGAACCGGCAGGTGGCCCGCGCTCTCGGCATCACACCGGCGACGGCTGGTACACACATCGAGCGCATCTACACCAAAATCGGCGCATCCACGCGCTCCACCGCCACCCTGTTCGCCATGCAGCACGGCCTCCTGGACACCCTCGAGCCACTCGATGTGATCAATAGCTGACCGGACTCAAGGCAGGATGAACTGCCGGACGATCGCCGCGACCATCGCCGGATCCGCCTTGTGGGCCATGTGGCCGTGCCCTTCGAGCACCCGGATCAGCGTGTCGGGGATCGCGTCGGCGGCGGCATAGGTCACCTTGCGCAGGTCGGCGGGCGTGTCGGAGCCGGACAACAGGAGCGTGGGCGCCGAGACGGCGTCGAATTGGCCCGGCTGGTACACCCAGCTCTCTTCGACTTTGCACTCCCGGGGCAGCGTGTGAGCGGCGGCGATGCGGGTGGCCCAACTCGGTGTCGCACTGGCGCGTAGTGCGTCGATCTCCTCCTCGGTCATCTCCAGGATGTCGACGAGCATGGTGACGACGGCTCGGTCCAGGTCGCCGGCGGCGACGGCGCGCTCGACTGCCTCGATCGACCCCGGCGGGTAGCTGATGCCGAAACTGGGCTCGTAGAGCACGAGACGGTGGACGTTGCTCGTGAGAGTGGCGGCGCCCATGGCGCAGCTGGCGCCGTAGGAATGGCCGAAAAGGGCCACCGGCCCACCGGTTCGGGCCGCCACCGCATCCACGACTCCGGCGACGTCATCGAAGTCGCGCTCGATCGCGTAGCCGGGCGCGTCGCCGCTGGCGCCGAAGCCGCGACGATCCATGGCGAACGTGGCCAGGTCCGTGGCCAGCTCGGCGACGAGCGGGGCCAGGGTGGTGTGGTCGCTCACTGAGCCGTGCACCAGGACAAGCGGGGGACCGCCTCCCTCGACCCACACGGCGATCGCTGTCCCGTCTCCGGAGTGAACGTCGAATCGGCCCATGACGTCCCTTCGCTCTCTATCTCGCGGCGATCGTCGCACGCCGGTCAAGCTCGCCGGCGAACACCGAGATCGCGCTGGCGAAGGCGTCGGGCTGCTCGGCGTAGGTCACGTGGCCGCAGTGGTCAAACTCGACGAACCGGGCGTCGGGCAGCGCTTCGGCCAGCCGATGGGCCGCCGATCGCAGTGCCGGGTGGCTGGTGTCGCCGGCGAGGACGAGCGCCGGGACAGTCACCGCAGCCAGCTCGTCGGCGGTGACGTCGAGCGACGGCGACCGCAGGTCGGTGAAGCCGATGTCGGCGTTGTCGCGGTAACGGTCCTTGCGGGGCTCGTCGATGATCGACCACAGACCGGGACACAGGAACGAGAAGAAGGCGTCGACGGCCGCTCGGGGCCCGCCGGCCGCGGTGGCCGCCTCGAGGCGCGGGACCAGTTCGTCCATCATCGCCTTGCCTGCGTCGCGGTCCAGGCAGAGAAGGGGCGGCTCGCTGAACACCGCGCCGCGGAGCAGATCGCCGAAGCGCAGGGCTACGTCCACCGCGATGGCGGCGCCGGCGCTGGACGCCACCAGCAGGCACGGCGCCAGCCCGAGAGCCTCGATCAGGGCGGCGACGTCGTCGGCGTGCAGGGCGTCGGTGACGACGGCATCGCCCCGGTGGCTGCGGCTGTGGCCGCGGCGGTCATAGCGCACACAGGTGTAGCGGTCGCAGAGGCGCCGGGCTTGATCGGCCCAGACGTCGGCGTCGCCACACATGCCGTGCACGAACAGCACCGCCGGCCCCCCGCCGGTGCGCTCGTAGTAGATGGTGGTGCCGTTGATGTCGATGGTCGTCATGGCGTCTCCCTTCGGCGAACTCAGAAGGAGTGTCTGCCAAACGCAGCCCAACGACATCGGGCGTTCGCCCCATCTCCGCCTCAGCGTGTTAGCAGGCCGTGCTCCATGGCGAACAATGTCGCTCCGGCCCGGGTGGTGACTCCTGCCTTGGCGTAGATGTGCTCCACGTGGTGCCCCACCGTCTTGGCGGAGATGCCGAGGGCGACGGCCACCTGCTTGTTGGCCTGGCCCCGGACGATCAGGCGCAACACGTCGACCTCGCGCTCGGTGAGGCCAGCGGGTCGGGCCACCCGTGGCGGGCGGCTCGCTTGCCCAGCGGCATCGAGCACGGCGTCGACCTCGGCCCGCCCGAACCGCCCGGCATCAACCTCGTCCAAGAGCTGCGCCGCTGCGTCGCTGGGGGTGAGCGCCGGCCGGTGGGGCCGATCCTCGCCCATGGCGTGATAGGCGTCGGCGGCGCCAAGCAGACGATCACCGAGGGAGAGCTGCTCGCCCGACGCTCCCCGGTAGTAGCCGGTGCCGTCAGCTCGCTCGTGGTGGTGGCCTGCGAGGCGGGCCAAGGGCCCGAGCTGCGTGCAGCGATGCAGGACCCGCTCGCTGAGGTACGGGTGAAGACGAACACGCTCCCATTGGTCAGTGGTGAGCGGGCCCGGACGATTCCAGATCCCGCTCGGGATCCCGACCCGTCCCACGTCGTGGACGAGCGCGGCACGACCGATCCCGGCGGCATCCCCATCAGAGAGGCCCGCAGCCTTGGCGGCGACGACGGCGAGCTCGGCCACACCGCTGGAGCGGCCCCGGAAGAAGGGCGACTTCAGGTCAGCGAAGTCGGCCACCGCGGCCAGCGCGCCGTCAAGCTCCTCTGGGCGGATCGTCGCCACGGGCGCCGGCTCGGCGTCGAGGACGGCGGCGCACGGGTCGTCACCGATGGAGGCGAGCCAATGCTCGCCGTGGGCCAGGAGCACGTCGACGACGCCTGGGTCGTGGGCGTGACCGCCTCGGCGGGCTAGCACGTCCGCGGCCGTCTCCCATCCCGCCTCGCGGGCCCACATCTCCGCGTCGCGGGCGGCGGCGACGACTCGAACGGCAACCGGTACCTCCTCGCCGGCGAGACCGGCGGGATGGCCCTTGCCGTCCCAGCGCTCGTAGGCGTGGGCCAACGGTTCAGAGACCGTCTCAGGCAGCCCGAGTCGCGACGCCAGGCGTGCGGCCACCTCGCAATGCCCGGACAGACTGCGACGTTCCATCCCCGGGTCGGTCATCGCCCGAACGACCAGTCCCGCCCGACGGTGCAGGGGAAGATCCTCCGCCAGATGGCGCATGAAGTGGCGCACGCCCTCACCCTGCTGCCCCGCCAGCATCGGCGCCATCACCGCGTTGAACGCCACGTCGTCGCCACCGGCGAGTTCGGCCGTCTCTGATGCGTCGGACGTGCAGCCGATGAACCGCAGCAGCGCCACGTAGTACGCGGCCGATCGCGTCGCAGTATCCAACCCGAGCGCGTCCGCCGCGGCCAGTGACAGCCAGCACGTCCGCAGCCCGTGCTCCATCGGCTGCCCGGTACCGAGATCCGATGCCAGCGACAGTGCGACCGTCAACTCCGCCAACCGGCCCGGCCCGGCGTCGTCGACCACGCCTCCACTCTTTCAGCCGCGGGCCCAGAATTGCTGGCCGAGACTTGTGGTTGACGTTGTCGATGCCGAGCGGCGAGCAGCCCCAGGATGGTCAGGTACAAGCTGGTGGGGGTAGACGGCCAGGTCGTCGGGCAGGCTCAGCAGCCGTCCAGCCCCTCGTCGACCAGCGTGGAGATGTCCGATCCGCTCATCGCCCCAGTCAGGCCGCCGGCTTGCGGGCCAGGAAGGGGTGGCCGAAGACCTCGTAGGCCCGGGCGTTGGCCTCGCCACCGGCACCGCCGAAGGTGTCCACCGGCTCGCCGATGCGCACATCGACGAATCCCGCCTCCTCCAGCATCTGCTGCCAGCCTGCGCACGGCAGGCCACCGGCGATTCAGCCGGTCCACAGGTCGATGTCGCGCAGCGCCTCAGGGGGCACCGGGCGCCCGTTGGCGATGTCGGCGAACTGGAGCACCCCGCCGGGGCGCAGGACCCGGAAGATCTCGGCGAACACGGCCCACTTGTCGGCGCACAGGTTGATGACGCCGTTGGAGATCACCGCGTCGGCCCACCCGTCGTCCACGGGAAGCTCCTCGGCCAGCCCCTCGCGGAACTCGACCTGTCCCAGACCGAGCATCCCGACCGTGGCCCTGGCCTTGGCCAGCATCTCCTCGGTCATGTCGATGCCTACGACCCGGCCCGAGGGGCCGACGTGGCCGGCGGCCACGAAGGAATCGAAGCCGGCGCCCGAGCCCACGTCGACCACCCGCTCCCCGGGCGCCGGTGTGCGCAGGGCCAGCGGGTTGGCGACGCCGGCGAAGGACTCCACGGCCGCCTGCGGGAGGGCGTCGACGATCACCGGGTCGTAGCCCAGGCGGGCGGCGAGGGGCCTCCCGGTGTGGAAGTGGTAGCGCGCCGCGGGCTCGACGGCCACGGCGCGGTACTTCTCCCGCACCTCGGCCCGCAGGCGGTCGGCATCGACGAGGGTTTGCTGGGACACGGCCCTTCTCCTTTCAGCTCTGGCCGGCGGCGACCGGGAGCCCCGCCCGCCTCCATTCGGGATAACCGTCCTCCAGCCGCCGGGCCCGGTAGCCCAGGCGCTCGAGCTCGCGCACGGCGTCGTCCGCGTACACGCAGTAGGGGCCACGGCAGTAGGCCACCACCTCAGTACCCTCGGGCAGCACGGCCAGGCTGCGCCGCAGCTCGGCGGGAGGCACGGAGCGGGCGCCGGGGATGTGGCCGGCCCGGTACTCCGCGTCGGGGCGGACGTCGAGGACGACGACGTCGCCGAGGGCCAGCCGGGCGACCAGTTCCTGGCGGGAGATGGCTTCCAGGCCGGTGCGGTCGCCCAGATAGGCGGTGGCGAGGCGCTCGATGCCGGCCACGTGGTCGGCCGCGACATCACGGAGGGCGGCCCACAGTGCGGCAACGCGCTCACTGGACAGGGCATAGAAGATCCGGGTCCCGTCCCTGCGTGTGCGCACGAGACCAGCGCGCGCCAGCGCCCGGAGGTGGTGGGATGTGTTCGCCAGCGACTGGCCCAACTCCTCGGCGATGGACTCGACCGAGCGCTCGCCCTGCGAGAGGACGTCCACGATCTCGGCCCGCCGGCCGCTGGCCAGCGCCTTGGCTACCTCAGCGAAGCCGTCGAACAGCGCGTCCTTCCCTCCTCGGTCTCCCATGGCGCCATGATCACGTCCCTACTCCGACTTGTCAAGGGCTCATTTGATCACTTGATAACCGTCGAGCAGCATGAGGGCGAGCCAAAGCGTCGAGTATTCGGACTCGCACAACTGAACCGAGGTTCGGTCCGACGAGATCCTGCGCTCCCGTCGCCGGAAGGGGATCGCCGATCTCCTGGTGCGGAGCCGCGTCCCCCTCGTCGAGGATCTTGCCCGCGCCACGACCGCCGTGGTCACGGAGCCGGCGGTTGGTGGCAGTCGGTGCTTCCTGCGACACCGCGGATAGGGGATGTCCTCGCGCGTACCTGCGGCGAAGAGGATCGCCGCCACATAGGCGAGCGACGCGGGACGGGGACTGTCGACCTTGCCGGTCTGACATGACGTATCCGCAGAACTACCGATGCCGGGCGGGACGAAAGTTCCCGGATTCGCCCGATGCGCCGGGACGGAGTGTTCCGTACCGTCATCACCACGAGGCCGCAGCGGCTTCCGAACGGGAGGAACGATGAGCGAGCACCCCAACGTGGCCGTGATCAACCGCATGACCAAGGCCGTCTTCGAAAACGACCTCGACACCCTGGACGGGCTCTTCACCAGTGACATGGCGTTCCACATGCGCGGGCCCCTGCCCCGGCCCGGCGACCACCAGGGGGCGGGCGGCTTCCTCGAGGCCTTGGGCGCCATCTTCGAGCTGACGTCCGGCGACGTGAAGATCGAGCAGCTCTACTGCGGTGCCGACGGGCCGTGGGCTGCGGAGTGGGAGCACGCCGTGTTCGGCCGCAACGGCCGCACCC
>Ga0247704_1000179_pt1 | contig 18023 bp, 11 predicted proteins | sample 41W_NmetaG_FD_189042 | JGI IMG/M metagenome (GOLD analysis project Ga0247704, IMG submission 189042) | Soil microbial communities from hillslope of Landscape Evolution Observatory, University of Arizona, Oracle, AZ, United States - 4-1-W_N | ecosystem: Engineered > Artificial ecosystem >...
GCGGCTGGCCACCGACCGCGCCACCGACGGTCTGCACGAGCGGTGGCGGACGGAGGCGGCGGCCCTGGGCTTCGACGACGCCGCGGTGACGGCCTGCCTGCACCGCACCACCGGCGCCGAGGTCGACGACGCCCGGATCGAGGCGCTGTTCGACCGCCTGGGCGGGCCCGACGGCCTCACCGAGGAGGCGGCCACGTTCTCCCGGGCCGGGGTGATCTGCGCGCTGTCGAGCGCCCTGGGCGGGGCCGTGCCCGGGTCGCAGCTGGCGGCCCTGGCCGACCGCTTCCTGGCCAGCGACCGGGTCGTGCAGGTGCGCGAGCACCGCCCCGGCCTGCCTCGCCACCGCCTGCTCGACGCGGCCACCGGCGCCTTCGTCGACGACCTGGCCAACGCCGCCTTCACGACGCCCGAGCTGGCCGCTATCGAGGCCCGCCTCATGGCCATCGCGACTGCCACCGGCACCGCACGTCGGCCGGTGGCGCCGGCGGACGTCGTCGAGTCCACCCTGGCCGACCGGCTTCGCCTGTCGGACGAGCAGCGGGCGATGGTGCGGGCCGTCTGCGGGTCCTCCGAGACCTTGCGACCAGTCGTGGGCTACCCGGGGTCGGGCAAGACCTACGCCACCGAGGCGTGCGTGGCCGCCCTGGCCGCCGCCGGTGTCCCCGTGGTCGGCTGCGCCGTCACCGCCGTGGCCGCCGACGAGCTGGCCCGGGCCACCGGGCTCGGCGCCTGCGACACCGTGGCCCGCACGCTGGCCGAGCTTGACCATCCCGAGTTCGGCGGCCTGGCACCGGGCAGCGTGGTCATCGCCGACGAGGCCTCCACCCTGGGCCACCGCGACCTCGACCGCCTCGTCGCCCACGTCGAGGCGGCCAGGGGGGCGCTGGTGCTGGTGGGCGACCCCCGCCAGCACGGCGCGGTCGGGCCCGGGCACTTCTTCGCCTGGCTGGTGGGCCGGGAGGGCGCCGACGTCCCCATCCTGCGGGCCAACCACCGCCAGGCCGACGTGGTGGACGCCGCCGGCGCCGTCGTGGTCTCCCTGGCGCCCGAGCGCGAGGCCAACACCGCCTTCCGCGAGGGCCGCATCGCCGAGGCCCTGGCCCGGCGCGACGACGCCGGCCTGGTCACCCGGGCGGCCACCGCGCCGGAGCTGTACGACGCCGTGGTGACCGACTGGCTGGCCGACTGGCGGGCGGGGCGGCGCGATCCGATGGTCACCACCCGCAACGCGGTGCGCCATCAGCTCAACCTGCGGGCCCGGCGACTGCTGGACGAGGCCGGCGAGCTGTCCGGTCCCGCCGTGGAGATTGAAGGTCGCGTGTTCCAGGCGGGCGACTACGTGGTGGCCAGGGCCAACAACCGCCGGCTGCGCAGCGCTGACGGGACCTGGTGGGTGAAGAACGGGAACCGGGGCACCGTCGTCGCCGTCGACGCCGAGGTCGGCAGCGTCACGGTGGACTTCGAGGGCGCCGGAGGGGAAACCCATCGGGTCGCTCTGCCGTCGGGCTACCTCGCGCAGGGGCTCGAGTGGGCCTACGCGGTGACCGACTACGGCGTGCAGGCCCGCACCCTGGACCGGTCCCGGGCCGTGGTCGACGACACCACCACGGCGGCGGGGGCCTACGTGGCCACCACCCGCGGGCGTCTGGAGAACCGCCTGTACCTGGTGGACGGGACGGTGGCCGAAGAAGGCGACCTCGACGCCTCGCACGGGCCGCCGGCCCTGCGGGAATCGAGCTTCGACGCCCTGGCCGCCCGCTTGGCGGCCGACGTCCCCGACGGCCTGCTCCACGAGGCCGACCCGGCGGTCGCCGACGGAGGCCTGCTCGCCTCCACCCACCGCCTGAGCGAGTTGCACGCCCTCCTCGAGCCGGTGGCGGCGGTCGTGGCAGCTGCTCCGCCGGATGTCAGCCGGCGCATCGCCGGGGCCGAGAGCGCCTACGAGACCCACGAAGCGCGGCGACGGGTGCTGGCCGCCCGGCTGGCGGGCCCCGAGGCCCACGAGGGTTCGCCCCGCGGTGGCGGCCGGCGCGCCCGTGGCGCGGAGCAGGCCGAGCTCGACGACATCACCCGCAGCCTCGACGCCCTCGGCGGCCGCCTGGTCGTGCTGCGGGCCCAGGCCGCCCGGCGCGACGCCTACCTCGCGTCCCACGCCGACGAGGTGGCCCGGCGGGACCTGCTGCGCGACGCCATCGCAGGCAGGGAGACGAAGGTGCGCCTGGCCGCGCCGGCCCTGGTGCCCGCCGAGGCGAGGGCGGCCCTCCCCGAGCCCTCGGCCCGGGCCGGCGCCGATGCCCGGCACCGGTGGAGAAGGGCCATGGAACAGGTCGCCCTGTACGTCGACCGTTGGGGGGCGCCTCCGGGGGCGAGTGGGTACGGCGGCGCCCTCCCGCCGGCCGGCGCCGGCCCGGAGCACGGGCCCGAGCACGAGGGGCGGTCGGCGGCGCCGGCCGTCCCGGGCCTGGGCCGGCGCCCCGCCGATGCCGAGGCTGCCAGCGCGTGGGACGAAGCCGCCCGCGCCCTGCTCGAGGCGGGCGGAGCCCCCGACGTGGTGATCCGGCCGACCACCGAGCCCGCACCCGACCTTTCCCCGGCCCTTTAGGAGCACCGTGCCAGCCCACCTCGACCCCGTCCCAGCGCCCGGGCCCGGTGATGCGGGTGGGCTCCGCGACGACGAGGCCGAGGCCCAGGCGGTGGCGGCCAGCGACCTGGTGGCGGCGTGCGAAGCCGGGTGGGCGGCCATCCAGGCCCTCCACCCCCAGGTGCCCGACACCGTCATCGTGCTGGGCACCGGGGTGGAGCGGGGTCGCCTGGTCAAGCTGGGCCACTGGTGGGGCGGCCAGTGGCGGGTGGGTGCCGAGGCCCGGGGCGAGGTCCTGCTGGTCGGCGAGGCGCTGCACCTGCCTCCCGAGGCGGTGTTCGAGGTCCTGCTCCACGAGGCTGCCCACGGCCTGGCGGCAGCCCGGAACATCCGCGACACCAGCCGGGGCGGGCGCTACCACAACGCCAACTACAAGGCCGTGGCCGCCGAGGTGGGGCTGCGGCCCCGGCGCCTCAACCCCTACGGCTTCGCCCGCACTGAGCTCACGCCGGCCACGGCCGAGACCTACGCCGGCGTGATCGCCGGCATCGGCGCCCGCATGCGCCTGGCCCGGGGCCTTCCCGCCCAGCGGGCCGTCGGGATCGAGGGCGGCGTCGAGGGCATCGCCGGTGGCGGCAAGGAGGTCGGCGGCGGGCGCACGAACGGGGCGAGGACCGGGCCACCGGCGGCGGAGTGCGGCTGCCAACCCGGTCGCAAGCTGCGCATGGCGCCCTCGGTGCTCGAGCGGGGCCCGGTGATCTGCGGTCTGTGCGGCTCCGAGTTCACCGTGGCCCGCCAGGCCGAGGCGAGGGTGGCGGCATCGCCGGGCGCGGGGCTCGACCGGGCCGGAAGCCCGCCCACGGGCGTGGTCGGTGTTACCGAGGCCCGCAACCGCATCGCCGGGACCGGGCCCGGCGTCGAGGTCGTCGGCGGGCGACGCCCACCCGGCGAGGCGGACGCCGTGTTCGACCTGCGCACCATCGACTTGCCGTTGTCGGGGGCGGGCGCGCCACCCGAGGTGTCCGAGTCGTGGGAGGCGGCGGCCGGGGTCTCGCCGGCGAGTCCGGCCGAGCCTCCGCTTCCCGAGATCCCGGGCGCCGGCGTCATGCCGTGACGCGGGCGCCGACCACCGCCTTCGGGATCCAGCCCCGTGGCCTGGGGGGCTCGGAGGTGGCCGTGGCCCGCCACGGGTTCGCCGGCATCGTCGGTCAGCTCGACGCCCTGTTCGCCGCCGCCCGGCGCGACGCGGCGCTCGCCTGGGCTTCGGGCCGCTGGCGGCCGGGCCGCCCCGATCCCGAGACCTACGTGCCCGGCGACGTGGCCGCCCTGCGTGGCTTCGCCGTGGCTGCCGACCTGGCTCGCGTCGCCTCGTACCAGTCGGTGATCGCCGCACCGACGGCGGGGCCGCCGGAGGACGACGAGGTGTGGCGAACGGCGGTGATCCGCACGATCACCTGCCTCGCCGACACGACCGCCTTGTACGAGGCGGTGCCCCACTTCCTCGACGCCGAGACGGCGGTCGGCATCCTGGGCAGCCGGCCCCCGGAGCCATCCGACCTGGCCGAGCTGCGTCTTCCCTATCCGCGGATCAGCGTGTGGTTCGGACGCGTCCTGGAGCTGGGCGCGGAGATGCACGACTGGCCCAGCGGGTGGGACCACCTGGCCGACCTGGGCGGCCGCCCGACCCCGGAGCGCACCGTCGTCGGCGACCTGCGGGCGCTGGGTGGCGGCATCGAGGGCGTGGTGCTCGCCGAGCAGCCCGGCGGCGGGCTGGCCAACGAGGTCCTGTGGCTGGTGTCGGTCAACCCCGACGCCTCCCGTCCCGGCACGGCCGCCCTGGACCGCTACCGGGCCACGGTGTGGGGCCAGCTGTCGTCGGCGCGTCTCGCCCACGTGGCCCGGAACCTGGCCGCCACCGTGTCGTGGGCGGAGTGGCACGAGCCCGACCGCAGCCTGTCGCTCCCCGACGATCCCGTCTCCCGGGACTGGCGCAAGGCGGTGCGCAGGGGCGAGTTCCGCCGCCACGAGCCGAAGGGAGCGGCCGCCGGCGTGCGCGTGCTCGACGTGTCCCGCACGCCCGTGGGCGACCGGGTGGTTGGCGGCAACGGCCGAGCCGGCACGCACGCCTCCCCCATCACCCACCTGCGTCGCGCCCATTGGCGCCACCAGCGCGTGGGGCCAGGCCTGGCCGAGCGACGCCTGGTTCGGGTGCCGGCCACCGTGGTCAACCCGGGCGGCGGCCCGCTCGCCCCCGTCGTGTACCGCGTCCCGGCGCCCGACGACGTCGCAGGCAAGTGCCCAGCGACCACCGATGCCGGCGACGAGATCGACCTGCGCCACATCGACCTGCCCGACCACCGCGACGGCACCAGGGCCGAGGCGGCCGCCGGTGACGGGTCTCCCCCACGCCCTTCCACCCACGAGCACCAACCGGAGGTGAGCCTTCCATGACGACTGCCCGTACGCGGCCGAGACCCGTCGAGGCGGCCCTGGCCTACGCCCATCGGGGCTGGGCGGTGTTTCCCTGCCATCACCCCGTACCGAGTGGCTGCAGCTGCCGATCGCCCGAGTGCTCCAGCGCGGCCAAGCACCCCCGGACCAGGCGGGGGTTGCACGACGCCACCACGCACCCCGAGGTGATCGCCCGCTGGTGGCGTGCGTGGCCGCAGGCCAACGTCGCCATCCGCACGGGGGCGAACCGGGCCGCCGGTGCCCGGGGCCTGGTGGTGCTCGACGTCGATCCGCTTCACGGCGGCGAGACCAGCCTCGAGCGTCTCGTCGCCGCCCACGGGCCCCTCCCCCCGACCCGATTGGTCCGCACCGGCAACGACGGGGTGCACCTGTACTTCGCCCACCCAGGCGGAACCGTCCCCAACAGCGCCGGCACCCGGCTGGGGCCGGGGCTCGACGTGCGGGGCGACGGGGGCTACGTGATCGCCCCGCCCAGCGTGCACGCCAGCGGCGTCACCTACCGCTGGGGGACGGTCCGCGAGCTGGCGGCCGTACCGCCGTGGCTGTCCGACCTCCTGGCCGCGCCGAAGCACGAGCGCCGGCCCGGCCCCGATCCCGCCCAGCTACGCCGGGACGCCGGCGTGTCCGCGTGGGCCGCCACCGCGGTGGAGGGCGAGCTGGCCCGGGTGGCAGGCGCCGGGGTCGGCCGCCGCAACCACGTGCTCAACCGGGCCGCCTTCGTGCTGGGCCAGATCGTCGGCGGCGGGTACCTCGATCGGAACGTGGTCGCCTCGCTGCTGGAACAGGCCGGCGTGGCGGTCGGCCTGAGCGCCCGGGAGACGGCCATGACCGTCGAGAGCGGCCTCGGCGCCGGCGAGGACAACCCTCGCCATCCGCCGGACCGGCCAACCCGTCGGGTGTCGACGCCGACAGGTGGGCGCCCGCCCAATCGTCCAATGGCCGCCGCGGGCGAGTGCAGCAACGTCGACCTGCGCAGCATCGACCTGCCTCGCCGGTCGTCTCTCGCGCCGCCTCCCTCCGCTAGCGCGGAGGCGACCCGCGGGTTGGGCCCACCGTCGTGACCCCACGGCACCTCCCCGATCCCACGACCCTGGTGTTCGCAGCCCCGGTCATCAGCTCGGGCGAGGACTGGCGGGAACGCAGCCTGATCTCCTGGTTGGTCCTCGCCGGCCACGCCGGCATCGAGGCGAAGCCGACGGAGGCCGGCGGCCAGGGTTTCTCGGGCACCCTGGTGCGGCAACGTGATGATCGACGGCCTGGTGTACCGGGTACACCGGGCGCCCCGGCTGCGCCTGGCCATGCTCGACGAGCACGCCCGGACGTCGTGGGTGCTGCACAGCGCCACCTACGTGGAGCCGGTGACCAACGGGGTGGAGGTATCGACCCTCGCGATGATCGGCGCCAACCGTGTGTCATGGAGCCAGCGGACGACCGACCGGTCGACCTGCTCCGGCTCGACCTCGCAACCCCAGAGGCGCCGGCGCCTCGTGAGGCCGGACCGGAGCTGACGTGAGCCGGCTCGACGGTTCCGCCCGATGGTCGCTGCCCGAGCAGCCCGACGGCGGGGCCGGGGCGTCCGCCGCCGAGCACCACCAGTCGCTCCTCGTCCCGAGCGGCGACGACAACCGCACCGACGTTCCCCTGGGCGACCTGCTCGGCCCGCTGCGAGCGCTCGAGACCACGCCGGCGGCCAACTGGCGGCGGGGCGCCGAGGGTGAGCGGGCTACGGCCGGGCTTCTTGATCCCCTCCGCCACCTCGGCTGGGCCGTGCTCCACGACCGCCGGCTGCCTGGCTCGGGCGCCAACATCGACCACCTCCTTATCGGCCCCGGTGTCCACGTCATCGACTCCAAGGCCTACCGGGGCCGCATCAAGCTGCTCGGCGACGGGAGGCTCTGGTATGGGCGGACGTGCCTCGACGAAGTCCTGCGCATCGTGCGCTGGGCGGCGGCCGAGGTGGCCCACGTCCTCGGCGCCCAGTTGGCCGTCACCGGGTTGGACGTCCACGCCACGCTGTGCGTCCACGGCGTACGCCTGCCCCGTTCACCGCTGTGCTTCGAAGAGGTGACGCTCACCACGCCGGACACCCTGCTAGAGACCCTGGTCAGCGCCGGGCCCGTGTTGCCATCCCTCCAGATCGTGCGGCTGGCCGCCGTTGCCGGCGCCGCCCTGCCTCCCGCAGCTGGACGAGCCGGCTGGCCCAGCAGCTGAACCACCCATCTTCACGCTGGGCGGAATCTTGACACGTACGTGTCAAGACTTGACCCTCCGAATCCCACCCCACGATCCTTGACACACTCGCCGTGTACCTTCTACACAAGGGTGTCTGGCACTGGGCGCTTCCGGGACCAACGAGCCGGTCCCGCAACCGATGTCAACAGAACGGACCGTTGGGAGCCATGAAGGCTGACACACCCGCACGACGCAAGGGCACGGTCGCCATCGACCACCCCGCTCTGGCGGAATCGCTCGTCACGCTGGCCCGGTCACTCGATCACCGCGCCAGCGACGACGACACGGGCCCGAGCTACCTCGACCTGGCCGTGCTCGTGGCCGACGTGCAGAGCCAGCTCGACGACCTGACCCGCCAGCTCGTCCACTACGCCCGGCGGTACGAGCGAACCACGTGGAAGGACATCGCCGACACCTTCGGGATCTCGCGGCCGACCGTGTACAAGCGCTTCGGCGAGACGAGCGACAACGATCCCGGCGGAGACGCGGGAGGCGACGGGGGTGGGGGATGACCGCGTTGGCGGAGTTCCGTGCCGCATTCCCAGCCTGGCGAACGGCCGTGGAGGAGTGGCTCGATCGCCAACCGGCGTGGTTCCGCAATGATCCCGCCTGGGCCAGTTCGGTGTACCTCCTCAGCGCTCCGCCTCTCGTGGCCCTCGGGTCGATGTCGTTCAAGAGCGTGGAAGAAGGCTGGATCCGGTGGGACGCCCTGGTCGAGCGTGCTGCACGTGCCGGAGAGGTCGAGACCGCCCTCGCCCGTGCCGCGCACGAACTGGCGAGCGGCGACCCAGGCCCGGCCCTCGGCTTGATGCTCGTGTTCCCGGGCGTACCAGTCTTCGCTTGGGCTCATGCCGCCGGGGTTCTCTACGAGCTGGTCGAGGAGCGCCTCCGCCGCCATCCGCTCGCTGCGTAGCGATCTGGCGGCGGCCGTCACGGCTCGGGCCTAACGTTCGGTCCCGATGACTTCGGCGGGAAGCCTCGCGAACCCCATCCTCAACTCGCCGTACGACCCGCCCGGCGAGCACTTCGTGCTCGGGCCCCACGGTCCCACTGGTGAGGTAAAGCTCGGGCGCCGGCCCAGCGAATCCTTCATCCCCGTACCGCTCGGACGTCGCCGGCGTGGCGCCGCACCCGAGCCACCGGCCGAACAGGAAGCGCTCGACTTCGACATCACCGGAGAGCGGCGCGAGATCAACTCCTTGATCAACGACATCCGGGCCCGGGTGGACAGGTGGCGCAGCTTCGACTACCCGGGCGTGACGCCGGTGAGCCGTAAGCTCCTCTGGCACTGGGCCGATCCGGCCCGAGAAGACCGGGTCCTGTTCTGCCAGCGTGAGGCGGCCGAGACGGCCATCTACCTGGCCGAGGCCGCCGGACGGCGAGCGGAGCCGGACTTCCGGGTTCGCATCGACGCCGAGAACCGCACCCACAACGAGGGCCTACCCCGCATCGGCCTGAAGATGGCGACCGGGACCGGCAAGACCATCGTCATGGCGATGCTGATCGCGTGGCAGACGGCCAACAAGGCGTTCAACCCCCGCGACGCCCGCTTCACCAACCGCTTCCTCGTCATCACGCCCGGGATCACGATTCGCGACCGCCTGCGGGTCCTCCTCCCGGCCGACGACGGCAACTACTACCGCGAGCGGGACCTGGTGCCAGCCGACCTGTGGCCGACCCTGTCCGACGCCTCCATCTACATCACCAACTTCCACACTTTCCTCCTCCGCGACGCCAAGGAGATCCGAGGCGTGGCCGGCAACACCCGCAAGCTGCTCACCGCCGGCAAGAAGGTCGACCCGTTCAAGGAGACCGACCCCCAGATGGTGGAGCGGGTCCTGCGGGACCTGGCCGGCCGCGGCAGGGGCGAGATCGTGGTGCTCAACGACGAGGCACACCACTGCTACCAGGACAAGCCCCTCGACGCCGGCCCGCTCGACGCCGAGGCCAAGGAGCGCAACGAGGGGGCCCGGGTTTGGTTCCGGGGGCTACGGGCCATCGCCCGCAAGAGCGGTGTGAAGGCGGTCTACGACCTGTCGGCCACCCCCTTCTACCTGGGCGGCTCGGGCTACAACGAGGGCTACATCTTTCCCTGGGTGGTCAGCGACTTCTCGCTGATGGACGCCATCGAGTCAGGCATCGTGAAGGTGCCGAGGGTGCCCGTCGACGACGACGCCAGCGGGAAGCTGCCCACCTACCTCGCGCTCTGGGAGCACGTGGGCGCCGACCTGCCGAAGCGGGCAGGGCGCAAGGCCGCCTCCGACGCGGACTGGACACCTCCGGTCGAGCTGGAAGGGGCGATGAAGAGCCTCTACCGCAGCTACGCCCGCCGCTTCGCCCAGTGGGAGGGTGGCCTGGCCGCCCTGGGAGAGCCGCCGCCGGTGTTCATCCTGGTGTGCCCGAACACGATCGTGTCCAAGCTGGTCTACGACTGGGTGGCGGGGCAGGAGGTGGAGCGCCCCGACGGGGAGATGGTCCTCCGCCCCGGCCAGCTCGAGCTGCTGTCCAACGTGGTCGACGGACAATGGGTCGAGCGGCCCCGGACGATTCTGATCGACTCGGCCCAGCTCGAGTCGGGCGACGCCATGAAGGACGACTTCAAGGCGGCGGCCGGACGCGAGATCGAGGTATTCAAGGCCGAGTTCCGTCGGCGCAACCCCGGTGCCGATGTGGACAAGCTCACCGACGAGGACCTGCTGCGCGAGGTCATGAACACGGTTGGGAAGAAGGGCAAGCTGGGCGAGCACGTGCGCTGCGTGGTGTCGGTTTCCATGCTCACCGAGGGTTGGGACACCAACACGGTCACCCACATCCTCGGTATCCGCCGCTTCGGCAGCCAGTTGCTTTGTGAGCAGGTGGTAGGTCGGGGCCTGCGCCGTCGCAGCTACGCCCCCAACGCCGATGGCCGATTCGAGCCCGAGTACGCCGAGGTCTACGGCGTGCCCTTCGCCTTCATCCCGACCGACCGGCCAGTCCCGCGGCCGGTCCCCTCGCGCCCGGCCGTCGAGGTACGAGCCCTCGACGAGCGCCTGCCGCTTCGGATCACCTTCCCCAAGCTCGAGGGTTACCGCGTCGAGGTGCCGGAGGAACCGCTGATCTTCGACCACACCAAGGCGGCCGCTCTCCACGTCGACCGCGAGTTGCTAGCCACCTGGACCGAGACGGGTGGCGTGGTCGGCGACGTCGACGAGCAGGAGCTGGCCGAGGTGCGGGGAGCCCGTTCCCAGGAGGTGGCGTTCGCGGTGGCGGCCGACGTGCTGCGACGGAAGTTCCCCGGCCACGACGGCGCCACCAAGCCCTGGCTGTTCCCCGCCCTGGTCGACGTCACCAAGCGGTGGCTGGCCCACGAGCGTGTCACCTTCGCCCCCGACACGCCGGTCGGGTGTCTGCTGCTGGCCGAACCGAAGGCACAGGCGGCGGAGGCGGTAGTGAACGCCGTGGTCCGCTATCCCGACGCCCGCCAGGAGATCCTGCTTCCGATCCTCCGCCGCTTCGACGGCCAGGGCGCAACCGACGACGTGGGCTTCCTCACCCGAAAGGCCGTCGTGGAGGCGACGAAGTCGCACGTGAACCTGGTGGTGCTGGACGGTCCCAAGGGCAACACGTGGGAGGAAGCTATGGCCGGCCTCCTAGAGGACGACGACCGAGTGGCGGCGTACGTGAAGAACGACCACCTCGGGTTCACCATCCCGTACGTGTGGGAGGGCCGGTCCCACCAGTACTGGCCGGACTTCCTCGTCCGCCTGGTCGACGAGCCTGACGACGACAACGTGCGCACGTTGATCGTCGAGGTCTCGGGTGGGCGGAAGAGCCCAGGTCCGACGGCGGTGAAGGCGGCAACCGCCCGGGACCAGTGGTGCACCGCCGTCAACAACCACGGCGCCTTCGGCCGGTGGGGGTACCTGGAGGTCACCACCATGCTGGGCGCCGGCGAGGTCCTCGGCGAGGCGATCGAGAATCTGTTGGCCGAGGCGCCGATCGTTGGAGACCCCGACCGGTCGCTGCCCCTGCGATGAGGAGCTGCTGATGCCGCCTAGGAGAACCGCGCCAGCCGGGCCCACCCCGGTCGACGCCATCGTCCACGGCGACAAGCGGGCCAACCTGCCGACCGCCGACGCCCACGACCTCATCACGCCGGAGATCGAGTCCAGGGTCACTGTCAGTTACCCGCGCGAGATCCACTCGCCCATGCTCGTGTGGCAGGGAAAGGAGGCCCTCGACGACGCCGACCTCGAGGCCGACGCGCCGCCGATCTACATCCAGGAGAAGGTCGACCCCCGGGTTCTCATTGAGCACCTCCGGCACACAGCCAAGGCGGGCGAGGCTGAGCCCGAGCTCACCCTCTTCGAGACCTTCGACGGCCTGGGCGACCTCGACCTCGTCGAGTTCTACCGCCACGAGGCCAACTGGTCGAACCGCATGATTCTCGGCGACTCACTTCAGGTGATGGCCAGCCTCGACTCACGAGAGCGGCTCCGAGGCAAGGTCCAGATGATCTACCTGGACCCCCCCTACGGCATCAAGTTCGGATCCAACTGGCAGGTCTCGGCCCGCAAACGCGAGGTCAAGGACGGCAAGGTCGAGGACATCGCCCGCGAGGTTGAGCAGATCAAGGCGTTCCGTGATACATGGGAGCTCGGGATCCACTCCTATCTGAGCTACCTTCGTGACCGGCTCCTCGTGGCAAGGGATTTGCTCACCGATTCAGGGTCGCTCTTCGTGCAGATTGGCGACGAGAACGTACACCTGGTGAGGTCGCTTCTCGACGAGGTCTTCGGAGCGGAGAGCTTCTGCGGACACGTCGCATTTGTAACTACCAGCAGTTCCAACAGCCAGGCCGGAGTGAGCGTCGTCGCATCGGTGTTCGATCACCTTTTGTGGTACGCCAAAGGAGGCCCCTCGGCGGCGAAATACCGTCAGCTGTACCGATCGAAGGAGCTCAGCGGAGCGGGCGGCAGCCAGTACCGCTGGATTGAGGAGCCCGACGGCAGGCGCTATCGGGCGACGGACCAGCAGCTAAGGGCAGCCACGGCACCGCAACGAATCTTTCGTGCCGACCAGCTCCTCTCTGCTGGGTACCGTTCCACATCGACGTTCCCATTCGAGTACCAGGGACGCAGCTTTCACCCCGGAAGCAGCCACTGGAAAACAACCGCTTCTGGGATGCGAACCCTGGCCTTGGCGAATCGACTCGTGCTGGTTGGCAACACTCTGTCCTACGTCCGCTACCTAGAGGACTTTCCTGCCTACCCCTACACCAACGTCTGGGACGACACCGTCACGTCGGGCTTCGCAGACCCGAAGCTCTATGTCGTCCAGACAAACAGTCGGGTCGTCGAGCGCTGCCTCCTCATGACCACCGATCCGGGCGACCTCGTGCTCGACCCCACGTGCGGTTCGGGCACGACCGCTTACGTAGCGGAGCAGTGGGGCCGGCGGTGGATCACCATCGACACTTCCCGCGTCGCTCTCGCTCTCGCAAGACAGCGGCTGATGGGGAGTCGCTTTCCCTACTACCTGCTGCGTGACTCGGTTGAAGGACGGGCCAAGGAGGCGCAGCTCACAGCCACGCCGCCGACGCCGGCTTCCGTCACCGACGACATCCGTCATGGCTTCGTCTACGAGCGCGTGCAGCATGTCACCCTCAAGTCGATCGCCAACAACCCGGACATCACGGAGGGGATGAGCCGGGAGGAGATCGACGCCGCCATCCGCCGGCATGCAGAGTTCGAGGAGCTGGTGGACAAGCCGTACGTCGACAACAAGAAGGTTCGGGTGACCGGCCCGTTCACGGTCGAGAGCCTGTCGCCCCACCGGTCGCTCGCCTTCAGCCCCACGGCCGAGCCGGCGGCGGAGCGAGAGGCGGCCGAGGATCCGGACGCTCCGACATTCGAACAGACCATCCTCGAGAACCTCCGGGCGGCGGGCGTTCAGAACGGCCGGCGGTCGGAGCGGCTCACCTTCGACGACGTGGAGCCGTACGCCGGCAGCTACGTGCAGGCGGTCGGCATCCGCGCCGAGGCCAGCGACGGCGCGCCGACCAGGGTCGGCGTATCCATCGGGCCCCAGTACGGCACGGTGGCGCCGGCCTTCGTCAAGGGCGCGGCACGGGAGGCCAGCAAGGCCAGCGACCTCGACCTGCTGTGCGTGCTCGGGTTCGCCTTCGATCCCCAGGTGCTCGGGTCCGGCGAGGAGTTCGTGGCGAGCGACGAGAGCTTCGATGTGGCCGCCGAGCGGGCCCTCGGGCGCATCCCGGTGCTGCTCGTGCGCATGAACGCCGACCTGCTCATGGGCGAGGAGCTCAAGAAGACCGGGGCCGGCAACCTGTTCACCGTCTTCGGCGAACCCGACATCGAGGTCCGGGAGGCCGGCGACGACCAGCTGGTCGTGGAGGTGAAGGGCGTCGACGTCTACGACCCGACCACCGGACAGGTTCGCAGCGGCGGCGTCGACCAGGTGGCGCTGTGGATGATCGACACCGACTACGACGCCGAGTCGTTCTTCGTCCGCCACTGCTACTTCACCGGCGGCCAGGATCCCTACAAGCGCCTGAAGCAGGCGCTCAAGGCGGACATTGACGAGGAAGCCTGGGCCACGCTGAACCGCACCGAGTCCCGCCCGTTCCCTCGTCCGAGCACGGGGAAGCTGGCGGTCAAGGTCATCAACGACTACGGCGACGAGGTGGTCAAGATCTTCGAAGTGTGACCGCGAGGAGGCTGGAGCGTCAGCGCTTGGCGGAGCCGCACACCGTCCTCACTTCGCAGGTTCGGCAACGGGCGCCCGGTGAGGGTGTGAAATCGCGGGCTCGTAATCGCTCTGCCGCCTCCTGCACCCGCCCTTCCACTCCGGCGACGGCAACCTCGCCCACATCGACTGGTATGCGTGCGCCGGCCTTGAGATCGTGGACGTAGGCGCCTCGCACGTCGAGCCCCTCGCGCCGGCCGGCGTCGGCATATACCTGGAGCTGGAGGCCGTGGTCGGCGTCGACTCCTGTCGAGGTCTTGTAGTCGAGGATGGCGAGGGCGGTGGGCACACCACCCTCGCGGTCGAGGATCACGTCGGCCCGGCCGAGCACGGTCACGCCCTCGAGGTGCAGCTCGAAGGGCCGCTCGGTCTCCCAGACCCGATGCAGGTCATCCGCATGGGTGGTGACGTACTCGACGATGAGCCGGCGGGCCGCGTCCTTGAGCTGTCGGTGGGCGGGCTTGTTGGCGGTGGGGAGGAAAAAGCCGGCGTCGAGGATGCCCTCGATCTCCGTGGCTGACGGGACGCTGCCGGTTGCCTTTGTGCGGTCGGCCACGGTGCGGAGGAGGTGGTGGACGGCCTTGCCGTAACCGAGCTCCTGGGCCAGCCGGGGCTGGAAGCCCAGAAGGGCGCGAAGTCGGTAGGCCAGGGCACAGTCGAGGAAGCTGGCCAGCTCGCTGTACGTCAGCTCCATCGCCTGGTCGGCGGCACCGCCGGCGTCGATCGGCGGCGGGACGACAGCGGCCGGATCCACCTCATGATGCTGGAGCTCGCGGTAGTAGGGACTGGGACCGACGGCTCGGGTCGTGACCCGTTCGTGGCGGGACACGGACACCCAGTCACGGGCACGGGTGAGGGCCACGTAGAACAGTCGGCGCTCGTCGGCGTCGCTGCCCTCGTACCGGGCGGCGGCGAACATGGAGCGCGGAACCGGCCAGTCCTGGGCCTGGCCGGTCCGGCTCGTCGGGAAACGGCTGGCAGTCATGGACGGGATGCACACCACGGGCCACTCCAGCCCCTTGGCCCGGTGGACGGTGGTGAGGTCCACCGCGTCGAGCTCCAGGTCCTCTTCCCCGTCGAAGCCCTCGTAGGTGCCCTGGGCGTAGTTGACGATGTGGATGGCCAGGTTGCGGTAGTACCAGTCGCCCCGGTCCTGCCCGCCCACCTGCTCGCCGGGTGTGGCCGCGTCGGGACGGGCCCGGCGTCGCACCGACTCGTAGTCGGCCAACAGGGCCGTGAATCGCGCAAGGGTCCCCAGCCGGTTGACGGCAAGGGGGTCACCCAGGTCCCACGAGCGCACGTCCAACTCGGCCAGCAGGTCGTACAGCTCTCCCACCAGGTCCGCCGAGCGGTCCTTGCGGGGTACGGCGTCGCGCCACTCCCGCAGGAAGCGACGGACCCGGTTGCGGGCCGCACCATCGAGCCCGAACGCCGCCTGGTACTCGTCGAGGAGGTCGTCCTCCTCGACCAGCGCTCCTGCTCCCCGCACCGGCCGCCAGTCGATGTCGGTCATCCAGGCGAAGGTCCGGCCGAGAACCTGGGCCTCCGGCTGGTCGAACAGGCCGGTCCTTCCCCCCGGCTGCACCGGGATGTCGAACGTGGCGAAGGTGTCGACCAATGCCCGGTAGGCGGCCCGCCCGCGGACCAGGACGGCGATGTCCCGGTACGCCACTCCGGAGTCGTTCAGGTCGAGGACCATCTGAGCCACCCAGCCCGCCTCTCGCTGCTCGTCGCCCGCACGCCACACCGCAACCTCGCTCCCGCCACTGGCCGGACGGTGAGCAGCCATGGTCTTCTCGATCCGACCGGGGATGGTGCCGGCGAAGGTGTTGGCCACGTCGATGATGCCGGGACGGCTGCGCCGGTTCGTCGTGATCTCAAATGTCGCCACACCGGGATAGCGATCAGCGAACGTCACGATGTTGGCGACGTCGGACCCGCGCCACTGGTAGATGGCCTGGTCGTCGTCGCCCACTACGCACACTTCCACACGCGGGCCGGCAAGGAGTTGGACGAGCCGCTCCTGCGAGGGGTTCACGTCCTGGTACTCGTCGACGATGAGGTGGCGAAGCTCGGCGTGCACCGAGTCCCGCACGGCCTGCCGCTCCAGTTCCGCCACTGCCCGCACGACCTGCTGGCCGTAGGTCAGGAGCCGGTACCGCTCGAGCGTGTCGAGGTAGTCGAGCAGCACGGACCCGAACGGTTCGGGCATGGCAGCCGGGTCCAGCAGCTCGTTTTCGACGACATCGACTCCCCGGAGGAAGCGCTCGATGGACCCGAAGAGCCGGCCACGGGCGTCGAGGCGCTTTAGGTCAAGGCGTGTCGCCTCCCGTGCCAAGAAGGCAGTGAGTTGATGGTCGTCGAGGACGTCGTACGTCTCGTAGCGCGGCACCCTCGTTTGGAGCAGCCGGAAGCAGTAGGCGTGGATGGTGCCGACGAACAAGCCCCCGAGCTGGTCCAGCACCGCAGGGCCGAGCCGGTCCTCGGCCCGCTCGGCGATCCGCTGCCGGAGCTCGGCGGCTGCCCGTTCGGTGAAGGTGAAGGCGACGACGGCACTCGTTGGCACACCGTCGGAAAGGAGGTCGGCCACGCGCTGCGACACGACCTCGGTCTTTCCTGAACCGGCGGAGGCGATGATCTGTAGGTGGCTGCCCCGATGGCGCACCGCGGCAAGGGCATCGCCCTCGAGCTCCGGGGATGCCATCGACAAATGCTGCCCGACCCTGCGAAGACGTGTCGACGGATGCGAGCTGCAGGCACCCCAGCCAGCCCCACCTCGCATGGACTGCCCACAGAGTGGCCGCTCCCCCCGGGAGCGGTTGGGCTCGGGGCGACCACCGTGGAACGCCCCGGATCCTCGGCCGGATGTCGTGGCCGCCGTGACTGCGGCGTGGCCGAGGTCCGTCCGCCGGTGGAAACAACCCCGCAGGCCATACGAGCCAGAGCACCGGCATGCACCTCCGATCCGAGGGCGGGTAGGCCCACCTTGTGCTTTGACACTGATGTGTCAAAGTACTTCGGTTCCTAGAGCGAAATCTCTTGACATACAGGCCCGCTGAATGGTTGGTTCCCCTCGACACCGTTCCCCTGACTCAAAGGGAGTTGCCATGCCACCCTTGTCCCAGCAGCGCCCCCGCATCGCCGGGGTGTCGTCCCTGCGCATCGAGGCGTGGCACGACCCCCTCGTCGAGGCGCACGGCCACGATCCTCGCAGCGCGTACGTTTCCCAATTTTGGTTGGCGATCGTGGGGCCCAGTGCCCTGGTGGCAGCCCGATTCCTGGTGGAAGGCCTCGACCACAGCCCGGACGGCTACGACGTCGAGCTGGTGGCGCTCGGCCAAGCCCTCGGCCTGCCCGGCCGGGGCGGGAACCAGTCGAAGATCGCCCGCACGCTGGACCGCCTCGTCGCCTTCGGCCTGGCCTCGTTCCACGCCACGTCGCCCCCGCTGTACCGGGTTCGTCTGGCCTGGCCACCGCTCACACAGCGCCAGCTGGGCCGCCTGCCGGCGTTCCTGGCCGAGCTGCATCCGGTCGCATAGATCGGTTGGTGGCGCCGTCGGGGAGTCGGCGCCCGCCGGTCACACCGACCGCGGGGCCGGGTCCGTTCGGGGAAGACGGCCCGGCTCCTCGGCACAACCACTCCCCCGCTGACCTTCCTTCAGCAAGGAGAATCCCATGAACAGCGTCCAGCTCATCGGCCGCCTCACCACCGACCCGTCCAGTCGCACCGTGACCACCGAGGCCGGCGAACGCACCGTCGCCACCCTCGCCCTGGCCGTGCCGCCGGAGCGGGGACGAGACGGCGAGCCGTGCTACGTCGACGTGGAGGTGTGGGGGACGCCGGCCGACGCCTGCGCCCGCTACCTGGCCAAGGGCCGCCAGGTGGCCGTCACCGGCCGGCTCAACCTCAACCGTTGGACCGCCGAGGACGGCACCACCCGGCGGGTGCACCGCGTGGTGGCCGCCGCCGTCGAGTTCCTGGACAAGCCGCCGG
>Ga0247704_1000180_pt1 | contig 17951 bp, 19 predicted proteins | sample 41W_NmetaG_FD_189042 | JGI IMG/M metagenome (GOLD analysis project Ga0247704, IMG submission 189042) | Soil microbial communities from hillslope of Landscape Evolution Observatory, University of Arizona, Oracle, AZ, United States - 4-1-W_N | ecosystem: Engineered > Artificial ecosystem >...
GGCCAGGGCGGGCCCCAGGGCGCCCGACGGGACCCTCACCCTCGAGGTGGGCGACGGCACCATCGCCCTGGGGCCCGCCCTGGCCAGCCAGCTGTTCGTCGTCACCGCCTGAGCTTCGACCGGCGGCCGCCACCGGGCGCAGCCGGAGGGCCGGCTGGTTCTTCGCGATCGTCGCCGCGTTCGCAGCCGCGCCAGGTCCGTGGCCGCACTCGCCGCCGCAGGCGGCCTCGACGGCTGCGGACACCGAGAGAGGACAGGGCGGAGGTGGGCGAGCTCCGCTCGCCCGCCGGAGCACGATCCAACTCGACCGAATGGAGTGAGCGGAGCGAACGAATGAGGTCGAAACGCTACCCGGCGGGGGGGGTCAGCTCGCCGTCGATGATGCGCCGGGCGACCGCCTTCATGGTCTGGCGCTCGCGCATGGCGGTCTGCTGGATGAACCGGAATGCGTCGCCCTCCCGCATGCCGTGGCGGTCCATGAGCATGCCCTTGGCCCGGTCGACCACCCGGCGGGTCTCCAGCTGGTCCTCCAGGCTGCGGTTCTCGTTCTCCAGCGCCTGGAGCTCGTGGAAGCGGCCGAGGGCGACCTCGATGGCCGGGATCAGCTCGCTGGTCTGGAACGGCTTGACCAGGTAGGCCAGGGCGCCCGCGTCCCGGGCCTCCTCGATGAGGTTGCGCTGGCTGAACGCGGTGAGGATCAGCACGGCGGCGCGCCGCTCACCGGCGATCTCCCGGGCCGCCGCCAGCCCGTCCATGCCGGGCATCCGGATGTCGAGGATGGCCAGGTCGGGCGACGTCTGGCGCACCAGCTCGACGGCCTCGTCGCCCCGGCCCGTCTCGCCCACCACGTCGTAGCCCTCCTCCTCCAGGATCTCCTTGAGGTCGAGGCGGATGACGGCCTCGTCCTCCGCGATCACCACTCGCACGGCCAAAGAGCTAGCTCCTTCGGGTCAGCGGGCACCGGGGACGAACTTGTCCAGCAGCTCGTCCATGGTGCGCTCGAGGTCGGCGATGATGGCGACGGTGGCGGCCCGGCTGCGGGTCATGGCCTCCACGTGGCTCTGCGCCTCGCGGGACTGGCGCTCGGTCATCGGGGAGTCGCCCACGAGCGCCCGGACAGCCAGGTCGTCGGCCTCCTCGGCCAGCGCCGCCAGCTGCTCGTCGATGACGGCCAGCTCCTCCCTCGCCTTGCGCAGGCGCGCCGTCGTCTGGCGGAGACGGCGTTCGACGGAGGCCTGGAACACGCGTCGAGTGTATGCGGGAGCGGCGAGCGGGGGCCCCGACGGGCCCGCCTAGGGTCGGCGGGTGCGGCGTGTCGTGCTGCTGGCCCTGATCTGGGGCTGGTCGTTCCTCCTGATCAAGGTGGCGCTGGGCGGCATGACGCCGGCGACGGTGGCGTTCGCCCGCATCGCCCTCGGCACCGTCGTGATGCTCGCCGTCCTGAAGGCCACCGGCGCCTCCCTCCCCCGCGACCTGCGGTCCTGGCGGCATTTCGCGGTGATGGGGCTGGCGTACAGCGCCGTGCCGTTCACCCTGCTGGCGTGGGGCGAGCAGCACATCACCTCCGCGCTCACCGCTGTCGTCAACGCCACCACCGGCCTGTTCACCGCGGTGGCCGCCGCCATCGGGCTGGGCGAGCGGCTGCGCCGTCCGCAGGTGGCCGGGCTGGTGATCGGCTTCGGCGGCGTCGCCGTCGCCTCGGGGACGGGGACGTCGGACCTCGTCTCGTCGTCGGGGGCGGGGATCGCCGCCGCCCTGGCCGCGTCGGCCTGCTACGGCTTCAGCTTCGTCTACGCCCAGCGCCACCTCACGACCGTGCCGCCTCTCGTCGCCGCCTGCGGCCAGCTGGTGACGGGTGCCGTGCTGTCGGCGCCCCTGGCCCTGGCCACCAGCGTGGACGACGGCTTCTCGCCCACGCCGCGCCAGCTGGCGGCCGTCGCCCTGCTGGGTGCGGTGGGCACGGGCATCGCCTACGTCGTCAACTACCGGTCGATCGCCGACGTGGGCCCGACCCGCGCCTCCCTGGTCACGTACCTCGTCCCCATCGTGGCCGTCACCGTCGGGGTGGTGTTCCTCCACGAGCGCTTCCACGTCCGGCTGGTCGTCGGCGGCGCCCTCACCATCGCCGGCATGGCCATGATCCAGGAGCGGTTCCGGCGCCTGCGGCCCGGCCCGGTGGTGGCCGCCGTGCTGGCGCTCCTCCTCCTCGGCGGCTGCGCCGGCGGTGGCGGTAGCGGAGGCGGCGGCTCGTGCGGGCCGGAGGTGCAGGAGGCGCTCGACCCGGGCAGCGTCCGCCACGTGCTGCCCGGCGCGCCCGAGCCGTCCTACGCCACCGACCCGCCGACGTCGGGCCCGCACCTGGCCGGCGGCGGCGTCGGGGGCGTGCAGAGCGAGCCCCTCCCCCGCCCCGTCCAGGTGGCGGTGCTGGAGGAGGGCGGCGTGGTGGTGCAGCACAAGGGCCTCGACGCCACCGGCCGCGCCCGCCTGGAGGCGCTCGCCGCCGACGACGTGGCGGTGGCGCCCAACCCCGAGCTCCCGTCGCCCGTCGTCGCCACCGCCTGGCAGCACCGCCTGGTGTGCGGTGACGCCGGCGAGGCGTCGGTGGAGGCCGTCGAGCGCTTCGTGGCCGCCCACCGGGGCGGCGGGCCCGGCCACTGACCGGCCCGTCTCCGAACCTGTACCGGGAACGACCCGGATCCGAGTCGTTCCCGCTACAAGAACGTGGTCGTCGTGGTGGCGGTCAGGTGGTCCAGCCGGCGGCGTCCCGGGCGGGAGCCCGGAGACCCTTGGAGGCGCCGGCGCCGGCGAACTCGGCGTCTCCGAAGGCGAAGACGCCGCCGTCGGCCGCGAACAGCCAGTAGCCGCCGCCGGTGGGCGTCGCCTCCATGGCGACGACGGGCGCCGCCAGGCGGATGTCGCCCGTGCTGCCCCAGAAGGCGGCGTCGCCGAAGGCGAAGACGCCGCCGTCGGCCGCCACCAGCCAGTAGCCCTGACCGGTGGGGGTGGACGCCATGCCGACCACGGGCGAGCGCAGGGTGAGCGCCCCCGTCGACCCGTGGAACGCGGCGTCGCCGAAGGCGAACACCCCGCCGTCGTCGGCCACCAGCCAGTAGCCGTCGCCCGTGGGGGTGGGTGCCATCCCGTTCACCGGCCGGTTGAGCCGCAGGGCGCCGGTGGAGCCGGCGAAGCGGGCGTCGCCGAAGGCGAACACACCGCCGTCGGAGGCCACCAGCCAGTAGCCCTGGCCGGTGCGGCGGACCACGCCGCAGCGCCGCCGGGCGCCCGAGTCGCCGGTGGCCAGGGTGGCGGTGTCGGGGCCGACGTCGGCCTCCCCGAAGGGCGCCTTGCGGTAGCGAGCGGCGTCGGCCGGGATGTGGGCGTAGTTGTCGGCGTTGGCGTGGACGACCAGCGCGCTGCCGTCGGCGTCGAGCAGCTGGGCGAGCGTCAGGTTGTCCGTGCGGAAGCTGGCCCGCGCCACACCGTCGGCGTTGGCGTACAGCAACGGCAGGTCGCCGTCGTGCCCGCCGTGGCCCTGGTTGAGCGGCGCGCCGGAGCCGAGGTGCCCGCCGGCGGCGGTGAACGGGTTGGCCGGGTCGCCGACCGAGCAGTTGCCGACGGCGTGGACGTGGAAGCCGTGCCAGCCCGGGCTCAGCCCCCGGGCGACGACCTCCACGCGCAGCGGGCCGCCCTCGTCGGTGAGCGTCACGTGGCCGAGGGCGGAACCGGCGGTGTCGCGCAGGACGGCGGCGGCGCCGGCTGCCGGGGCGGCGATGTCGACGATCGGCCGGTTGAGCCGGAGGGCGCCGGTCGAGCCGTGGAACCCGGCGTCGCCGAACCCGAACACTCCGCCGTCGCCGGCCGCCACCCAGTAGCCGCGGCGGGAGGGGCTCGGCGCCAGGCCGATGGCGGGCTGGTTCAGGCGCAGGTCGGCCGTCGAGCCGTGCTGGGCGGCGTTCCCGAACTCGTGGACCTTGCCGTCGGCCCCCAGGAGCCAGTACCCGGCGTCGGCGAAGCCCAGCCCGCCGCTCTGGACGAGGCCGCAGCGCTGGCGCCCGCCGGCGTCACCCGTGTTGAGGGTGGCGGCGTCGGGCCCCGTGTCCGTCTCCCCGAACGGCGCCCGCCGGTACCGGTTCGGGTCGGCCGGGATGTGGGCGTAGTTGTCGGGGTTGGCGTGGATGATCACCGCGGTACCGTCGGCGTCGAGCAGCTGGGACATGGTGAGGTTGTCGGTGCGGAACGCGGCGCGGGCGACGCCGTTGGCGGGGACGTACAGCAGGGGCAGGTCGCCGTCGTGGGCGCCGTGGCCCTGGTTCAGGGGGGCGCCCGAGCCGAGGTGCCCGCCGGCGGCGGTGAACGGCGAGGCCGGGTCGCCGACCGTGCAGTTCCCGACGGCGTGGACGTGGAATCCGTGCCATCCGGGGCTCAGCTGGCTGGCCGCCACCTGGACGCGGAGATGCGCCCCCTCCTGGGTGAACAGGACGCCACCGCGCTCGGCCCCCGCGGCGTCCCGCAGGACCGCCCTGGCCTGCGCCGGCGGGGGGACGGTCACCGCCCCTGCCGGCGCCGGCTCCAGGGGGCCGACGCCTCCCGCCGCGACCGCCCCCAGCACCACCACTGCCGCGGCGACTCGGCCGGGTCGTACGCGTCGTTCTCCCATGCGGTCCACCTCTCCGTTGTCCGTCGCAGGGCCTCGCAGCGCCCGTCACCGTGGCCGGCTCGACGGTTCCCTTCCTAATCCACCTCGTTGTGTCCCGTCGCCCCGGCCCGTTCTCGCGTAGCGTCGACCGGCCATGCTGATCGAGGGCATCCCGCTGTGGCTGGCCCGGACCAACGCCTGGATCGTCGCACCGCAGGGCCCGGGCGGCGAGTGCGTGCTGGTCGACGCGCCGCCCGAGCCGTCGGCCCTCCTGGCCCGGATCGCCGAGCACGGGATGCGGCTCGTCGCCCTCCTCGCCACCCACGGCCACGTCGACCACGTCGGTGGCATCCCCACCGTCGTGCGGTCGTCGCCCGGTCCCGTGCCCGTCCACCTCCACGACGGCGACCGCCACATGCTGCTGGACCCCGTGGGCACCGGCGCCCTGCTGGGCAAGGCGCTGGAGGCGTCGGGGCTCGACCTCCGCCCGCCCGAGCTGGTGTCCGGGCTGGACGACGGCCAGCGGGTGTCGGGCGCGGGCATGACGTTCACCGCCCTCCACACCCCCGGGCACACCAGGGGCTCGACGTGCTTCCTCCTCGAGGTCGACGGCGAGGCGCCGGTCCTGTTCAGCGGCGACCACCTGTTCAAGGGGTCGATCGGCCGCACCGACCTCCCGGGCGGCTCGATGGACGAGCTGCTGGCCTCCATGACCGAGAAGATCCTGCCCCTGCAAGACGACGTGCACGTGCTGCCCGGCCACGGCGGGACCACGACGGTCGGCCACGAGCGGCGGACCAACCCGTTCCTCCAGGGGCTGCCGGGGCTCCCCGCACCGACGACCGAGCGGGGCGGCTGACTAGGGCCCGCCGGCCCCCGGCAGGGCGAGGCCGAGGCGGTCGGCCAGGAACGACATGGTGTCGACGGTCAGCTCCACCGTGCGGCTGACCGACCGGGCCGAGTGGCCGACCTTCTGCTCGCGCCGCAGCAGCACCGGCGCCTCCTCCAACGGCGCCGTCGTCGCCGCCTGGAGGGCGGCGCACATCTTGCGGGCGTGGAGGGGGTCGACCCGGGTGTCGGCGTCGAAAACGGTGAAGAGCACGGCGGGGTAGCGGACGCCCTCCCGCACCGCGTGGTACGGCGAGTACGACACCAGCCAGCCCAGCTCCTCGGGATCGTCGGCCCGGCCGTACTCGTCGTTCCACGTCGTCCCCAGGCCGAACCGCTCGTAGCGCACCATGTCGAGGAGGGGTGCGCTGCACACGGCGGCGGCGAACAGGCCCGGGTGCTGGGTGACGGCCGCCCCGACCAGCAGGCCGCCGTTGCTGCCGCCGCTGGTCCCGAGGCGCTCGGGCGTGGTCGTGCCGCTGTCGACCAGCCACCGGGCGGCGGCGGCGAAGTCGTCGAACACGTTCTGCTTGTGCTCGCGCATCCCGGCCCGGTGCCACGCCTCCCCCTCCTCGCTGCCGCCCCGCAGGTTGGCGACGGCGTACACGCCGCCCTGCTCCACCCACGCCAGGATCGCCGCGCTGTACCCGGGCGTGAGCGGGACGTTGAAGCCGCCGTACCCGTAGAGGATGGTGGGGCGGGGCCCGCTCCCGTCGCCCGACGAGAGCACGAACATGCGCACCTCGGTCCCGTCCCGCGACTCGTAGGTGACCTGGCGAGCGGTCACGCCGGGTACCGCCACCCGCCCGGGTGCGTCCTCCCACAGGGACACGGTGGCGTCCCGCAGGTCTCAGTGGTGGACGGCCGGTGGCTGCACGAAGTCGGCGTAGCCGATCCACACCTCCGAGCCGCCCTCGGGCCGGGCCCGCACGCCGGCGACCGTGCCCAGGCCGGGGAGCGGCACCTCGTAGCGCACGGCGCCGGTGGCCAGGTCGTGGACGTGCACGCGGGCCACGGCGTGCGACGTCGACGCCACCACCACGGCGCCGTCGGCGACGGCGAAGTCGTCCAGCACGGCCCCCGACTCGGGGACCACGTCCACCCACGGGCCCAGCGCCTCAGGGTCGGTGACGGCCAGGCGGCCGCGTGGGGCGCCGTCGTTGGTGAGCAGCCACAGACGGCCGTCGTGGTGGAAGCTGGCGTCGGTCCACGCGTCCACGCCCTCCTGCACCACCCGCCAACGGGGCGTGGCGTCGGCGGCGGCCAGGTCGCAGAGGTGCACCTCGTTGCGGGGGGCGGTGCCCTTCGACGCCCCCACCACCAGCCAGCGCCCGTCGGGCGACACGTCCAGCGAGTAGTACTCCGTCTTGTCGCGGCCGTCCCCGAAGACGAGCTCGTCGCCCGCCGGGTCGGCGCCGACGCGGTGGCGGTACACCCGGCGGTGGAACTGCTCGTCGCCCTCGGGGACCTCCGACGGCGGGAGGCGGCGGACCACGAACAGCTCGTCGCCGCCCGGCATCCACGCCACCGCCGAGTACCGCACCCGGTCGACAGGCCCGTCCAGCACCTTGCCCGACTCCACGTCGACGACCCACAGGGACGCCTCCTCGTCGCCCCCCTCGGAGAGCTGGTATGCGAGGCGGTCGCCCTCGTCGGAGGGGGCCCAGGAGTCGAGGGTGACGCTGTCGTCGTCGCTCAGGGCGCTGGGGTCGACCAGCACCCGCTCGGCGCCGTCGCCGTGGCGCACGACCAGCACGGCGTGCTCCTGGCCGGGCGAGCGGCGCGTGAAGAACGCCCGGTCGCCGCGGTGCACCGGCACCGTGACGAGGCCGGCGGCCAGCAGCTCGTGGAGGCGGGCCCGCAGGTGGTCGCGGCCCGGTAGGGCGTCGAGGAACGACCGCGCCAGTCGGTCCTGGGCCGCGCTCCACGCCTGCGTCTCCTCCGAGGACGGGTCCTCCAGCCACCGGTACGGGTCGGCGACCGCCCGCCCGTGGAGGTGCTCGACGTTGTCCTGGCGGCGGGCCGGGGGGTAGCGCATCCGTGCCATCCTCCCACCACGGCCGGGGCGGTGGTCCCCGGCGCAGGTACGCTCCTCTGCGCTCGCCCGAGTGGCGGAACGGCAGACGCGGTGGCCTCAAAAGCCACTGTCCTTCGGGGCGTGTGGGTTCGAGTCCCACCTCGGGCACGCCGGCGGGAGGATTGGTCGATGGAGACAACCGACCGGCGGCCGGCGCTGCGGCGGGCACTCCCCTCGCTGGTGGCCGCCGCCCTCCCGTGGACGTGGTTCGTCGTGCGCGACACGGCGTCGCTGCTCGACGTGGTCGCCACCGGGCTCCCGGCCGTCGTCGCCGGCGTGGCCGTCCTCGCCCTCGCCGCCTTCCTCCTCACCCGCCGCCCCGTCTTCGTGGTGGCGACCGGCTCGGTGCTGGCGATGGGCGCCGTCGCCGTGTTCGGGCCGTGGCTGCCGGCCGGCGGCCCGGCCCCGTCCGAGCCGATCCGGGTCGTCGGTGTCAACGCGTACGCCGGGAACGCCTCTCCGGTGGCCGCGGCGGACGACGTGCGCGCCCGGTCTCCCGACCTGGTGGTGGTCGTGGAGGCGCCGACCGGCATGGACGAGGCGCTCGAGCCCCACTTCCCCCACGGCGAGCTCTCGCCGCAGTCGTCGCACGCCGTGTTCTCCCGCTTCCCGGTCCGCTTCCTGTCCGGGCTCCCGGGGGCACCGGTGGACGACCGCGTCAGCCGGTGGCAGGTGTCGGCGCCCTCGGGCCCCGTCGTCCTCTACAGCGTCCACCTGCGCCGGCCCCGGCCGCGCGGCGCGGTGCGCTCACCCCTGCTCGAGCAACGGGCCATGGTCGCCGCCCTGCTGCGCGCCGTCGACGGCGAGGCGTCCCCGACGCTGGTCGTCGGCGACTTCAACCTCTCCGACCGGACGTGGGCCTACCGCCGCCTGGAAGGGGCGCTGCGCGACGCCGGCCGCGCCTCGCCGGCGGGCCCCACCTACGTCTCGACCAGGTACCGGCCGTTCCTGCTGCGGATCGACCACGTCTTCGTCTCCCGCCAGTGGTGCGCGGGAGGCAGCGGGCGCTTCACGATCACCGGGTCGGACCACCGCGGCGTGTCCGCCGACGTCGGGCCCTGCCGCCGCTGAAGCCGGCGCCGCCCGGGGCCGGCTACAGGTGGGCGACGGCCCGCGGCGGGGCGACCACAACGGGGCGGGGGACGGCATCGCCGCCCCAGCCGGTGAGGGGGGCCGACGCCTCGCGGCACATCCGCCCGAGCAGGACGCTGCACGGGACGGATGCCGCGACCCAGGCGATCAAGGCCGTGCGGATCATGGGAAGAGACTGCTCCTCGCCCGCCGTTCGGACCGGTGGCCGAGCTTCGAGGGAGCGGCGACGGGCGCCGGTACGGGGCGGGGGAACACCCGCGAAGCGTCAGCCATGACGTCGGAAGGGTACGCGAAGGACGCCCGAAATCCAAGGGACGATCGGGTTACGACCTTCTTGCCGGGTTCGAGGCGGCTCCGGCGCGCCACACTGGTGGGGTGCCTTCCCTGGGCCTGCCGTGACGGCGCCCGACCACTACGCCGTGCTCGGCGTCGCCCGCACGGCAGGCGACGACGAGGTCCGTGCCGCCTACCGCGCCCGGTCCATGCTGCTCCACCCCGACCTCCATGAGGGGCGTCCCGACGCGGTTCGGCGGGAGGCCGACCGGGCCATGGCTCAGCTCACCGACGCCTACCAGGCGATCCTGGCCGAGCGGGGGTCGTCCCGGGGGCGCCCGGACGAGCCGGACCGCGCCCGGACCGCGGGTTCGCCCGAACCGCCGCTGCACCGCCTGGGCCGGGCGGCGGCCCGCTCGCGCCTGGCCCGGCTGGCGGCCGAGGCGGGCGAGAAGGACGGCGGGTTCGCCTACCGTCTCGGCTGGCTGGTGGGACGCCGTCGGTCCGGCTGACCGATCGTCTCGGGTCCGCTGACCGGTCCGGGATCAGCGGGTGGAAAGGGCCTCCGCCAGGTTGGTGGCCGTGTCCTTGGGCGAGACCTTGTACCACGCCTCGACGATCGTGCCGTCCACGTCCACGAGGAACGCCGACCGCACGATGCCCATGTACTTCCGGCCGTACATGCTCTTCTCGGCCCAGACCTCGTAGGCCTCGGCCACGGCGTGGTCCTCGTCGGCCAGCAGCGGGAAGCCGAGCCCGTACTTCTCGTCGAACTTCGCCTGGCGGGCAGGCTTGTCGGGGCTGATCCCCACGATCACCGTGCCGCCCACCGCACCGGCCACGTCCCGCAGGCCGCACGACTGGGCGGTGCACCCGGGCGTGCCGGCCTTCGGGTAGAAGTAGACCAGGTGGCGGGCCTTGCGCTCCTTCAGCGACCTCTGGAGCGAGAAGGGGTCGCCGTGCTGGTCGATCAGGGTGAAGTCGGGGGCTTTGTCACCCGGCTCGAGCGGCATCACCGGAACCTATCACCCCGCCCCTCGATTGTGCTACAAGTAGCGCATGGCCCGAGTCGGCGTCCGCGAGCTCCGGCAGCGGGCCAGTGAACTGCTGCGGCTCGTCGAACAGGGCGAGACGATCGAGATCACCGATCGCGGGCGCCCGGTCGCCCTCCTCACGCCGGTTCCGGCGGGGAACGCGCTCGAGCGCATGCGCGCCGCCGGCGAGATCGAGGCGGCTTCGGGCGACATCAACGGCCTTCCACCGCCGCTGGTGCTGCCCGCCGGATCGGAGCTGCCGTCGCAGGTGCTGGCTCGCCTCCGCCGCGGCGAGCGCTGATGGTGACGTACCTCGATTCGTCGGCGATCGTGAAGCTGGCCGTGGCCGAGCCGGAGTCGGCGGCCCTCCGTCGCCACCTGCGGCGCAGACGACCACTCGTCTCCAGCGCGCTCGCCCGTGCGGAGGTGGTACGCGCGCTCCTGCCCGCCGGCTCGTCAGCCGTCGCGGCGGGTCGGTCGGTCCTGGCTCACATCGAGCTCGCTCGGATCAACGATCGCGTGCTGGCCGCTGCCGCGACGCTGGAACCAGGCGAGCTGCGGACCCTCGACGCGATCCACCTCGCGACGGTGAAGCGCTTCGAGTCGGAGCTCCGCGAACTCGTCACGTACGACGACGGGATGATCGCCGCGGCGGCCCGCCTCGGCATCCCCACTGCAGCGCCGGCGTGAGGGAGGCCGTCTTCACGTCCTGCGTGAGCGGATGGCGCGATGAAGGTCGTCGGCGCGTCGTGGAACCGGAGCGGCGGCCAGCTTGGTAGGAGTTCGACCGGTAGGATTCCTACTCTGAGAGTCACGGAGAAGGGACAGGTCACGATCCCGAAGGCGCTGCGGGATGCCCTCGGGATCGGAGCTGGCACCGAAGTCGAGTTCGAACGCCGACGCGACACGATCGTGGTCCGAAAGGCCCGGACCGGAAGCCATCGCGGGAGCCGGTTGGCCGAACGCCTGCGTGGGCGCGGCGACGTCCCGATGACCACGGACGAGATCATGGCGCTCACCCGCGCCGACTGACCGGTGGCAGCCGGGACCCTCGTCGACTCCAACGTCCTGCTCGACGTCTTCACCGAGGACGCCACCTGGCTGGAGTGGTCGTCCGGCGGGCTGGCGGCAGCGGCGGAATCGGGCCCGCTCTTCATCAACCCGATCGTCTACGCAGAGGTGTCAATCCGGTTCTCGCGGATCGAGGACCTCGACGACGCTCTCGGCCCCGAGCACTTCAGGCGGGCTCCCCTTCCATGGGCAGCCGCCTTCCTCGCCGGCAAGGCCTTCCTGGCCTACCGCCGTGACCGGGGCACGGCATCGACACCCCTGCCCGACTTCTTCATCGGCGCGCACGCCGCGGTCGAAGGTTTCGATCTGCTCATCCGGGATCCCGCCCGCTACCGGGCGTACTTCCCGAAGGTGCGTCTTCTCGCCCCGGACACGTGAGCCCTCCGGCGTCGACGGGCCGGGTTCGTGGGTACGTGGGTACCGCACGACGAGCGCGTCCCGGCGGTCGGCCTCCGGTGCGCCCGTCAGCGGGTGCGCCGGCCTCCCGACGTCGCCTTGGACCGCGGTGCCGGCGGCGCATCGTCGCTCTCGGCCGGGTCCCACGCGGTGAGGTCGGCGAGGCGGGGGTCGTTCGAGAAGACCTCGACCAGGGGCTGGCGCACGCCGACCCGCTTCTGGAGCCGCTCGACCTCCAGCTCCTGGTCCCAGAGCACCAGGGTCACGACGACACCCTCCTCGCCGGCGCGCGCCGTGCGCCCCGAGCGGTGCAGGTAGGCCTTGTGGTCCTCCGGCGGGTCGTAGTGGATGACCACGTCGATGCCCTCGACGTGGATGCCCCGGGCGGCCACGTCGGTGGCGACCAGGACGGGCAGCTTCCCGGCGGAGAAGTCCTTCAGCGCCCGCTCCCGCTGCTGCTGGCGGAGGTCGCCGTGGATGATGCCGACCTTCACGCCCTCCCGCTCGAGCTGCGCGGCCAGGCGGTCGGCGCCCCGCTTGGTGCGCGCGAACACCAGCGTCCGCTTCTGCGAGCGGGCCACGGCGGCGCACACCTTGGGCTTGTCCATCTGGTGGACCTTGAGGAAGCGGTGGGTCATCTCCTCGACCGTCGGCTGGTCGGAGTGGACCTCGTGGCGCACGGGGTCGCGCAGGTACGTCTTGACCACGTGGTCGATGTCGCCGTCGAGGGTGGCGGAGAACAGCAGCGTCTGGTGGTCGGACTCGACGCGGCGCAGGAACCACTCGACCTGGGGCAGGAACCCCATGTCGGCCATGCGGTCGGCCTCGTCGAGGACGATGATGGACACGCCGGCCACGCTGACCGCACCCCGCTCGCCCAGGTCGATCAGGCGGCCCGGTGTGGCGACGACGATGTCGGCGCCCTCCTTCACCGCCTTGATCTGGCGCTCCATGCTGGCGCCGCCGTAGACGGCGACCACCTTGCGGCCCCGCACGGCGGCCAGCGGCTCGAGGACCTTGGTCACCTGGACGGCCAGCTCGCGCGTGGGCACCAGCACCAGCGAGTCGGGCCGGCCGGGGGGCGACGTGCGGATGCGCTCGAGGAGGGCCAGGCCGAACGCCAGGGTCTTGCCGGACCCCGTCTTGGCCTTCCCGCACACGTCACGCCCGGCGAGGGCGTCCCGGAGGGTGAGGGCCTGGATCGGGAAGGGGTCGGTGATCCCCTGGGCAGCCAGTGCGGCCACCAGGTCGTCCGACACGCCGAGCGCGGCGAAGGTCGTCTGCAACGTCTGTCACTCCTGGTCTTCTGGGTGGGCCCCGCCTCGCACCCGAACACAGGAGGACATGAGGTGAGCCCGCGAGCAGCGCTCCCTGCGCGCTCACACCACCCAGCGTAGCGGACACGGCGATTCCTCGTTGAAGATGCGGTGAACTGCTCAAATCCGGCCCGTTCGATGCCGACGAACACTGGGAAGATGGAGAGTCGCCTCGCTCGCCAGAAAGGCCGACCATGCGCATGCCTCCCCCCGGACAGCACGGACCGCAGCGACAGAAGTCACGGGCCAGCCGCTGGCAGATCGCCGGTGTCGTCGCCCTGTTCGTCGTCGTCCTCTTCGTCCTCTTCAACCTGCCCGGCGGGGCGTCCTCCAAGAAGAAGACCCCGGAGGTGACGCTCTCCGGCGCGGTCCAGGCCATCAAGGAGGGCAAGGTCGGCCGGCTCCACCTCAACGACGGGTCCCGCCGCGCCACCCTGATCCTGAACAACGGCACCGAGGTGCAGACCGCCTACCCCGTGGGCTCGGGGCCCGAGCTCACCAACACGGCCATCGAGTACGACGTCAAGGTCACGGCCTCGCCCAACAAGGCGGGCTCCATGTGGGGCAGCCTGCTCCTCAGCCTCCTGCCCGTCGGCCTCCTGATCGCCTTCTTCATCTTCTTCATGGGCCCCCGGATGGGCATGAACGTCGGCAAGCTCAACAAGTCGCGCCGTGAGCCCACCGAGGTGCCCGACACCCGCTTCGCCGACGTGGCCGGCGTCGAGGAGGCCGTCGCCGAGGTCAAGGAGATCGTCGAGTTCCTCACCGACCCCGACCGGTTCACCGCCGCCGGTGCCCGCATGCCGCGGGGCGTGCTGCTGGTGGGCCCCCCGGGGACGGGCAAGACCCTGCTGGCCCGGGCCGTGGCCGGCGAGGCCGGCGTGCCGTTCTTCGCCCTGTCGGGGTCCGACTTCGTCGAGACGTTCGTCGGCGTCGGCGCCTCCCGGGTCCGCCAGGTGTTCACCGCCGCCCGCAAGCACGGCCGGGCGATCATCTTCATCGACGAGATCGACGCCGTCGGCAAGGCCCGCAGCAGCCAGTCGAGCGGCAGCGGGAACGAGGAGCGGGAGAACACGCTCAACCAGCTGCTGGTCGAGATGGACGGGTTCAGCGACTCCGGCGTCATCGTGCTGGCCGCCACCAACCGGGCCGACGTCCTCGACGCCGCCCTCACCCGGCCGGGCCGCTTCGACCGGCGGGTGACCGTCCCCGCCCCCGACCGGGTCGGCCGCACCAAGATCCTGGAGCTCTACGCCCGGGAGCGCCGCCTGGACCGCGACGTCGACCTGGTCGCCCTGGCCCGCCGGACCCCCGGCCTCACCGGCGCCGACCTCGCCCTGCTGATGAACGAGGCGGCTCTGGAGGCGGCCCGCAGCGGCTCGCAGACCATCACCAACGCCCACCTCCAGGCCGCCCTGGCCACCGCCGTGATGGGCCGGTCCCGGGTGTCGGCCGTCGTCACCGAGCGGGACCGGCGGATCACCGCCTGGCACGAGGCGGGCCACGCCGTCGCCGCCCTGCTGCTCCCCCACGCCGACGATCCCGTGTCCGTCACCATCGTCCCCCGCGGCCAGGCCGGCGGCGTGACGTGGATGGGCGGCAACGACAACTCGTTCCTCACCCGATCGGAGGCGGAGGCCCGCCTGGTGGTCGCCATGGCCGGCCGGGCCGCCGAGGAGCACCACCTGGACGGCGACTTCACCCAGGGCGCGGCCAGCGACTTCGCCTCGGCCACGTCGCTCGCCCTCTCCATGGTCACCGAGTTCGGCATGAGCGAGCTGGGCCCCACCAGCCGGGCCACCTACGCCCAGCTGGGAAGCGGCCAGGCCGACCGCATCGGCGAGGCCGTCGACCGCCTCCTCCAGCAGGCCATCGACACCGCCCGCGACCTGATCGCCGCCAACGTCCCCCTGCTGGAGGACCTGGTGGCCGAGCTGCTCCGGGAGGAGACGGTCACCGGTGTGCAGCTGTCGGTGCTGGCCGGCCGCCACGGCCTGCTGTCCCCGGCCTACGCCGTCGACCGCCGCGAGCTGTAGGAGCGAGCGCCCCGGCGGGCCCGTCCCGCCCCGACCACCGGCCGGCCCGAGCGCGGGGCCGGCCGGTGGCGCGCCCGGGCTTCAGCCGCGGTCGAGGGCGGCCCGGAAGTCGGCGACCACGTCGCCGATCTCGTCGGGCGACGCGCCGTCCAGCAGGCGGCGCATCAGGGCGGAGGCGACGATCACGCCGTCCGCCTCAGCCGACGCCTCGACGGCGTGGTCCGGCGTGGAGACGCCGAAGCCCAAGAGCACGGGCTTGTCGGTGTGGGCCTTGAGCCGCTTGGCCAGCACGGCCCCCGAGGCGGCCAGGCTCCGGCGCTCGCCGGTGATGCCCATGACGCTCACGCCGTAGACGAAGCCGCGGGAGCGTTCGCACAGGCGGGCCAGGCGGTCGTCGGGGGTGACCGGCGACGCCAGGAGGACCGTCTCGACGTCCTCGCCGGCGGCCGCCGCCGCCCACGGGCCCAGCTCCTCGAGGGGGACGTCGGGGACGATGGCGCCAACGACGCCGGCCCGGCGGAGGGAGCCGGCGAAGCGCTCGTGCCCGGCCCGGTAGACGATGTTGTAGTAGGTCATCACCACGAGGGGGACGGGCACGTCGGCGGGCACGGCGGCCAGGACGGACGCCGGGGTGGTGCCCAGGTCGAGCGCCCGCTGCGAGGCCTCCTGGATGGTCGGGCCGTCCATCACCGGGTCGGAGAAGGGGATGCCGATCTCGACGGCGTCGGCGCCGGCGGCCGCCATGGCGGCCAGCACCTCGGTCCACCGCTCCCCCAGCCCGCCGGTGACGTAGGGCACGAGCAGCTTGGCGCCGGCGTCGCGGCGGGCCCGCAGGTGCGCCTCGAGGGCCCCCGTCACCGGTTCACCTCGCGCTGGCGCGCCGGCACCTGGCGCGTGGTCGCGAGGTGAACCGTCTTCATCACGTGCTCGGCGTCCTTGTCGCCCCGGCCCGACATGGTGACGAGCACGGTGGAGCCGGTGGGCAGCTCGGCGGTGCCGGCCGCCCGGATCACCCACGCCACGGCGTGGGCCGGCTCCAGGGCCGGGATGATCCCCTCGGTGGTGGCGAGCAGCTGGAGGGCGTCGAGCACCTCGGCGTCGGCGGCGGGGACGTAGCGGGCCCGGCCCACGTCGGCCAGGTGGGCGTGCTCGGGGCCCACGCCCGGGTAGTCGAGGCCGGCCGACACGGAGTGGGCCTCGAGGACCTGCCCGTGCTCGTCCTGGAGGAGCTGGGACAGCGAGCCGTGGACGACGCCGGGGATCCCGCGGCCGACCGCCGCGCCGCCGGCCGGCTCCACGCCCACCAGCCGGGCACCCGTGTCGACGAAGCCGGCGAAGGTGCCCGCCGCGTTGGACCCGCCGCCCACGCACGCCACCACGTAGTCGGGATCGGCACCGCCGAGCAGGGCGCGGCACTGGCCGCGCGCCTCGTCGCCGATGACCCGCTGGAGCTCGCGGATCATCCACGGGTAGGGGTGGGGGCCGGTGACCGAGCCCAGGCAGTAGTGGGTCGTCTCCACCGAGGCGACCCAGTCGCGCAGGGCCTCGTTGATGGCGTCCTTGAGCGTGCGGCTCCCCGAGGCCACGGGCCGCACCTCGGCGCCCAGCAGGCGCATGCGGAACACGTTGAGGGCCTGGCGCTCGACGTCCACCTCGCCCATGTAGACCACGCACTCGAAGCCGAACATGGCGGCGGCCGTGGCGGTGGCGACGCCGTGCTGGCCGGCGCCGGTCTCGGCGATGACCCTCGCCTTGCCCATGCGCCGGGCCAGCAGGGCCTGGCCCACCACGTTGTTGATCTTGTGCGAGCCGGTGTGGGTCAGGTCCTCCCGCTTGAGCAGCACGCGCACGCCGAGGCGCTCGGAGAGGCGCGGGCACTCGCTGACCGGGGTGGGCCGGCCGTTGGCCCGGAGGATGCCCTGGTACTCGTCGTGGAAGGCGGGGTCGGCCCAGGCCGCCCGGAAGGCGGCCTCCAGCTCCTCGCACGCCGGCACCAGCGACTCGGGCAGGAAGCGGCCGCCGAAGCGCCCGAACCGGCCCGCCTCGTCCGGTTCGCCCATGAGGCGGCCCGGCGTCGGCTCGACCGCCGTCACCGGTCGCTCGCCCAGTCGAACGGGCCCTCGCCGGTGTCGGCGTCCTGCTCCGGCGCGGCCGCCCGGGCGGCGGCCACGAACGATCGCAGCTTCACGGCGTCCTTCCTCCCCGGCGACGCCTCCACGCCCGAGCACACGTCCACCCCCCACGGCTTGGCCTGGGCGACGGCGTCGGCCACGTTGTCGGGCGTGAGGCCCCCGGCCAGCAGCAACCGCGAGCCGGGCGGCACGCCGTCGCACAGCGTCCAGTCGAACACCTGCCCCGAGCCGGGCGCGGGGGCGTCCAGCATCACGATCTGGGCGCCGTACTCGTCGGCCCGGCGGATGGCGCTGCTCCCGGCCGGGAAGGCGTTGATGACGAGCGGCACCCGCTCGACGACCCACTGCACCTGGGCCGGCGTCTCCCGGCCGTGCAGCTGGGCGGCCCGCAGGCCGAGCCCGTTCACCACCTTGACGACCTGCTCGGGCGCCTCGTCCCGGAACACCCCGACGGTGACGACCTCGCGCGGCAGGCGGCCCACGACGTCGCGCACGGCGGCCACCGAGACCTGGCGGGGGGACGGGGCGAAGATGAAGCCCACCGCGTCGGCGCCCATGGCCACCGCCAGGAGGGCGTCCTCCTCGCTGGTGGTGCCGCACACCTTCACGAACATGCGCGCAGTGCCCGTACGGCCGCGGCCGGGTCGTCGCTCGTCACCAGCGCCTCCCCGACGAGCACGGCGTGGTACCCGGCGGCGGCCAGGCGGGCGGCGTCCCCGGGGCCCCGGATGCCCGACTCCGCCACCTTCACCACGCCGTCGGGGATGGCCGACGCCACCCGCACGGCGCGGTCGGTGTCCACCTCGAAGGTGGCGAGGTCCCGCTGGTTGACGCCGACCACGGTGGCGCCCACGGCCAGGGCCCGCCCCGCCTCGGCCTCGTCGTGCACCTCCACCAGGGCGTCGAGCCCCACGTCGGCGGCGAGCGCCAGGAAGCGCCCCAGCTCGTCGTCGGACAGGGCGGCCACGATGAGCAGCACGGCGCCGACGCCGTGCTGCTC
>Ga0247704_1000181_pt1 | contig 17863 bp, 16 predicted proteins | sample 41W_NmetaG_FD_189042 | JGI IMG/M metagenome (GOLD analysis project Ga0247704, IMG submission 189042) | Soil microbial communities from hillslope of Landscape Evolution Observatory, University of Arizona, Oracle, AZ, United States - 4-1-W_N | ecosystem: Engineered > Artificial ecosystem >...
TCTCTGACATGTTCGGGGGCGGGATGGGCGCCTCGGCAGCCGGATCCTCGGTGATGGAGAAGAACCTCGACCGCATCACCGTGGCCGTGGCCGTGCTGTTCTCCTTCACCACGGTGCTCCTCGCCCTCCGACTCCAGTAGTTAGGGAAGCTAACTAACGCGGGGTAGCGTCGTGGGGGTGCACCCCTCGACCGCGCCCGCCGCGCCCGCCGCCACCGCCTCCCCGACCGCCGTCGATGACGCCGAGCTGGCCAGCCACCTGCGCCTCAGCGTCATCCGCCTGAGCCGACGCCTGCGCCAGGAGTCGGGGACCGGCCTCACCCCCAGCCAGCTGTCGGCCCTGGCCGTCGTCGATCGCCGGGGGCCGTTGACCCTTGGGCGCCTGGCCGAGGTCGAGCACGTGGCTCCACCGACGGTCACCAGATTGGTGCTCAAGCTGGTCTCCGCCGGTCTCGTCGAGCGCCGCCCCGACCCCCACGACGGTCGGGTGGTGAACCTCGTGGTCACCGAGCGGGGACGGGCGCTCATGGAGGAGTCTCGTCGGCGCAAGACGGCCTTCCTGGCCGCGGGCATCGGCCGCCTCGACAGCCACGCCCGGCAACGCCTGGTCGACGCCCTCGGTGTGCTCGACGAGCTGCTCCGGGCTGAGCAAGCGCCGTGACCGGCTTGCGCCAGGTCACGTCCGGCACCTTTCGCTCGTTCCACGTCCGCAACTTCCGGCTGTTCTTCGCCGGCCAGACTGTCTCCCAGGTCGGCAACTGGCTGACCCGCATCGCCCAGACCCTGCTGGTGCTGCGCCTCACCGGCAGCGGGGTGGCGGTGGGACTGCTGGCCGCCGCCCACTTCGGGCCCCTGCTGGTGTTCGGGGCCTATGCCGGACTGGTGGCCGACCGCTCGGACAAGCGGCGGCTGCTGCTGGTCGTCCAGTCCCTGGCCATGGCCCAATCGCTGTGCCTGGCCGCGCTGGCCTTCATGGACCGCCCGCCGCTGGCCGCCATCTACGCCCTCGCCCTGGCCGGCGGGTTCGCCGTCGCCTTCGACAACCCGGCGCGGCGATCCTTGGTGGTGGAGATGGTCCCCGACGACCACATCGCCAACGCCGTCAGCCTCAACAGCGCCCTCATGACCGGGGCCCGGGTGGTCGGACCGGCTCTGGCTGGGCTGTTGGTGACCACTGTGGGCTTCGGTTGGGCCTTCCTCGTCGACGGGCTGTCGTACGTGGCCGTGCTGGTCTGCCTGTACAAGATGGACACGTCTGCCCTGCGCCCAGCCCCAGAGGCGGCCCGGGGACGGGGACAGGTGCGGGCCGGCCTGCGCTACGCCCGTGGCATTCCCGAGCTGTGGATCCCGCTGGTGATCATGGCGGTCATCGGCACCCTGGCCTTCAACTTCCAGACGGTGCTGCCCCTGTTTGCCATCCGGGATCTCGGTGGGGGAGAGGGGACCTTCACCCTCTTGATGTCACTGCTGTCCCTGGGCTCACTCCTCGGGGCTTTGGCAACCGCCCGGCGGGAGACGGTGCGGGTCCGAACCGTCAGCCTCTCCGCCATTGCCTTCGGTGCGGCCCTGGGGCTGCTCAGCCTGGCCCCCAACACGGCCGCCGCCCTGATGGTGGGGGTGCTCGTCGGCCTGGCCAGCATCTCGTTCATGACGGCGTCGACGGCCATCGTCCAGATGCGGGCCGACCCGGCCATGCGGGGCAGGGTGCTCGCCCTCCAAGCCATCGTCTTCCTCGGCAGCACACCCATCGGCGGGCCCGTGGTGGGCGCCATCGCCGACGGCTTCGGGGCCCGCTACAGCCTGGCGCTGGGCGCCCTGGCCACCATTGCCGCCGGCCTCTACGGGCTGGCCTCGCCCCAGCTCCGGGAACCGGCAGCCCCCGCCCCGGTTCCCACCGAGGAGCCGAGCCTCCTCGATCCCACCATCACCCCTCGTGCCTCGTAGGCGGACGGGGTACCATCGACGGTCCACGTCGGAGTGGCGGAATAGGCAGACGCGCCAGCTTGAGGGGCTGGTGTCCGCAAGGACGTGGGGGTTCAAGTCCCCCCTCCGACACAGCGTGATCAGCGTAAAAGTGCTGGTCACAGGCGGTGCGGCGCTCCGCTGAACGGCCCAGAAGGGCCGCTTGTCATTAGTTTGTCATCAGTCGCTCGTGTCTAACTGTGATCTTCCCGCCGCAGAGCGCCTCACACGCGTGTGGCTGAACCCACCGGCTGAGGCACCAGAGATGATCGCGTGGGTTCAGCGCGAGAAATAGTCAAGACCTGTGGATCGATTTCTTCCGCTGATCACGCGACGCCTTCCTGATCCTGCTGTTCGCGCTCGACGATCACCCCCTTCTCGAAGCGGGCCCCGGCTCGGACGAGAGCCACGAGATGCGGTCCGTTCACCGCTCGCCACCGGTCCTGAGCCGCCTCGATCAGCTTGAACGCCATCGCCAGGCCGGCGGCGCTCGATCCCGGGCCCTTGGTCACCCGGGTGCGCAGCCGCACGGTGGCAAAGGTGGACTCGATCGGGTTGGTGGTCTTGAGGTGGATCCAGTGCTCGGCTGGGAAGTCGTAGAAGGCGAGCAGCTCCTCGGCGTCGTCGACGATCTTGGCCACGGCCTTCGGCCACTTCGTCCCGTACTCGCAGGCGAAGGCGTCGATGGCCAACAGGGCGTGGTCTCGGTCCTCGGCGTCGCGGATCTCGGCCAGCATCTTGCGAGCCGTGGGCTGGGTCGACTTGGGCAACGCGTTCAGGCAGTTGGCCACCTTGTGGACCCAGCAACGTTGGGCCTTGGTGGCCGGAAACCTCACGCAGGGCAGCCCAGAACCCGAGCGCTCCGTCGCCCACGGCGAGCACGGGAGCGCCCATCCCCCGGCGCTTGAGATCACGTAGCAGGTCGGCCCAGGACTCGCTCGACTCCCGGTAGCCGTCGGTGATGGCCACCAACTCCTTGGTCCCGTCGCCACGGACACCCACGATGACCAGGGCGCACAGCCGGTCCTCTTCCAGCCGGACGTTGAAGTGCACGCCGTCGGCCCAGATGTAGACGTAGTCGCGGTCGTCGAGGCGCCGAGCAGCGAAGGCCTTGGCCTCGTCTTGCCACGCTCGGGTGAGCCGTGTCACCACCGAGGCACTGAGCCCGGCGGCCGAGCCGAAGAAGCTCGACAGCGCCGGGGCGAAGTCCAGCGTGCTCATGCCGTGCAGGTACATCAGCGGGAGCACCTCGGCGACCTTGGGGCTCTTGCGGCACCACGGCGGCAGGATGGAGCTGCGGAAGCGACAGCGCTCGCCGGTGTGGTCATCGACACGGCGGTCGTTGACCCGAGGCGCTTGGACCTCGATGCGCCCTGCGGCGGTGGTGATGGTGCGGGGCTCGGCGTGGCCGTTGCGCACGACCAGGCGCCGGCCGTCCTCGTCGAGCTGTTCGGCCAGCCCGGCGATGTAGGCGTCGACCTCTGCTTCGAGGGCTGCGGCCAACATCCGCTGGGCTCCCTTGAGAACGATCTCATCGAGTCCCGAGCGCATCTCCGCACGGCCCTCGTCGTCAGTCACTACTCTCAACATCGACGTTCCTTCCTCGCCGGGGTTGCAGCCCCAGCGGTCTTCTCGATTGGTCAAGAAGGAAGGTACGTCGCGCCTCCGAGCGGGTGGGTGATCCACAGGTTCAGGTCATACCTCATCTGCCGAAGCTCGTACTGCACCGACGAGAATGGGTTGTCCGTCCCGCCGGCGCTGCCAGATCCCACCTCGGCCTGTACGGCGTCGATGACCACCTGCTCGGGACGGACGCCGCGCGCCCTGGCCACCGCCAGCACACGGCGGGCCACCTCGTCGGGAAGCTCCACGGGCATGGTCATCGCCGCAAGTGTACGACCCATCTCGCAGGCACGAGTTGGAGCCGGCAGGAGACCGGACGACCTCGGTGCCGAGCAGTGGGACCGCAGTATGGTCACACGAGATGTTCGTCTCGGATCTCCGCCACTTCCTCGACCTGCCGGACGACGTGCCCGGGCCTGCTCGGCGGATGGCCGAGCGCTTGGCGATGATCGTGCGAGCGGCCACCGCCGGCGATACCGGCACGAAGTGGGTAAGCGCGCTCACCTGCGATCGCCGGCCCGGCCGCCGGCCGTGCTCGGGACATCTCGCGGTGCTCCGCACCGACGTGCCGCCTTCGATCGCCTGGCACTGCACCTCGTGTAGCGACGAAGGCGTGATCAGCGGCTGGGAACGGTCGCCCTATGACCTCCGGCCGCGGAAGCCGGGCTCGAGGTCGGCCGATACGCGCCGAGTGGTCATCCCCGCCGATACCGCCGACACCCTTCGGGACCTCCAACTGCTCGACAGCGACACGGAGAGTTTCGTGTTCCGCGCGGAAGCCTCCGACGAGGGGATCGTCCTCGTCGGCGACAACGACGATCTCGACGAGCTGATGGGGTACGTCGCCGCCGAGGCGAACCACGAGGCCAACCGGCGGCGGCAGCGGCGGCTCGACGTCGCCTTCGAGGTTCTCCGTGCGATCGACGGGCCACAGCGCCCATGACGCGCTGTCCATGAGCCGGGCAGGTCAGAACAGCGACGGCTGTGGCGCTGAGCGCGCCTCCGTTACCTGTGCCTCGGTCGCGAGCCGGAGCGGACTTGGCGCCGGCTCAGGCGGCTGCCCGAGCGCGATCGCTGCGTCGCGGAGCTTGCGGTGAGGCCAGTTTTCGGCGAGGTCGAGCACGAACTCGCGCGCCACGGGAGAGAGCAGGTCGATGCCGTCGACGAGGCCATGGATGATCGCCGCGCCATTGCGGGGTTCGACCTGCCGCGCGCGCTGCACAAGCGTGCCCCAGCAGGACGGGTCAGCCCGGACGGCATGGGCAGCCGCCCATCGCCGTAGGGGAGGTCGAACTCTTCGTGCGAACACGACGGGTCCGTCGTCGGTATCACACCGCTCATCGTGCTCGATGACATCGACGACATCGCGGCTGTCAGCGTCGAGGACGATGGCGGGGCCGTCGAACCAGTCGCCTGGCGCCTCCCAGTACACCTGCGCCCCGGCGGCGAGGAAGGTCTGTGCCAGCAGGTCGAGCTGATCGTCCGGAACGAGACCGGACTCCTCGATCCGTCGGACCAGCCGCCCGGTGGCGTTTCGCCAACGCCCGTCGGTGAGCAGGAGCAACGCCGTGACCACGGCGCCCTCGGGGTCGTCCTTGTGGAACTTGTGCAGCAGGCACCACGGCTCGAACGCGTCAGCCTTGTTGCCACCGCCGTCGCCGAAGCAGAGCAGGCGTCGATGGAGCTCACCGGCGTCGTTCGCGGTGTGGAGCGCCACGAGATCATCGACCGGAGACCAATCGTCTTCGAAATCGACCCGTTCCATGCCCGAGGAGTATGCACGACACGCTGGTATGAATCGCGGAGCTTCAGCCTGTTGACCCATCGGCCACCAGGGGGCTCGCGATGCGACGCGAGCCGGAGCCGGGTCAGCCGGGTTTCCGGTCGGTCGTCTTCGGAGGCCCGGGGTGAACCACTGACGATGGGGGTAACCCCGTTCGACCGGCCCCGGAAGGTCGAGGCGAGTGGCGGCTTGGTATCATGGTGTCATGGCGAAGAACCTGACCGTCCGGCTCGATGACGACCTCGCAGCGGACACCGAGGCACTGGCTCGGGCCGAGGGCCAGAGCCTGAACGAGACCGTGAAGTCAGCGCTCCGGGAAGCGGTGGAGCGACGACGTCGTGACCCGAAGTTCAAGGCCCGGATCCAGCGCATCATCGAGGAAGACCGTGAGCTGCTCGAGCGCCTGGCGAAGTGATAGTCGAGTACCTGGATCTCGCCGACTACGTGGCCATCGCCGCCGAGGTGACCGGTCTCGACATGGACACGGTTATGAAGGTCGCCGACCTCAACCTCGCGGACTCGGCGCTGCACGCTCCGGCTGCCGGCTTCGGAGATACGGACTTCTACCCTGACTTCATCGACAAGGCGGCGGTCCTGATCGTGCGCCTTGCCGGCAACCATCCGCTACCCGATGGCAATAAGCGGGCCGCGTGGGTGGCGCTGCGCGCCTTCGTCGATCAGAACGGATGGACCTGGAACCCGAAACCGACCGTCGGCGATGCCGAGCAGGCTGTGGTCGCCATCGGCGCCGGCGAGTGGGATGAGGCAGCGACGGGGGAGTGGCTTCGAGCGCACCTCGACCCGCCGTCGCCAGCTTGACTCCACGTCCCCTTCATGACGCCAGAGGGCTCGGCGAATCCGGTCAACAGAAGGGGCGCTCCGGGTGTGTCGCTTGTCCGCGATTTGTCAGCACTTTGTCCGCGAACGAACCCGAATCCGGGGGTACGGCAAATCACAAGTCGTCACGAGCGGGGGCCAGAAACCGCCTCTGACCAGCACAGACGCGAACTACACGACACACGTCGACACGCCAACATCACGGGTTCAAGTCCCCCCTCCGACACAACGTTCGCGCAGGTCAGAAGCGGTGCCGCGGTGCGCCGGAAGGGCGTCCGTGACTACTCTCGGTCGAAGTGCTACTGTGAGTACACATGGAGCGCATCGGGATCCGGGAGCTGCGGCAAAACGCCAGCGAGTGGATCCGCCGGGCCCAGGCCGGCGAACACATTGAGGTCACCAAGCGCGGACAGTTGGTTGCGGTCATCAGCCCGCCCCCTTCCGGGGGAGCCATGGCCCGACTCCGTGAAGCCGGTCGCCTCAAGCCAGCTAGCGTGAACGGGGACCTACCGCCGCCGGTGAAGACCCGCCGGCCGGCTTCGGATGCGCTGGCCGAGCTCCGTGCCGAGGAGCGGTGAGCGTCTGGTACCTCGACTCCTCCGCCATTGTGAAGTTCGCCGTAGAAGAGCGGGAGAGTGCTGCGCTTCAAGTATGGCGAAGGAGCGTCAGCACCCAAGCAGTGCTCATAACCTGCGAGCTGGCCGTCGCTGAGGTTCTCCAGGCCGTCCGCCGCGTTGGTGGCAACCTCGACGTTGCCCTTGCCCACCTTGACGCTCTTGAGCAGTTGGTCATCGACCGAGATCTCCTCCTCGCTGCGGGGCGGATCGAACCCGTCGGCATCCGTACCCTCGACGCCATCCACCTGGCGGCGGCCACTGCGACCGGCGAGGACCTCGACGGGGTGGTCACCTACGACGAGCGCATGGCCGACGCAGCTGAGGCCCTTGGCCTGACGGCACTGGCGCCGGGACGATAGCCGAGCGTTCTCTCCAGGGTAGATGCCAACGCGAGGGAGGCTCGACGCTCACGAGGCCAGGCCGGTCACGGTCGCCACCACCAGAGCACCGCTCACCACCCGCCGGCCGGCACCCGACCCGGCGTGGCTCGACTGGAGGATTTGACCAAGGGAGAACTGGTGAGGGGCGTACTGGTCGAGCACGCCGCGCAGGCGGTCGACGTCGACTGGCACGTATCCAGCGCCACGGTGTCATCCGTTCGACCCGCGCCCGAAGATCGAATGGCTCGACCGGAGGATCTGACTTCAGGACGACGGGATGGCATGCGGCGTGGCAACGTCGTCGCCGCTCAACTCAGGCTCAGGCGGCTGGCGGGAACGATGTCGCCAGGTGGCGATGGATCACGGCGCGCTGCGCCATGGAGAGCGGGCCCGGTTCGAGGAGGCGCTTGCGTAGCCCTTTCCCCCAGGAGATGACGATGTCGTCCACCAGCAACGGTCGAGCGAAGTAGCCGAAGTCGGAATCGACGAAGCACAAGGCCCCCCGCACGGTGATCGGCTCACCAGTCAACTCGGCCAGGGCCGCGCGAACGTGCTCGACCTGCCGCTGCACGCCACGGACCAGCGGGGTCCGGTCGCGCCCGGCGACCATCAGCCGGATGTCCGGTCGCAACCAGCCGCCGTTGTCCACCTTGGTGACCCGTCCGCGGTAGCGCTTGGCATCGATCACCCAGACCCCCATCGAAGAGACAGCGAGGTGGTCGAGATTGGCCTTGGATCTCGGGAGACGGCGATCGTGAAGGATGAGGACACCTTGGTCCACCATCGTGTCGAGGGCGGCGCCGAACTTCTGCTCGCCGACCGCACCCCGCGCCCATGACCGGCCCGCCTCCGGCTCGGCGGCGAGAGCGAGCTTGAGGCGACCCAACACGGGATGGTCCTCCTTGAGGCGGCGGTGGCGGCCTCGCTGCGCAGCAAGGAGTCGCTCAGCACGGGCCTGGGCTGATCCGCCCGCCCGGCCGGCGCGAACCGCCTCCCGGTCTTCCTCGACGCAGGCCCCGCAGACCACCGTCTGCCGCCCGGAGTTCCACTCCGCCTCCTGGCCGGCGGGAACGGCGGAGAGGCACACGGCACAGGTGCCGGGATATCGCCGCGTGACACTACGGGCTCCCATCCGCTCCCCATCGGCAGATCGAGGAGCCTCCTGTGGGCCCGTGTCAGAGGGGTGTTCGGCCGATGCTCGAATGGGCGGCGGCTGGCCTCGCCGCCACGGGGACGTATCGCTGCGACTTTGTGTGCACGAATGATGGCTATACCTCCATGAGTGCACACAAAGCCGTGCCGCCGTGCTGCCGCGACGCCGCGGCGGAGCGCAGGAGGGCGCGCCGTCAGGTGCCGAGGGTGAACTGGTCGAAGACCCGGCCCTGCTGGTCGATGGCCCGCACGTCGAGTCGGGTGGCGTCGCCGGCGATCTCCACGAAGTGCAAGATCGAGGTCGCCATCGCGGTGAAGTCGGCCGTGCCGGTCGGGCGCAGCTTGGCCGCACCCCCGGAGACGATGTAGGTGACCCCGTCGACGACCTGGCTGCGCTGGTAGTCGTGGTCGTGACCGGCGAGCACGAGCTCCACGCCGAGGCGCCGGTAGCGGGGGACCAGGTGCTCCTGGGAGGCTCGGTCGCTCCCGTGGTAGCCGGCCGAGTAGGGCGGGTGGTGTTGGATGACCACCGTCCACGGGACATCGTCCTCGGCCAGGACGCTGTCGAGCCACGCCAACTGCTCGGGATCGCCGGCCCGGGTGGAGTCGACCACCACCACCCGCACGGGACCGAAGCGTCGCTGGTACCAGCGGCCGGGCAGGCCGAGGGCCTTGAGCTCGGGCTCGCCGTCGCCGGTGCGTACGTCGTGGTTGCCCAGCGCCGCCACCAGCTCGGTGGGTCCGTCGAGCACCGCAGCGAACGGGTCCAGCACCCGGGCCTGAGCCAGCTCCGGCTGGCCGGCGGGGTAGATGTTGTCACCGAGCAACAGCAGGGCGTCGAGCTCCTGGCCCTGCTCCAGCGCATCCATGGCCGCGGCGGTGGCGTACTCGGCCCGGCCGCCGGTACCGACGTCGCCGGCGACGGCCAGGCGCACCTCGACCGGGCCCGGCGCATCGGGGTAGGGCCACGACACTGGGGGCGCCGCCTCCCGGGATCCGCCCCCGCCGCCCAGCGGCCATGCCCAGGCGAGGACGAGGCCGACGGCCAGGAGCGCCAGGGCCACCACCGCGGCACCCACCACTCTGAAGACCAGCGGGCCCGGCATCGCCGCACAGGCTAGAAAGAACCCGGCGCCGCCGGCGCCGCCCCGGGAACCGACCCTGCTGGCCGCCGCCCACCTGCCGGAGGTGGCTACCCTCCGGGCGGAGGCACCGTGGAGATCCGGATGTTCGGCCCGCTGGAGGTGATCGACGGTGACGCCGCCGTGGCCGTCGCCGGGCCGGGCGAGCGGGCGCTGCTGGCCCGCCTGGCCTGCTCGGCCGGCCGGGTCGTGTCCAGCCAACGCCTGGTCGACGACCTCTGGGGCGAGGACCTGCCGGCCAACCCCACCGGTGCCCTCCAGGTGCGGGTCTCCAAACTACGCCGCCAGGTCGGTGGCGCCGTGCGCACCACGGCACCGGGCTACCTCCTCGATGTCCCCGCCGACGGCGTCGACACCCTCCGCTTCGATCGGCTGCTGGCCGCCGGGCGCCGCCCCGAGGCGCTGGCCCTGTACCGGGGCCAGCCCCTCGCCGAGTTCCAGGCCCTCGCCTGGGCCCGCCTGGAAGCTACCCGCCTGGAGGAACGCCATCTGGCCGCCGTGGAGGACGAGCTCGACCATCGTCTTGCCGCCGGCGGCGACCCCGGGCTGGTCAGCGAGCTCGAGGCCCTCGTCGGCACCCACCCCCTGCGGGAGCGCCTCCGGGGCCAGCTCATGATCGCCCTCTACCGCAGCGACCGCAGCGCCGACGCCCTCGAGTGCTACCAAGATGGCCGCCGCCGCTTACGGGACGACCTCGGACTCGACCCCTCGCCGTCGCTGCAACGCCTGGAGCGGGCCATCCTGCGCCGAGACCCGTCTCTGGAGCGACCTCGCTACCACCGGGAAGGCACGGCCACCCTCCCCACCCGCCTCAGCTCCTTCGTCGGGCGAGACGGTGCCCTCCGCCAGGTTGCCGACAGCTTGGACCGGCACCGGCTGGTCACCCTGGTGGGCCCGGGCGGCGTGGGAAAGACCTCCCTGGCGGTGGAGGCCGCCGCCACCCATCCGGTGACGGATGGCACCTACTTCGTGGCCCTGGCCGGGCTGAGCGACCCCGCCGCCGTGGCCCCGGCCGTGGCCTGCGTCCTGGGCATCGCCGATCCGGGACCAGGACCAGCCGGTCAAACGCTCGGCCGGGCCCTGGCCCATCGCCAGGTGCTGGTGGTGATCGACAACTGCGAGCACTTGGTGGAGGCGTGCGCCCGCCTGGTCGAAGAGCTCCTCACCACCTCCGCTGGCACCCGCATCCTGGCGACCAGCCGGGAGCCGCTGGACGTGGCCGGCGAGGCCCAGCTCCCCGTTCCCCCGCTCGATACCGACGACGCCGTGGCCCTCTTCGCCGATCGGGCCCGCCTGGTCGATCCCGCCTTCTCCCTCGAGAGCGACGGGGACGGCGTCCGGGCCGTCTGCGAGCGACTCGACGGCATCCCCCTCGCCATCGAGCTGGCCGCCGGATGGGTCCGCAGCATGCCGGTGGCCGACCTGGCCGAGCGCCTCGAAGGAGACCTCCGCCTACTCAGCGGTGGTCGCCGGACTGCCGAGGCCCGCCACCGGACCCTGCGGGCCACCATCGACTGGAGCCACGACCGGCTGGACCGGCGCCAGCAGTCGCTGTTGCGCCGGCTCTCGGTCTTCCGGGGGGGCTGGACGGTGGGCGCCGCCGAGGCGGTGGCGGCCGGTGCCGAGGTCGCCGCCGGGGAGGTGCTCGAGCTGCTGGCCGGCCTGGTCGACCGCTCCCTGGTGGTGGCCCACCACGGCCGCTTCCGCCTGCTCGAGACCATCCGCCACTACGCCACCGAGCGGCTGGACCGGGCGGGGGAGGGCGAGGAGGTGCGGGAGCGCCACGCCCGGTACTTCCTCGCCCTGGCCGAAGAGGCCGACGCCGCCGTGCGGGGCCCGCAGCAGGCTCGATGGCTGGCCCGCCTGCGCGCCGAGGACGACAACCTGGGCGCCGCACTGGCCTGGTGCCGGGAGGGGCCGCCGCCGCGGCGGGCGCTCGGGCTGCGCCTGGCCGGTGCCCTCGGGTGGTACTGGTACCTCGGTCGCCAGATCGACGGCCGCCGGGAGCTGGCGGCGACGCTCAGCCAGGACACCGCCGCCACTGACGGCCAGCGGGCCCGGGCCCTCTTGGCCCTGTCCCTGGCCTTGCGCCCGGCGGGCTGCATCGTGCACCCCAGCCCCGACGCCGCCGAGGCCGCCCGCCAGAGCCTGGCCCTTGTCGACGGCGATACCCCGGCGGCGGCCCTTGGCCGCTTGCTGGTGGCGGTCGAGGCGGTAGCCGGGATCGACGTCGCCGCCCACCTCGACGAGGTCGACCACGCCCGGCACCTGCTGCACCAGGCCGGGGACCGGTGGGGAACGGCTCTGGCCGACTTCGTGGAGATGGAGATCCACCTCCACCACGGCGCCGAAGCCCGGGCCCTGCCCCTCGGCCAGGCTGCCGTCGCCGCCTTCACCCAGCTGGGCGACGACTGGGGCCGCTCGGCGGTGCCGCTGCACCTCGGTGCCGGCCTGCGCCGGGCCGGGCGCCCGGCTGACGCCGCCGAGGTGCTGCACCAGGCGCTGGCTGCCTGCCGGGAGGCGGGGTTGGCCAACAACGCCGCCCGCACCTACGCCGAGCTGGGCGGGGCCGCCGCCGACGCCGGCCACGTGGCCGAGGGTGAACGCTGGTTCGCCGAGTGCCAGCGCCTGGCCGCCGACCTGGGTGACGACACCCTGGCGTGCCTGGCTCTGCTCGGGCAGGGGACCCTCGCCCGCCTGGCCGGTGACCCCGCCGTGGCGGTGGAGCACTTCGCCACCGCCCACGCCCGGGCGATCGCTGCCGGGGTCGGCACCGCCGTCGACGCTGCCGTGGTGGGCCTGGCCGGCGCCCACCTCGACGCCGGCCGCCTGGACGACGCCGACGCCGTTCTCGCCGGGCGGCGAGACGCCGACACCCGGCCACCCAGCGAGGGAGGTCTCGCCGCCGGCATGCTGGAGCAACAGGCCCGGCTGGCCTGGCGCCGGGGGCAGGGCCGGCGGGCCCTCGGATTGCTCGACCAGGCCAGCGCCATCCGCCACCAGGCCGGGCGACCCCGTTCGACCCTCGAGGCCCGGGATGCCGAGGAGGTCGCCCGGCCACCAGGAACGAGCCCCCAGTAGGGGGCGCTTTCAGCGCACCACGATGGCGATCTCCATGCCGGCGTTGCGGTGCCCGGGCACGGAACAGAAGCCGGTGTAGGTGCCGGGCTCGTCGATGACGAGGCTGCCGCCCACCGTCTCGCCCCCCCCGGCCGAGAGGTGGAAGTCCGCTTCTTCGACCGTGAGGTCGTGGAGAATCCCGGCCGAGGCCAAGACAATGTTCACCGGCTGGCCGGCGTCGATCTGCAGAGACGGGGGATCGTAGGCGAACGACGTGGCTTCCACCTCGAGGGTGGGGGCGCCGGGAATGGTCGGGGCGGCACCCCCGTGGTCGTCGTGTTCGGCACCCGGTCCTGCGGGTGCCGCCTGCTCGGTACTCGAGCACGCGCCCGGCAGGAGGCCGGCGGCCAGGACGGCGGAGATCAGCACAAGTCGCTTCATCGCTTCCTCTCGTGGCTCGTGGGCGGGCGGGACTCCCCTGACGAGTCCCGCTCATGGCGGTGCAGGTCGAGGCGCCGGAGCAACTGGGCGTTGGCGGCCACGACGACCGTCGAGACGGACATGAGGACGGCTCCCACTGCGGGCGGCAGGGCAACACCGGCCCAACTCATCGCCCCGGCCGCCAGGGGGATGGCGGCCAGGTTGTAGCCGGCGGCCCACACCAGGTTCTGGGTCATCTTGCGATAGCTGGCCCGGGAGAGCTCGATCACCGACAGCACCGCTCGGGGATCGTCTGACGCCAGGACCACGCCAGCCGACTCGATGGCCACGTCGGTTCCCGCCCCGATGGCGAGCCCCACGTCGGCCCGGGCCAGCGCCGGGGCGTCGTTCACCCCGTCCCCCACCATAGCCACCCGGTGGCCCCGTGCCTGCAGAGCGGCGACGGCGGCGTCCTTGTCGCCGGGCAAGACCTCGGCCAGGACCTCGTCGATGCCCAGCTCGTCGCCTACGGCACCGGCTACGGCCTGGGCGTCTCCGGTCAACATCACCACCCGGACGCCCAGCCGGTGCAGGCCTTCGACCGCAGGGCGCGACTCCGCCCGGATCTCGTCGTCGAGGACCAGGGCACCGACCACGGCCCCGTCGCGGACCACGCTGAGCACGGCCGCGCCGCGTGCGGCCCACTGCGCCGATCTCCGGCGGAGATCCTCGGGCACGCTCAGGCCGAAGGCCCGCAGCAGGGCCGGACCACCGACCGACACCTGGGCTCCTTCGACCGTGGCGGTGACCCCCCGGCCGGGAAGCGACCGTGCTCCCGTGGCCTGGGGGACGGGGCCTCGCCGGAGCGCTTCGGCCACGATCGCTCGGGCCAGCGGGTGCTCGCTGTCGGCCTCGACGGCCCCGGCCAGAGCCAGAACGGCGTCGGTATCGTCGTCGACGGCGAGGACGTGGCGCACGACATGGCGCCCGGCGGTGAGGGTTCCCGTCTTGTCGAACAGCACGGTGTCGACCTGGCGCATGCGCTCGAGGGCGAGGCGGTCCTTGACGAGGATGCCGTTGCGGGCCGACATGGCGGTGGCGATGGAGGTGACGAGGGGAATGGCCAGGCCCAGGGCATGGGGGCAGGCGATGACCAGGACGGTCACCGTGTTGGTGACGGCCCGTTCGGGCTCGCCGAGCGACAGCCAGCTCACCAGGGTGAGCCCTCCGGCAGCGGCGGCCACGTAGAACAGCAGGGCCGCCGCCCGGTCGGCCAGGACCTGAGCCCGGCTCCGGGTGGCCTGGGCGTCGGCGACCATCCGCTGGATGCCGGCCAGTGCCGTGTCCTGGCCCACGGCCACGACCCGGATGCGCACCGAGGAGTCGGTGGCCACGGTGCCGGCCACCACCTCGTCGCCAGGGGACTTGGACACGGGCTTGGACTCGCCGGTGACCAGGGACTCGTCGAGCTCGGCGTCGCCCTCGACGACGACGCCGTCGGCCGGAACCCGCCCCCCGGGGCGCACCAGGACCAGGTCTCCGGGACGGAGCTCGGCGATGGACACCAGCTCGGAGCCCGACGCCCCGCCCAGGCGCTCGGCCTGATCGGGCAGGAGCTCGGCCAGGGCGGCCAAGGCGCCCTCGGCCTGGCCGATGGCCCGCATCTCCAGCCAGTGCCCGAGCAGCATGATGGTTACCAGCAGGGCCAGCTCCCACCAGAAGTCGAGGTCGTCCAGCCAGCCCAGGGACGTGCCCGCCGAGGCCACGAAGGCGACGCTGATGGCCAGGCCGATCAACAGCATCATGCCCGGACGCCGGGCGGCGGCTTCGCGCCGGGCCCCACTGAGGAAGGGCCAGCCGCCCCACGCATAGATGATCGACCCGAGCACCGGGGCGATCCAGGCCGAACCGGGGACGTCGAAGCGGAAGCCGAACCACATCTGGATCATGGGGCTGGTAGCCACCACGGGGACGCTCAGGGCGAGGGTCACCCAGAAGCGTCGCCGGAACATGGCGGCGTGATCGCCACTGTGGTGGTCACCGGAGTGCTCACCGGTTGCGCAGCGGTTGGGGGGCGGCCGGTGGTCAGCCGGATGCGGGACGGTCGGGCCCTCAGGCCCCGGACGGGTGAGCTGGGTGGTCATGGTCGGGTCTCCTCTCGGTGCACCGGCCCGGGGCCGGGGTGGCGGCGGTAGCCACGCCGACACCCTCGACGCCCGTCCTTTCGACCACCTTTCGACCGCCTTTCCGCCGCCTTTCCGCCTCCTCTCCGATCCCTCCGACCCGCCAACCACCCTTCTGGTGGTCCCGGCGGGCCGCCGGCGGCGTCTGCTGACCACCAGAACGGCGGTCGGGGCGGTCCCGGCCCACCCGGCCAGCGACCCTGTCAGTCGGCGACCAGGCGATCGAGGGTCCAATCCGGGTGATCGCCTTCCAGGCGGGCCAGCCAGTTGGGGCTCTCGAACAGGGCGAGCAGGGCGCCGTCGGTGCGGCTGAGGACCCGCACCCCGCTGGTGCGCCGGAGGTGCTCGGCGGTGGCCGTGTCGGTGCGGCGGGCCACCCGGTAGCTGGTGGGCAGCAACTCCACGGCCGCCCCGAACTCGTGCTGCAGGCGGTGGGCGAAGACCTCGAACTGCATGCGCCCCACGCCGGCCAGGATGGGCGCGGGGTCGCCGGCATGGTCGTCTCGCAGGACCTGGACCACACCTTCCTGCTCGAGCTGCTCCAGGCCCCGGCGGAACTGCTTGGTGCGGCCGGTGTCGCGGGGCCGGGCCACCGAGAACAGCTCGGGAGCGAAGCGGGGGATCGCCGGGTAGGTCACTTCCCCTCCGGCGAAGAGGGTGTCGCCGATGCGCAGGTCGGTGGCGTTGACCAGACCGATGACATCGCCGGGCCAGGCCTCGTCGATGGTGTCACGTTCGGACCCGAACACGCTGGTGGCGTACTTGGTGGCGAAGGGCCGACCGGTCGGGCCGTGGGTCACGGTCATGCCCCGCTCGAAGTGCCCTGAACACACCCGCACGAAGGCCACCCGGTCCCGGTGGGCAGGGTCCATGTTGGCCTGGATCTTGAACACGAAACCCGAAAAGCCGCCGTCGAGGGGCCGGGGCACGGCGGCGGCGTCGGCTCGAGGCGCCGGGGGGGGAGCGAGGTCGACGACGGCGTCGAGGAGGTGGCGGACCCCGAAATTGGTGAGGGCCGAGCCGACGAAGAGGGGGCTCGTGTCCCCGGCCAGGAACGAGGCGGTGTCGACGGCCGATCCCACCTGGTCGAGGAGCTCGCACTCCTCCGCGGCCCGCTCCCACGCCGGGCCCTCCTCGGCCCGGGCCGAGGCGGGACCGACCACCTCCTCCGGCGCTTCGGTGGCGCCGTGGGCCGTGCGGGTGTAGCGCACGAAGCTGCCGTCGCGGCGATCGATCACCCCCCGGAAATCGCCGGGAATGCCCACCGGCCAGGTGACCGGGGTCGCCTGCAGGTCGATCTGGTCCTCCAGCTCGTCCACTAGCTCCAGGGGGTCGCGACCGGGCCGGTCGTATTTGTTCAAGAAGGTGAGGATGGGCAGCTGGCGAGCCCGGCACACCTCGAAGAGCTTGCGGGTCTGGGCCTCGATGCCCTTGGCCACGTCGAGGACCATGACGGCGGCGTCGGCGGCGGCCAGGACCCGGTAGGTGTCCTCGGAGAAGTCCCGGTGCCCGGGGGTGTCGAGCAGGTTGATCACCCGGTCCCGGTAGTCGAACTGCAAGACGGTGGAGCTGATGGAGATGCCCCGCTGCTGCTCGAGGGCCATCCAGTCCGACGTGGCCCGGCGCCGGCCGGCCCGGGCCCGGACCGAGCCTGCTTCGGCCACGGCGCCGGCGTAGAGCAGGAACTTCTCGGTGAGGGTGGTCTTGCCGGCATCGGGGTGGGAGATGATGGCGAAGGTCCGCCGCCGGCGAGCCTGGGCGCCGATACCGTCTGGGGACGCGAGGTCGAGCCCGCTCATGTGCTCGCCCTCATCCTCGCGCTGCTCCGGTCCCTCCAGCCGCCGTGTCGCCTCGACGCAGGGTACCGGGCGCTAGGGTGGTCCGGTCACGGGCTGTGGCGCAGCTTGGTTAGCGCGCTTGACTGGGGGTCAAGAGGTCGGGAGTTCAAATCTCCCCAGCCCGACCAACTCCCTTCGTTCTCGGCGCGTTTGCGCTCCCTCTGGGGGTGCAAACCGCGCCGAGAACTGGAGGGTGTCGGCGCACCGGCGGCCAGCCTCAGGGCCGGTCGCCGAGGTGGGCCACCTCCCAGGCCCGGTACACCTCGGGACGGAGGCGGCCCCGGTCGGCCACGTCGATCCCGGCCCGGCGGGCCCAGGCCCGCAGCTCGGCCGTCGAGGGGGGCGGGGAGGCGGGCGCGGTGGCGAGGCCGTCGTCTCCCGCTCCGATCAGCAACCGGGCCGGCGCCTCCGCCTCGGCCCAGGCGTAAGCCGCCGCCAGGTAGCGATAGGTCCACTCCTCGGCCAGCTTGCGGTTCTCGCAGAACACGAGGGGGATCGACGGCCAGCGGACCTGGAGCTCGGCCAGGCCGTCGGCGATCTGTGCCGGCCGCACGTGCCGGAGGGCGAACACCTGGGAGTAGCGGTCCTCGACCACCACAGCCGCCCGGGGCAGCGACGCCAGCTCGCCCATGGCGTAGCGCAGGCGCCCGCCTGTGAGGCTGGAGACGAGGTCGGGAAGGGATTTGCGCTCCACGGCCGCCACCACCCGGGCTCGGTGGGTCACGGCGTAATCGCCGCACGCCAGTCCCCGGGTCTCGGTGCGCACCGGCTGGCCGGCGAAGCGGTAGCCGTAATGCTCGTGGGCGTCGACCAGGATGGTCAGCTCGGCGATCCCGGCGGCCCGGGCCCGGGTGGTGGCGGCCGTGG
>Ga0247704_1000183_pt1 | contig 17635 bp, 12 predicted proteins | sample 41W_NmetaG_FD_189042 | JGI IMG/M metagenome (GOLD analysis project Ga0247704, IMG submission 189042) | Soil microbial communities from hillslope of Landscape Evolution Observatory, University of Arizona, Oracle, AZ, United States - 4-1-W_N | ecosystem: Engineered > Artificial ecosystem >...
CCCCCGGTGGTCGGGGTGGAGCACCGCCCAGCCGCGGCTGGCGAAGAAGGCGAGGCGCGCGTCGAACGTCGCCCGCTTCTGGTCGGTGGGGCCGCCGTGGGCCCAAACCAGCAGCGGCGGCGGGCCGGCGGTCGGGGCGGTGCCGGGCGGCGGTCGCCAGAGCCGCCCCGGGACGACGGTCCCGTCGGGCGCCGTCCACCGGACCACCTCGGGCTCCGGGACGTCGTCGGCGAACGCGGCCACGGCCGGGTCGGGACCGGTGGCGAGGACACGCCGGGCCCCGGTGGCGGGGTCGACGGCGACGAGGGACGTGGGCGTGCGGGCGCCGGAGCGCACGCACGCCAGCGCGTCGCCCGACCACGTCAGCGACGAGTGGACGCCCCGTGCCAGCTCCCGCACGGCGCCCGTCGCCACGTCGACCACGCACAGCCGCCCGAACCCCGCCTCGTTGCGGGTGAAGGCGATGCGGCGGCCGTCGGGCGACCACGCGAACGACGCCGCACCCGGTCCCCAGGCGGGACCGCCGTGCTCGTACGGCTCGTCGACGAGCGGGCGCGGCGACGAGCCGTCGGGAGCCGCCACCCACAGGTTGCACCAGCCGGTGGCGTCCGACAGGAAGGCGAGCGCCGACCCGTCGGGCGCCCACCGCGGCTCGTGGACGGCGACCCCGTCGCCTCCGGCGACGACCGTCCGCTCGTCGCCGCCGCCGGGGCGGGCCGGGGCCACGACGATGCGGCTGGCGTCCCAGGGCATGGCCGGCACGTCCCACTCGTGCCACGCCAGGCGGGCGCCGTCGGGCGACCACGCCGGGTCGAGGGCGAAGTCGGCACGGTCGGACACGACGGCCGGCGCGCCGCCGGCGGCGGCTACCACCGTCACGGCCCGGGTGCCGGCCACGAAGGCGAGCGACGAGCCGTCGGGCGAGGCGGCCAGCGCCGCCGCGCCACCCCCCGTCCCGTCGGCCACCACCCGCGTCCCGCCGTCGCCGGCCACCGCCACGTCGCCGGCGCCGGTCACGTAGGCGACGGTGCCGTGCCGGAGCCACGCCAGCACGCCGCCCCGCCCCGCCGGCGGGGGATCGGCCGCCACGGCCCGCTCGCCGCCGCCGCCGACGGGCACGGCCACCACCCGGGCGCCCGCCTCGTCGCGGGTCACGAGGGCCACCACACCGCCGTCCGGCGAGATCCGCGGGTCGCCCAGCGAGCGCCCGCCGGCGCACGCGCCGGCGGGCAGGGGTGCGATCGCCACGGTCCACCCTGCCACGGCCGACGGCGCCACCGTCGACCTGCGCCGTCGACCGGGACGGCCGCCGGCCGGCACACGGTGCGACGACACTGGCGGCGAACCCGCCAAGGTGAGAGAATCGGTCTCGAGCGCGCTGCTCCCAGGGGGGGGTCCACATGGCCGAGCGACGGCGCGGCGGCCGATGCCGAGGGGGGCTCCTCCTTCGCAAGAGCCTGCCGCCAGCGGGTCGTGTGGCCGGTGAGGACGGCGGTCTCGGCGGGGCCCTGTGGCTGGTCCTGGTGGTGGTCGCCTTCGTCGGGGGGCTCGTGGCTCGTCCGAGCCTCGACGATCTCGTGGATGCCGACGCCCCGGTCACCACGACGACGACGACCGTCCCCCCTTCGTTCGGGAAGGTCGTACGCGACGCCACCCCGCGGGTCGTGCGGCTCGACGCGGTCGTCTGCGGTGAGGATGCGGGCCGAGGCGTGGGAACCGGCTTCCTCGCCATGGACGACAGGCATGTCGTCACGGCCGCACACGTCGTGGACGAGGCCGCGGCCATCACCGCTCGCACCACACAAGAGGTACGGACAGCGCGGGTCGTCGGCATCGACCGGACCATGGACCTCGCTCTGCTCCAGCTCGACCACCCGATCGCGGCGACGCCGTTCCCCTTCGCCGCCGAGCGGCTTCCGGAGGCCACCGAGGTGCTCGCCATCGGCTATCCGTACCGGGAGCCGCTGACGCCCACGGACGGCACCATCGGCGGCTACGACCGCAAGGAGGTGGTCGAGGACAAGGTCGTCACCGGGCTGGTCCAGACGAGTGCCGCCATCAACCCCGGCAACAGCGGCGGGCCGCTGCTCAGTGTCGACAGCCGGGTCGTGGGCATCGTGGTCGCCGGCTCGGACACCGCCCAAGGCCGCGCTTTCGCGGTGGACGCCACCAAGGCGGCACCGGTCCTCGGTCGCTGGCACGACGAGCCGGCGGCCGAGGCAGGCGCCGACTGCCCCGATCCAGTGGTACCCGAGAACAGCGTCGGCCTCGAACCCCCGGCGTCGGGCCTCATCGCGGCCGAGGTGTCCCTGGCGCTGGGGATCTACTTCGACGGGATCAACCATGGCCAGTACCACATGACGTGGCAGCAGTACAGCGAGCGAAAGAGGGCGAGCGTGCCGGTCGAGGTCCTGGCCAGACAACTCGACTCCAGTCGCGATGACGTCCACGCCGTCGCCTCGATCGTCCACCGCGACGACGGGTCCGTGGTGGCAGAGGTCGACTTCTCGAGCACGCAGGACGCAGGCAAGGGGCCGCGGCGCGCACCGGCAGAGACCTGCACGCTGTGGACCAACCACTTCGTCCTCGTACCGGAGGCGGGGCGCTGGGTCATCGACCGGATCGACCAGTCGGCGAGCGCGCCGTGCGAGTCCGACGTGTTCCCCTCGGGCCGTTCCGTCTGACCCGGTGATCAGATGACGGCGTCCTCCGTCCACCGCCCGAACACCGTCCCCAGGGCGCCGACGACCTCGCCCACGCTGGCCCGCACCCGCACGGCGGCGAGGATGGCCGGCACGAGGTTCACGTCGGGGTGGGCGGCGTCGGCCCGCACCGCGGCCAGCGCGGCGTCGACCGCGTGGGGGTCCCGCCCGGCCCGGACGGCCGCCAGGCGCTTGCGCTGGCGCTCCTCCACGTCGGCGCCGATGAGCAGGGTTGGGATGATCTCGGCGTCCCCGGAGTCGGTGAACCGGTTGACCCCCACCACCACCCGCCGGCCGGCGGCGGCCTTCTTCTCGAAGCGGTAGGCGGCATCGGCGATCTCGCCCTGGAACCACCCCGTCTCGATGGCGGCGACGACCCCGTCCAGCATGGACCCGCCTCCCATCCGCTCCAGGTGGGCGAACACGTCCTCCGCCCGGCGCTCGAGCTCGTCGGTGATCGCCTCGACGAACCACGACCCGCCCAGCGGGTCGGCGACGGAGGCGACGCCGGTCTCGTGGGCGATCACCTGCTGCGTGCGCAGGGCGATGCGGGCGGCCCGCTCGGTGGGCAGGGCCAGCGCCTCGTCGTAGGCGTCGGTGTGCAGGCTCTGGGTGCCGCCGAGCACGCCGGCCAGCGCCTCGATGGCGACCCGGGCCACGTTCACCTCGGGCTGCTGGGCGGTGAGCGACACGCCGGCCGTCTGGGTGTGGAAGCGCAGGCGGAGCGAGCGGCCCGACGTGGCCCCGTAGCGGTCCCGCATCCACCGGGCCCAGATGCGGCGGGCGGCGCGGTACTTGCCGATCTCCTCGAAGAAGTCGATGTGGGCGTTGAAGAAGAAGCTCAGCCGAGGGGCGAACTGCTCGACCTCCAGCCCCGACCGCAGCGCCGCCTCCACGTAGGCGAACCCGTTGGCGATGGTGAACGCCAGCTCCTGCGCCGCCGTCGAGCCCGCCTCCCGGATGTGGTACCCGGAGATCGAGATGGGGTGCCACATCGGCATCTCGGCCGACGTGAACCGGATGACGTCGGTCACCAGCCGCAGGCTGGGCCGGGGCGGGAAGATGTACTCCTTCTGGGCCTGGTACTCCTTCAGGATGTCGTTCTGGATCGTGCCGCCCAGGCGCCGCCGCTCCACCCCCGACCCCTCGGCCACGGCCACGTACATGGCGAGGAGGATGGCGGCCGGCGAGTTGATGGTCATCGACGTCGTGACCCCGCCCAGGTCGATCCCGGCGAACAGGTCCTCCATGTCGTCGAGGGTGTCGACCGCCACCCCGGCCTTGCCCACCTCGCCCAGCGCGCAGGGGTCGTCGGAGTCGCGCCCCATCAGCGTGGGCAGGTCGAAGGCGGTGGACAGGCCGTCGCCCCCGTGGCGGAGGATGTGCCGGAAGCGGGCGTTGGTCTCCACCGCCGTGCCGAAGCCGGCGAACATGCGCATCGTCCACAGCTTCGAGCGGTACATGGAGGCGTAGGGGCCCCGCGTGTACGGGAACTGCCCGGGGAACAGCCCGTCGTCGGGCCCGTAGACGGGTTCGAGCGGGACGCCGGAGATCGTCTCGAAGTCGGCGTCGCGCACCGGAGTGGCGGCGGCCGCCTCCTCCCACTCGTCGCGCGAGGTCACCTCTCCGTTGTACACGGGAAATGGAGCGTTCCGAGGCCGCCCGGCTAGGGTCGACGCCATGTCCGCAGCAGAGAAGCAGGCCCCCGACCGCAACCTCGCCCTCGAGCTGGTGAGGGTCACCGAAGCGGCAGCCCTGGCCGCCGCCCGCTGGGTCGGCAAGGGCGACAAGAACGGCGCCGACGGCGCCGCCGTGGACGCCATGCGCGTCGTCCTCCAGACGGTGTCGATGGACGGGATCATCGTCATCGGCGAGGGCGAGAAGGACGAGGCGCCCATGCTCTACAACGGCGAGAACGTGGGCGACGGCTCGCCGCCGCAGACCGACATCGCCGTCGACCCCGTGGAAGGCACCACCCTGACGTCGCTCGGCCGGGGCAACGCCCTGTCGGTGATCGCCGTCGCCGAGCGGGGCGCCATGTTCGACCCCGGCGCGTGCTTCTACATGAACAAGATCGCGGTGGGGCCGGACGCCGCCGGGTCGATCGACATCACCCGCACCCCCACCGAGAACCTGCAGAGCGTCGCCAAGGCGCTGGGCAAGTCGGTGCGGGACGTCACCGTGGTCGTGCTCGCCCGTCCCCGCCACGACGACCTCATCGCCGAGATCCGGGAAGCGGGCGCCCGCATCCGTCTCATCCAGGACGGCGACGTGGCCGGCGCCATCTCCACCGCCTGGCCGGACGCCGGGGCCGACATCCTCATGGGCATCGGCGGGACCCCCGAGGGCGTCATCTCCGCCGCCGCCCTCAAGTGCATGGGTGGGGAGCTCCAGGGCAAGCTGAACCCGCTGAACGACGAGCAGCGCCAGGCCGCCATCGAGGCGGGCGACGACCTCGACGCCGTCCTCGGCACCGACGACCTGGTCCGGGGCGACAACTGCTTCTTCGCCGCCACCGGCATCACCGACGGCGAGATGCTCCGCGGCGTCCACTACGACAGCAAGGGCGCCACCACCCAGTCACTGGTGATGCGCTCGAAGTCGGGCACCGTGCGCCGGATCGACTCCCGTCACCGCCTCGACAAGCTCCGCGAGTTCAGCGCCATCGACTTCGACTGAGTCGTCACCCCCGCGGGCCACAGGGTGAGCGTCGCCACCCAGGCATGGAAGACGGCGGCGGGGACGATCTCGGCCAGCGGCGCCACGCCGCCGCGGGACAGCCCCACCCCCAGCACGCACGCCGCCAGCTCGGCCCGCGCCAGCAGCCCCGTGGAGCGGCGGAGCGGCCCGGGGGGCTGGGCGGCGGCGAAGCGCCACATGAGCACCGGGATGGCCGCGCCCAGGGCCAGGGCGGCGACGGTGTGCACGCGCGACGCCTGGGGCCCGCCGCCCTCGATCGGCACCAGGGCGGCGACCAGCTGCGCCACCATCCCTCCCACCATGGCCGCCGTGAAGGACGCCGACGTCGGGTAGCGGTCCCGCACCCAGGCGCAGAAGGCCAGGAACAGGACCGCCGCCACCGCCAGTCCGGCACCGAACAGCTCCGCCGCCGGGGATGACGAGACGAGGTGGCTGAGCGGGCGGCGACCGAGCAGGTCGAAGCCGCCCACCACGGTGGCCGCGCCGAGCGTCACCCACAGGGTGGCCACGGCGGCCAGCCCGGTCCAGCGCAGGGCGGCGGCGTCCATGGCCCTTCTACGGAGCCGACGGGCCGATCCGGCGTCAGAACCCACCGCTGAGGTGGGTTTCTGACAGGAGAACCGTCAGCGGCGGCGGCGACCGGGCGGGGGGTCGGGCCGGAACAGGCCCAGCTGCTCGTCGCGGGCGGCGACGTCGGCCAGCGCCTCCCAGCGCACGGCGCCCCGCCGGCCGGGCCGGCACACCTCCAGGCGGTCGACGGGGATGGCGCGGGCCGCGCCCTTCTCGTCCACCAGGCCGATGCTGCCGTCGCGCTCGACCCGGGTCGCCGCGCCCTCGTGCCAGCGCCCGCCGGCGCGCCGGCGGAAGCGGACGCGCTGGCCGGGCTCGACCCCCAGGGCCCGCAGGGCGAGCACGGCCGGGTCGTCCGTCACAGCTCCCGCCGCAGGCGGGGCCCGTCGGCGACCCACCCCTTGTGGTGGAGGAACGCCTCGCCGGGGCCGCCGGCGCCGACGCACGCGACCACCGCCGAGCACCCCCGGTCGGCCGCCACCGACCCGACGGCGGCCAGGAGGTGGGAACCGACGCCCTCACGCCGGGCGCCGTGGGCCACGACGAGGCAGTGCAGCGACGCTTCCGCCCCGGCGGTCCAGCCCGTCGCCACGCCCACCACGGCGCCGTCCCGCCGGGCCGTGACGCAGAACGGCCGGCCGGCGCCGGCCAGGGCGGCGGCCTCGGCATCGGCCCCGTCGCTCACGACCAGGTCGACGGGCAGCCCGCCCCGTCCCACCACCGCGGCGGCGGCGAAGGGCGCGTCGGCCACGGGCGCCCACACCCTCCCGGGGCCCTCGCGGAGCAGGTGGGCCCGGTCGACGCGCACGGCGATCCGGTAGTCGGCCAGCGCGCCCACGGCGGCGTCGATGCGGCCCGGTGCCGCCTCGTCGGCCACCGTGACGTGCGGCACCCACGGCCAGGTGAGGGGGCGGGCCAGAGGGTCGGCGAACACGGCGTCCCGCAGGCGCCGCAGCCCCTCCGTGTCGCCGCCCACGGCCAGGTAGAGGACCGGGTTGTCGGGCAGGAACGTGGCCGGCGGGCCCAGGGTCAGCGCCAGGGGGCGGGTGGCGGCGGCGGCCGAGCGGAGGACGGCGAGAGCGTGGCCCAGCCGGTCCTCCCGCACGTTGACGGGCGGCACGAGCGTCAGGTGGGCGGGGATGCGGCCGAGGGCGCCGTCGCCCAGCGCCCGGCGCAGGCCGTCCACCTCGGCCGACACGCCGGCGGGGAGCAGGAGGGCGACGCCCAGCCGCGCCTTGGTCACCGGCCGACGTTGGCACACCCGGTTCGCCGCCGGCGACGACGGGGACAACGACGGCATGGAACGAGAGACGGTCAAGCACGGCAGCCGGGTCGACGAGGCGATGGCCGAGGACGTGGCACCCCTGCTCCACGGCAGCGCCGCCGAGGAGTCCAGGGCCCAGGAGTCGAGGCTCCAGGAGGACCCGGGCGTGGGGCCCGGCATCCGCCCCGAGGCGCACGAGGCGCCCGGCCTCGGCATCAGCGAGGACGACGCCGCCGGGCGGGCCGACCTCGCCCGCCACCTGGCGTCGGTCGCCTTCCCGGCCGGACGCGACCAGCTGGTGTTCCACGCCGTGGAGGCGTCGGCGCCGCCCCACGTGGTGGACCGCATCCGCTCCCTCGCCGCCGACGACGACTACCCCAACGTCCAGGCCGTCTGGAGCGCCCTCGGCGGCGACACCGAGGGAACCCACACGTAGAGGCGGCGGTCAGCGGACGCCACCGCTGGTCGGCCCCGGGCCCGCCATCGACATGGCGGCCAGCACCAGCAGCGACGAGGGCACCTGCTCGAGGTCGCCCGGCAGCCAGGTCGAGCCGGTGGACGCCGCCAGGGTGTCCACCAGGGCCGGTCGGCCCACGCGCCGGCGGCGCAGTTCCTGAGCGAGCGCGGTGCAGTCGATGACCATTGGCCGGAACCTCGTCCTCACCCTCGCCCCGAGATCCTGTGGATCACAAGGGGGCAAAGGCTGTGGACGTGTGCGGGGCGACCTGTGGACCCTGACCTCGACGGCCCCGCGGCTCCGCTCGGCGGCGGGGTGCGTCAGCGGGCGCTCGGCACTTCGAGGGCGCCGGCCAGCTGCGAGCGGGCGGTGATCGCGAGCTTGCGGTAGGCGCCGCTCAGGTGGGCCTCGACCGTCTTCAGGCTCACGAACAGCGCCTGGGCGATCTCACGGTTCGCCATCCCCTCGGCGGCCATGGCCGCCACCCTCTGCTCGGTGGGCGTGAGCGCCGAGGCGCCGGCCACCGCGAAGCGCCGGGGCCGCAGCCCGCTGGCCAGGAGCTCGTCGTGCGCCCGGTCGCGCAGGGCGCGGGCGCCGCCCCGTTCGGCCAGGTCCATGGCCAGCCGGAGCGGCTCCTGGGCGTCGCTGCGGCGGCCGGAGCGGCGCAGTTCCGCGCCCAGGTCCACCAGGGCCCGGGTGTGCTCGAGGCGGGCGGGCGAACCGGCCAGGACGTCCACCGCCTCGGTCAGCCGCTCGAGCCGGCCGCCACCCTCCTCCACGACCGCGCGCGCCCGGAGGGCCACGCCGACGGCACGCCCGGCCCCGAAGGCGCGGGCGTGCCCGACCTCCTCGTCGGCCAGGCGCACCGCCTCGGCCCGCCGCCCGAGCCGGCCGAGCGATTCGGCGGCGGTGGACCGCCAGGGGGAGACGGCCGGGTTGCGCCCGCCGCCGGCCGCCTCGAAGCGGCGCCCGCACTCCAGGGCGTCGGCCAGGGCGTCGCGGGGGCGCCCCTGGGCCAGGCGCAGGCGGGCGCGGCCGTGCAGCAGGTAGTGCAGCGTGGCGGGCCCGGGGTGCTGCGCCAGCAGCCCCTCGGCCTCGTCCAGCTCGCCCCGCTCGACGAGGGCGTCGACGAGGAAGGCAAGGGCGTACGACGACGAGAAGTCCCAGGCATGGCGCCGGCAGGTGTCGTAGCCCAGGCGGGCGTCCACCTCGGCGTCGGTCACCGCCCCGCAGCGGTAGGCCAGGTGCGACCGCCACACCGACGCCAGCATGAACAGCGTCAGCGACCCCCGCTCCCGGGCCAGGGCCAACAGCTCGCTCCACGCCCGGTCCGCGTCGTGCACCCGGTCGGTGCACACCAGGGTGTTGGCCGCGTAGGCGAAGACCCACCGTCCCTCGTCGAGCAGCAGCCCGCTCGACAGCGCCCGCTCGGCCAGGACCGCCGCCTCGGCGGCCGCCACCCCTCGCTCCAGCGCGTCGAGCGCCAGGTTGGCCAGCAGCACGCACCCGGGAAGGGTGTCGGGCCCGGCCCGGTGGCGCAGCCGCTCGAGGCGGGCGAGGGCGTCGTCGCGGGTGGGGGCGTGGAGCCGGGCCACGCTGATGTAGTCGGCCTCGATGGCCAGGGCCAGCTCGGGCTCGGCCCGGCAGAGCTCTCCGATGACGCCGGCCAGCACCTCGAGCGCGGCGGCGGTGTCGGCCACACCGCCGATCACCTGGGCCAGCTCGAGGGCGATGGCCGCCCGGTGGCGCCCGTCGGTGGTGCGCTCCAGCCCCCGGCGCAGCGTCTCGAACGACGCTCGGTGCGGCACCCGCGCCTCGGCGATGCACAGCTCCACCAGAACCTCGCTGCGCACCTCGGGCGCCGGCGGCTCCGTCAGCGCCCGGTCGAGGTAGGCGGCGGCCGTCTCCGGCGCGGCGGAGGCGAGGGCCCGCGCCGCCGCGTCCCGCAGCGTGGCCACCACCTCGGGGTCCCCCGCCGGGTCGCACGCCACCAGGTGGGCGGCCAGCTGCCCGGGCGGAGCGCCGGCGGCGGCCAGCAGGGCCGCTGCCCGGCGGTGCAGCTCGCTGCGCCGGCCGTCGGGGATGTCGTCGTGGACGGCGGCTCGGACGATGGGATGGGCGAAGCGGAGGGGGCGGCCCCGGGCGACCACGCCCGCCGAGGCCAGGGCGTCGGCCGCCGCCGCCGCCCGGTCGGGGTCGACGCCGGACAGGGCGGCGACGTGGCGCAGCTCGGCACCGTCGCCCAGCACGGCGACCGCCTCGGCCACGGCCGGCGCCTCCGGCGGGAGCGCGCACATGCGGGCCAGCACGGCCCGGGCGACCGACGGCGGGGCCAACTCCCGGATGCGGGCCGCCTCACCCCGCACGGGCGCCAGCCCCCGCCGGGTGACCTCCTCCACCAGGGCGTGGACCAGGAAGGGGTTGCCGCCGGTGGCGTCGTGGCAGGCGCGGGAGAACTCGCCGTCGGGCTCGGCGGAGAGCCGGGCGGCCACGAGCCGGCCCACCGACGCCACACCGAGCGGGGCGGCGACCACCACCTCGGCCGACGGCTCGGTCAGGAGGCGGGCCAGCCCGTCGGGCCGGGCCGCCTCGCCGCCCGGGCGGACCGCCACCACGACGGCCACGGGCAGGCCCTCCAGGCGCCGGGCCAGGAAGTCGAGGAAGCGCAGGGACGGCCCGTCCCCCCACTGGGCGTCGTCCACCAGCACGACCACGGGCTGCGACTCGGCCAGGTTGGACAGCAGCCAGTACAGCCCGTGGAGCGTGGCGTGGACGTCGCGCCCGGGCGGCGGCGGCGGGGCGGTGGCCGGGTCGCACACGACGGGCAGGGCCAGGGCGGCGGCGCCGGCCACGACGCGGGACCGCTCCTCCTCGGCCAGCCCGGCCAGGGCGGGCTCGAAGAGCTGGCGGACGACGCCGAAGGCGAAGTCCCGCTCCAGCTCGACGCACCGCGCCGACAGCGCCCGCAGGCCGAGGGCCCGGGCCCGGTCGCGGGCGGCGGCGAGCAGGCTGGTCTTGCCCGCCCCTGGGCCCCCCTCGACCACGACCAGAGACGCCTCGCCGCCCGCCGCCAGCTCGAGGGCCGTCCCCAGCCGCTCGAGCTCGCCGTCCCGCTCGAGCAGCCCGCCGTGGGCAACCGTTCGCACCTGCACCTCCGCCCGGACCGGTCCGGAATGCACCAAATCCCAGGGCCGATCCTAGGGCGACACCCCGATGCGGCCGGCCCACCCGGGCGGCGACGATCGTCGCCGTTCGCCCGGGCCTCGGCGGCGGAAGGCCCGGGCGGGCGCGACGGGGGGCGGCGCGGCCGACCCCTTCGCGCGCCGGGTGGCGGCACGGCAGGCTCCGCCGAAATCCCAGGGTGGATCCGAGGGTCTCGCCCCGATGCGACCGAAGTCGGCGCAGCGGACCATGGCGACGGGCCCGCCCGCCCGGGGCGGGCCGAGGGGAGGCAGGACATGAGACACGACCACACGGGCACGGACGTGCCCGCTTCGACACCTTGCTCGCCCGGCGGCGGGCGCCGGCGCCCCACGCTCGCCTGCCTCCTCGTCGCCGCCGTGATGCTGGCGGCGCTCGGCGTCACCGGCGGCGTCGCGCCGCCTGCCGGCGCCACCCACTTCCGGGCGAACCAGATCACCTGGGAGAGGACCGGTCCCACCACCGCCGAGTTCCACCTCACGGGATCGTGGCGGATGAGCTTCTTCTTCTGGTCGGCGCCGAGCCCGGGCGCCACGTTCAGCCCGGCGTGCATCGACTTCGGCGACGGCTCGGGGCAGGAGTGCCCCACCTTCACCGTCACGTCCGCGGACGCGGCCAACGACGTGGTCTCCGGTGAGGCGATGGTGAGCCACAGCTACCCCACCACGGGGCCGTTCGTGGCGAGCATGGCCAACTGCTGCCGCCTCAGCGGGCCCCAGCACGTGAACAACCCGGACGGGAGCGTGCGGTTCGAGGCGCTCGTCGACCTCGCCGCCACGTCGGCCAGCCCGGTCAGCCTGGTCTCGCCCATCGTGGACTGCCCCGTCGACGCCGTGTGCCAGTTCACCGTGCCGGCCCACGACCCCGACGGGCAGGCCCTGCGCTGGCGCCTGGCCACCGACGTCGAGGCCGGCGGGTTCAGCGGCGGGTTCGCCCAGCCCGGCCCGCCGCACGCCACCAACGCGGCGGCCGTCGATCCCGCGTCGGGGCTTTACTCGTGGGACACCACGGGCGCCACCCTGAACACCTCCGGCGGGGACACCTTCTACTCGACGCAGGTCGTGGTCGAGAACGTGGTCGGCTCCGGCGTGGTGTCCCGGATCCCGGTCGACTTCTTCATCCGCCTCAGCACGTCGCCCAACCAGGCGCCGGTGTTCACCTCTCCGACTCCCGCTGACGGCACGGTCATCAACGCCTCGGTGGGCGCGCCCGTCACCTTCGGCACGGCCGCCACCGACCCCGACAGCGGCGACACCGTGACGCTGGCCGTGCTGGGCGCACCCGCCGGTGCGACGCACACCACGACCCCCGCCAACCCGGCGACCGGCAGCTTCTCCTGGACGCCGTCGGCCACGGGGACCGTGCTGCTCACCCTGACCGCCCGGGACCAGCACGGCCTCGGTGCCACCCAGCGGTCGGTCACGATCGTGGTGTCGCAGCCGCAGGCGCCGACCTCCGTCGCCTACACCGGCGGCGCCAGCGTGCAGTACTCGGACCCGGTGACAGTGTCGGGCCGCCTGGTGGACGCCTCGGTCGTCCCGAACGCCCCGCTGGCGGGCAAGACGCTGGGCTTCATGCTCGGCAGCCAGGCGGCGTCGGCCGGGCCCACGGACGCCAACGGCGATGCCTCCACGGCGCTCACCGTCACCCAGCAGCCGGGCTCGGCCACCACGGTCGGGACCAGCTTCGCCGGGGACGCCGCCCACCTGGCGTCGGCCGACGGCGACCCGTTCTCCATCACGAGGGAGGACTGCACCATCGACTACACGGGCGACACGCTGGTGGCGCCGCTGGCCAACACCACGCTGGCCGCCCAGCTGGGCGAGCCCGACACCAGCCTCGGCGACCTCACCGGCAAGGCGGTCACGTTCACGCTGACCAGCTCCTCCGGCGCCGTCGCCACCCACACCGCCGTCACCGGCGCCACCGGGGCGGCGTCCACGTCGGTCCCGCTGCCCGCCGACGTGTACGGCGTGGTGGCCGGCTTCGCCGGCGACGACTGGTACACCGGCTGCGCGTCGCCCGCCGCTCCCGCCGACACCCTGGTGACCGTGCAGGCGGCGGCGGCCAAGGTGACGGGCGGCGGGTGGTTCACCAGCTCCACCGCCTACCGGACCAGCTTCGGCCTCAACCTCGTCCCCCAGGCGGGCGGGCTGTTCAAGGGCCAGCTGCAGCTCCGCACCAACAACGGCAAGGGCAGGTTCCACGGGGACACGGCGAACGCCGTGGTGACCCTCGCCGCCAACAAGGTGAGCTGGAAGGGGACCGGGAAGTGGCAGGGCGCGCCCGGGTACACCTTCGAGGTCACGGTGGTGGACAACGGGTCGTCGGGCTCGAAGAAGGGCGACACCATCGCCGTGAAGGTGTACCAGACGTCCAACCCCGGCAACGTCGTGTACACCTCGGGCGGCGACAAGCCCCTGAAGGGCGGGAACCTCACCGTCCACTGAGCGACCGCTCGGGGGTGGGGGCGGCAGGGGGGCGGCACCGGCCGCCCCCCTGCTCCGCGCGCCGCCGGTCCCCCGCCCGGGCAGATCCCAGGGGCCAAATTCGAGGGTGCACATAAGGGCTGGCCTCCGATGCCGACGAGACGGCCAGCGCCCACCATCACCGTGAGCCGCCCGACCGGGCGGAGTTCGCGAATGGAGGCGGGGATGGGACACGCAGGGCAGCTGACAAATGCGGCAGGGCCAGCAGGGCCGGGCCGGACGACGAAGAGGCGAACCGCGCTCGTGGTACTGGCCTCGCTGTTCTCGGCACTGGCCGCCCTGGTGGGGTCGGCGGGTCCCGCTTCGGCGTCCACGATCACCTCGCCGGGGCCATTGACCAACATCACCATCAGCCCCGACCTGAACTGCGCCGTGAACCACGTGCAGGACAGCGCCGGTGAGTTCTACGGTGACACCGCCTGCGGCACCCTGCTCGCCACGGGAGGCACGCTGTTCGGCCCCGCCTCCATCCCGGCCGGGGGAGGCGCATCCCCCCGCACCGGTTTCACCCCGGTCAGCCAGGCGAGCGGGGGGAGCGGCACGAGCGCCGACCCCTTCACGATCGTCACCGTCGTCGACGCCGGCACCACGGGCGTTCGTCTCACCCAGACCGACAGCTACGTGGTCGGCCAGGAGTCCTACCGAACCGACACCCAGGTCACCAACACCGGCGCCGCCCCCCTGAGCGCGGTGCTTTACAAGGCCGGGGACTGCTACCTCCAGAACTCCGACCTGGGCTTCGGCGCCTACGACGCCGCCACCGGCGCCGTGTCGTGCGTGGCGGGTGTCGACGACGGCACCGGCACCGTCGTCCCCGGATCGCGGATCGAGCAGTTCTTCCCGTTGACCCCGGGCAGCAGCTACCTCGAGTCCTACTACAGCAGCGTGTGGGGCGCGGTGGGGACGCAACAGCCCCTGCCCAACCTGTGCGACCAGTGCGCCGACTACGTGGACAACGGCATCGGGCTCAGCTGGAGCCTCAGCCTTGCGCCGGGAGCCTCGGCCGTCGTCTCCCACTTCACCACGTTCTCGCCGCTCGGGATCGTCCCCCTGACCACCACCAAGACCGCTGACAGCGCCACGGCCGCGCCGGGCGCGGCCGGCGGCTACACGATCACGGTCGCCAACCCGAACGCCACCCAGGTGACGCTCGACTCGATCATCGACACGCTCCCGCCCGGATTCTCCTACACCGCAGGCTCGTCCACGGGAGCCACGACCGCCGACCCGGTGGTGAGCGGCCAGGACCTCACCTGGTCGGGACCGTTGAGCGTGCCGGCCGGGAGCAGCCTCTCGCTGCACTTCGCCGTCACCGTCTCGGCCACCCCGGGCACCTACCTCAACCACGCCGGCGCCACGTCCACCTCGGTCGCGGTGGCGCCCACCGGCCCGACCGCCCAGATCACGGTCTCGGGCGCCCCGCCCAACACCGCCCCCTCGGTGGAGGCCGGCGGTCCCTACGCCGGACCCGAGGGCGCATCGGTCGCCCTCGACGCCACCGTGGGCGACCCCGACGCCGCCGACACGGTGACGTCCACGTGGTCGTGGACGCCGGGGGCGGGCGTCGACTCCGGCGCGGCGTGCAGCTTCGCCGACGCCTCGGCCGTGGACACCTCGGTCACCTGCACCGACGACGGCTCCTACGCCCTCACGCTGTCGGCCAGCGACGGAGGCCCGGCCGTGACCGACACGGCCGTGCTCACCGTGGGCAACGCCGATCCCACCGTGGCCGTCAGCGCCCCGGCGGACATGTCGCTGCACCTGGTCGGCTCGACGGTGACGCTCACCGCCACCTTCGCCGACGCCGGGGCCAACGACACCCACACCTGTTCGATCGACTGGGGCGACGGCAGCGTCGAGGCCGGGACCATCGGGGCCGGCACATGCTCGGGCAGCCACGCCTACTCGTCCATCGCCACGCCCACCATCTCGGTGAGCGTGAGCGACGACGACGGCGGGACCGGCTCGGCCGATGTGGTGGTGGTCATCTTCGACCGGGCCACCAAGGTCACCGGCGGTGGCTTCGTGGTCGGCGACGGGCCCACCTCGTTCGGCTTCGTGGCCAAGCAGGCGCCCGACGGCACCCTGAGCGGCCAGGTCCAGGTGCGGGCCCCCGGGAAGCACCGCTTCCACGGCGACACCGTCACCACCATGGCGTCGTCGGCCAACACCGCCCAGTGGGGCGGCGCCGGCCGCTGGGACGGCGTCGGCGGCCACACATACGAGGTGTCGGTGGTCGACAACCGCAACGGCGGCGGCAGGAAGGGCACGGCCGACACCATCCACATCGTGGTGCGCGACGCCACCGGCGCCGTGGTGCTCGACGTGTCCGGCCCGCTCCAGGGCGGCAACCTCACCGTGCACCGCTGAGGGGCCGGCCCCCGACGAGGAACGGCCCGCGGGGCCGGCGGCAACGGCGCCGCCGGCCCTTCCGGTCGACCGGCGGGCGACGGCGTGGTAGTGATCCCGCCCTGGACGCCGACGAAAGGAGGTCCCATGGTCGGCAACCTGGCCGCCCACCGGCACCCGTCGCCGCCCGAGCCGCCGGCGGCGCGGGCGCTGGTGGCGACCGGCCCGGAGACGGCGGCCACGATGACCCTCGAGGTGACACCCGAGCAGCTCGACGCCCTCCTGGCCCAGTCGGACCCCGCCCGCCGCCACACACCGACCGACCTCGTCGTCACGGTCGACGGCAGGGCGGTGGGCGTGTTCCGGGTGGTGGCGTCCCTGCTCGGCCCGGCCCCGCCGGCGCCGGGAAAGGGCGCGGCATGAGCGTGCTGTCGGTGCCCCGCCTCTTCTTCAGGGGCGAGGCGTCGTGGAACCCGGCCACGCTCAACAACAACGACCAGTGGGAGACGGTCGACGTGGTGGGGGCCGAGCTCAACTGGAGCTACCTCGAAAGCCAGGCCCCGCCCATCACGAGGGCCAACGCCCGCCTGCGGTTCCCCGAGTGGGCCCGCACCCTCCGGTGGTACCAGGGTGAGCAGGGTGGCTGGTACCAGCCGCCGGCCGAGTGGAACTACTACGGCGGCAACGAGGTGGCGCTGCACACGGCCTCGGCCCGCACGGTGGTCACCGGCACCCAGCTCGACTACGGCGTGCCCGTCCTCGGCGACCACGCCGAGGAGGCGCTGGTGGGGGCCTACGTCGACGTGGCCGGCGACTCGTACCCGGGCTCGGCGTTCGCCGGCGCCGCCCGCGTCGTCGACGTCAACCCCGATTCGTTCTGGAGCACCTGCGTGTTCCTGCGCCGGGTCCAGATCGGCGACGACTCGGCGCCCGGCGCGCTGCTCGACGGCGAGGTGGAGCCGGGCACGTTCATGACGTCTGCATGGTTGAACCTGGAGCGCAACCTGAACGGGTGCCGGGACCTGGAGCTGGCCGCCGTGGGGGGCGCCGTGTTCCAGGCGTGCCTTCCCAAAGGGGACACCCTCCGCCTGCCGCCTCCCACGTCCTCGCCGTGGGCCGCCCGGGTGGAGCGCGAGCTGGGACGGCCCGAGGTGAAGGGGCTCATGGTGCGCATGTCGGTGTACCTGACCCGCTACTTCCAGGGGGAGGCGTTCCAGGACTGCCAGGGCCGCTCCGCCCGCTACACCCGGCTCTGCCAGCTGTGGGACGAGCAGCTGGCCGAGGGCTGGGAGCCGGGGCAGAACCCGGCCGTGTCCCGGGTCCTCGGCACCGTGGGGCTGTGGATCAAGGGCGAGCCGGCCGGCGTACCCACCGGCCGGCTCCTCACCCCGCGGGCCCGGGCGGCGGTGGAGGGGCCGGCGCCGCTCGGCCCGGCCGTGGTCGAGGTGCACGCCGCGGAGCGGGTGGTCAGCGTCGACCTGGGCGCCACCGTCGCAGAACGGGACGGCTCGGGCGCCAAGGCCGACTTGGGCCCGCTGAGCCTGGTGCTGGAGGGCGACGGCGCCCCGCCGGTGGTCCTCGCCACCCTCGAGCACGCCGACTACGCCGCCGAGCGGTACGAGGCCACGGCGGGGATCGTCGACCGCCGGCTCCCCGACGGGGTGGACGGGAACGCCGTCGCCGCCGGCACCCTGCGCCTCGTCCCCGCCGCCCCGGCCGCGGCTCTGGAGGAGGAGCCCCTCACCGCCCACCCCTCGCCGCGGGGCGTGTGGCTCGACGCGGGACGAACGGCCACGGTGGTGGTGGACGTCCGCCACAAGGGAGAGGTGCCGGGGACGCCGGTTCGCCTGCGGCTGGCCCAGTACCTGCCCGAGCCGCCCCCGCCGTGGCCACGACCCAGCAC
>Ga0247704_1000186_pt1 | contig 17470 bp, 16 predicted proteins | sample 41W_NmetaG_FD_189042 | JGI IMG/M metagenome (GOLD analysis project Ga0247704, IMG submission 189042) | Soil microbial communities from hillslope of Landscape Evolution Observatory, University of Arizona, Oracle, AZ, United States - 4-1-W_N | ecosystem: Engineered > Artificial ecosystem >...
GAACTCCCGGGTGGTCGGCCCGGCTCTGGGCCCGGGCGTAGCGCCACCGCCGGGCCGACCACCCGGGAGTTCCGTTCAAGGTTTGCGGCCCGGAGGACGAACTAGTCCATGTGAGCCACACCCCGGTAGCCCCGAGCACCCATGCGGGCCAGCCCACGGTCCTCGTCGTGGACGACGCGCCGGACGCCCGCCTCCTCACCCGGACGGTCCTGGAATCGGAGGGGATGGCGGTTCGGGAGGCAGCCGACGGCCAGGCGGCCCTCGACGCCGTCGCCGCCCTCCGTCCGGCGCTGGTGCTGCTCGACGTCGAGATGCCGGGCATGAACGGGCTCGAGGTGATGGCCCGCCTGCGCCGGTCCGACCCCGACCTGCCCATCGTCATCGTGAGCGGCCGGTCGAGCGACGCCGACCGGGTCCTCGGGCTCGAGCTGGGGGCCGACGACTACGTGGCCAAGCCGTTCTGCGCCCGTGAGGTGGCGGCGAGAGTGCGCGCCGTGCTGCGTCGATCGGTGCGTGGTCGTCCCGACGACGAGGTGTGCGCCGGCCCGCTGGTGATCCGCACGGCCGAGCGGCGGGTGCTCCTCGAGGGCCGGGCGATCGAGCTGACGCCGAAGGAGTTCGACCTGCTCGCCTTCCTGGCGTCGGCGGCACCGGGTCGGGTGTTCTCCCGCGAGGAGCTGCTCCGGGAGGTGTGGGGATCGTCGGCCGAGTGGCAGGACAGCGCCACGGTGACCGAGCACGTCCGCCGCCTCCGCCGCCACATCGAGGCCGATGCCTCCCGTCCCGCCCTCCTCCAGACGGTGCGGGGCGTCGGCTACCGCTTCGACCCCCGGCCGGCGGCCTGACCGGCGCGAGCAAGGTCTCCGGACGTCAGGCGGCGAACGGGGCGGCGCCCGGCGGTCGCGCTCTCGGCCGGTCCCTGCGCCGGCGGCTCCACACGCCGAGGGCGACGAGGGCGCCGAGGGCGCCGACCGAGGCCGACGGCGCCAGGCCCGCCGAGGCGGCGGCCGGGCAGGCCGCCCCCTCGCACGGCAGCGCGCGGAGCGCGACGGCCGCCGCCACCGTCGGCGCCGTCGACGGGCGGACGCGCAGGACCCCCCACTGGCCCGCCTCCCGGTATGGCTCGCGGTGGTTGCCGTAGACGTAGTCGCCCGCCAGTCGGCCGGTCCCGCCGGCACCACCGTCGAGGGACACCGTCAGCGCCTCCAGGCCACCGAGCTTCACCGAGCTCGCCAGGGCGCTGCCGTCGCGACCCGGCTCCACCGGCCAGCGGTGGCCTTCCACCGAGAAGACCTGCGACTGCTCGCTCCAGGGGGCGAGCACGTTGATGCGCACGGGGTCGCCCGCCACCGCCTCGAGCACCGGCGTGGCCGGGTCACCGTGGACGGCGCTCGACAGGACCGAACCCTCGTCGGCATTCGAGGCGAGCCGCCGGCCCAGGGGCGCCGACGAGTAGTTCACCCCCACCGCTCCCCGGACCTCCGTCGTGTACGGCATGCGATGGTTGCCCAGGCCCTCGTCGTCGTCCTGGAAGAACAGGGTGAACTCCCGGTACGCCGGTCCCGACGGGGGGACGACGTCGACGCGCCACAACGACGAGCGCGAGGCGTCGGCCCCCGTGTAGGGATCGCGGAAGCGGGCGTCCTTCGGCCCGACGACGATGGCGCCGTAGAGGCCGAGCCCCGGGTTGACCAGGACGTCGGCCCAGTCCCGCACGAGCGCCACCGTCTCGCCCACCTCGGGGGAGGCGTAGAAGGTGTAGGTGCGGGCCATTCCGGGTTCGGCGAGCTGCGGCGGATGGCGGCCGGCGGCCACGCCCGCCGAGTGGTCCGGGTCGAAGGCGAGCATGTCGGCGTGGAAGGACACCGGCCCCCCGGTGCGGTTGGAGAGGTCAACGGTGATGCAGTCGCCCACGTTGACGTGGAGCACCAGCGGCTGGGGGGCGGCCCAACCCGAGGCGACGGCGGCCTCGTTGGAACCCAGCACGTAGATCTTCCCGGTGCCGCCGAGCATCGCCAGAGGCGCCTCCATGGCCGACACGGCGAAGCGCTTCCCGGGCGCGTCGGGCGGGCAGACCTCGGTCGCCGCCTCGGGGACCTCCTCGCGGCCCGGCAGCCGGCGCAGGCCCTCGGTGTGGGAGCGGTCGCGGACGCGCAGCAGCCCCCAGCTGCCCTCGCGCAGCTTGAACGTGCGGCCGCTGTAGTACAGGTAGTCGCCGGGCATGCGCTGGGGCCCGCCGGCGGCGGGCACGACCAGGTCCAGGCGTTCGGAGATCCCCAGGTGGGCGGTGCTCGTCGGCTTCGAAGTCCGGCTCGCCGCCTCGGTCCGGAACCAGTGGCCGTCGAGGTGCAGGGTGTGCATCTCGTTGTTGGCGCCGACCAGGCTCCGGAACACGACGGGGTCCCCGAGGTACGCCTGCACCACCGGCGTCTCGGGGTCGCCGTGCTCCCGGCTGCTGAACCGCCGGGCAGGGTCGCGCCCCCGCCGCTCCACGGGTTCCACGCGGAGGTTGTACGCGCTGCCGGTGGACCTCCCCTCGCGCGACAGCGGGTTGTCGTCCTGGATGAACAGCACCAGCTCGCGGAAGCTGCCGGACACGTCGACCGACAGCGGCTCGGTGCTGTGGACGTCGGCCACCGTGCCGCTGTCGATCTCCTCGCCGGTGACGGGGTGGTGGTAGGAGGCGCCCGGCGGCTCCACCACCAGGGCGCCGAACAGCCCGTGGCGGGCCGAGTTCAGGGGGTTGACGTGCTCGTGGAAGAACGCCGGCCCCACCTGGGCGTCGGGGTACCAGCGGTAGCGGACGAACTCGGCGCTGACCACCTCGCCGGCGGTGTGGGCGTGGCGCAGCGGCTCGTCGAAGGTCACCACCGGGCCCGACACGGCGGCGATGCGGCCCACCTCGAACGTCTCGTCGCGGTCCATGCCCACGCCGACGACCGCGCCGGCCTGGAAGCGGTCGGCGTTGCCGAGGCGCACGGTCGTCGCGCCGGCGGCGACCGGCGCGGCCACGACCTCCCCCTCGAGGCGGAACGGCCGGACCGCCTGCTCGTAGCCGAACCCGGTGTCGACGCCGTCGCTGCCCTGCACGTCGAACTGCACGAAGTGGACGTGCACGTCCACCTTGCTCAACGGGTCGTCGGCGTTGTCCTCCAGCTCGCTGCGCAGCAGCACGTCGATGCAGGTCTCGCCGGCGTTGGCCCGGATGGTGAGCGGGACGCGCCGGCTGGCGTCGCGCAGCACGGCGTCGCGCTCGGATCGGAGCACGAACAGCTGCCCGGCCGGGTCGACCCGCCCGGCTCGGGCGTTGAGGGTGAGGGGTACGGGGACGGCGTTGATGGCGACGTCCTTGCGCTCCGTCCCGCTCGGGCACAGGCTGGCGGGCCCGCTGGCGCCCGGCTCCGGCGGCGGCCGGCCGTTGGCCACGGGGTCGAGGAAGGGCGCGGGGCCGTGGTTGGGCGCGAACGGCGGCCGGCGACCGAGGTGGGGCCGCAGGAGCGGGTAGGCGAGCTTGCCCGTCACCGGGTCGAAGGTGATCGGCGGGCGCGTCCCCGGGGCGCGTGCCCGGTAGCCCGGCCACACCCTCTCCGTCTCCGGCTCGTTGAGGAAGCGGTCGCCGTCGCGGGCCCAGTCCATGACCGACGCGTCGTAGCCGCGCGGGACGCCGGGGGGCGGCAGCTGGCGCTCGACCCACGCGGCCAGCTCGCCGTCTTCCAGCCGGAACGTCCGTCCCGACCAGTCGACGGTCGTCCCGGCCAGCTCCGCTGCCTCCACCGCCGGCTTCACCCGCGCCGCCCGGTCGGGGAGCTCGAGCAGCGGGGGGAGCGAGTCCGTCGATGCCTTCCCGTCCTGGGCGGTGTTGTACACCCGCCAGATGGACCACATGCCGGCGAAGTAGTGGTGCGAGACGTGGCAGTGGTACATGAAGTCGCCGGCCGACTGCTGGCAGCCGCCGGCGCCGCACTCGTGCTCCACGTCGAACGTCTCCGAGGGGCCGATAGACTGCGAGTCGGTGCGCTCTGAGGCGGCCACCCGCAGCTGCGGGCGCTTGTCGAGCCCGGAGTCGAGCCGGTTGTCGTCCACGCCGACCTGGCGTCGCCAGCGCACCGCCCCACCGTGGACGTGGTGGACGTGGAACACCTCGGACCCGGCGTGGACGACGCGCTGCTTCACCGGGTCGCCCACGTAGCTTCGGGCCATGGGCGTCGCCGGGTCGCCGAAGGCGTAGGAGCTGTAGGCGAGGGAGACGTCGGGGCGGCCGGTCACCGAATGCTGGAGGGCGAGGCGGTTGGAGAACGGCTCGCTGCGGTAGTTGAGTGCCCGCGCCCCGGGGCGGTAGGCGCTGGTGATGGGGTCGACCAGGGGCACGAGCCCGCCGGCCCGGTCGCGGAGCTGGTAGTTCTCGTGGCCGATCTCGTGGTAGTAGACGACCGACTCGCGGAAGTCGCTGCCCCCGGCCGTGCGCACCGTCGCCGCCCAACCGGTGGCCGCCGGCTCGCCGGTGAGCGGGTCCGACCACTGCGAGCCCGCGGGCTCGACGATGACGGCGCCGAACAGGCCGTGACCCGTCTGCACCCGCGTGGCGCCGTGGCTGTGGAAGTAGTGGGTTCCCTCGGGCTCGGCGGCGCCGATCGCCCACTCGTAGGTCACCGACGATCCCGGCCGGGCCAGTGCCCGCGGTTGGGCGGCGACGGCCGCGATGTTCGTTCCGGCGACCACGAGAGCACCCCCGTGGAGGTGGAAGCTGGCCGCCTCGTCCCCCGGCAGGGCGTTGCGCAGCCGCACGCGGAGGCACTCCCCCGGGCGGGCCCGGAGCGTCAGCGGCTGGATGGCGTCCCCCTGGAGGCCGACGGAGACCGCCGGCTCGGCGCCCGTGGCCCGTGCCTCCTCGTTCCGCCGCTCCTCGGCCCGCACCCGCTCGACGTCGCCCTCCAGGGCGTACATCCGGCCCTCGGGGTCGTGGTCCAGGTAGCGGTTGACGGTGATGTCGACGCCGATGGCGACCACGTCGTACCGCCGGACGGGCGCCCCACGAGCGCAGCCCCCGCCCGCCGGCCGGCGCTCGTCCGGCTCCTGGGCGGCCAGCGGGAGGCCCTCACCCTGCTGATGGCCGCTCCGGGCCGCACCCGACGACGCGGCGGCCAGCCCGTGGTGGTCGACGACACCGGCGTCGTGGTCGCGGCCGCGGTCCTCGGCGGAGCCGGTCGTGGTGCCCGCGGTGGCCGGCGATGGTGCCGTGCGCGCCCGCGTCGTCTCGCCGGACGCCGTCGCCCCCGGCGGGAGCGCGGCGGCGACGACGAAGGCGAGGACGACGGCGCGGAGCGGGCGCGACACTGGCGGCTGGTGGCCGTTGCTCGACGGGCGGTCCTCCGCTCAGGTGACGGTGACCGTGCCCTCCATGTCCGGGTGGACGGTGCAGATGTACCGGTACGTGCCGGCCTTCGTGAACGTCACCTTGAACCCGCCACCGAACTGGATGCCGGTGTTGGCGAACCCGCTCCCGTCGAACGACCCCAGGTCGGCCGTGGGCGGCGGGCCCTCGGGAGGCGGGCCTTCGGGAGGCGGCGGAACGTTGAACAGCGCCGGGGAGGCCGCCTTCTCCACCAGGTGCGTATTGCCGTCGGGGCCCTTGCCGATGATGACGCGGGCGTCCTCGGGGGCGTTGAAGGTGATGGTGTGCGGACCGTTGACGTTCCACGTCACCGACCCGCCCGAGGCGACCGAGATCTCCTTGGGCGTGAACTCGGCGAGCCCGGCGCTCGTGTTCGGCTTCGGGGGCCCGGACGACTCGGGCTCCTCCTCGCCCGGCGGGTCGCCGGCCACCACCGTCCCGGCGTCGGCGGCGCCCGCCGCCTTCTCGTGCGCCTCCTTGACCTTGGCGACGAGCGGCTCCAGCTCCCGGTCGGCCTGGGCCTCGGCCTCCGCGGCGGTGGTCGCCTCCTCGCCCTCGGCGACCACCTCGATGGTGGAGATCATCTCGGTGAAGTGGAGCATGCAGAAGCCCTTGTAGACGCCCGGAGCGATGTCGTCGGCCAGGGTCAGCTCGAACTCCTCCTGGTCCCCCAGGAAGCCGGAGTTGTAGAAGACCTCCTTGCCGGTGAACGGCGCCGGCTCCCGGTTCGTGCACGGCTGGGTCGTGTCCTCGGGGAGCGCGCCGGTGGTGACGAAGCAGGGGTTGGCGGACACCTGGTTGGCGTCGCCCGGGCCCTCCGGGAGCATGGCGTACTTGAAGAGCGGCTCGAACTCGGGCGGCGGCTCGTCGGCCGCCAGCTGCTCGGGCGTGGCGTTCTCGAACGCCTGGATGGCCGGGTTGATGAACGACCCGAACGTGATGGTGTGGGGCTCGCCGGTGAAGTTGGACTTGTAGACGACGGTGTCGCCCGGGTTCACCTTCACGGTGCCCGGGAAGTACCCGAGGTAGAACGACTGCGGGTCGTCCACGTCGGCGTCGACGTTCACGGTCACCGTGCCGCCGTCCTGGGCCGAGGTGTCGGTCGTGCCCCCCGCCGTATCGTCGTCGTCGTCCCCGCACCCCGCGGCGACGAGCGCGACGACGGCCAGGACGCACACAAGGCGCCGTACATGCATGTTTCCGTCCCCCTAGATGCTCCGAGGCCTGGGAAGGTAGCGGCCGAAGGTGCTCGGCGCAACCACCTCGACGCGGAGGCGTCACGCCGCCGCCGTCGCCGCCATGTCGAGAGGGCGGCCATCAGATGCGCCAGGCTGCACGAATCGAACCAGGTGCTGCGCCACCGGTGCTGACGGCAGTGCTCGTGTCCGGCGCTCTCGATGCCGGACGGAGCGACCGAGCCCGCCGCCGCGTGACGGCGGTCCCGGTCGGACGGGTCGGCTCTCGCCTCCGGTTTGCGGCGACCATCACCGGCAGGAAGGCTCCTTGTACGGTCTCGTCGTCTGTGCAAGTTTTGTACGAATAAGGCGACAGTCTTTCGGGGGCAGGCGGCTCGTGCGCCAACTCGCATCCGCTCTTCTGCATTCGCGACGATCACCTCGGCGACGACCGCCGTGTCGTCGGGTGCGGGGCGCCTGGACGACCCCGGCGCGTAGGCCGCCGGGCTCGTCCCCGGCGGGGTGAAACCGCAGAACCTCGGCACGGGAACCGTCGGGCCACGTACGGAGCCGATGGCCTGCACCGGTGGCGCGTCGTCGGCCCCTGTCGACGCCGGCACCGGCACCGAGGACGGCTTCGAGCACGGGTCACCGGATCGGGTTTCGCCCGTCGCCGTCCTCGCGCTCGGGGTGACGTTGATCCTCGTCGCCGGGTTGTGGGGGGGCGTCGGCGGCGCGGGCGAGGGTTCGCGCGTACGGGCGCCCCCCTTCATGGGCGGCTACCGCCTCGGGGTCACCTGGCGGCTCCTCCCCGTGGTAGTCCTCGCCATGTCGGCGGTCCGGTACGCCATCGGCGCCGCCTCCCGCCTCCGCTGGCACTCGATGCTCGCGGCGACGTTCGCGCTGGCGGTGGCATGGGCCGTCGCCTTGTCCTTCGTCGACGGCGCGTCCGCACTCACGTCGCCGCTCGAGAGCCGCTACGAGTACCTGCGATGGGTGCCGCTCGTCGAATCTCCCGCCGAGTTCCTGCGCACCTTCGTGGAAGGCTCCCGCACGAGGCCACCCATGTCAAGAGCCATCCGCCGGGGATGGTGCTGATCCTGTGGGCCCTCGATCGAGTCGGGCTCGGCGGGTCGGGCCCCGCCGCCGCCCTGGTCCTGGCCGCGGTCGGCCTCGCCGCCGTCTCCGTCGTCGTCACGACCCGCCACGTCGTCGGAGAGGCCGCCGCCCGGCTCGTCGCGCCCTTCGTTTCGCTGCTCCCCGCCGCCGTGTGGATGGCGACGTCACCCGACGCGCTGTTCCTCGGCGTCACCGCGAGCGGCATCGCCGCCGTCGCGGTGGCGACGTCGCCGACCGGTGCCCGGTCGCATCGATGGGGATGTGCGGGGGGCGTGCTGCTCGGTACCGGGCTGTTCCTCTCATCCAGTGGCCGGCCATCGCCGATGGCCTCACCAGGCCGCCCCGGTACGACTTCGACCCGGCGTTTCCGATCAGCCTTGCCGCCACGCTTCTCGGTGGCATCGCGGTGCCGGGCGTGGTGGTGTTGGTTGCCGCCGCCTGGACGGCGCTGCGGTCCCGCCCGTGGTTCGTGTCGTTGTCGATCGGCATCGGCGTCACCGTTCTCGCCGCCTGGCCGGCGGCGCCCTCGTGGCTGGATGCTCGGTTCTTCGTGTGGGTGGCTCCGTTGGTCGCCGTCACCGCCGGCGTGGGCGCCGTCAGCCGTCCGAAGCTCCTGCCCCTGGCGATCGCCTGCGTCGTGGCCCAGATGCTCTCCTTCGCCTACCAGGACCCCACGGCGAGCGACGTCCCGAACCGCACGGCGGCGACCTTCGTGCGTCACGAGCGCGACGCGGCCCGATCGGTGTGCGCCCTCGGTCGCACACGGGCGGCCCTCCTCGCCTATGTGGACGACGTGCGTGCCCTCTGGGACTTCGACCGCTTGCGGGGCTGCGACGTGGCGGTGGAGGCGGCGGGGCCGACGCCCCAGCCCCTCATGGGAGCGGCGTGCGACCACTTCCCGTACGTGCTCGTCCTGCCGGCGAGAAGCCGCGGCGCCCTCTTCGCCCACCAGCCGGTCACCCCGGCCGTCGACCCCGCAGGCGACGATCCGCTCGACGTCCTTCGCTGGGAGCACACCGACACCGCCGAGGTGTGCACCGATCCGCCCCTCCCGAAGGGTTACCGCCGCCCGTAGCGCCGGAAGACGTCACCAGTGGGACCGGTGCGTCAACGCCGGCGCGGCCGGGCGGTCAGCGCCGTGAACGTCTGGTGAGAACTCCGAGGCGGTCTCCCGCGATGATCAGGAGCACGGCGGCGGCGATGGCGACGAGTGAGCCGATGACGTTCAGCTCGAAGACGTCACCCGTACCGATGGCATTGGCGACGACGCCCCCGACGACCGAGCCGACGAGCCCGAGGACCAGCGTCATCCCGAGGCTCAGGTTCTGACGACCGGGGACGACGAGCCGAGCGATCACCCCCACTACCAACCCGAACACGACGAACCCGATCACCCGCTGAGCCTCCTGCTCGCTGCCCCTGGAATCATCGCATCCTCAGTGGGCGCGTGGTGGGGGCGGCGGGGCCACCTTCGCCTGCGCCCTACCCGTGGCGTGACCATGTGGTCGTTCCCGCGTGGCTCCCGACGGCCGGCGGGCGAGGACGACGCCCCGGTGCGCGCCGTGCCGCTCGGCCACCGGGCCCCCCAGGGCCTTCGTCGGGCTCTCCGTCATGGAAAACATCGAAGTGCCTCTTGACCTCGCGCCCGCCACTCGACTACGACGGTGCCCGCCAGAACGGGCGAAACACCACCGGCGCGAGCGGGGAGCACGGATGTCGGACCTTCGGGGCGGGCGACGGGCGTGAGCACGGTCTCGCCCCTGCTCGAGGTCGAGCGCGCCGTCCAGGAGCGGGCCAAGGAGGTGGCGCTCGACATGGCCATGCCCGAGGGCGCCACACGCCTGCGAGCGCTGGTCGACGAGGAGGTGGCCCGCTGGTCGCAGGACTACAAGCGGGGGCTGCGCCCGGTCGACATCGCCGACGCCGCCGTGGTCGCCGAGCGGGCCTACCGCAACGTCGCCGGCTACGGCCCCCTCGAGCCCCTCCTGGCTGACGACGACGTCTGGGAGATCATGGTCAACGGCCCCGACGCCATCTTCGTCAAGAGGCACAAGGGCCCGAGCGGCTATCACGACGAGGTGTTCCACGACGACGAGCACGTGGTGCGGACCCTCACCAAGATCCTCGACGAGGCCACCGGCTCGCACCGCAAGCTGGACGCGGCCGAGGGCCTCCAGGACGCCCAGCTCGACACGGGCGCCCGCATCCACATCGTGCACGGCGACGTGGGGCGCGACGGCCACCTGCTCGTGAACATCCGCAAGTTCAACGGTGTCGCCTACCGCTCCCTGGCCGAGCTGGTGGAGCGGGACATGCTCGACGAGCGCGTCGCCGCCTTCCTCCGGGCGTGCGTGCGGGCCCGCCTGTCGATGGTGATCGCCGGGGCGCCCGGATCGGGCAAGACGACGCTCCTGTCGTGCTGCGCCGCCGAGCTGGACCCGTCGCTGCGGGTGGTGATCGCCGAGGAGGTGTTCGAGGCCGACGTCCCCCTCCCCAACGTGGCGTCCATGCAGACCCGCCCGCCCCGCGCCGACCGCAAGGAGGTCGACCTGCGCCGGCTGGTGGCCGGGTTCCTGCGCATGGCCCCCGACGTCGCCATCGTCGGCGAGGTACGCGACCGGGAGGCCCTGCCCCTCCTGCTCACACTCTCGTCGGGCGTGAAGGGGCTCACCACCATCCACGCCGGGTCGGCCCGCCAGGCCCTCACCCGCCTCCGCTTCATCTGCCAGCTGGCGGACACCTCGAGCGAGCTGCCCATGTCGGCGCTCAACGCCCTGGTGAGCGAGGCGGTGGACGTCGTCGTCCACTGCACCCGCACCGGCGACCGCGTCCAGGTCGCCGAGGTCGTGGCCGTCGAGGAGCTGCAGACGGGTCGCGACTCCACCGCGTTCACCGTGACCGAGCTGTTCGGGAGAGACGGTCCCGGCGCTCCCCTGGCGTGGACCGGCAACCTCCCGGCCCGGGCGGCCCGGGCGCTGGGGATGGCGGGGTACGACGTCCGCGACCTGCTCGGCGCCCGAGCGGCGGCGGGCGCCGCGGCACCCGACGCCGCCGACCGCCCCGGCGATCACCGCGCCTCGCCCGCTGGCTCGGCTCCGGTCGACCGGGCCCGCCGCGCCCGCCCGGTGGCGACCGCAGGCGAGCCCGAACGGAGCGAGCGGGCGCCGCGGTTCGGGACCAGGCGCCGGTAGCCGTGGCCCTCGCCCTCGCCCTGGCCGGCGCGTACGGCGTGTTCCTCGTCTACACGTCGGTGGCCCTGGGATGGACGGGCGTCGGCATCGGGCCCGCCGCCGGAGGTGCCCGGCGGCCGCGGAGGCGGATCGGTGACTGGCTGGCCCAGGCCGGCCTGGACGACGTCGAACCGGGACAGTTCGTCGCCGTCGTCGCCGTGCTGTTCCTCGCCGGCGCGGTGCTGGCCTACGCACTCTTCGGCGGGGTACTGCCCGCCCTCGTCTCCGGCCTCTTCGCGGCCACCTTCCCCGTCGCGTCCTACCGGGCGCGCCGGGAACGGCGGCGGACCGAGGCGCGCGACTCCTGGCCGCGTCTCATCGAGGAGCTCCGCCTCCAGACCGGGTCGCTCGGGCGTTCGATCCCCCAGGGCCTGTTCGAGGTGGGGCGCCGGGCGCCCGAGGAGCTGCGGCCCGCCTTCGACGCGGCCGAGCGGCAGTGGCTGCTCTCCACCGACTTCTCCCGCACGGCGGCGGTCCTCAAGGCCCGCATGGCCGACGCCACCGCCGACGCCACCTTGGAGACGCTGCTCGTCGCCCACGAGGTGGGCGGCTCCGACGTCGACCGCCGGCTCGCCGCCCTGGCCGAGGACCGGGTGCAGGACCTCCAGGGCCGCAAGGACGCTCTCGCCCGGCAGGCCGGCGTGCGCTTCGCCCGCCGGTTCGTGCTCATCGTGCCGCTCGGGATGACGCTGGCGGGCCTGTCGATCGGGACCGGCCGCCAGGCGTACCAGTCGGCCGGTGGGCAGGTCGCGGTGGCTGCGGGGCTGCTCATGGTCGCCGGCTGCTGGCTGTGGGCGGGCCGGCTCATGCGGCTCCCCGAGGAGGAGCGCGTGTTCCATGCCTGACGCGCCGAGGTCGACCGAGTGCGGCTGATCGTCGCCTCCGGGCTGGTCCTGTGGGCGGGGACCACGCTGCTTCTCTCGCACGTCCGATGGTTCGCGCGCCCGGCCATGCTGGAGCGCCTGCGTCCCTACAGTCCCGGTGGGATGGCGGGGCCGGGCCGCAGTGGCGTCCTTTCCGTCGACTCGTTCCAGGAGGTCGTCGGCCCCGTGTGCCGCCGGGTGGGCGAGCGGGCGGCGCGGGTGTTCGGTGTCAGCGAGGAGCTGGCCGTGCGCCTCGAGCGCGTCCACTCCCCCCTCGACGTCACCGCGTTCCGGGTGCGCCAGGTCGGGTGGAGCGTCGCCGCCGTGGGGCTCGCCGCCCTGATCTCGCTGGCCCTGCGGCCGAGCGCCGCCGTCGCAACGGTCCTGCTGCTCGGTGCGCCGGTGCTCGCCTTCCTGGCGCTCGAGCACCAGCTGGCCCGGGCGTCGGCCCGTTGGCAGCGCCGGCTGTTCCTGGAGCTGCCGGTCGTGAGCGAGCAGCTGGCCATGCTGCTGTCGGCCGGGTTCTCGCTGGGATCGGCGCTCAACCGGCTGGCCGCCCGGGGCGAGGGCGCCTGCGCCGCCGACCTCCGGCGCGTCGCCGGACGGGTCCGCCAGGGGCTGTCCGAGATGGACGCGCTGCGGGAGTGGGCCGACGTGGCCCGCGTCGGCGCCCTCGACCGCCTCGTGCCCGTCCTCGCCCTGAACCGCGAGGCGGGCGACCTGGGCCGGCTCATCTCCGACGAGGCGCGCGGCATCCGCCGGGACGTCCAGCGCGAGCTGGTGGCCACCATGGAGCGCCGGGGCCAGCAGGTTTGGATCCCCGTCACCGTCGCCACCCTCGTCCCCGGCGTGATCTTCCTGTCCATCCCCTTCCTCGAGGCCCTCAGCCAGTTCTCCGGATCGTGACCAAAGGAGCGACGATGACCGACCTTGCCCTGCACCTCCACGTCCGGCAGCGCACGGCGCGCGCGGCGCTCTGGAGCCGTCTGGCGGAGGACGAACGGGGGGAAGGGGTGATCTCCACCGCCATCGCCGTCCTGGTGATGGCGTTCCTCGGCGTCCTCATGTGGCAGCTGTTCAGCGCCACGCTGGTGGACTCGAACACCAACGTCAACGACAAGCTGAACGAGATCAAGTAGCCGGCGTGCCCGGGCGTGGCGACGAGCGGGGCTCGGGGGTCCTGAGCACCGTCCTCGGCGCCGGCGCCTTCCTGGCCCTCCTGCTGTTCGCCGTCCAGGTGCTGGCCGGGCTCTACTTCCGTTCGGTCGTCACCGCCGCCACCTACGACGCGGCCAGGGCGGTGGCGGGCGCCGACGCCGTGCACGAGGGCGTCGCCCGGGCCGACGCCGAGCGCAACGCCCGGGCCCAGCTCGGGGAGTACGGCCGGCGGGTGGCCTTCGACTGGGGCGGCTCCACCGCCGACGTGGTGGTCGTGCGGGCCACCGCGCCGCGCCCGACCTTCCTGCCCGAGGCGCTCACCGGGCCCGCCGGCCTGGGCGACGTGGAGCGGACGGTCGAGATCCGCCGGGAGGCCCTCCGGTGAGGCACCGGGACGAGGCCGGCCAGGTCGCGGGCGTCGAGGGGCTGGCGTTCGGCGTGCTCGTGTTCGTCCTCGGCACGCTCCTGATCGCCAACGCCTGGGGCGTCGTCGACGCCAAGATGGCGGCCACCGCGGCCGCCCGTGAAGCGGCCCGCACCTACGTCGAGGCGCCGTCCGAGGCGGCCGCCGCGTCCGGCGCCGAGCAGGCCGCACTGGACGCCATCGATGCCCACGGCCGCCGCCGGGAGCGGGCGACGGTGGCGCGGGTGGACGGGGCGGCGTTCGCCCGCTGCCAGCCGGTGACCATCGAGGTGACGTACCGGGTGCCGATGGTGGCCGTCCCCCTGCTCGGTGAGGCCGGCCACGGCCTCACCGTGACCGCCCGCCACGCCGAGGTGGTCGACCCCTACCGCGACCGCGTGCCCGGGCGGGTGGCGTGCCGTGGGTGACCGCGGGGCGCGCCAGCGGGGGTCCGTCCTCATGCTGGCGCCGGCCGGCGTCCTGGTGCTGTTCGTGCTCGGGGCGCTGGCCGTGGACGTCGCCATCGCCTTCCTGGCCCGGCGGGAGCTGTCCTCCACCGCCGCCGCCCTGGCCAACGACGCCGCCACCATGGCCCTGGCCGAGGACCGGTTCTACGCCGAGAACGCCGCCGGGGCGGTCGAGGTCGACGAGGGGCAGGCCGCCGACGTGGTGCGCGAGGCGCTGGCCGCCCGGGCGCCCAGTGGCGTCAGCGACCTGCGGTGGTCGGTGCGTTCGGCCGACGACCAGGTCTGCGTGACCCTCACCGCCCGGGTGGACTACCTGTTCTCCCGCGCCGTCCCCGGGGCGGCGGACAGCGCGACGGTGAGCGGCCGGGCGGTGGCCACCGCCGTGAAGGGCGGCAGCCCGGTGCGCCGGTCCGGCGTCGACTGTTGACCTCGTTGACCGCGGCGGTCAGCTGACCGCGATGCCGAGCGCCAACAAGGCGCCGTAGACCAGCTGCACCTTGCCCGTGTCGACGAGGACGGCGACGAGATCGGGCCCGGCGGCGCCCGACAGGACCGCTCGCACCGGCCGGCGGGCGGCGAGCACGGCGGCGGCGGCCGCCATGGCGTACGGGCGGGCCACCGCCAGCGGCGGCACGAGCACGAGGGCGCCGGCCAGGCACGCCACGTACAGCATGCGGGTGGCGTGGTCGCCGAGGCGCACGGCGAGGGTGCGCTTGCCGGCGGCCGCGTCGGTGGGGATGTCCCGCAGGTTGTTGACCACGAGCAGGGCGGTGGCGAGCAGGCCCACCGGGATGGATGCCAGCACGGCCAGGCCGGTCACCGTCTCCGTGTGGACGTAGGCCGAGCCGACCGTCGCCACCACGCCGAAGAACACGAACACCGCCACCTCGCCCAGGCCCACGTAGCCGTAGGGGCGGGAGCCACCGGTGTAGAACCAGCCGGCGGCCAGGCAGGCGGCGCCGACGAGGATCAGCTGGGGGCCGGCGGCCAGTGCCAGGGCGAGGCCGAACACCCCGGCCACGCCGAAGGCGGCGAAGGCGGCCCGCTTCACGGCCGCCGGCGATGCCAGTCCGCTGGCCACCAGGCGGACGGGGCCGACCCTGTGGTCGTCGGTGCCCCGCACGCCGTCGGCGTAGTCGTTGGCGTAGTTGGTGCCGACCTGGATGGCCACGGAGACCACCAGGGCGAACACCGCCCGCCACCAGACGACGCCTCCCTGGCTGGCCGCCACCGCCGTGCCCACCAGGACCGGGACCACGGCGGCCGGCAGGGTGCGGGGCCGCGCCCCCGCCACCCACGGCGAGCTCACGGCGAGCTCACGGCCGCCGCGGGAACTTCGAGAAGTCGGGGGGGCGCTTCTGCACGTAGGCGTCGCGCCCCTCCTGGGCCTCCTCGCCCATGTAGAAGAGCAGGGTGGCGTCGCCGGCCAGCTGCTGGAGGCCGGCCAGGCCGTCGTCCGCCGCGTTGAGGCCGGACTTGAGGAGGCGCAGGGCCAGCGGCGAGTGGCCGAGCATCTCGCGGCACCACCGGACGGTCTCCTCCTCGAGGCCGTCGAGAGGGACGACGGCGTTCACCAGGCCCATCTCGAGGGCCTGGCGGGCGTCGTACTGGCGGCACAGGAACCAGATCTCGCGGGCCTTCTTCTGGCCCACCACCCGGGCCAGCAGGCCGGCGCCGTACCCGGCGTCGAACGAGCCGACCCGCGGGCCGGTCTGGCCGAAGCGGGCGTTGTCGGCGGCGATGGTGAGGTCGCACACCACGTGCAGGACGTGGCCGCCGCCGATGGCGTAGCCGGCCACCATGGCGACGACGGGCTTGGGGCAGCGGCGGATCTGGACCTGGAGCTCCAGGACGTTGAGCCGCCCGATCCCCTTCCGGGCCACGTCGTCGTCGCCGAGGTAGCCGTCGTCGCCCCGGACCTTCTGGTCGCCGCCCGAGCAGAAGGCGAGCGGCCCCTCCCCGGTGAGGATGACGACGCCGATCCCGGGGTCGTCCTGGGCCAGGGTGAACGCCTTCGAAAGCTCGGACACCGTCTGCGGCCGGAAGGCGTTGCGCACCTCGGGACGGTTGATGGTGATCTTGGCGATGCCCTCGGCCGTCTCGTAGCGGATGTCGGTCCAGTCGCCGGAGGGCGCCCAGGCCGGCAGGGCGGGCGCATCGCCTCCCGGGGAATCGGCCATCGCGCCGGTACCCTACCGGCGTGCCGTCGCTGGTCGCCATCACGGCCGAGGGGTCGGACGGCTTCGTGCCGGCCCTCCGGGCCGCCTGGGACCGGGGCGACGCCGTGCTCCCGGTGGACCCCCGGCTCCCCCCGGCGGGACGCCGGGCGGTGTGCCAGATGCTGGGCGCCGGCCGCCCGGTGGACGACGGCGACGCCCTGGTGGTGGCCACCAGCGGGTCGACGGGCGCGCCCAAGGGCGTGGTGCTCACCTTCGACGCGCTGGCCGCCGCCGCCCGGGCCGTGTCGGCCCGCCTGGCCGTCGACCCGTCGTCGGACTCGTGGCTGGCGTGCCTGCCCCTGTCGCACGTGGGCGGGCTCGGGGTGGTCGTCCGGGCGCTGCTCACCGGCACGCCGCTGACGGTGCGCCCGGCGTTCGACCCGGCCGTCGACGCCACACTGGTGTCCCTCGTCCCCACGCTGCTCGACCGTTTCGACACGTCCCGGTTCCGCGTGGTCCTGGCCGGCGGCGGCGCCGACCGGCGGGCCCGGGCGCCCAACGTGGTGCACACCTACGGGATGACCGAGACGGGCGGCGGCGTCGTCTACGACGGCGTGCCCCTCGACGGGGTGGAGGTGCGGGCCGACGAGTCGGGCCAGCTGCTGGTGCGGGGGCCGTCGCTGCTGCGCTGCTACCGCGACGGCTCCGACCCCAAGGGCGCCGACGGGTGGCTGCCCACGGGCGACGTGGGCGAGGTGCTCCGCGACGGCCGGGTCGTCGTGCACGGCCGCCGCTGCGACCTCATCGTCACCGGCGGCGAGAACGTGTGGCCGGCCGACGTGGAGGAGGCGCTGCGCTCGCACCCCGGCGTGGCCGAGGTGGCCGTGGTGGCGCGGGACGACCCCGAGTGGGGCCAGCGGGTGGTGGCCGTCGTGGTGCCGCGAAAGCGGTCCGCCCCGCCCACCCTCGACGACCTGCGCTCCTGGGTGAAGGAAGGGCGTCCCGCCTTCGCGGCGCCCCGGGAGCTGGTCCTCGTCGACGCACTGCCCCGGACCGCCAGCGGGAAGGTGGCCCGCGATCGTCTTCTTGCCTAGGGGCCCCCGGCCGCGTCCGGGCCCGGCGTTCTCTGGACGGAACCAGCCGCCATCCGGCTGATTCGGTCCGGAGAACCGGCATCACGTAGCGGCACCGGCCCGGGCGCCATCACGGCCCGGCGGCGGGAGCACCTTCGTCGGGGCTCGCGCGCGCCTGAGGTGCACCAGTGCAGAACCTCATTTCACCCCAGAAAGCCAGCCGTTTTCGCCGAATGAAGTAGCGTATCGAACATATGTTTGGTACAATGGCGGCATGGGAATCGGGCTGGTCGACCCGCCGGGCGGGAGCCCCCGCGTCGTGTGCGACGGGCCCGAGGAGCGCCTGTCGGCGGCCATGGGCCTGGTCAACGCGGCCACGGCCGAGCTGGTGGCCGCCATCGCCGACGCCCTGGAGGGGGGCGGGTGGGAGG
>Ga0247704_1000187_pt1 | contig 17372 bp, 18 predicted proteins | sample 41W_NmetaG_FD_189042 | JGI IMG/M metagenome (GOLD analysis project Ga0247704, IMG submission 189042) | Soil microbial communities from hillslope of Landscape Evolution Observatory, University of Arizona, Oracle, AZ, United States - 4-1-W_N | ecosystem: Engineered > Artificial ecosystem >...
TGCCGCCCTGCTGTCCCTCGCCGTCACCGTCGCGACGGCGACCGCCAGCTCCGCTCATCACGTCGCCGGCCACATCGGAGGACCGACGACGGCGCCACCGCCCACCACGGCCGCACCTCCACCGCCGACGACGGCCGCACCGACCACGACGGCGCCACCCCCGCCGATGACGGCGACCCCGGCGCAGACGACGACGGCGCAGGCTCCGACGGCGGCGGCACCGCAGACGGGGACGACCGCGGTGTCTCCCGTGACGACCGCTGCCCCGTCGGGCGCGGTCACTGCGTCGCCCGTGGGGACCGTGGGTACGGCGTCGCCGACCACCGGGACGCGGGCGGTGACGACGGCGGGCGCCACCACGACACGTAGGACGACGCGCGCGAGCACCACCATCCCGCGGTTCGGTGGTTCCACGTCCTCGCAAGCCGCTCCTCGGCCCGTCCCCGTGGCGCCCGCGACGGGAACCGAGCCGGTCGAGGAAGCGGTCGTCGGGCCGACGACGGAGACCACCGAGGCCGCCGAGCCGGCGTCGCCGGGCGGGACCCTGACCATCGGGAGCCGCCCCCTCCGACTCGACCGGGTCGACCCCGCCACCGGAGGGGACGGGGGGATGGGAATGCCGTTCGCCGTCCTGCTCGTCGCCGCTCTCGTCGCCGGAGTGGCCGCCCTCGCCCTCGCCAACCACTTCGGGTGGCTCGCGTTGCCGTTGCTCGCCCCTTCGAGGTGGCGCCCGGCGACCGCGGCCGGAGCGGCGGCGCCCATTCCGCAACCGCCGGGCGACGACGTCCTCGCGGGCACGACGGCGGGCGCCGTCGCCGTCGACCCGCGCACGGAGCGCATGGCGGCAAGGCTCGTCGCCCTGCTGGCCCTGACGCAGCGCGCCCAGTTCGAGCGCCAGGGGCGGCCTCTCCCGACGACATGGGACGCCGTCGTCGACTGGGTTTCAGCTGCCGGCGCCGGCCCCGGCCTGGAGGCCCACGAGCAGGAGATCCTGCGTCGCCCCACCGGAGCGCTCGACGACGCCGAGGTGGCGATGGCCTCCTGGCAGGTCGAGGGCGCCGTCGTCGTCACGTGGGCGCTCGGGCTGCTCGACAGGCTGCCGCCGACCGACGAACCGGTGGACCCAGTGCTGATAAGCGGCGCCGTCGGCTTTCCGGACGGCGCCCGCACGCTCGAGGTCCTGGGATCGGCCCGTCCGCGGGCACGAGAAGAGATCGACGCCGAGGTCGTTCGCCACGAGCGGGTCCTCTGGAGCCTCCAGGAGCGCAGCGGTGCCGGGAGGCTCACGGAGGCCGAGGGTTCCGAGGCGGTCGACGTCAGCCTCGCCATCACGACCCAACGCCTCCGCGCCCTCTACTGGTTGCAGGACACCGCCGGCCGCCCGGCGGTGGGGATCGGCGGCTGACGCTCCGGCCACCGCCGCGGCGCGACGGTCGTCATCGCGGTCCCTCCTCGTAGATCCGCCGCACGATGTCCTCGATCGGGGTCTCCTCGACCGAGATGTCGCGGACCGGGGCCTGAGCCGCCACGCGGGCGAGGACGTCGGCTGCCGTCCGGTCCGGCGAGAACCGCAGCCACTGTCGCGGTCCGTCGGTGCGGACGACATGGGCTCCGGGCACCTCCAGTGGCGGGTGGGGTTCCTCGAGGTCGACCACGAGCACCCGCTCGCCCCCGTAGCGCTGCTTGATGCCGGCCACGGTGGTGTCCTCGAGGAGGCGGCCGTGGTCGATGATCAGCAGGCGGGTGCAGAGGCGCTCCACGTCGACCAGGTCGTGCGTGGTCAGCAGGACGGTCATCCCCCGCTCGCGGTTGAGGGCGACGAGGAAGCTCCGCACCGCTTCCTTCGAGACGACGTCGAGGCCGATCGTCGGCTCGTCGAGGAACAGGATCTCCGGGTCGTGGAGCAGCGCGGCGGCCAGCTCGCCCCGCATCCGCTGCCCGAGCGACAGTTGACGCACCGGGGTGTCGAGGAACCCGGCGAGGTCGAGGAGGTCCACGAAGGCGTCGACGTTCGTCCGGTGGCGGTCGGCGTGGACGCCGTAGACGTGGCGGAGGAGATCGAACGAGTCACGCAGCGGCAGGTCCCACCACAGCTGCGTGCGCTGCCCGAAGACCACGCCGATGCGGCGGACGACGTCGGTCCGGGAGCGTGTCGGGTCCGCCCCGACCACCGCCACGCGGCCGGCCGTGGGGACCAGGACGCCCGTGCAGAGTTTCACCGTGGTGGACTTCCCGGCGCCGTTGGGCCCGATGTAGCCGACCATCTCGCCCGCCTCGATCGACAGCGAGACCTCGTCCACGGCGCGGACGACCGACCGCTCGCGGCGGAACCGCCCCGCCCGCCGGGCGACGGTGAACTCCTTGACCACCCCGTCCAGCGCGACGACGGCCACGTCAGCTCCCCGTGCTCCGGTAGTGGCGTACGGCGTTCGACCACACGGCGCGGGCGGCCAGCGCCAGGGCGAGCGACACCGCGGGCGTGAGCAGGGCGGCCTCCGACGGGGCGCCCAGCGGATCGGGCTTGTCGAGCAGGTAGGCGGCGGGGAAGTAGGCGACGAACGCCAGGGGCACGACGAAGGTGACCAGTCGTCGGAGCCAGGGCCCGAGCACGTCGATGGGGTACTGGGTCAGGTGGTTCCCGCCGTAGGTGAAGGCGTTGCCGAACTCCTGCGTCTCCACCGTCCAGAACGCCACGGACGACGTGAGCACCCACACCGTCCCGAACACCACGGTTCCGGAGGCGAGCGCCACGGGCACCATGGCGACACGGTCCGGCGTCCAGTCGATGTCCGTGCCGGCCAGCGCGACGGCGAGCACCACGCCCGGTTGCACGACCCGTCCCGCCCGCCGCAGCGCGAACTCGCCGGCCGACAGCTGGAGCAGCGGCGACAGCGGGCGCAGGAGGAACCGGTCGAACGTGCCCGCTTTGATGTGGCGGCCGGCCAGCTCCGCCTGGCTGGCGAACACGTCGGCCACGGCGAAGGCGACGCCGCCGAGCCCGTAGAGGAGCGCGACCTCGAGGGCCGTCCACCCGGCCAACGCGTCGACACGGCCGAACAGGACCGCGATCACCGCCAGGTCGAGGCCGGCGACCAGGACCTGGCTCACCAACAGGAGCACGAACGAGGCCCGGTACTGCCAGTCGGACCGGATCCGTGCCCCCACCAGCCGGCGGTAGACGCCGAGCTCGCCTCGCCACCCGTGGCTGCCGGTCCTGTCGGGGTCAGCCACCGTGGACGACCACCCTGCGCACGGCGCGCGACAGGACGGAACGCCCGGCTCCGGCGAGCACCAGCGCCCAGGCGCACTGGACGGCGACGACCCGGTGCACGTCGGCGCCGCGGTGCTTGCCGAGGAAGACCTCGACCGGCACCTGCAGCATGGACGCGAACGGCAGGGCCCGGGCCAGCGACTCCAGCCAGCCCGGGAAGAACACCACGGGGACGAAGAGACCGCTCATGAAGACGGCGACCAGCAGGCCCAGGCTCGACGCGCCCCGGTCGTCGAGCAGCCAGAAGGCGCTCAAGGCCAGGAGGAACCGCCACCCGAAGGCGACGGCCACGGCGGCGAGGACGCTGGCGACGAACCATGGCCACGCCCCGGCGGGCGGCATCCGCACCTCGAACACGGCGACGCCGATCAGGAACGGGGGGATGCCGCGGAACAGGGCGTAGAAGCCCGCCTTGCCGTAGGCGACCGCTGCCCACCAAAGCTGGAGGTCGACGGGCCGGAACAGGTCGGCCACCACGTCGCCGGTGCGGATCCGCTCGGCCATCTCCGAGTCGCCGAACAACCCCACGACCATGATGAGCGCCTGGGCCACGAAGGTGAAGGTGACGGCATCGACGACGTCGAACCCGCCCACCTCGTCCCGCTCCCGGTACACGGCCAGCAGCACGTACACCAGAAGGAAGCCGAAGACCGTGTTCGTGAAGACGCCGGCGGCCGTGGCGCCGCGGTAGGCGGTCATGCGGCGGAAGGTCTGCCGGACAATCGCCGCGACAACTCGCACCGCATCGCCTTCCCGAGCGCGCCGGCCGCGCCCCCGCTCGACCCGAGCGAGAGAACGTAGCGCCCAACGCAGCGTCGGCGCGAGTCCCACGATGGGGCCGGCGTTGTTCGTGCGGCAAGAATGAGCGAATATCGCCCGTTCTTGCCGCACGAAACGGACGGGCGGCGCGACCCCGTCTGACGCCAACGGCACGTCGATTGATGCTGGGTCGCGGCGAGCGCCGGATCCTCTCGGTCCGGCGCTCAGGCGGTAGGAGCGCCAGGCGCCGCTGGAGAGCGCAGCGAACATGCTGGGCGTTGCGTCGCCCTGCGGAGGCCGTCAGATCAGGGTCAGATCAGATCAGATCAGACCGGGTGGGACCGTCAGAGGACCCGTCTCTCACCGGTCAAGCAAGAAGGTCGTCTCGGCACCGGCGAAAGGCTGATGGAACCGACCACCCGGGACGACATACACATCACCCGGAGCGAGGGCGACGTCGCCCTCGTCCATCCTGATGGTGAGGGTTCCCGACAGCACGAGAAGGAACTCGTCAGTCTCAGGGTGGCTGTGCCGCGTGAACTCGCCCCGGGCCTTTACCACTCTCGCGTCGTAGTCGTCGACAACCGCGATCGTCCTAGAGGCGACCAGTGCTCGGTCAGAGCGGCCAGCACATCGTGAACGTTGCGCGAGATCGTCACAGAGGTCAGCGTCGCACAGCCTGCTGCCCCAGCGCCGTCGCAAGAGACTTGGCCCGTCGCAACATGCTGAACCGGGCACAGCCAAAGTCGAGACGGCGCAGCGACGCAGCAACCTCCACCAGCGGGCCTGGCTGTTGACCGCCGAGGCGGCCGGGCGCGCCGGCATGCGGTTCCACGACCTCCGCCACACCGCGGCCGCCCGTTGTCCGCGTACCGGGGCCACGACCAAGGAGCTGAGCCCCGCCTCGGCCACGCCAGCCCCAGGCGTCGATGATTACCAGCACGCCGCCCACGACCGCGACCGGCGGATCGCCGAGGGCCTCGACGCCATGGCAGCAGAGGCCGGTCTCTCACCGCCAGAACCCGCCAGTCATCAGACCCCGTCGATGAGCGTACCGGCGACGCCCGCGGTCGTGGGCGTTCGAGGCGCCGGTGACCGGGGCCGGTACAAGGCAAAGAGTGGACGCGCCTTGTAACCTTCAATGTATGGAATCTTCCGGCGACCTCCGCGTCTCCTCCCGTGGGCAGATGAGCCTCCCGGCCGCCGCCCGAACTCGATGGGAGCTGACCGACGGCGGCGAGGTCGGCTATGTGGACCTGGGCGACGCACTGCTGCTCGTGCCCGGTGGGGTTGAGGCCCTTCGACGTCGCGTGCTCAACGCCGTGACCGACGCGGACTGGGAGGCGGCGGCATCGGGGTTCGGCGATCCCGACCTCGCCAACGAGTGACCGTCGCCCTCATCGACGACCAGGCGCTCGGCGCCGTCCTCCGCGGCGAGTTGCCGGCCCCGCTCGGCCGTCGGCCCCTCGCCACCACTGGCTGCTGGTACGTGCGGCTGTGCCAGGCCGTGCTCTCTGCGACCGAACGTCCGGGCGTGCTGTCGCGGCCGTTCGAAGAGCTTCCGGAGGCGCACCGGCGCCAGGCGGTCGACGCCTTGGTCGAGCTCCCCGTCCAGATCGAGCTCGTCAGCCTGCGGCACCTCGGCCCGGCCATCGGCCGGCTGCGCCAGCGGCACTCGCTGAACCTGCTCGCCGGTGAGGCGGTTGCCGCCGCCAAACATCTGGGGGCCGACGTCTTCCTGTCCACCCCGTCGCCGATGCTGGAGCAGGCCCTCGCCATCGAGGGACGCACATGGGCCCGGCTGCTGTGACAGTGCGGCCGGTCACCGGGCCCCGACGGCGGTCGACTCCTCAGTCCCGGATGGGCTCGTCTCGAATGATGACCAGCGAGGACCCGCACGTGGCCGCAAAGCGCCACGACGCACTCGGGAGATGTGGCACGACGGGGCTCTCGCTGTGGGCCACCGTGAGCCCCGCAACCCCGCTGACCTGCGGTTTTGTGGTGGTCGGGACCGGCGTCGATCCGGTGACCTCGCGCTTTTCAGGCGGGCTGGGGCCGGTTTGGGCCAGTTGGCTCACCAGCGATTTCGGCGCGAAGTGGCAGGTCAGAACCCATTTCTGGCGTTTGGCGAGTGACCTCCACGAACCGTGATTTGCCGCTCTGTGCCAGTGCTTCTGGCACGGATCTGGCACGAAATAGACACGCGACTACCGGATCGCCGAGTCGGCCCGACCTGCTGGCCACCGCACCGAACGTCGGCCAGTGGGATTCGGCGCGCGCCGTCGAGCGCGGCGGCGCTCACGACGACCAGATCGGCGCACACCGCTACTTCGGCCCGTCGGCGTTGAGGCACGGGAGAACGGCACGTCGGTGCGGCGTGGGAATGGAGCGCTGAGATCTCTGGAGCACGATGTGCTTCATGGAGTGGATCGTCCTCGTCCTCTTGACAGCGGCGGCATGTGGGGTCATGTGGAAGACCTTGTCTGCGCTCAGCGGACGCCATCCCCAACTTGTCTGGTTCGCTTCAATTGTGACAGCCCTGATCCTGTCGCTTGTGGCCGCGGGAGTGGCGAACGCGAGACCCGACTGGGCGTACTTCATCCCGGCCGTGCCCCTGTTCGCCATGGCCGCGGTGGCTACGATCAAGTCAGCCATCCAGGCCCGCAAGGAGCGGTCCCAGTAGCCCTGCTATGGCCAGGCCGCGGCTGCGTCCATCGCAGAACCGACACGGTTCGCCCTCAGACTGTTTGGTCGCAAGGCTCGCTGGCCAGCGCGACTGAATAATCCGAGCGGCCGGCATGATGACGGCCCGGCAGCAGCCGGGCTCCGCCGGCACGCGCGGATCGGCACGTCGGTGGACCTTCCTCAGGCATTTAGCCGGCCCCGTCTCAGCCTCGGTTCAACTCGTCCTCCAGCTGACGAGCGCCGTCCTCGGGAGGAATCGGCGTGGCGCTCGGTACGGCACCCCAGTGCTTGCGGTCGTCGAAGTTTTCAGCATGCCTGTACTCGTGCTCCCGCTGCAGCCATTCGGGGGGTTCGGAGGGATCCCCCCACTCGATACGTCCGCTCTCGACGAGATGTCGCCACTTCTCGGGTATCGGGCCCGACCAGGGGCTACTCAGCACCGACGTGAGCCTTTCGCGTCGGTGTGTCGGCGACAGCTCAGCGAGCTGGCGGAGGAGGAGGGGGGAGATCGGCTCGGGGTCTTCGACGAACATCGCGTCGACGTCGAAGTCCGCGCAGCAAGTGGCGTGCTCTTGACCGGCCTCGTAGGCGGCGAGCACCAAGTCACGCTGGTAGCACTCCGGCATGGCTTCGGCGTCGTTTCGCCACGGCTGCGCGCACGCCCTCGCCAGCGCCAAGCGGCGCCGCGTCGGTGTCAGCTCCGCGAGGCTCCGAGCGAAGCGCTCCGTGACGTTCGGGCGTCCTCCGGGCGGCTCGCCGAAGATCCGGATGTTCGGGTTCTTCTTCAGTCGTTCGTGGTCGGCTTGAAGCCGTCGGATCCGCTCCTCGTCCATGTCGAGCGATGTTGTCAGACGCGTTCCTTCTCGACCACAGACTTCGCGGCGGTCGCTGGAGACAAGCGCAGCCGTTTGCCGGGTCGCGGCGCCCTCCGGCCAGGCGAACGGATTTTCGGGGCGGGGGCCGGTCTCCCCGCTCGCCGCTGTCGGGTCACCGTGCCGGCGCCACCGACCGGGCACCTCGGAGCGGGTCTGGTCAGGGAGAATGCGGCATGGAGTTGTTCTGGTCGGAGGCTGAGGTCGCTCTTCCGAGCGGGCAACGGTTCGCCGTGGACGTCCGGATTGGCCGGAAACGGTTGGCGACGCACCACCGTGAACGAAGCTACAGGCGCGGGAGCCGAGTGCGGCTTAGGACTGAGACTGCGACCATGTGCCCGTGAGCAAGAGGATCCTGCTCCGGGGCGGCTGGCTCGTCACGATGGTGCCGGGCTCGGAGCCGTTCCTCGGCGACCTGCTGATCGAGGACGAACGGATCGCGTCCCTGGGACAACTCGACAACGTCTCCGACGCCGAGGTGGTTGACGCCCGCGGCCGCATCGTGCTCCCCGGCCTCGTGGACACCCATCGGCACATGTGGCAGTCGGCGCTGCGCACGATCGCGTGCGACTGGACCCTCGGTCAGTACTTCGCCCGGATGCGGGGCCAGCTCGGTGGTGTCTTCCGTCCCGAGGACACCTTTGCAGGCACCCTGCTCGGCATGGTGGAGGCGCTCGACTCGGGCATCACCACGGTGGTCGACTGGTCCCACAACCTCAACGGTCCCGACCACGCCGACGCGGCGTGGGACGCCCTGCTGCAAGGTGGCGGTCGAGCCCTCTTCTCCTACGGCGCCAGCAACGACCAGGCGCTGCGCAAGGACGTGTCACCCCAGACCCGCGACGTTGCCCGCCTCCGGAGCGGCGTCGGCTCCGACGACCGGGCCCGGGTCACCTTGGGGATGGCCGTGCGCGGGCCCGAGTACTCCACCATCGAGAACTGTGTCGCCGATTGGGGCCTGGCCCGGGAGCTCGGGTTGCCCGTCACCGTCCATGTGGGTGGTGGGCTCCGCGGGGCACAGGGCGGGGTGGCCGAGCTCGGTGCCCGGGGCCTGCTCGGGCCCGACACGACGTACGTGCACTGCAACATGCTCAGCGACACCGAGCTGGACATGCTCGCGGACGCCGGCGGACGCGCTTCGGTGTCTCCGGAGGTGGAGGCGAATATGGGTCACGGTCCGGCGGCGACCGCCCGGCTGCGTTCCCGTGGCATCCCCACCGGCCTGTCGGCGGACGTCTGCACGAACGTCGGCGGCGACCTCTTTGGGGCCATGCGGGTGGCGATCGCCCTGCAGCGCGGGGCCGACCACGCCGCGGCGCTCGCCCGGGGCGACACCCTCGCCGAGGTCTCCCTGACGGCGCGGGATGTGCTGGCCATGGCCACCGTCGACGGAGCCAGGGCCTGCGGTCTCGACGACCGCATCGGCACGCTCGAGGTGGGCAAGCAGGCCGACGTGCTGATGCTGCGGGCGGACATGTTGAACCTGGCACCGCTGAGCGACCCGGTCGGTGCGGTCGTGCACTCGGCGGGAACGCACAATGTGGAATCGGTGTACGTGGCGGGGCGACCGGTCAAGCGTCACGGGATGTTCGTGGACCTCGACGTCCGCTCGGTCAGCGCACGCGCCGACGCGTCGCACGACTACCTCATGGGCGCCGCCCGAGTGGCGGACCAGGACTGGTGCCCGCTAGCGCACCAGGCCTGAAGCCGCGGACGGGTGGCACGATCCCGCGCTGCTCAGTCCCTCGTAGCCGGGGTGGCTGCGATGACGCGATTTGGTCGAGGACCGACTGGTCGGGCAGCGCTTCGCCGATCCGGGCCTTCGAGAACCGATCGACGGCTCCATCGAACTGTCGTCGTCCGTCACCGTCACCCGTACCGACTGCATGATCGCGCGGCGGTCCGCGGCGTCGGTCGCCGGTCGAACACCCTGCCATGTAACGCCGAGTAGGTCCGGGCCTCCGGCGCCGGAGCCGCACCGAACCGCGGAGCTGACGTGGTGGAGGCGTCTGCGAGCTCGACCCTGGTTGAATAGGCCCGAGGAGGTGGAGCCGACGACCGACCGGACACGCTTCGAGGTGCCGCTGTACACGGTGGCCGAGGCGGCGCGCATCGTCGCCGTTCCACCCTCGACGCTGGCCGCGTGGGCCAAGGGGTACAGCCGCCGGTTCGCCGACCGGGCCACCGTGACCGGCGACCCGGCCGTGACGTGCCTACCGACCGATCGCCGGGCGGACCCGTGCGTGCCCTTCGTCGGGCTCGCCGAGGCGCTCGTCCTCTCCGCCCTGCGGCGGAGCGAGGTGCCGCTCCAGCGGATCAGGCCCGCCCTTGCCCACCTGCAGCGGGAGATCGGCCTCAACCACGCCCTGGCGTCGCGACGCCTCTACACGGACGGAGCCGAGCTGCTCTTCGACTACGGCGAGTCCCACGCTGACACGCCGGACGGCGCCGGTGTTCGAACGCTCGTCGTCGTTCGCAGCGGGCAACGGGTGTTCGCCGACGTCGTCCACGACTACCTGCGCCGAATCGAGTACGGCGCCGACGGCTACGCGTCGCTTATCCACGTCCCGGCCTACGGCCACGCCCAGGTGGTCGCCGACCCGACCCGCTCGTTCGGCGCCCCCATCTTCGAGCGGGGCGGCGCCCGGGTGGACGACGTCCTCCAGCGGTTCTGGGCCGGGGACTCCCTGGACGCGCTCTCGGCCGAGTTCGGCGTCCCCGTCGACCAGCTCGAGGACGTGCTGCGTGTCGCATCCCGACGCGCTGCCTGACCTCTTCCTCGACCGCAGCCTCGGCCGCATCATCGTCCCGTCACTGTTGCGGGCGGCCGGGCTCCGGCTGACGACCCTGGCCGAGCACTACGGCGTCCCCGCCGACGAGAAGGTGCCTGACGAGGACTGGCTGGACCTGGCGGGCGCTCGCGGGTGGGTGGTGTTCATGAAGGACGCGCGGGGTCCGGTACAACCTCGCCGAGCGCGAGGCGGTAAGGCGCACCGGACCCGCTGCTTCTGCCTCTCCAACCAGAACCTGACGGCTAGGCCATGGCGGCTCGGTTCCTCGACAACCTCGACGCCATCGCCGCTGCCTGCGCCGGTGAGGGCCCGTTTATCTACGCCGTGCACCAGCGCCGCATCGAGCGCCTCACGATCGGCGGCCAGTAAGGCCCAGAACTTTTTTCAGATTCCTCGCGAGATTTCGGGCCTCCCCCGGCATAGCTCCACATCGAACCCGAGAACCAACAGACGAGTGCATTGGCCCGCGGGGGTCGCCGGCGGTGATGCGGGTGACCACCATCAAGGCCGGCGCCCACGGCGTGGAGGCCATGGTCGCTTACTACGCCGGTCTGGCCGCCGACCAGGCCTCCCGAGACGGCGCCTGCCGGGGCCCGGTCGACTACTACCTGGCCGCCGACGAGCCGCCCGGGCGGTGGTGGGGCGAGGGGACCGCCGCCCTCGGCCTCGGCGCCGAGGTGGCCCCCGAGGAGCTGGAGGCGCTGCTCACTGCCCGCCACCCGGGGAGCGGCGGGCGCCTGGGCCGAGGCTTCGGCGCCGACTCGGCCCGGGCCTTCGACGCCTGCTTCTCGGCGCCAAAGTCGGTGTCGGTGCTGTGGGGACTGGCCGAGGACCCCTTCGTTCGTGCCGAGGCGGCCGCCGCCCACGACGCCGCCGTGGAGGCCGCCCTGTCCTTCTTCGCCCGACACGGCTCGGTGACCCGGCGGGGCACCGACGGCGTGGACCAGGTGGACACCCGGGGCCTGTCGGTGGCCCTGTTCCGCCAGCACACCAGCCGCTCCTCCGATCCCCAGCTGCACACCCACGCCATCGTGGTGGCCAAGGTCCAGGACGACAGCGGCAAGTGGCTGTCCCTCGACGCCCGGTTCCTCAAGCGCCAGCAGTGCAGCATCGGCTGGGTCTACGCCGGCGCCCTGCGCTCGGAGCTGACCGCCCGCCTGGGCGTGGGTTGGGGAGCGGTCAGCAACGGCCACGCCGACATCGAGGGCGTCCCCGCCGAGGCCCTCCGGGTGTTCTCGGCCCGGGCCGCCCAGGTGAAGCAGCGCCTGGGCGAGCTGGTGGCCCGGTGGGTGGAGGACCACGACGGAGCCGAGCCCGACCCCCGCACCCTGTACCGCCTGGAGCGGTGGGCGGCGGTGGACAGCCGCCCGGCCAAGCACGCCGTGGGCGACCCCGAGGCCCTTCGGGCCGATTGGCGGGCCCAGGCCGCCACCGCCGGCGTGGCGGCGCTCGACGTGGTCGCCGCCGCACCAGGATTGCCGGGCCTGGACGGCATCGACCGGCCCGGCATCATCGCCGAGGCCCTGGCCCGGGTGGCAGCCGAGTCCTCCACCTGGCTGCACGCCGACCTGAGCCGCCACATCGCCACCCTCCTCCCCGCTGGCGCCGCCGCCAGCGGGGCCGGCGCGGTGGCGCTGGTCGAGGAGCTCACCGCGCTGGCTGCCGGACAGTGCGTCGAGCTGCAGCCCGAGGCGCCGGCCGGCGTGCCCCGCCGCCGGGACGGGCGGCCGGTGAGCGAGGCGGTGACCGAGCGCCACCTCACCACCACCGCCGTGCTCGACCAGGAGACTTGCCTGCTGGGCTGGGCGGCAGGCGCCGCCACCGGCCCCGGTCCGCTCCCCGACGGCGACGACGCCCAGGCGGCGGTGGCCGAGGCAGTGGCCGGCGCCGGGCGCCTGGTGCTGGTGGTGGGCCCGGCCGGCACCGGCAAGACCACCGCCCTCGGCACCGCCGCCCGTTCCCTGGCCGCCCAGGGCCGGCCGGTGGTGGGCCTCGCCCCCTCCGGCAAGGCGGCCGACGTGCTCGGTGCCGAGACGGGCTGGCCGGCCACCACCCTGGCCAAGCTGCTCACCGACGCCGGCCGGCCGGGCTACCGGCCCCCGCCCGGCACCACGGTGGTGCTGGACGAGAGCGGCATGGCCGCCACCGACGACCTCGACGTTCTGGTGGGCCTGGTCGGCCGCCACGGCTGGCGGCTGGTGTGCGTGGGCGACCCGGCCCAGCTGCCGGCGGTGGGCCGGGGCGGGATGTTCGAGCTGTGGTGCGAGCGGGTGGGCGCCCACACCCTCGAGGAGGTGCGCCGCTTCGACGAGCCCTGGCAGGCCGAGGCCAGCCTGGCCCTGCGCCGGGGGGAGCGGTCGGCGGCCGCCGCCTACGCCGCCCACGGCCGCCTCGACGCCGTCCACCCGGCCCTCCTGCCCGAGCGTTTGGCCCGGGTCCACCTGCTCCGCTCCCAGGCCGGTCGCAGCCTGGCCATCACCACCGCCTCGGCCGGCATGGCCCGGGACATCAACCTGGCCATCCAGCGCAGACACAACTCCGGCCGGGCCGGGCCGTCGGTGGCCCTGGCCGACGGCAGCGCCGCCTTCGCCGGCGATGTGGTGGCCACCCGGCGCAACGACCCCACCCGCACCGACACCGGCCAGGCGGTGCGCAACCGCCACACCTGGGAGGTGGAGGCGGTCGGCGCCGACGGCTCGCTGGTGGTGTCGCATCCAACCCGGGGCCGGGCCCGGCTGCCGGCCACCTACGTGTCCAGGCACGTGGAGCTGGGCTGGGCGGTGACCGGCTACGGCACCCAGGGCGACACCACCGACGACGGCATCTGCGTGCTGGAGCCCTCCAGCACCCGCTCGGGGGTCTACGTAGGCATGACTAGGGGGCGGGGCCAGAACCTCGGCCTGGTCGTCGACCCCACCGGGATGGCAGACCCCGAGGAGGCCTTCGCCGCCGTCATCGCCCGGCCGGCCAACGCCCGCACCGCCCTGGCCGTGCGGGACCGCCTGGCCGACGACCGGGCGGTCACCCCGCCGGCGACGGGCCTGCCGGCGCCCGCGATGACGACCTCGGTACCGGGCGCGGGGTCTCAAACCGCCGGCCCGGTCGAACCGTGCCCGCCCGGGCCGGACGCCGCCGGTGCCCCGGCGCCGGCTGCCGCGACCGTTCCCGGCGCCCCGCCGCCCGCGCCGGCTGAATCGCAGGACGACGACGACTTGGTCGCCCGCATGCGCCGGCGGCTCGGCCAGGTGGAGAGGCAGCGGCCGCTGCACCGGGCTCGAAGGCGCTGAAGATTCCTCGCGAGGAATCGCTCCCTCAGCGGCATACCTGGGGTGACCATCGACGTCCAGGAGGAGCCGTGCCCAACGCAACCCCCGACCGCCTGCCCCTGATCGACCTGCCCGCCGTCGCCGCCCGCCTGGGCGTGACGGATCGCTTCGTGCGCCGCCTCGTGGCCGAGGATCGCATCACCTTCTACAAGGTCGGTCGCCTGCTCCGCTTCGACCCGGCCGAGGTGGAGGCATGGCTCGACCGCGCCCGCCGGGGCCACCGCCGGTCCGCGTAACCTCGTCGCAGGCGTCGCCGGCCCGCCAAAGGCCGAGCCCTTCGGTTCGACGAGAAGGGATCCGGCATGTCCCGGCGACGCCAGTTCGGAAACGTCCGCAGGCTGTCCTCGGGCCGCTGGCAGGCCCGCTACGAGGTGGAGGGCGGGCGCAGCATCGCCGCCCCGACCTCGTTCGCGACCAAGGCGGACGCCGCCCGCTGGCTGGCCGGCGTGGAGACGGACCAGGCCAAGGGCGCCTGGGTCGACCCGCTCGCCGGCCGGGTGGCTCTCGACGCCTACGCCTGGGCCTGGCTACGCGGCCACGCCCGGCTGGCCAAGCGGACCAGGGAGATCTACGAGGCCCAACTGCGCCTCCACATCCTCCCGGTGATCGACCCGGGCGTGCCCGCCCTCGGCACCGTCGACCTGACCGATCTCACGCCTGAACTGGTGCGCCAGTGGTACGCCGCCCTGGTCGAGCACCACAGCCCGTCGGTGGCAGCCAAGGCCTACGTCCGGCTGCGCCAGGTGCTCACCGTCGCCGTGAACGACGACCGGATTGCCAAGAACCCCTGCCGGATCGAGCGGGGAGGCGTGGAGCACCACCCGGAACAGCGTTTCGCCACCATGGCCGAGCTGGCAGCTCTGGCCGATGCCGTGCCCGACCCCTACCGGGCCCTCGTCCTGGCCGCCGGCCTCGGCGGGCTCCGCCAGGGCGAGCTGTTCGCCTTGCGTTGGGACGACGTCGACCTCGGCGGCGCGACCATCGCCGTGCGGTGCAAGCGCCTGCGCCTCGCCTCCGGGGAGGTGATCGAGGACGATCCCAAGAGCCGGGCCGGGCGCCGCACCATCGCCCTTCCCACCGTGCTGGTGGCCGAGCTCGCGCGCCACCGCGCCCGGTACGGCGGAGGGGCCGACTGCTACGTGTTCACCTCGGAGGAGGACACGCCGCTGGAGCGCAGCAACTTCAGGCAGCGGGTCTGGCTCCCGGCAGCGCGGGTCGCCGGCCTGGAGGGAATGAGGTTTCACGATCTTCGCCACTCGGCCGGGACGCTGGCGGCGCGTACCGGGGCCACGACCAAGGAACTGATGGCCCGTCTCGGCCACGCCAGCCCCCGGGCGGCGATGATCTACCAGCACGCTGCCGACGACCGCGACCGGCGCATCGCCGAAGGACTCGACGCCATGGCCGAGGAGGCCGGCCTGCGCCCACCGTCCCCGTAATGTCGAGACGGGCGATGGGTACGCTTCCTTTCTATGTCGCGGCTCGACCGGATCACGTCGGACCCCTCGATCTGCCACGGCAAGCCGACCGTCCGGGGCCTGCGCTACCCGGTCGAGAACCTCCTCGAGCTGCTGGCCTCCGGAATGACGATCGAGGACGTGATCGCCGACCACCCGGACCTCGAGCGTGACGACCTGCTCGCCGCTCTCGAGTTCGGCGCCCTTGCGACCGGGATGCGGCGAGTGGTGCCACTCGGCGCTGCGTGAAGTTCCTCGTCGACGCCCAGCTTCCGGTTCGACTGGCCCGCCGCCTGGCGACCGCCGGCCACGACGCCGTCCACACCTCCGAGCTGCCCGAAGCCAACAGGACGACCGACGGCGAGATCGCCCGCCTGGCCGACGCCGAGGACCGGGTGGTGGTCACCAAGGACCGGGACTTCCGTGACGGCCACCTCCTGCGTGGCACGCCCGGGCGCCTGCTCGTGGTCGCCACCGGGAACATCACCAACGACGACCTCCTCGCCCTGTTCGACCGCCACCTCGATGCCGTCGTCGAAGCACTCGAAGAGGCCCGCTTCGTCGAACTGGCCCACGATCGCCTGATCGTCCACGGCGACCGCTGACCGCCGCCGCCGGGCGGGACGGCGACCTCCAGATGGGCCGGCTACGTGCCAGGACCGCCCCTCGTGCCCGCGGCGGCCCGGCACGTCTGGCTCGGAATCCGGCCCGCGCCGCCACCGACGGGATCGGGTGAGAAGCCCATGAGTGGCCGCCAGAGCCCGAGATGCGCCGGGAAGATCTGGCACGCTCTGGCACGGATCTGGCACGCCGGGGCTATCGGTCGGTCCGCCGGTGACCCCGCACCCCCGCTGACCTGCGGTTTTGTGGTGGTCGGGACCGGCGTCGATCCGGTGACCTCGCGCTTTTCAGGCGCGCGCTCTACCAACTGAGCTACCCGACCGCGGTCCTGACGGGATTTGAACCCGCGACCTCCGGCTTGACAGGCCGGCGTGCACTCCAAACTGCACCACAGGACCTTGGGACCTGCTGTCGCCAAGGCGTGTTGAACCGGGGGACACCTTAGCGGAGCGCCCGGAGGGCGAGGCCGGCGATCGCCGCACCGGTCAGTCGGCCCGGCGCCCGGACGACGACATCGCCGGCTCGGCGCCGTCCCAACCGTCCCCGTCCCGACCGTCCCCGTCCCGGTCGCCGTTCCGGCCGCCGCCGGGCCGGCCGCCGCGGCCGTCGAGCCCGTCGGCCCCGGGCAACCCGCCGGCGTTGCGGTGCCAGATGGTGCGCTGCGGGAAGGGGATCTCGATGCCCACCTCGTCGAAGGCCGCCTTGATCCGGGCCCGCAGATGGCGGGCCACCTCGAACTGCTTGGAGGGGAGCGTCTTCACGACGACCCGGATCGTCATCCCGTCGGCGCCCAGGTTCTCCACGCCCCACACCTGGGGCTCCTCGAGGATGATGTCCTGCCACTGCTCGCTCTCCCACTCGGCGACGATCGTCCGCTTGATGACCTCGCCGGCGAAGTCCACGTCCGTGTCGTAGGCGACGTCGACGTCCAGCAGGGCACGCGACCACTGCTGCGACTTGTTGCCGATGCGGTCGATCGTCCCGTTGGGCACGTGCCAGACCACCCCGTTCACGTCCCGGAGCCGGGTGGTGCGCAGGCTCACCGCCTCCACCACGCCGGTGGCGGGGCCGACGTCGATGACGTCTCCCACGCCGTACTGGTCCTCGGCCAGCATGAAGATGCCCGAGATGAAGTCGCGCACGAGGTTCTGGGCGCCGAACCCCAGGGCGACGCCGACGATGCCGGCACCGGCGATGAGCGGCCCGAGGTGGAGGCCCAGCTCCGCCAGCACCATCAGCAGGGCGACGGCCCAGACGCCGAACCCGGCGATGCTGCGGATGAGGTCGCCGATGGTCTCGGCCCGCTTGGCCGCCCGGCTCCCGGGCGCCTCGCCGGTCGGGACCAGTGCGGCGGGCGCGTGCTCGCGGAAGGCGCCCAGGCGGCGCTGGCCGTGCTCGCCCTTGACCCCGGCCACGAACCGGGCGACCGCCCGGGCGATCAGCCGGGTCGCCACCCATGCCAGCCCGATGACGAGCACGACCTTGGCCGGCTTGACCACGACCGTCTCGGCCATGCTGGCCAGGAACTCGTTGTCCGTCGCCCCGAGCACCGCCCGGCACACCGACGAGCTCTCCTCCGGGGTGCCGGG
>Ga0247704_1000188_pt1 | contig 17356 bp, 12 predicted proteins | sample 41W_NmetaG_FD_189042 | JGI IMG/M metagenome (GOLD analysis project Ga0247704, IMG submission 189042) | Soil microbial communities from hillslope of Landscape Evolution Observatory, University of Arizona, Oracle, AZ, United States - 4-1-W_N | ecosystem: Engineered > Artificial ecosystem >...
CCTCTAGCCGGGATGGCCCGGCTAGAGGACTATTCGGCGGCCTTCTACGAGCGCCACCGCGAGGGAGCGCGCAGCTCGGCACGCATCATCGTGCCGCTGGTCGCCGAGCTCGTCCGGCCGGCCAGCGCCGTCGACGTGGGCTGCGGGACCGGCACGTGGCTGGCCGTGTTCCGCGACCACGGCGTGAGCGAGATCACCGGCGTCGACGGTGAGCACGTCGAGCTTGCGGCCCTGGAGATCCCGCTGAATGCGTTCGTCGCGCACGACCTGACCAGGCCCCTCCGGCTCGGACGCCGTTTTGACCTTGCAGCCTGCCTGGAGGTGGCCGAGCACCTCGCAGCCGACTACGCCGAGCAGCTCATAGCCTCGCTGGTAGAACTCAGCGACGTGGTCCTGTTCTCGGCGGCCATCCCTGGGCAAGGCGGCGCTCACCACGTGAACGAGCAGTGGCCAGGCTACTGGGCCGCGCGCTTTGGCAAGCATGGGTACGTTCCCGTCGACTGCCTGCGGCGGCAGCTCTGGGCCAACCCCGACGTCGACTACTGGTATGCGCAGAACGCGCTGATCTACGTCCGCCGCACCAGGCTCGAGGACTACCCTGCACTGGCCCGCGAGCATGAGCTCATGGGTGGCAGCGCGCATGCGCTGGTGCACCCGCGCAAGTACCAGGAGGTGATCGATTGGGCGATGTCGCTCCACGAGGCCGGCTGAGGGGGCAATCCGTGCGCATCTTACTTACGGGCGCGGCCGGCTTCGTCGGTAGCCACCTCGTTGACCGGCTGCTCGTCGACGGCCACGAGGTCATTGGCGTCGACAACCTGGCTACCGGGCGCGAGGGCAACCTCGCTCATCTCGGCAATAACCCCCGTTTCCGCCTGGTGCGCGCGGACGCGAGCCGGCCGCTCGACATCGATGGACCAGTCGATTGGATCCTCCACCTGGCCAGCCCGGCCTCGCCGCCGCGCTACCTGGAGCGGCCGATCGAGACGCTGCTGGTCAATGCCGAGGGCGCGCGCCACCTGCTCGAGCTGGCGCTCAGGAGCGGCGCGGGATTCCTGATGGCGAGCACGAGCGAGGTCTATGGTGACCCGCACGTCCATCCGCAGCCGGAGTCCTACTGGGGCAACGTCAACCCGATCGGCCCGCGCAGCGTCTATGACGAGGGCAAGCGCTATGCCGAGGCCATCACGATGGCCTACCAACGGCAGCACGGCCTGCGCACCCGCATCTGCCGCATCTTCAACACCTACGGCCCGCGGATGGATCCGCACGATGGCCGCGTCGTCTCGAACTTCGTGCGCCAGGCGCTCGCCGGCGAGCCGCTGACCGTCTACGGAGACGGCTCCCAGACGCGCAGCTTCCAGTACGTGGACGACTTGGTCGAGGGCATCGTCCGACTGCTCGCGTCGGACACCGTCGACCCGGTCAACCTGGGCAACCCGAACGAGTTCACGATGATCGAGCTTGCCCACCTGGTGCTGGAGCTGACCGGCAGCCAGTCGGAGCTTGTCTTCGAGCAGCTTCCCGAGGACGACCCACGCCAGCGCCGGCCAGATATCAGCCGGGCTCGAGATCTGCTCGGCTGGCAGCCGCGCGTCGCGCTACGCGACGGGCTGCAACGGACGATCCAGGCTTTCAGCGAGCAGGCTGACGCGCAGGAGCGCTAGGGCGGACCCGGGTTGACACCCGGAGTCTGCGGGACGTACTCACCCGGCGTGTCGCCAAACGGTGCCGGCGTGCCGGGCTCGGTGCGCGAGTTCTCTGCACAGCCTGCCAGCCCTAGCGCAAGGGCCGTGGCGGCGATGAAACTCAGCAGGATCGAACGGCTCTTCTTCATGGGCGCATCCTCTTCCCTGCCAGGGTCCGCGCCCATTACGGCACGGCTGACGAGCCTTCCGGCGGCGCGAAGACGACGATCAGCACCAGCTCCTCGGCGATGTCGTGGAAGCGGTGCTCCGCTCGGGCAGGCACGAAGATCGTGTCCCCCGGCTGGACTTGGCGCGTCTCGCCGGCGGCCGTGAAAAGGCTGCGGCCGCGTAGCACCACGTAGACCTCGTCCTCGGTGTGCGGCTGCTGCCGATCGGTCTCGCCGGCGGGCAGCACGTACAACCCAACGGACATCGAGTCTGGGCGCAGGAACTCGAGGTATGGCCCGGCGCTTGCCCGCTGAGCCGCGAGCAGCGCCTCCAGGCGATGAGTAGTCATCCCTCAACCTCCTCGCCGGACAGCAGGCGGCGAAAGGCGTCCTCGTCCAGCACCGCCACGCCGAGCTCCTGTGCCTTGGCCAGCTTCGAGCCGGCGTTCTCGCCGGCCACTAGGTAGTCCGTCTTTCGACTGACCGATCCCGCCGGCCTGCCGCCGGCATCGCGGATTGCCTGCTCTGCCGCCTGGCGGTCGAACCCCGCCAGCGTGCCGGTGACGACGATGGTCTTGCCGCCCAACGGCCCCTCCCCCGCTGCGGCCGCTGCCGGCTCTGGCCGCTCGGGCTCGACGCCGGCGTCGACTAGGTCGTCCAGGACGTCGGCCGTGGCCGGGTCCGAGAAATAGCCGGCCACGGCCGCGGCGACGGTCGGACCGACGCCCGAGATCTCCTCGAACTCGTCCGCCGGCACGTCGCGCAGCCCACGCGCCACCCGGGCGAGCCAGCCGTCCGCGCCGCCCATCGGTTCCTCCCCCGCCGGCGGCCACTTCGCGCTGGCCCAGCGGGCGAGATCGATTGCGGTCTGCTCGCCGACCTGTGGGATGCCCAGCGCGTACAGGATCCGATGTAGCGGCCGGCGCCGAGCACGGTCGATCGATGCCTTCAGGTTCTCCGCGCTCTTGCGCGCGAAGCGATCGAGTGACTCCAGGTCCTCCACGCCCAGCCTGAAGAAGTCACCGCGCTTTTGAACCAGGCCGCGCTCGAGCAGCTGGACGAGCACCTTCCAGCCGGCGCCCTCGATGTCCATCCCGCCGCGGCTGACGAAATGGCCGAACTCCTGTCCGACGCGCGCCGGGCAGAGCGCGTTCGGGCAGTAGTGACGAACCGCCTTGGCGTCGCGCACGATAGCCGTATCGCAGACGGGGCACTTGGGCGGCATCTCGAACTCGCGCTCGGCACCGGTCCGGCGCTCGGCGATTACCCGGACCACCTCGGGGATGACGTCACCCGCCTTGTGCAGCACGACCTGGTCGCCGATGCGCACGTCCTTGCGCCGCACCTCGTCGAGGTTGTGCAGCGTGGCGCGGGCGACCGTCGAGCCGGCCACCTTGACCGGCGCCAGGTGGGCGACCGGCGTCAGCGTCCCGGTCCGGCCGACGTAGGGCACGATGTCCTCGACGACCGTCTCGACCTGCTCGGGCGGGTACTTGTAGGCGATCGCCCAGCGCGGCGCGCGCGACACCATGCCCAGTCGCTGCTGGAGGTCGTAGCGGTCGACCTTGATGACCACGCCGTCGGTCTCGTAGGGCAGGTCATGACGCGGCTCGTGCCAGCGCTCGAGATACTCGATCACCTCATCGATCGCCAGGCCCTCGGAGCGGTTCGGCTCGACGGGCAAGCCAAGCTGCGCCAGCCGATCGAGCGCCTGGGCCTGCGTAGCCACTGTCTCCGCCGAGGCCTGCTCTGACGGTCGGCCCTCGATGAGCACGTAGAACCAGGCCGACAGGCGGCGGCTGGCGGTCACCCGCGGGTCGATCTGGCGCAGCGACCCTGCGCCCGAGTTGCGCGGGTTGGCGTAGAGCGGCAGCCCGGCCTCCTCCCGCTCGGCGTTGATCCGCGCGAACTCTGCCTTGGGCATGAAAACCTCGCCGCGCGCCTCGACGTCGAGCGGCTGAGCCAGGCGCTGCGGTATCGCCGCGATGGTGCGCAGGTTGGCCGTCACGTCCTCGCCGGTCATGCCGTCGCCACGCGTCGCGCCCTGCACGAAGCGGCCGCCGGCATAGCGCACGCTGACCGCCAGGCCGTCGATCTTCAGCTCGGTCGTGTAGCGCACGTCGCCCTCGCCCAGCAGGCGCCGGACGCGGGCGTCGAAGGCGCGCACCTCCTCGTACGAGAACGCATTCGAGAGCGAGAGCATGGGGGTCGAGTGGCGCACCTCGGTGAGGGCGCCACTCGGTGCGCCACCGACCCGCTGGGTCGGCGAATCGGGCGTGCGCAGCTCAGGATGGGCGTCCTCCAGCTCGACCAGCTCGCGGAAAAGCGCGTCCCACTCCGCATCCGCGATCTCGGGCGCGTCCTGCTCGTAGTAGGCGCGGTTGGCACGCTCGATCCGCTCGCGCAGCACGGCCGCCCGCACAGCTGAATTGTCGGTCGTCACCGGCCGAGGATATCCGCCCGCCGGCACCAATTCAGGAGCGCCGGCACGACTCGGCCTAAACTTGACTGACCTGTTTCCCAGACTGATCGGCGGGCTGCATCAATTCGCGTGCCCGCTCCCCTGACGGAGCCGATGGCCATGGATCCCAGCGAGCGCGCGAACTCGGCGCGATCGGAGAGGCTACTCGCCCGCACGCCGCTTCACCCTGTGCTCCTGGCCGCCTACCCGATCCTGTTCCTCTACGCGGCGAACCTGGCCGAGGTCCTGCCCGTGGACATCGGCCAGCCCCTCGCCTGGGCGGTCGCGGCTACGGCGCTGCTGTGGACCGTGGCATCAGTGATCCTGCGCAGCGCACGTCGAGCGGCGCTCGTCACGTCCGCGCTGGTGGCAGCCTGGTTCTCGTACGGTCATCTTGCGCCGCTGTTCCGCGGTGCCGGCCTTGCCGATGGGGCACAGCTGGCGCTGTGGGCCGTGCTGATCGGCGCGGCCGCGGTCGTCGCCGTCCGCGCACGCGCGTCGATGGGCCGGATCACCGAGGGCCTCAACATCGCCGCGATCGTGCTGGTGGCGCTGACGCTGGCGTCGATCGTGCCCTACGAGCTCAGCCGAGCGGCGCGCGGCGCGCAGGCAGCACCGCCACCTGAGCTCGAGCTGCCGGCGGCCACCCGCCACCCTGGTCGCGACATTTTCTACCTCGTCTTCGATCGCTACGGGTCGGACTGGTCGATCGACGCGCGCTTCGGCATCGACAACAGCGCGATGAGCGAGTGGCTCGAGGGCCGCGGCTTCAACGTCGTACCCGGGGCCCGGGCGAACTACCGCGCCACCGACTTCTCACTGGCATCCACGCTCCAGATGAGGTACCTGGACGAGCTCACCGAGCGCTACGGGCGGAGCACGGATGACCGCACACCGGCGCGCGAACTGCTGCAGGACCATGTCGTCGGCCGGTTCCTGCAGGCCAACGGCTATCGCTACGTGCACATCCCGAGCTGGTACGGCCCGACGTTGGACAACCCCATCGCCGACGAACTGCTCCGCTGGGACACGGCCAGCGAGTTCAGCCAGGTGCTGAGCGACAGCACAATGGCCCCGCTCCTGCTCAACGTGGTCACGGAGGCGACCAGCGAGCCGCCCCATCGCGAACGCCACCGGGCGTTCGCCGAGTACCAGTTCCGCCAGGTCGAGCGGGCAGCCGCGGCACCTTACCCGGTCTTCGTGTTCGCGCACTTCCTGCTGCCCCACGCGCCATACACCTACCGAGCCGACGGCAGCGACATGCTCGACGCGGACGAGCGCTCGCTGCCCGAGGCGGAGCTCTACGCAGAGCAGCTGGCCTACACCAACATGCGCATCCGCGACATCGTCGGCGCCCTCCTCGACCGGCCGGCGCATGAGCAACCGATCATCGTCATCCAGGCCGACGAGGGCCCGTTTCTGTGCTTCAACGTCGATTGCATCGACGGCAGCCCGGAGACCTACGGCATCCGCTTCGGGATCCAGGGCGCCTACTACCTGCCTGGCCTGGCGGCGGATGTCCTGCCGCCCGATCACTCGGCGGTCAACACCTTCCGGGTGATCTTCAGCGAGTACTTCGGTGCTGATCTGCCGCGCCTGCCTGACCGGTCATTCGATTGGCCCGACAACGAGCACCTCTACGACTTCCGCGACATCACCGACCAGCTGCCCCTGCCCGGCTCCTAGCCCTCCACGACCTCCAGCCGGGCGATCGACGCGAGCAACCTCTTCACGCCCCGCTCGGGGAAGGCGACGGTCACCTCCTCGTCGTCGCGGGTCAGCCTGGAGGACACGACCGTGCCCTCGCCGAAGGCGGCGTGGCGGACGCGGTCGCCATCGCGGTAGTGGCGCTCGCCCGGGATGACCGGCCGCTCGACGGCCTGGCGCACGGCCGGCTGCGGAGCCTCGCGCGATGGATCGTCGGGCAGGCCGATGGCCGGGTGACGGTGCCACGGCGAGCTGAGGCCGACCGCTGGCCGGTCCCCGTTAGGCGGCACGTAGCCGCCTCCCGGCGGCAGCTCCCGGCGCTCCGGGCGAGCCCAGCCGGCCCGCCGGCCCACTGCGCGCGTGCCGCCCAGCGGGCGCAGGATGTATGACAGGTCGTAACCTTCGCCGGCCCGCTCGTCGGGCGGCCGCTGGTCGTCCTCGAGCTCGTCACGGCCAACGAGGCGCGGCCCGTGCATCAGCTCAGTCGGGATCTCGAGCAGGAAGCGCGACGGGACGCTGAAGCCGCCGCGGCCCCATGTCGCCCGCGTCGCGGCATGGGTCAGATACAACCGATGCCGGGCCCGCGTCAGGCCGACATAGGCCAGCCTACGCTCCTCCTCCATCTGGCGGTTGTCCTCCAGCGCGCGGGCGTGGGGGAACACGCCCTCCTCGAGGCCACTGATAAAGACGACGTCGAACTCGAGGCCCTTGGCGGCGTGGAGCGTGATCAGCGTCGCCGCGTCCGTGTCGGCCGTGTAGGCGTCCTGGTCGGCGACCAGCGCCGTCTCCTCGAGCAGCCGGTCGACGGCATCCTCCGGCTCGAGGTCAGAGTAGCGGGCGACCACCTCGCGCAGCTCGAGCAGGTTCGCCCAGCGGTCCTCGCCTTCCTGCGAGCCGTCGTGGAGCATCGCCCGGTAGCCGCTCTCCTCGAGCATCGCGTCGAGCAGCTCGGGCAGGTCGAGCGCGCCAACCCGCCGGCGCAGGCCGGCGATGACGGTGACGAAGCCGCCCAACGCCGAGCGAACACGCCCGGCAGAACCTTCCGCGGCGGCCAGCTCGTTGAGCGCAGCCCACACGTCACCGCCATGGCCCGCCGCGACCTCGCGCACCAGTGCGACGGTCTTGTCGCCGATGCCGCGCGCCGGCACGTTGAGGATCCGCTCGTAGGCCGCGGCGTCATGGTCGCTGCGCAGGACGCGCAGGTAGGCCAGCGCGTCCTTGACCTCGCGCCGCTGGTAGAAGCGCGTGCCACCGACCAGCTGGTAGCGCAGGCCGTAGCGCAGGAATGCCTCCTCGATCGCACGGCTCTGGGCGTTCGTGCGATACATGATCGCGATATCGCTCAGCCGGTGGCGCCGCTCGTCGCCCTCGTCAGCGCGGCGGGCGAGGAACGACCCACCGGCGCCGCGCCCGCCGACCAGCGCCTCGACCTGGCGCACGATCCACTCCGCCTCCTCGTCCTCTGAATCGGCCTCGAAGCGCTCGATCAGCACGCCGCGCGGATTCTCCGTCCACAGCTTCTTGTCCTTGCGGCCCTCGTTGCGCGAGACGACGGCATGGGCGGCGTCGAGGATCAGCTGCGTCGAGCGGTAGTTCTGCTCGAGCTTGACGACGGTCGCATCAGGGTAGTCGCGCTCGAAGTCGAGGATGTTGCGCAGGTCGGCGCCGCGCCACGAGTAGATGCTCTGGTCGTCGTCACCCACGACGGCCAGGTTGCGGTACCGCTGGGCCAGGGCCCGGACCCACAGGTATTGGGCGCGGTTGGTGTCCTGGTACTCGTCGACGTGCAGGTAGCGCCAGCGATCCTGGTAGCCGGCCAGCACCTGCGGAGCGTGGTCGAAGAGCCGGACGGCCTCGTTGAGCAGGTCGTCGAAGTCCAGCCCGCCGGCCTCGCGCAGCCGTGCCTGGTAGCGCGCATAGGCGCGGGCGGCGATCTCCTCGTGGTAGCCGCGTGCCTGCCCCTCGGCCTCCTCTGGCCCGAGAAGGTCGTTCTTCCAGCGCCCGATCTGGCCGAGGATGGCCTGCGGTCGCAGCTCGCCAGAGCCGACCAGGTCCAGCTCGCGCAGGACGATGCGCATCAGCGCCGTCTGGTCGTCCGTGTCGTAGATGGCGAAGCGCGGCGAGATGCCGATCGCGGCGCCATCGCGCCGCAGGACGCGCGCGCAGAGCGAGTGAAAGGTGCCCATCGCGACGTCGCGGCCGGTCTCGCCGACGAGTGCCAGGATGCGTGCCCGCATCTCCGCCGCGGCCTTGTTGGTGAAGGTCACTGCCAGCACCTGCCAGGGCCGGACGCCCTTGACGCCGATCAGGTACGCCACGCGATGGGCAAGAACGCGCGTCTTGCCCGAGCCCGCGCCGGCAAGGATCAGCAATGGCCCATCAGTCGTTGTCACCGCGCGTGCCTGCTCCGGGTTGAGGGCCGCGACGATGCGTTCGGCGAGCTCCCCGTCCGACGGCGCGGCGGCGGAGGCACGCCCAATGGCCAGGCTGGGCACGGACGAGAACCACTCGGCGGCGTGCGGCGCGTCCTCCAGGGCGGGTTCGTCGATCAGGCCCTGCCGGCCGGCACGGCGGCGCGGATCGGCTCCCTGGCTGGCCTCCTCGGTCAGCTCCTCGTCGGGCGCTACCGGGGCCGGCCCGGCGGCCAGCTTCTCGTCCGACGATGCCTCGTTCACGCCAGCAATTCTAGGTTGCGCCCGAGCCACCGGCAGGCGCGGTCCTGGCCGCGCCGGAATGCGATGCGAATGCAACGTCCATCGCCGGCGCCCGCCTGCCCCGAGGGCCGGAATAGCCCGATAGTCCTGCCACCCCGGTGTGTGGTGTCGCACGCCAGGTACCCGTTCTGGAGGAAGAGGAAGATGTCGCGCAAGTCTTTGCTCGGCGGCGCCATGCGTGCCGTCGCGCTGTCACAGGTTGTGTTGCTGGCCGCGCTGGCCTTGCCCGGCCCGAGCTTGGGCATCGTCGATCACGCCGCAGTCCTGCCCGACCGCGATTTCCGCATGGGCTCGATCGCGCCGACGACCGCTCAGAAGCAGGCCGTCCAGAGGCTCGGGGCGACGGTGCGCTGGAACCGCTTCGGGACACCGCAGACGCTGATCAAGCACGGCAAATGGCTGGCCACCGGCATCACCGGCAAGCCCGCTGACGCTGCCCGCAAGTGGGTGCGCGCCAACCGTGGGCTCTTCCGCCTGTCAGATGCTGACGTGACCAAGCTGCAGCTCGTGTCGGCCAACCGACTGCGCGGCAGCGACGGCTATGCGGTCCTCTTTCGCCAGCGTTACGGCACGCTTCCGGCCGGCCAGGACGGGCTGATCATCGTCGCCATCCGCGGCGGCAAGGTGGCCTACGCCTCCTCCTCGGCAAGCGGCTCCATGGCCGCCCCGCAGGGGGCCGTGCTTACGCCGCAGCTGGCATGGCTCAAGGCAGCCGCTCACGTGGGCCTGACGACCAAGGCCGGCGACCTCAGCTCTGCCACCACGTCCAACGGCTGGACCGTCTTCAACGCCAAGGGCCTCTCCAGCGGCACGACCACCACCGCCGGCCTCGAGCAGCGCGCCAGGCTGGTCGCCGTGCCGACCTTCAAGAACGGCGTGCGCCCCGCCTTCGAGACGATCGTGCTCGACCTCAGCCGCGGCGAGCCGATGGCCTACACAGTCTTCGTTGACGCGCGCAATGGTGAGATCCTGATGCGCTACAACCGCGTCGACCACGCCTCGCAAGAGCCGCTGGCACGTGAGGCGCACGTCGCGGAGGCGCCGACGTTCGGCGCCTTCCAGGGCAACACCGGCGCGGGCGGCGCCTGCGGGCCTGACCACCCGATCCCCACACCCGCTGGGACCAAGAGCATCTCGGTCGTGGCCAGCGGCACCTTCCCGCTCGACGACATCGTGCTATATCTCCTCGACTCGGCCAAGAACGAGGTCGCAAGCGAGGACACGCTGTTCAGTCCGGAGCCGATCCACTACGAGATCCCGGGCGGCGGCGCGAGTGCTGACACGACCTATTACGCGAGGGTATGCCCCTACAACTCGGGTGATCCTGCCTTCCCGTATGAGGGTCTCTATTCGACCCAGGACGCTGCCGGCTCTGGCGACGCCCTCCCCTACCCGCCAAAGTGGAAGCACTTCCGGGCCAACCCTTCGCTGGCCACCAAGGCCTCGCCCGACTACGCGTTCGTCGATACGGACACGCGCGTCGTCGGCTGCTGGGTGCGCATGTACAAGGGCTCGACCGTGCCCGAGTGCAGCTCGGCTGTGGGCAACCTCCAGAACCTGGCCTCGCGAGTGCCGTGGGACCACCAGGTCCAGGCCAACAACCCGAGCTATACGACGATCGGCAATAACGCCGTCAGTGGCGAGGCCTGGACGACGCCGCTGACGCCCGGCCCCTCGCAGCAGCGACCGGTCCACCTCGACCGACGCTACATCGACCCGTTCGAAAACGTTTGGAACAGCGAGCGCTGTGATCCGGCCGTGCTCGTGCCGGAGGGCAACGACATCATGGCCGCGGTGACGAACCTGTTCGTCGGCCACAACCGGATGCACGATTGGTCCTATTTCCTCGGCTTCACCGAGGAGACGTGGAACTTGCAGCAGAACAACTTTGGCAACCACACTCCGGGCGAGCTCGACCCGGAATACGGCCAGGCCCAGTCGGGCGCGCTGCTTCCCGTCGCGGCCGGCGTGTCGCGCGACAACGCCAACCAGATCACGCTCAACGACGGCATCCCGGGCATCACCAACATGTACCTCTGGCAGCCGATCGCGGGCGGCTTCTACGCGCCATGCGTCGACGGCGACTACGACATGTCGGTCATCGCCCATGAGTACACCCACGCCATCTCCAACCGCATGGCCGGGGGGCCTGACGCCAATCTGACCGGCACCCAGGGCCGGGCGATGGGCGAGTCGTGGTCGGACCTTGCCGCGATCGAGTACCTCAACGCCTTCAAGCTCGTGCCGACCAACGATGAGAACCGCTTCGCCGTCGGCGCGTACGTGACCGGCAACAAGAAGCGGGGCATCCGCAACTACGGCATGAACGAGAGCCCGCTCAACTTCAGCAACGTGGGCTTCGACTTCGTCTGCAACGCGCCGCTCGTCGGGCCGCCGATCGAGGAGAGCTGCCCGGACGGCCGGACACAGGTCCACGCCGATGGCGAGATCTGGTCGGCGGTCAACTACGACCTGCGCCAGGCACTGATCAGCAAGTACAACGGCAGCTACCCGGCGTCCAACAGCAGCCGCCAGCGGGCGTGTGCCGAGGGCACGTACCCCGCCTCGTCCTGCCCGGGCAACCGGCGCTGGATCCAGATCATGTTCGATGCCTGGCTGCTCATGCCGGGCGCGGTCAGCATGCTCGACGCGCGTGACGCCTATCTCGCAGCCGACATGCTGCGCTTCAACGGCGCCAACCAAAACGAGCTGTGGCGCACCTTCGCCCGGCGCGGCTTCGGTGCCGACGCGTCGGTCAGCGGGCCCTCAGATGTGGACCCCAAGCCCAGCTTCCGATCGCCCGTCCACGCCTCGCGCAACGTGAAGTTCCGCGTGCTGGCGGCCGACGAAGGCAACGCGGTCATCGCCAATGCGAAGGTCTATGTCGGCCACTACGAGGCCGCCATCACGCCCATCGCCGACACGATCCCGGGTGGCTCGGTTACCGACACCGCCCGCTTCGTGGCCGGCACCTATGAGTTCCTGGTCGTAGCCCCCGGCTACGGGCACCTTCGCTTCCCGCGCATCATCTCTGGCAGCGGCAACGAGACGATCACAATCCGGATGTCGACCAACCGGGCCTCGATCCACAAGGGCGCGGTGGCGCTCGGCACCGGCACCAATGTCAACAACATGTTCGACGACACCGAGGCCACCAACTGGAGCGGCACCGCGCCGGTCAACACCCAGTCGGTGACCGTGGACCTCCAGGGCGGCGTCCAGAACGTCAAGCGGATCAACGTCAGCGCGATGCTCAATCCCGCGAGTGGCGGGCGCTTCCGGGCGCTGCGCCAGTTCGAGATCTGGACATGCAACGGCACCGCCGTGACGTGCGCCAACCCGCTCAACTTCACCAAGATCTACACCAGCCCGGCCAACGCCTTCCCGGGTGTCCGCCCGCGGCCAACGGCGCCTGACCTGATCCTGCGCAGCTTCGACGTGCCGGACACGAATGCCACGCACGTCCAGCTGCGCGTGGTCAGCAACCAGTGCACCGCCACCGGCACGGGCTTCCGTGGCGACCAGGACAACGACCCGACCAACAACACCGACTGCGTCAGCGGCTCGGCGATGGACGAGATCGTCCGCGCCGCCGAGCTTCAGGTCTTCAGCTCGACTCCGGCCCTGCCGCCCAAGGACCCGGTCGTGGCGGTCACGGTCGACGCGCCGGCCACGGTGGCCAGCGGCTCCCAGCTGACCTACAAGATCAGCTACACCAACGCCGGGCCGGCCGAATCGAGCAATGCCCAGCTGAGCGCTGCCTTGCCGGAAGGCACCGCATTCGTCTCAGCCAGTAACGGCGGCACGTTCGACAAGGCCACCCGTACGGTCAAGTGGAGCCTTGGGACGGTCAACGTCGGTTACACCGGCACGCGCAGCGTGACCGTCAAGGTGACCGCTGCGGCCGGATCGGTGCTGGTCAGCAACGTGACCTTCAGCGCGCCCAAGACGGTCGCGGTGACAGTCGACGCGATCACCGCCGTCGTGCAGTAGCGGCGACCGCCCCCATCCGGGATGAAAGGAAGAGCCCGGGCCGATCACTCGGTCCGGGCTTCTCCATTGGACGGGCGGAGCGTGTACTCCGCGTCGCGGCCTGCGGCTAGAAGTCCATGTCGCCGCCGTGGCCATGGCCACCGGCGCCGGCTCCGGCTTCCTTCTTCTCGGGCAGGTCGGTGACCAGCGTCTCGGTGGTCAGCACCATGCCCGCGATCGATGACGCGTTCTGCAACGCCGAGCGGGTCACCTTGGCGGCGTCGACGATGCCCTTCTCGAACATGTCGCCATAGGTGCCCTTGAGCGCATCGTAGCCTTCGCCAGTCTTCATCCCGCGGACGGCGGAGACGATGACCGAGCCTTCCTGGCCGGCGTTCTCGGCGATCTGGCGGATGGGTGCCTCGAGCGCACGGCGCAGGATGTTGACGCCGATCTGCTCGTCGCCTTCGAGCTTGAGCTCGTCGAGCGCCGGGATGGCCTGGAGCAGGGCCGTGCCGCCACCGGCGACGAGGCCCTCCTCGACCGCCGCACGGGTCGTCGAGAGCGCATCCTCGATGCGGTGCTTCTTCTCTTTCAGCTCGACCTCCGTCGCGGCACCGACCTTGATCACCGCCACGCCGCCGGCCAGCTTGGCCAGGCGCTCCTGCAGCTTCTCGCGGTCGTAGTCCGAGGTGGTCTCCTCGATCTGGGCCTTGATCTGGGTCATGCGCGCCTTGATGTCCTCGGGACTGCCGGCGCCGTCAATGATCGTCGTGTCGTCCTTGGTCGCGACGACGCGGCGGGCATTGCCGAAGTCCTCTGGCGTGACCGAATCGAGCTTGCGCCCGACCTCTTCGCTGATGACGTTGGCTCCGGTCAGGATGGCCATGTCACGCAGCATCTCCTTGCGCCGATCGCCAAAGCCGGGAGCCTTGACGGCCAGCACGGAGACGGTGCCGCGCAGCTTGTTGACGACCAGCGTGGCGAGCGCCTCGCCATCGACGTCCTCGGCCACGATCAGTGCCGGGCGGCCCAGGCCGACGGCCTTCTCGAGCGCCGGCAGCAGGTCGGCGATGGCCGAGATCTTCTTGTCGGTGATCAGGATGGCCGGGTTCTCGAGGACCGTCTCCATCCGATCTGGGTTGGTCACGAAGTAGGCCGAGATGTAGCCCCGGTCGAACTGCATGCCCTCGGTGTATTCCTTCTCGAGGCCGAGCGACTGCCCCTCCTCGACGGTGATGACGCCGTCCTTGCCGACCTTGTCCATCACCTCCGCGATGACCTCACCGACCTCCGGGTCGGCGGCGCTGATCGCAGCCACGGCCGCAATCTGCTCGCGCGTCTCGACCGGTCGCGAGTTCTTCTTGAGCTCCTCGACGATGCGCTCGACGGCCTTGTCCAGGCCCTTCTTGACGATCATCGGGTTGGCGCCGGCGGTGACGTTCTTGAGGCCTTCGGTCACGAGCGCCTGGCCGAGCACGACGGCCGTCGTGGTGCCGTCGCCGGCGACATCGTCAGTCTTGGTCGCGACCTCCTTCAGGAGCTGCGCGCCCATGTCCTCAAACGGCTCCTCGAGCTCGATCTCCCGAGCGATGGTCACGCCGTCGTTGGTGATCGTCGGTGCGCCGAACTTCTTGTCCAGCACGACGTTACGACCCTTGGGGCCGAGGGTCACCTTCACGGCATCTGCGAGCCGGTCAACGCCGCGCTTGAGCGAACGGCGCGCGGTCTCGTCAAAGATCAGTTGCTTTGCCATGTCTGGCAGTTACCTCCCTGAGTTGCGAACGGTGCGCGTGAGCGAGGAGCGCAGGGGCCAACGCCCGCCGCGATCGACAGTCGCTTTCAGCACCTACTCTGTAACGATGGCCAGGATGTCTTTCTGGCTGACGATCAACAGCTCTTCGCCATCTACCTTGAACTCGGTGCCGGCGTACTTCGCGTAGAGGACCTTGTCGCCCTCCTTGACGTCCATCGGCTCGCGCTTGCCCTCTTCGGTCAGGCGACCGGGGCCGGCAGCAAGGATCTTGCCCTCCTGCGGCTTCTCCTTGGCGGTGTCCGGCAGGACGATGCCGCTCTTGGTCATCTCCTCGCGCGGGGTGGGCTGGATGACGACACGGTCGCCGAGCGGCCGCAGCTTCGTCGCAGTGGCAGTGGCCAAAGCGAATTCCTCCCTGTGTGACTGGAACGGTGTCGTGCGGCCGCGCCGGCGGCATGTGCCGCGCGCGCGCCTGCACGTCCGTCTTGCCTTGGTTAGCACTCTCTGGGGGAGAGTGCCAGCAATCTATTCCAGGCCGGCCACCGTGTCAAGGGCGGCGTACACTCGCCAGCCGGTGACCGAGTGTTGATGCCCATCGAGCCGCGGCTCGAGCTGCCCTATCGCGTTCGCTTCGACGAGGCCGGGCCGGACGGCCTGCTGCGCGCCTCTGGCTATCTGCGCTGGGCGCAGGACATGGCGTGGCGCCACTCGGAGGCGGCCGGCCTGGACCGCGACTGGTATGCCGAGCAGGGCCTCACGTGGCTCATTCGGGCGGCCGAGCTCGACATCGTCGATCGGCTGGCATACGGGATGACGGCCGACGTGTTGACCGAGATCACGGGCTTCAGGCGTGTCTGGGCGCGTCGGCGGACGTCCTTTCGCGATGCGGCCGGCAAGACAGTCGCCAGCTCGCTGACCGACTGGGTGCTGATCAACGAGCGGGGCGTGCCGGTGCGCGTGCCGCAGGCGATCGCCGAGCGCTTCGCCGGCGACGTGGGCACGTTCTCGCCGCTGCGCGTCGAGCTGTCACAGGCGCCTCGCTCGGCCTCCTGGCGCGAGTTCGCGGTCCGCGGCAGCGAGATCGATCCGCTTGGCCACGTCAACAACGCCGCCTATCTCGATTACCTTGACGAGCACCTTGCGCGCCCGGGCGGCGACGCCACGGCCGCCCTGCCGCGGCGCTACCGGCTGGAGTTCGTGCTCTCGGCAGCGCCCGGGACGGAGCTCCTCGGCCGCGCCTGGCCGGACGATGGCAGCTGGTCGTACCGCCTCAGCGATGCCGACGGCCGCGAGGTCCTGCGCGCCAGCCTGGACACTGACGGGGTTAGATTGGTGGGCGGCTGAAGAGCCGCTCGTAGCTTCCGACAAGGCAGTCACCCAGGGCGCCCGGCGGTTCCCCACGTACATCCGCCAGCCAGCCGGCGGTGACGCTCACCCAGTGCGGCTCGTTGCGCCGCCGCGGCGCGCCCGGCGGCGACAGGTACGGGGAGTCGGTCTCGACCAGCAGCCGCTCCGCGGGCACACGGCGCGCGACCTCCGCGCTCGCCTCCTCACCGCGGCGGAAGACCAGGCCGCTGAAGCTGATCGCGAGCCCCATCTCGAGCGCCGCGAGGCCATAGTCGGCCGGCCCCGAGTATGAGTGCAGGAGCGCCGGCGAGGAGCCGGCCGGCGTGGACCAGCGGCTCGTACCAGCCCCGGCAGCGGCCAGCTCACGCAGCAGGTCGTCCTGCGCGTCGCGTTCGCCTGGCCTGGAGCGGCAGTGCAGGATCACGGGCTTGCCCAGAGCGCGCCCGAGCAGCAGGTGCCGACGCAGGTTGACCAGCTGTGCCGCTCGCGGCGAGAAGCCGCGGTCGTAATCGAGGCCCGTCTCGCCCACGGCGAGCACCGCCGGATCGTCGGCCAGCTCGACGATCGCCGCCCACGCCTCATCATCGGCGCCGCTGGCGACATGGGGGTGGATGCCTGCCGAGACGTCGACGCCAACCGCCCGGGCCAGCGCGACCGCGGCCCGCGACGAGTCGAGATCCCAGCCCGGGACCAGGACGCGCTCGACGCCCGCGGCACGGGCTTCCGCCAGCACCTCGGCCGCGTCGAGGGCGAACGCCTCGGACTGAAGATGGGCGTGCGAATCGATCAGCCGCATGCCGGCGCCAGCCTACGCCGGCGGCAATGACTCGAAGAGCCCGAGCTCGTTGCCCTCGGTATCTGTGATCACCGCGTACCAGCCCTGGCCAGCTGGCTGTAGAAGCGGCGCGCCCGGCCGAGGTCGTCGGCGGGGAGCTCGATGTGGGTTATCTGTCCGTGGGCCATGTCAGTCCTCCTTCGGCTGGCTGTCCGCTGGCGCCTCGATGCGCGGGAACAGGATCTCCGCCCGGCCGATCTGGCCGCCTCCACCGGCGCCGCCCCAGCGCGCCAGGATGTCGACCGGCGGGCCGCCGCTGCCGTCGGCGGCGTAGGGGTACTCGATGCCGAGCTGCCCAAAGATGCGCGGCGCGGCGCCGGGCAGGAACGCTGCCGCTGCCAGGCCGGCCAGGCGGCACGCCTCGAGCAGCTCGGCCAGCACGCGCTCGAGCCTTGCGGCCGCAGCCTCGTCCCCGGCCGCGGCCTGCTTGTTGAGCGCCCACGGCTGCTCGGCGTCGACATGCCGGTTGGCCGCGCTGACGAACTCCCATATCGCGGCCAGCGCCTCGTGCAGCAGCAGCGACTCCATGCGTTTGCCGTAGCGGTGCCAGATGTCCGGCCACAGCCGCCCGAGGGCGGAATCGTCGGCCGGCGGCGGCGCCGGACGGGCGCCGTCGAGGTAGCGGGCGGTCATGTTCAGCGTCCGGTTGAGGAGGTTCCCGAAGTCGTTCGCCAGGTCGGCGTTGTAGCGCCGCACGAAACCGTCATAC